>Ga0194131_10002548_pt1 | contig 29829 bp, 29 predicted proteins | sample TA2KigO120mmetaG_FD_148631 | JGI IMG/M metagenome (GOLD analysis project Ga0194131, IMG submission 148631) | Freshwater microbial communities from Lake Tanganyika, Tanzania - TA2015053 Kigoma Offshore 120m | ecosystem: Environmental > Aquatic > Freshwater > Lake | place: Tanzania: Lake...
CGTCACGCTCCACGAGCGTGGGCTCATCGAGCGGGTGCCCGGCCAACCCCGCAGCATCACCCTCTTGGTTCCGCCCAATGAATTGCCGCCGCTTCAATCGATCAAAATCCCTGCGACGGGGTACTAGCCCTACCTGCCCTACCCGCCCTTCCACCGGCGCGAAGCGCCGCATGGTGAACGCCCCGGGCTGCCAGGAGTCCACCGCGGCGGGCGCGCCGCAGCGGTCCTCGCCCATGAGCGCGGTGAGGCGCGCCATCAGCGTCGAGAGCTGCTCGGGCGACGGCAGCGGGCGTGCGAGCAGCGAGAACTGCAGCACGCGGCCGGGCGTGGGGTCCACGGCCACGACCACGCGGTCGATGGCCGCCGGCGGCGGATGCGACTCGAGGTCGAGCAGCGCGAGCGTCCGCAGCGTGCGCGCGTCGCGCATCGGCGCCGGCAGCTGCAGCGAGCGCTCGTGCACCTCGCGGGTGGCGCCGTCTCTTTTGACGAGGTGCAGCCGCACGTGCAGCACCGCCGCGCCGCGGCCGCGCCGCTCGAGATGCGCCGAGAGCGGCTCCATCAGCCGCCCGAGCACGAAGGAGAGCGGCTCGAGCCCGTCGATCGGCCACTCGAGATCGAGCGCCTGCTCGAACCGCTCGTCGGGCGCCGACGGCAGCAGCGGACGCGGATCCTCCCCCCGCGCCAGCCGCTGCCACTCCACGCCCTGCTGACCGAGCCGCGCCGCCACCGCAGCCGGAGTGAGCGCCGCCAGATCGCCAAGCGTCTGCAATCCCCATCGGCGCAAAGTGATCAGAAGTTCCGGGTTCCTGGTTCCGGGTTCCACGTTCCCTTGTTCGGGGTTCGCGACCGCCGTGAGTAACTCGATCGGCATGACCGCGAGCGCCTGCGCTTCGGTCCCGGGCTCGATGACGGTGACGCCGGCCCAGTGGCGGACAACGAGGCGCGCCGCCGTGCGGGTGCCCGCAATGGCCACGCGCGCGCGGATGCCGTGATCCGCCGCCGTGCGCCGCAGCTCGTCGCCAATGGCGCGCGCGGTGCCGAACAGCCGCTCGAGGCCGCCGAGATCGAGCGTGATTTCCCGGGGACTGCAGGCCTCGATTCGCGGCGAGAATTCGCGCGCCACGGCGGCAAGCGTCTCCGCCGGCGTCCCTTCAGCCGGGTCGCAGAGCGACCCGGCCAGGCAGCGCTGGTTTGACGGACCGCTATCGCGGTCCGTCCTGTAGATCGCACCGAACACGAGCGGTTCCTTCGATACCCTGTCTGTTTAAATGGCGTCGCGGCGAGACGACGCGCGCCTCCACGTGCATGCCATCGAGACGACGAGCGCGGTCCGACTCCCCCACCCATTCGCTGCGGCCGGTCAGCATCAGCGTGACGCCGCCCGCGCTGCGTGCCAGCGGCTGCGACGCGAGCAGCACACAGGCCGTGTCGCGGCCTTCGACAATGCGCTGGATGCGGGGCCAGGTCGTGAACGGGATACGGCGAAGCGCGGAATCGGGGACGTCGGCGAGATCGAGGGCGACGACGCCGAATCCCCCGGCCTGCAGGACGAGATTCAGCGCCTTCAGCGCGCGCTCGACGACGCGGTCACTTACGGGCGACGCATGCGTCGCCCCTACCGAGACGGCGTCGCCGCGAATCCAGAGCAGGCGATCGAGATCGACGCCGGCAGAGACGACAGACGCGACGTCGAGGCGATCGAGCGTGTCCACGAGCGCGACGATGTCGCCGCGCCGTGTCGCGGCGGCCATCGCCTGCAGGAGCAGGAGCGTCCGGCCCGACGAGCGCGGGCCGACGATTTCCGAGAGTTGGCCGCGCGGCAACCCGCCTGCGAGACGGGCGTCGAGGCTCGCCACCGCGGTAGGGGCGACGCCTGCGTCGCCCGTCACCAGCGGCTGCGCGGTGGTGAGCGTGCGGTCGAGCCGCCTCGCCCGGAGGGCGTCTTCCAGCACGGCACGGGCGTTATTCGCCATATGTTCGCCTTTAAGCGAATATATAACGAAACATCCCGAAAGTAGCAAGCAGTAAGATGGCGACGCCCTGTCAGCGCCCCTGCCTCCCCCTGTTTCCCCGCTCAAACGGCTTGGCGCCGCGCTCCATTACCGCGATTTCCGCGTGCTGTGGACGGGAGCGTTCACCTCGAGCATTGGCACGTGGATGCAGAAGGTCGCGCAGAACTGGCTCGTCCTGACGCTCACCGGATCCGCCTCCGCGTTCTATCTCGGCCTCGACACGTTCCTCGGCGAAGTCCCCATCCTGCTCTTCACGCTCATCGGCGGCGTGGTGGCCGACCGGCGCGACCGGCGGCAGCTGCTGCTGATGTCGCAGTACGTGCAGATGACGGCGGCCTTCGCCCTTGCCGCGCTCGTCTATTTCGACGTCGTCGAGATCTGGCACGTGCTGACGCTGTCGGTCCTCACCGGCACCGCGCAGGCGTTCGGCGGCCCGGCGTATCAGTCGCTCTTTCCCTCGCTCGTCGAGAAGCACGACATCCCGAACGCGATCGCGCTCAACTCGATCCAGTTCAACCTCGCGCGCGTGATCGGGCCGCTCATCGCGGGCGCCGCGCTGGCGGCCTTCGGCATGGTGGCGTGCTTCGGGCTGAACGGCGTGTCGTTCCTCGCCGTCATCGTGGCGATCCTGTCGCTGCACGTGCGCCACATTCCCCCCACAGCGGCGACGCGGATGCGTGAAGAGCTGAAGGGCGGCCTCTCGTACGTGAAGCGGCAGCCGGCGCTCATCGGCCTCACCGTGCTCGCGTTCGCGACGACGTTCCTGGCCAATCCGCTGCTGACGTTCCTGCCGCTGTTCGCCAACGACGTATTCGGCGGCGGCGTGCGTCAATACACACAGTTGATGGCGTGCGCGGGGACCGGCGCCGTGACGGGCGCGCTCGTGGTGGCGTGGCTCGGCAAGTTCCGGCACATGGGACGCACCGTGCTCACGGCCCAGGTGGCGCTCGGGACGCTCATCATCCTCTTCGCGCTGACGCGCCTGGTCTGGCTGAACATGGTGCTGCTCTACCTCGGCGGCGCGTGCATGGTGATGACGTTCGCGATGCTGTCGTCGCTCGTGCAGCTGATTGCCCCGAACGAGATGCGCGGGCGGGTCATGAGCATCTACATGGTCGCGTTCCGCGGCGGGATGCCGCTCGGAAGCCTCGTCGCCGGCTATGCCGCGACGCTGACCTCGCCGCCGCTCGTGATGACGGTCAACGGCGTGCTGCTCAGCCTCGTCGCGGCATGGTTCCTGCTGAACAGCGAGGGCGTGAGGGGGCTCTGACACGAGATATAAATCTCGCGTTGACAGCGCGTTACACCGATGGGCTCGAGATGCGCGACCTCGACTGTCCTCTCGACGGCTCAGCGGTATCGCACCGGCGGTGACAGATGGGGCCGAAGCCCAATTTGTCACGACTCTGTAACGGGTCTGTTAACATCGTCCGGTTTGCCGAGGTGATATGGCGCCATTCAGTCTGGTTCCCCGCGAAGAGAAGTTCTTTTCAGAATTCGTCGCCCTTTCCGAACAGCTGCGCACCGGCGCCCGCGCGCTCAAGCAGATGGTGGCCGGCGACTCCCCCGACATGGGCAAGGCGGACACGATCAAGGAGATCGAGCACGTCTGCGACGAGCTGACCCGCCAGATCATCGACCGCCTGAACCGCACGTTCGTCACCCCGCTCGACCGCGAAGACATCCACGCGCTCGCCATCTCGCTGGACGACGTCATGGACGCCATCGACGGCGCGGCGGCGGTGCTGCGTCTCTACAAGATCGAGAACGTCCGCGCCGGCGCCCGCCGCCTTGTGGACATCGTCGTGGACGCCACGGATCGGCTGTGCGAAGCGCTCACGGCGCTCGAGAAGCGGCAGGGCGTCATGGAGCTGCTGGTGCGCATCAACCAGCTCGAGCGCGAGGCCGACCGCGTGCACCAGGACGCCATCGTCGCGCTCTTCGACGACGAGAAGGACCCGATCAAGGTGATCAAGTGGAAGGAGATCCTGGACTTCCTCGAGGCCGCCACGGACCGGTGCGAGGACGTCGCCAACGTGATCGAAGCGATCGTCGTCAAGCACGCGTAGCCGATGGACACCATCCTGCTGGCGACCGTGGCGCTCATCGCGGTCGCGCTCGTCTTCGACTTCATCAACGGCTTTCACGATGCGGCCAACTCGATTGCGACGATCGTCTCGACGCGCGTCCTGACGCCAGGCAAGGCCGTCATCTGGGCCGCGGCCTTCAACTTTCTCGCGGCCTTCGGCTTCGGCACGGCCGTCGCCAGCACGATCGGGCGCGGAATGATCGACCTGTCGGTGGTCACGTCCACGGTGATCTTCGGCGGCCTGATGGGCGCCATCATCTGGGACCTGATCACGTGGTACGTCGGACTGCCGACGAGCTCCTCGCACGCCCTCGTGGGCGGCTACGCGGGCGCCGCCATCGCCAAGGCGGGCTTCGGCTCGCTCATCGCCTCGGGCTGGTCGAAGACGCTGATGTTCATCGTCCTGGCGCCCATGATCGGGATGGGGTTCGCGCTGATCCTGTCGGTGGTCTGCCTGTGGCTGTTCAAGGGCTACACGCCGTGGAAGGTGGATCGGTGGTTCCGGCACCTGCAACTGCTGTCGGCGGCGCTCTACAGCCTCGGGCACGGCACCAACGACGCGCAGAAGACGATGGGCATCATTGCCGGCGTGCTGTTCACGTCCGGGTACCTGGCGACGTTCTACATTCCGTTCTGGGTGATCATGGCCGCGCATGCCGCCATCGCCCTGGGCACGCTGTCGGGCGGCTGGCGCATCGTGCACACGATGGGCTCGAAGATCACCAAGCTGCAGCCGTTCGGCGGCTTCGCGGCGGAGACCGCCGGCGCCGCCACGCTGTTCCTCGCCAGCAACTTCGGCATTCCCGTCAGCACGACGCACACGATTACGGGCGCCATCATCGGCGTCGGCGCGACGAAGCGGCTGTCGGCGGTGCGGTGGGGCGTGGCCCAGCAGATCATCTGGGCGTGGGTCCTGACCATCCCCGCGTCAGCCGCGATTGCGGCGCTGACCTACGTCGTATTGACCCGGTTCGGCCTGCGATAAACGCGCGTGGAATAATGGAGCGCCGCCCTCGCCGGGGCTTCGGCGAGCGGGGCTGCGTGTCCATGCACATTCTCGTCGCCGAGGACGATCGCGACATCGCCGACCTCGTCGCCCACTACCTCCAGAAATCTGGCTGGACCTCGCACGTCACCGGCGCCGGTGACGAGGCGCTGGCGTACGCGCGCAGCCATCCCATCGATCTCGCCATTCTGGACGTGATGCTGCCGGGGATGAGCGGCCTCGACGTGTGCCGGGCGCTGCGCGCGGACCGCGCCACGGCGACGCTGCCGATCATCATGCTCACGGCGCGCGCCGAAGAAGCCGACCGGATCAGGGGCTTCGAGATCGGCGCCGACGACTACGTGCCGAAGCCGTTCAGCCCCAACGAGCTCGTCGCGCGCGTGCGCGCGCTCGCGCGCCGGGCGCGGCCGGCCACCGAGCCCGGGCCGGAGACGTTACAGGCAGGCCCTATCCTGATGGATCTGTCGAAGCACACGGTCTCGGAGGACGGCCGCGAGGTCAGGCTGACCGCCAAGGAGTTCCTGCTCCTGCGCTACCTCATCGAGCACCGCGGACGCGTGCTGTCGCGCGACGTGCTCCTGACCGACGTGTGGGGCTACCAGTACACGGGCGGCACGCGGACGGTGGACGTGCACGTGCGGCGCCTGCGTGAGAAGCTGCCCGCCCTCGTCGCGTCGCTCGTCACCGTCAAGCAGTTCGGCTACAAGCTGGCGGGCGACGACGAGGCGCCTGCGCGCCGGAGCCTCGGCGAAGGCGCGTGACGCTCCGCTTCCGGACGCGGATCTTCGTCACGTCGCTCGCCGTCGCCGCCGCGGCGCTGGCGATCGCGACGGTGATCATCGCGTGGGAGCTCCGCAACGACGAGCGCGCGCTCATCGAACGCCGGCTCGCGGATCAGGCGTCGCTCATCGCGGAGCTGCTCTCGCGCAACACCACGCTCACGACCGATTCCCTGATCGACGAGGAAGCGGACCGTCTCGCCGACGTGCTCGGCGGCCGTGTGACGCTGATGGCCGCCGACGGACGCGTGCTCGGCGACTCCACCGTGGACGACGACGCGCTCGCGGGGCTCGAGAACCACCTGCAGCGGCCCGAGGTGCAGTCCGCGCAGCAGGAGGCCGTGGGCGTCGTCGAGCGCTACAGCACGACCACGCAGACCGACATGGTGTATGCGGCCGTGCCCGCCATGCATCCCGCGATCGCGTACGTGCGCGTGGCGCTGCCGCTGACCGCCATCGCGTCGCAGCTGCGCCGCACCGCGGCGGTCACCGGAATCGCGTTCGCCCTGGCCGCCCCGGTGGCCGTGCTCCTGGCGTGGTTCTTCTCGGTGCTCGTGAGCCGCCGCGTGCAGACCATCGCCGCCGTCGCGAGACGATACAGCGCCGGCGACCTGACGCGTCCCGCGTACGACTACGGCAGCGACGAGCTGGGCGCGGTGGCGCGCGTGCTCGACGCCTCCGTGCAGGAGCAGGGGCGGCGCCTCGAAGAGCTGTCCCGCGACCGCGCCCACATGGAAGCCATCCTGACCGGGATGGTCGAAGGCGTCCTCGTCGTCGATTCGCACGGCCGCCTGCAACTGGCGAACCGCGCCGCGCAGGTCATGCTGCACATCGACACCTCGCCGGTCGGGCGCCACTACCTCGAGGTGCTCCGGCATCCCGACATCTCGGCCCAGCTCACGACGGCGCTGCGCGGGAACCCGGTGGAGCCGCACGAGCTCGTGCTGGGGCGCGACGGCTCGCGCCTGTTCGTGTCGCGCGCGGCGCCGGTGTCGCCGGGCGGCGGCGGTGGCGCGGTGCTCGTGCTGCACGATGTCACCGATCTGAAGCGCGCGGATCAGATCCGGCGCGACTTCGTCGCCAACGTCTCCCACGAGCTGCGGACGCCGCTCACCGCCATCCGCGGCTACGTCGAAGCGCTCGTGGACGACCCGCCCGATCCGGAGCAGACCCACAAGTTCCTCGACATCGTGGCGCGCCATACGTCGCGGATGGAGCGCCTCGTCACCGACCTGCTGCGGCTGGCGCGCCTCGACGCGAAGCAGGAAGTGCTCGACGTCGTCGCCTGCGAGATCCAGCAGATCTTCAACGCCGTCGTCGCCGACCTGTCGCCGCTCATCGAGGCCAAGAAGCAGCGCGTGACGATCGCCGTCGCGCCGGACGCCTGCACGCTGCAGGCCGACCCGGCGAAGCTGCACGACGTCGTCCGCAACCTGGTCGAGAACGCGGTGAGCTACTCGCCCGAGGGCGCGGACGTCCGGCTCGAGGCGGCGCGGCACAACGGCGTCGTGCACATCACGGTGGCGGACTCGGGCCCGGGCATCCCGCCCGAGGATCTGACGCGCGTCTTCGAGCGCTTCTACCGCGTGGACAAGTCCCGCTCCAAGCCCGGCGGCACCGGACTGGGTCTCGCCATCGTCCGGCATCTCGTGGAGCTGCACGGCGGGCGGGCGGTGGCCGAGAACCGGCCCGAGGGCGGGGCGAAGTTCACGGTGACATTGCCTGGGGTCAGACCCCAGTGACGACCCGTAGCGGGGTCAGACCCCGGAACAAAGCGACTCAACCCCTTGAGTCGATCCGTATAAGGGGTCTGACCCCATGCTGATGGCGATCACGCGGGAGATCAGCCCCGCAATCCGACAGTGCGAGCTGACGCACCTCACGCGGGCGCCGATCGATCTCGACCGCGCCCGCGCGCAGCACGCCGACTACGAATGGGCGCTCGTCGAGGCCGGCATCACCGTCCGCCGGCTGCCCACCACCGACGACATGCCGGACTCGGTGTTCGTGGAGGACATCGCGGTGATCCTCGACGAGCTCGCCGTCATCACGCGGCCCGGCGCCGTGAGCCGCCGCGCGGAGGCGCCCGCGATCATGGACGCGCTCGTCAAGACGCGCGCGCTCCACTTCCGGCCGATGGTGATGATCGAGGAGCCGGGCACGCTCGACGGCGGCGACGTGCTGGTCCTCGGCACGCGGGTCTACGTCGGCTCGTCGAGCCGGACCAACGCCGCCGGCATCGACCAGCTCCGCCGGCACGCCACGCGCGCCGGCTACACGGTGCAGGCGCTGCCGGTGCGCGGCTGCCTGCATCTGAAATCAGCCGTGACCGCCGTCGGGCCCGAGACCGTCCTGCTCAATCCAGCCTGGATACCCGAGGACGCGTTTGCGGACTACGAGCGCATCGCGATCGACCCACGGGAGCGCCATGCCGCCAACGCCGCGCTGTTGCCGGACCGCGTCATCTACCCGGCGGCGTTTCCGCGAACGCGCGAGCGGCTCGAGGCCGCGGGCGTGAAGATCCGGCCGGTGGACGTCAGCGAGCTGGCAAAGGCGGAAGGCGCCGTGACCTGCTGCAGCCTGATTTTCGAGGTTTAGGCGGCCCGTCAAGGGCCGCCCTACGTTATGCGCAGCAGGTGGAGGCGCAGCACGTCTTCGCGGCCGCCGCCGGCTTGCGGGCGCGGATGAAGGCGCTCGCGAACTCGGCGCCGTCGATCGTATGCGAGCGCGTCGGCTCCAGATCGACGGCCTCGAAGCCGGCCCGCGTGAGCTTCTCGCGGTACGTCCCCTCGGCAAGCGCGCCGGCCACGCACCCCGCCCAGAGATCCATGTCCCGGCGGATGGCCTCGGGCACCTCGCTGCCGCGGTAGACGATGTCCGAGACCGCGAAGCGGCCGCCGGGCTTCAGCACGCGGAACGCCTCGGCGAGCACGCGGTCCTTGTCCGCGGACAGGTTGATGACGCAGTTCGAGATGATCACGTCCACCGAGTTGTCCGGCAGCGGGATGTGCTCGATCTCGCCTTGCAGGAAGTGAACGTTGGTCACGCCCGCCTCCCGCTGGTTCTCGCGGGCGAGCGCCAGCATCTCGTCCGTCATGTCCAGCCCGTAGGCCATGCCGGTCGGGCCGACCCGCCGCGCCGACAGCAGCACGTCGATGCCACCGCCGGAGCCAAGGTCCAGCACGACCTCGCCGGCCTTCAGCTCCGCCAGCGCCGTCGGGTTGCCGCAGCCGAGCGACGCCAGGAGTGCCGCGCCGGGCACCTCCGAGGCCTGAGCGTCGTCGTACAGCCCCGATGTGATCCCGCTGCAGCACCCGTCTGTGTCGCAGCCGCAGTCCGCCTTGAGTCCCTTCATCGCCTGGCGCGCAGCCTCCCCGTATTTCTGCTGCACGACGTCCTTCACTCCATCCATCGCGTCTCCTTTATATTCGCTTGTGCAAATGTATTAGGGCGTAGTATATTTGTCAAGGCGAATATATGAAGGAGCTGGAAGCGGTCTTCAAGGCGCTCGCGGACACGACGCGGCTGCGGATTCTCGCGCTGCTCGGCAACAACGAGGTCTGCGTCTGCCACATGCACGACACCCTCGGTCTGCCGCAGCCGACGGTCTCCCGGCATCTCGCCTATCTGCGCAGGTCGGGGCTCGTCGTCGCGCGGCGTGACGGCGTCTGGATGCACTACCGCGTGGCCGCGTCGCTGCCGCCGGCCGTCCAGAAGGTCGTGGACGCGGCCGTCGAAGCGCTCGGGCGCGTCCCGACAACGACCAGGGACCGCGCGCAGTTCAAGCGCGCCTTCGGCGAGCTCTACGTCCTGCCGTCGGGGAGGGGCGGGGCCTGCTGCGCCCCCCGGACGTCATGACCGTCGAACGAGCCACCCGCGCGGACCTGCCGGATGTCGAGCGGCTGCTCGAACGCGAGCACCTCCCGCTCGACGGCGTCCGCGATCACGTCGAGACGATGGTCGTCGCCAGGCACGACGGCCGCGTGATCGGCGCGGCGGCACTCGAGTGTTACAGCGGCGGAGGGCTGCTTCGATCCGTCGTGGTGGATGCTCAGTGGCAGGGACGCCGCCTCGGCCATCAGCTCACCGAGGCGGCGCTCGAGATGGCGCGTCAGTGCGAGCTGCCCGCCGTCTACCTTCTGACGGAAACCGCGGAAGGGTTCTTTCCGCGGTTCGGGTTCACCGCGATATCCCGCGAAGAGGTGCCGGCCTCGGTGCAGGAGTCGGTCGAATTCCGGTCGGTCTGCCCGGCCTCCGCCATCGTCATGAGGAAACGGCTCCCCCGCTAGCGCGGTTTCGACTTCTTCGTCGTGTCCGGCTTTAGCCGGACCACACACGGCGGTGCCGATCAACTTGGTCCGGCTAAAGCCGGACACTACGACGTTTCAGAAACCGCGCTAGTCATCCACGACGTAGCTGAAGACCTTCCAGCCGCCGTCCTTCTCGAGGCTGGAGCCGAACAGCCGCAGCTTCGACACCACCGCCGCGGTCGACGAGGGGCCGCTGCGCACGCTGGCGAAGGAGCTCCACGCCATCCCGCGGACGTTCCTCATCGAGCCGCGCGACGGCGCGCGGTGGCTGTCGCGGGACGGGCTGGCCGAGGCCGCGCGGTTCGCCACCGGCATCGGCCCGAGCAAGCTGCTGCTCGACGGGCGGCCTGAGGTGGTCTCGATGGCGCACGCCGCCGGGCTGACGGTGACGCCGTACACGTTCACCACGCGGGGCGCGCAGACGCGCTTCCCCACGGTCCGCGACGAGATGCGCTACTACATGGCCGAGCTCGAGGTGGACGCGCTGTTCACGGACAATCCTGATCAGTTCCCTCGATAGTCGATCTCCCGACGGACGCGGTGGCGGCCGTCGGGCGTCTATAGTAATGATCGGACGCCATGGCTGATCTCACAGACGACCTCGCCGCCCTGCGCATCGAGCGGCCGCCCGAGCGCCCCGCCCGCCGCTGGGTGCTGTGGCTGATAGTCCTCATCGTCGCCGGTGCGGCCGGCGCCGCCGCGTACCCCTGGCTCACGCGCGAGCGCCCCATCGAAGTCGAGACGGCGACGGTCACCGCCCGCGCGGCCGGCGCGCAGGCGGCCGTGCTCAACGCGGCCGGCTACGTCACCGCCCGGCGCCGCGCCACCGTGGCGTCCAAGATCACCGGCAAGCTGGTCGAGGTCAACGTCGAGGAAGGCATGGCCGTGCGCAGCGGCCAGGTGCTCGCGCGCCTGGACGATGCCGCGCTGCGGGCGGCGCTGTCGCTGGCCGAGGCGCAGGTGGCGGCGGCGCAGCGCAGCGTGCGCGAGAACGAAGTCCGGCTGAAGGAGGCGCAGCTCACGCTCACGCGCGTGACACGGCTCATCGCCGCCGGCATCTCCACGCAGGCCGAGGTCGAAGCCGCCCAGGCGCAGGTGGACACCTTCGACGCCCGCATCCTGGCGGCGCGCGAGCAGGTCCGCGTCGCCGAGCAGCAGGCCGCGCTCGCGAAGACGAACCTCGACGACACGGTCATCCGCGCGCCGTTCAGCGGCGTGGCGATCTCCAAGGACGCGCAGCCCGGCGAGACGGTGTCGCCGGTGTCGGCCGGCGGCGGCTTCACGCGCACCGGCATCTGCACGATCGTGGACATGGAGTCGCTCGAGATCGAAGTGGACGTCAACGAGGCGTACATCGGCCGCGTCAAGCCGGGACAGGACGTGACCGCCGCGCTGGACGCCTATCCCGAGTCGCCCATTCCAGCCCGCGTGATCACGACGGTGCCGACCGCCGATCGGCAGAAGGCCACGGTGCTCGTGCGCGTGGCCTTCAACCAGCTCGACGCGCGCATCCTGCCGGACATGGGCGTGAAGGTGACCTTCCTGCGCGATGCCGCCGCCCCGGAGGCGCCCGCCGCCCGCCCCGTGGCGCTCGTGCCGAAGGCGGCAATCGCCGCCGACGGGAACCAGTCCTACGTCTTCGTCGTCTCCGGCGAGGGTGTCGTGGACCGGCGCGCCATCGGCGTCGGCGGTGCGGACGGCGGCCGGGTGGAAGTCGTCGCCGGCCTCACCGGCGGTGAACGCGTCGTCGTCTCTCCCCCGCCAACGCTCGCGAGCGGTGCGCGGGTCGTCACACCCGACTGACATGAGCGAACAGACACTCGTCCAGATACGCAACGTGCAGAAGCACTTCACGCGCGGCAGCGAGCGCATCGAGGTGCTCAAGGGCGTCAACCTCGACATCCCGCGGGGGGACTTCCTGGCGCTGATGGGACCGTCGGGATCGGGCAAGACGACGCTGCTCAATCTTCTCGGCGGGCTCGATACGCCCACGGGCGGCGACGTGGACGTGGCCGGCGTGCGCCTCAATTCGCTCGGCGGCGCGCAGTTGTCGCGCTGGCGCGCGCAGCACGTCGGCTTCGTCTTCCAGCTCTACAACCTGCTGCCGGTGCTCACGGCGGAAAAGAACGTCGAGCTGCCGCTGCTCCTCACGCGCCTCGGCAAGGCCGACCGGCGGCACCGCGTCGGCATCGCGCTCAAGGTGGTCGGGCTTGCGGACCGCGCGAAGCACTACCCGCGGCAGCTCTCCGGCGGCCAGGAACAGCGCGTCGGCATCGCGCGGGCGATCGTCACCGATCCCACGCTCCTGCTCTGCGACGAGCCGACCGGCGACCTCGATCGCAAGGCCGGGGACGAGATCCTCGATCTCCTGCAGGCGCTCAACCGCGATCACGGCAAGACGATCGTGATGGTGACGCACGATCCGCACGCCGCCGAGCGGGCGCGCCGCACGCTGCATCTCGACAAGGGCGTGCTGGCGGGGAACGGACAGCCATGAAGTTCCTGCCGCTCATCTGGAAGAACGTCTGGCGCCGCAAGTTCCGCACGACGTTCACGCTGCTGTCGCTCTTCGTCGCGTTTCTGCTCTTCGGGCTGCTGATGACGATCAAGGCGGCGTTCAGCCTCGGCGTGGACATCGCCGGCCTCGATCGCCTGATCCTGATCCACAAGGTCAGCCTGATCATGCCGCTGCCCTACTCGTACCTGGCGCGCCTGCAGGCCACGCCGGGCGTCTCGCGGGCGACGCACCAGACGTGGTTCAACGGGATCTACCAGGACCCCTCGAACTTCTTCGCGAACATCGCCGTCGAGCCTGAGGCGTTCCTCGAGATCTACCCCGAGTTCCGGGTGCCGCCCGACCAGGTCGCGGCCTGGCTCGCCGATCGCCAGGGCGCGCTCGTCGGCCGCGATCTCGCCAACCGCTTCGGCTGGTCGGTGGGCGATCGCGTCCCGCTCATCGGCACCATCTGGCAGCCGAAGCAGGGGCAGGTCTGGGATTTCAACATCCGCGGCATCTACGACGCTGACGAGGGCGTGGACAAGACGCAGTTCTTCTTCCGCTACGACTACCTGGACGAGAACCGCGCCGTCGGCGAGGGGCTGGTCGGGTGGTACGTCGTGAAGATTGCGGACCCGTCGCAGGCGGTCGCGCTCAGCCGCACGTTCGACGAGATGTTCGCCAACTCGCCCGCCGAGACGAAGACCACGACCGAGAAAGGGTTCATCGAGGGATTCGCCACGCAGATCGGGGACATCGGCGCCATCATGATCGCGATCTCCTCGGTCGTGCTCTTCATGTTCGGGCTCGTCGCCGCCAGCACCATGGCGCAATCGGTGCGTGAGCGCACGAGCGAGCTGGCCGTGCTGAAGACGCTCGGCTTCAGCGGCGGCACCATCCTCGCGCTCGTCCTCGCCGAATCGTTCTTCGTCGTGCTCGTCGGCGGCGGGCTCGGGCTGGCGGCCGCGTGGCTGTTCGTGCGGCAGGGCGATCCGACCGGCGGCCTGCTGCCGCTGTTCACCCTGCCGCCGCGCGACATCGCGATCGGGGTGGCGCTCATGGCCGCGATGGGACTGCTGGCCGGCGCGGCGCCGGCGCTCGGCGCGATGCGCCTGCGCATCACCGACGCGCTCAGGAGGGTCTGATCGTGCGGTGGCTGGCACAGACGGCAGCGGTCATCGCGCTGAACCTGCGGACGGTCCCGGGGCGCCTCAGCTCGTCGGCGGTGGCGATCGTCGGCATCGCCGGCGTCGTCGTGGTCTTCGTCTCGGTGCTGTCGATCGGCGCCGGGTTCGCGGCGGCGATGGAGGGATCCGGGGCCCCGGACCGCGCGCTGGTCTTGCGGAGCGGCGCCGACACCGAGATGACGAGCGGACTCGACGGACCCGCGGTCGACGTCATCAGGCAGGCGCCGGGCATCCGCCGCGAAGGCGCGGGGGCACTGACCTCCGCCGAGCTGTACGTGATGCTCGACATCCCCAAGCGATCGGCGCCCGACGGATCGGCCAACGTGCCGATGCGCGGCGTCGAGCCGGCGGGCGTCACGCTCCGCGACGAAGTCTCCATCGTCGAGGGGCGCATGCTGCAGTTCGGCACCAACGAGGTCATCGTCGGGCGCGCGGCGAGCGGGCAGTTCGTCAACATGCGCCTGGGCGACACCATCGTGTCGGGCCAGAACCGCTGGCCGGTCGTCGGCATCTTCGAGGCCGACGGCGGCGTGGCGGAAACGGAGGTCTGGGCCGACGTCCGCACGCTGCAGGGCGCCTACCGGCGCGGCAACACCTATCAGTCGGTACTCGTCCAGCTCGAGTCACCCGGCTCGTTCGACACGTTCCGCGACTGGCTGACGTCCAACCCGCAGGTCAACCTCGCCATCCGCCGCGAGAGCGAGTACTACCGGGCGCAGTCGGTGGCGATGACGACGCTGATTCGATCGATCGGGTTCGGCATCGCCGCGCTGATGGGCATCGGCGCGATCTTCGGCGCCATCCTCACGATGTATACCGCCGTGGCCACGCGCGCGCGAGAGATTGCCACGCTGCGCGCGCTCGGCTTCAACACCGCGTCCGTCCTCGTGTCGGTCCTGGCCGAGTCGCTCGGGCTTGGCGCGATCGGCGGCGTCATCGGCGGCGCCGCCGCCTACCTGGCGTTCAACGGTTATCAGACCTCGACGATGAACTTCCAGACGTTCAGCCAGGTGGCGTTCGCGTTCCGCGTGACGCCGTCGCTGCTGGCGACGGGCCTGTTCTACGCGCTGCTGATGGGACTGGTCGGCGGGCTGCTGCCGGCCGTCCGCGCGGCCCGGCTGCCCATCTCGTCGGCGCTGCGCGAGCTGTAGACGCGTGATCGCGTCCGGGTGGGTCACCGGCTTCTTTCTCTATGACGTGGCAGAGGCGATCGACCTCGACGCCGTCGGCCGGCTGATTTCGTCCACGCCCGCGCGGATGGCGCCCAAGCCGCCCGCGCCGCCCTACGTGCAGTACGCGCAGCCGCCGGTGGCGATCGACGGGCGCGCGATCGACCTCCCCCTGCTCGACGGCTGGCAGGTCCGCTTCAAGGCGTTCGCGTACGGCGTCGTCTCGCTGGCGCTCACACGCCCCCTGCCCGGCACGTGGGAAGACGTGCGCAGGCTGGCCGAGCGCTGGCACGACGATGCGGAGCTGGCACAGAAGGCTGAGGCGGCGTGCCGCGCGCTCGTCGAGCGGGTGCGCCCCGCGCTCGACAAGCCGCGCACCGAGTTCCTGTCCGAGGACTACCTCGTGTTCGTCGTGACGGACATGCCCGGCGCGGCCACGGCCGACGCCATCCTCGACGCGCACGGCGCCACGCTGGCGCAGGTGCTGCGCGGCGAGCGCGAGCCGCTCAGCCCGCAGGAGCGGGACGAAGTCCTGCGCCACCGCATCTCCTACCTGACGACGGACCTCGTGGTGCCGACGTGGAGCGCGGCGTTCGTCTACGACACGGAGGCCGGCGCGCACGGCGTCCTCGAAATCCTCGAGTTCGCCAACTCGCAGCTGCTCGAGTTCCGCTACTACGACCAGCTCCTCGACGCGCGGCTCGCCCGCATCTATGCGGAGCTCGAGCGCCCGCGCAGCGTGGGCGGGTGGTTCGGCCGCCGCTTCACGCGCGCGGCGCGGCAGGTGCACTCGCTCTTCATCGACGTCAACGCCCTCACCGACAAGACCGAGAACGCGCTGAAGATCGCCGGCGACGTCTACGCGGCCAGGCTCTTCACGCTGGTGGCCGCGCGGCTCGGCCTCGAGCAGTGGAAAGCCAACGTGCGCGAGAAGCTGCAGACGCTGGACGACATCTACCGCTTCGCCGTCGAGCAGACGTCGATGGCGCGCGGCGAGCTGCTCGAGCTGGCGATCGTGGGGATTCTCGTCTTCGAGCTCGTCCTGTTCTTCCTCGGCATCATGCGCTGACGGCCGTGTACACAGGATGTCACGTCGCCGCGTCGATTGCCGGCGACCGCGCTTTGGCACTATGCTCCGCGGATGCCTGAGGTGAATTCGGACGTTCGTACGGCGCGCGCGCGGCTGGACGTTGCGGAGCGCGACGAAGCGACAGCGCGCAAAGACGCCAAGCAGGCAAAGAAGGCGTTCAAGAAGGCGAGCAAGCTCGCGCGCAAGGCGCGCAAGGCGGCGCAGGCGGCGCGCAAGGCGCTCGCGCGCGCAGAAAAACAGCAGAAGCGCGCGGCCAAGGCGCGTGCCGCGACAGCCGCGAACGCGAAGAAAGCCGAGAAAGCCGCGGCGCCGGCTGTCGAGAAGACGCCGCCACGCAAGGCCGCGGCGGCTCCCAGGACGAAGACGCGCAAGAGAGCCGTCCGCACCCGGGAGACGGCGCCTTCCACGCGGCCCAATCAGGAGCGGGCGCAGCCCGTCGAAACCGCCGAGACGTTCGAGATGAGCAACGCCGATCTGAGCTGATCGGCTCGGTCCTTACACCTCGACCTGTACGCCGAGCTCGACCACGCGCTCGGTGGGAAGGCGGAAGAACGCGGTCGCCCGCGCCGCGTTGCGCGTCATCACCACGAACAGCTTCTCGCGCCAGAGCGCCATGCCGCGCCGCCTGGTCGGGATGATCGTCTCGCGACCCAGGAAATACGTCACGTCGTCTTCGTCCATCTCCGCGCCGAGGGCCCGCGCCAGCCCGAGCGCGTGCGGCACGTCGGGATCCTCCATGAAGCCGTAGCGCACGCGCACGTTGAAGATCCCGTGGCCGAGCGGCTCCACGTCGACGCGCGCGTCGGAGTTCACGTGCGGCGTGGACGTGGTCCGCACGGTGAGGATGATGACGTGCTCGTGCAGCACCTTGTTGTAGCGGACGTTGTGCGCCAGCGCCGGCGGCGTGCCCTGCGGCTGCGCGGTCATGAACACGGCGGTCCCGGAGACCCGCTGCGGCGGCGTGCTGGCGATCACCGCGCAGAAGTCCTCGAGCGGCGTCGCGCGCGCGGTCAGCCGCTCCGCCACCAGCCGCCGTCCCGTCTTCCACGTGGTCATCGCCGTGAAGAGCGCGATGCCGATGACGATCGCCACCCAGCCGCCCTGCAGGAACTTGACGAGGTTGGCGCCGAAGAACGCGAAGTCCACGACGAGAAACGCCGCGGTCAGCGCCGCCATCGGCGCCTTCGGCCACTTCCACCGCTCGGTGGCGACGACGTACAGCAGCGTGGCGGTGAGCACCATGTCGATGTTGACCGCGATGCCGTAGGCGGCGGCCAGCCGGCTCGACGACCCGAAGCCGATCACCATCGCAATCGTGCTGATCATCAGCGCCCAGTTCACCTGCGGCACGTACACCTGCCCCATCGTCCGTGCCGACGTGTGGTCGATGTCGAGGCGCGGGACGTAGCCGAGCTGAATCGCCTGGCGGGTCAGCGAGAAGGCGCCGGAGATGAGCGCCTGCGAGGCGATGATGGCCGCCGCCGTCGAGAGCCCGACCAGCGGCAGCAGCGCCCACTGCGGCGCGAGCCGGAAGAACACCTGCGGCGCCGCGCCCGGCTGCACGAGCAGCAGCGCCCCCTGGCCGAAGTAGTTGATCACGAGCGCCGGCAGCACGCACGCGAACCACGCCGTCCGGATCGGACGGCGGCCGAAGTGCCCCATGTCGGCATAGAGCGCCTCGGCGCCCGTGACGGACAGGAACACGGCACCGAGCACCGCGAACCCGGTCCAGCCGTTCGCGGAAAGGAACGTGAACGCGTGCCGCGGATCGATCGCGCCGAACACCTGCGGCACCTGGACGACCCAGCGCAGCCCGAGCACGGTCAGCGTCACGAACCAGACGACCATAATCGGCCCGAACAGGCCGCCCACCCGGTGCGTGCCGTACTTCTGGATCGTGAACAGGACGACGAGGATGGCGACCGAGATGGGCACGACCCACGGCTCGAAGACCGGCGTCACCGCCTGCAGGCCTTCGATCGCGCCCAGCACGGTGATCGCGGGCGTGATCATTCCGTCGCCGTAGAGCAGCGCCGCGCCGAAGATGCCGAGCAGGACCAGCACCGACCCGCTCGGGCGCGGGACGAGCGACATCAGCGCCAGGATGCCGCCCTCGCCCTGGTTGTCGGCGCGCATCACGAGCACGATGTACTTGAAGGCGACGATGAGGAGCAGCGAGTAGAGGATGAGCGACAGGACGCCGAGGACGTTCTCGTACGTGGGCGGGACGGCGTGCGGCCCGAAGAAGCATTCGCGCATCGCATACAGCGGGCTCGTCCCGATGTCGCCGAACACGACGCCGAGCGCGGTAATCGTGAGCGGGAAGAGCGCGGAATGTCGGCCGTGGGATGACAGAGCTACATAATGCTACAGAACGTCCGCCCGAGGCCGATTGGAAGACAATGGCGGTTCTCCCGCCGACCTGAGCACGGCACCGTGACCACCCCGTTTACCCTCTTCGGCCCGCTCGACACCGCCGACCCCGGGGAGCTGCGCAACCGGCTCCACACGCTGGAGTCGCTGGTGTCGCGCGCCCCGGTGCCGATCGCGGTGGCGCACGACGCGGAGTGCCGGTTCGTTACGGCCAACGCGGCGCTGTCGCGCCTGCTCGGCGTCCCGCCCGGGGTGAACATCTCCCTGGCGCCGCGGCCGGGCGAGGAGCCGCCGTACAAGATTCAGCGCAACGGCATGGACGTCCCGTCCGATGAGCTGCCGATGCAGTATGCCATCGCGCACCGCACGCGGGTGAGCAACGACATCGAGATCGTCCGCGCCGACGGCACCGTGATGTACGTCCAGAACGACGTCGAGCCGCTCTACGACCTGCACGGGACCATCGCGGGCTGCGTCAGCGTCTGCGTGGACCTCACCGAGCGCACGCGCGCCGAGGACCTGCGGCGCGAGACCGACCGCCGCAAGGACGAATTCCTCGCCACGCTGTCCCACGAGCTGCGCAGCCCGCTGGCGCTGATCCGCGACGCGCTGGACGTCCTCCAGCTCGCCGGTGACGACGACACGCGGCGCATCGCCTGCCAGACGATGCAGCGGCAGTTACAGCAGCTGGTGCGGCTGACCGACGACCTGCTGGACGTGTCGCGCATGACGCGCAACCGCATCGACCTGCGCCGGCAGCGCCTCGACTTGCGAAGCGCCGTCCACAGCGCCCTCGAGACGACGCAGCCGCTCATCGACGCGGCGGCGCACCGCCTGATCTGCAGGCTGCCGGACGAGCCGCTCTGGGTCGAGGCGGATCTGACGCGCATCGCGCAGGCGTTCGCCAACCTGCTGCACAACGCGGTGAAATACACCGGCCGCGGGGGCCGCATCACGATCCACGCCGTCGAGGATCAGGGGACGGCCGTCGTGCTGGTCCGCGACACCGGCGTCGGCATCTCGCCGCAGGCGCTGCCGCGCATCTTCGACATGTTCGCGCAGCTCGACGAGTCGATCGAGCGCGCCGAGGGCGGCCTCGGCATCGGCCTCACGCTGGCGCGGCGCCTCATCGAGCTGCACGGGGGGACGATCGAAGCGTCCAGCGCGGGCGCCGGCCGCGGCTCGACGTTCGTCGTCCGGCTGCCGCTCAGCGCCGCGGCGGGCGACGCCGTGACGCCGGCGGCGGCGCCGACCGGCGACCCGGTCACGCCCCGGCGGATCCTGATTGCCGAGGACATCCCGGACGCGGCGGAGATGCTGCGCGTCATGCTCGAGCGCATGGGGCACGACGTGCGGGTCGCGGCCGACGGGGTCCAGGCGGTGGCGCTGGCCAAGGAATATCAGCCCGACGTCGCGCTGCTCGACATCGGCATGCCGCGCATGGACGGCTACCAGGCCGCGCGGGAGATCCGGGCCGCGCTCGGGCCCGACGTGCGGCTCGTCGCGCTCACCGGCTGGGGGCAGGAGGAAGACCAGCGCCGCGCGCGCGAGGCAGGGTTCGACCACCACCTGACCAAGCCGGCGGAGCCGGAGACACTGGAACGCCTGCTTTTGCTGTCAGACAGAAGATGATACGCTTCGCCCCGCCGAACCCCTGTTCATGGAACAATCCGGCCGGTGGCGACCGCATCTCTGCGCGTTGCTCGGCTACGCGGTCATCGCGTTCGTCTTCACGTGGCCGCTCGCGCCGAACCTCGGCACGCACCTGACCGGCTCCCCCGCCGGGGACACGGGGGTGTACGTCTGGAACCAGTGGGTGTTCCAGCACGAGGTCCTCGAGCACCGCAGCCTTCCGTATTTCACCGACCAGATCTTCTCGCTCGGCCGCCGCGCGAATCTCAGCCTGCATAACTACACGGCGTTCCAGAACGTCATCGCGCTGCCGCTCGTCGGCTGGCTCGGCGTCGTCGCCACGTTCAACATCGTCTACCTGTTGATGACCGTGCTGACGGGGTATTGCGGGTTTCTGCTGGTGCGCCACGTCACCGGGCGCGCGGCGGAGTCCTGGCTCGCCGGGCTGCTCTTTGCGTGGAGCCCGGTGCTCGCCACCCGCGGCGGCGCGCACTTCAGCCTCGTCGCGGCCGCGCCGGTGGCGATCTTCATGCTCCTGCTGCTGCGCACCGCGGAGCGCCAGCGGCTGCGCGACGCGTTCGCGCTGGGCGCCACGGTCTGGTGGGCGGCCAGCAGCGACGTGTACTACGCGGTCTACTGCGTCGTCGCGGCGGCGCTCTTCCTGCTGGCGCGCACCGTGGGCGTGGAGCGGCGGCCGCACGAGCGCGGGCGCGCCATCGCGTGGACGCTGGACGTGCTGCTGTTCTGCGTCGGCGGGCTGGCACTGTCGATGGCCATCACCGGCGGGTGGCAGTTCACGTTCCTCGGGCGTGTCGCCAGCATGCGCAGCCTGTATACGCCGATGCTCGCGCTCACCGCGCTGGGCGCCGCGCGGATCGCCTGGTCCTACCGCGCGGTCCTGATCCCCATTGCGAGGGAGGACGCGTGGCGCGTGGCGCGCGTGACCGCCGTGGCGGGAACGTTCTGCGCGCTCCTGCTGTCGCCGGTGCTGTACGCGGTCGGGGAGCGCGTCTCGCAGAACGCCTGGGACTCGCAGCAAATCTTCTGGCGCAGCAGCCCGCCCGGGGTGGACCTCGTGGCGCTCGTGCTGCCGAACCCGAACCATCCGCTGACGCCGGGCGCCGTGCGCCAGTGGCTCACGCCGCGGCCGGACGCCTACTTCGAGAACGTGGCGTCGCTGACCTTCGTCGCGCTGATCACGATTGCCGTCGCCTGGCGCGCGGGCTGGCGCCTCCCGCGGCTCTGGGCCGGCTTTGCGGTCGTCTTCGGCGCGCTGGCGCTGGGCCCGTTCGTGCACGTGGCCGGCGTCAACACACAGCTGCCAGGGCCGTGGGCGTTCCTGCGCTACGTCCCCGTCATCGGCCTCGCCCGCACGCCGGGGCGTTTCACCGTGATGCTGATGCTCGCGCTGGCGGTCCTCTTCGGCTGCGCCCTCTACTGGATCGGGACGCGCTGGCCGGCGCGGCGGCGGGCGCTGCTCGCCACGGTGGGCGCGCTGCTGGTGTTCGAGCTGCTCCCCGCGCCGCGACCGCTCTACTCCGCCGCCATTCCCGGCATCTACCGTCACGTCGCGGCGGCGCCGGCCGACGTCCGCGTCCTCGAGCTCCCCTTCGGCGTGCGTGACGGCACGACCAGCGCCGGCAACTTCACCGCGCGCTCGCAGTACTTCCAGACGGCGCACGGCAAGCGCCTCATCGGCGGGTACCTCTCCCGCGTGTCCCGACGCCGCGTCTCCGAGATCCGCAGCGACGGCATGCTCGACGCGCTCATCTGGCTGAGCGAGGGCAAGGAGCTCGACCCGTCCCGGGCGCGGACGCTCGCCGCGGAGGGCCCGCTCTTCGCCGAGCTCGCCAAGGTCGCCTTCGTCGTCATCGACCGCGCGCGGACGCCGCCCGCGCTGCGCGACTTCGCCCTCCGCGCCTACCGGCTGCAGCTCGTCGCGATCGACGGCAACTTCGAGCTGTACCGTCCCGCCGTCCGCTAGCGCGGTTTCGACTTCTTCGTAGTGTCCGGCTCTAGCCGGACCAGACACGGCGGTGCCGATCAACTTGGTCCGGCTAAAGCCGGACACTACGACGTTTCAGAAACCGCTCTAGCCTATAGACTAGGCGGGCCGCGCCTTTGCTGTAGCCGCCATGTACGCGATGACCGCCGACACGCTTGCCATCATTCTGGGCGGCGGCCAGGGAAGCCGCCTGTTTCCGCTCACCGCCACCCGCTCGAAGCCTGCCGTGCCGATCGGCGGGAAGTACCGGTTGATCGACGTCTCGATCAGCGGGTGCCTGCACGCCGACATCCGCCGCATCTTCGTGCTGACGCAGTTCAATTCCGCGTCACTCAACCGTCACATCTCGAACACCTACCAGCTCGACCGCTTCTCCGGCGGGTTCGTGGAGATCCTGGCGGCCGAGCAGACGCCCGACAACCCGAACTGGTACCAGGGCACGGCCGACGCGGTGCGCCAGGCGGTGCGCCACTTCTCGCAGCACGACGCGGACTACTACCTCATCCTCGCCGGCGACCACCTGTACCGGATGGACTACACGGAGCTCATCGACGCGCACAAGGACCGGCACGCCGACGTCACCATTGCGGCGCAGCCGGTGGATCCCGACACGGCGACGCAGATGGGCGTCTTCCGCTTCGACGCCAGCGGCCGCATCGTCGCCTTCGAGGAGAAGCCGAAGCTGGATCGCCTGCAGCACATCGGCCGGAGCATTCCGCCGGGCGCCACCTTCGCGCAGCACACCGACGACAAGCCGTTCATGGCGTCGATGGGCGTCTACGTGTTCTCCCGGCAGGTGCTGCTCGACATGGTGGCCCGCGAGGCCGGGCACGACTTCGGCCGCGAGCTCATCCCGGGCGCGCTGGACACGTACCGCGTCCGGCCGTACCTGTATCGCGGCTACTGGGCGGATGTCGGCACCATCGAGTCGTTCTACGAGGCGAACGTGATGCTCGGCCGTCCGATGGCGCCGTTCCGCTTCTGGGACCCCAAGCGGCCCATCTACACGCACCTGCGGCACCTGCCCGGCTCGCGCCTCACCGACTGCCAGCTGGCGACCTCGATCGTCGCCGACGGGTGCTTTCTCGACCGCTGCACCGTGGGCGAGTCGGTCCTCGGCGTCCGCACGCACGTGCACTCGGGCGCGAAGATCTCGCGCTCGGTCCTGCTTGGCGCCGATTTCTATGAAGACGGCGCGCCGCTGGACGGGATGCCCGCGCTCGGCATCGGGCGCGACGTCGTGCTCGATCGCGTGATCATCGACAAGAACGCGCGCATCGGCGACGGCGCGCGGCTCACCAACGAGCGCGGCGTGCAGGAGGCCGATGGCAGCGGATTCCACATCCGCGGGGGTATCATCGTGGTCCCGAAGGGCGCCGTGATTCCGCCCGGAACCGTTGTTTAGGAGACGTTCATGGCCGTGCTCAGGGTCTGCTACAAGAGCGGTGTGCGGTTCGACGAGGCGTATTACATGTCGAAGCATCTGCCGCTGGCGGGCGGCATCATGGGACCGCACGGGGTCACGAGCATCGAGGTCGTGAGACTCGGACCGAACCCGGACGGATCGCAGCCGCCGTACCAGGTCATGTTCACGGCCCACTTCACGTCCACGACGGCGCTGCAGAGCGCGATGGCGGATCCCCGCATGCCGCAGATCCTCGGAGACATCCCGAACTACCACGACGGCATGCCGGACCTGATGGTCGGCGAGCTCGTCGCCCTTCCGCCTCCCGCGTAACAAGCAAACAAGGAGGAGTGTCCATGAACGCTGGCACCCGCGTGCGCGCCGTGTTCGTCGTCGCGGCCCTGCTCCTGCTGTCGCTGCCGCTGCCGGCGCAGCAGTCCGGCGACCACTGGGTCGGCACCTGGGCCACCGCGGACGTCGCACGGCCGCAGACGCCGCCGGCGCCTCCCGCGGCGCCGCCCGGAGCGCAGCCCGCTCCGCAGCCGCCGCCCTTCATGCATGTCACCAACCAGACGCTGCGGCAGGTCGCCCGCGTCAGCATCGGCGGCCGCCGCGTGCGGGTGGTCGTCAGCAACGCCTACGGCACCGCGCCGCTGACGATCGGCGCCGCGCACATCGCGCTGCGCGGCACGGACTCCTCGATCGCTGCCGGCGGACGGCCGCTCACCTTCAGCGGACAGCCGACGATGGCGATTCCGGCGGGGGCGATTCTGGTCAGCGACGCGGTGGACCTCGCCGTGGCGCCGATGGCGGACGTCGCCGTCGATCTGTATCTGCCGGGCACGACCAACACGCCGTCGCCGCTGGCGGTGCACAACGCCGGGCTGCAGACCAACTATGTCTCGGGCACCGGCAACTTCACCGGCGCCGCCACCTTCCCCACGGTCGCCACGCTGCAGAACTACATCGTGCTCGCCGGCATGCACGTCACCGCGCCGGAGACCATGGGCGCGATCGTGACGTTTGGCGACTCGATCACCGACGGCGCGCGCTCCACGCCGGACACCAACAACCGGTGGCCGAACATCCTCGCGCAGCGACTGCTCTCGTCGCCGCGTCCGCTGGCCGTACTGAACGCGGGCATCAGCGGAAATCGCGTGCTGAGCGAAGGCGCCCCCAATGCCGGCATCAACGCGCTCGCGCGGTTCGAGCGGCACGTGCTCAGTCAGCCGGGCGTGACGCACGTCGTCGTGCTCGAGGGCATCAACGACATCGGCATCGCGGGCAATAACCCGACGCCGACCGCCGACGACCTGATCGCCGGCCACAAGCAGCTCATCGCCCGCGCGCACGCGCGCGGCCTGACGATCATCGGCGCCACGCTGACGCCGTTCGAGGGCGCCGGCTACTTCACGCAGACGGGCGAGGCCAAGCGCCAGGCGCTGAACCGCTGGATCCGCACCGGCGGCGCCTACGACGGGGTGATCGACTTCGACGCGGCGACGCGCGACCCGAACGACCCCACGCGGTTCCTGAGTCAGTACGACTCGGGCGACAAGCTGCACCCCGGCGACGCCGGCTACCGCGCGATGGCGGAGGCCGTCGACCTCGCGCTCTTCGCCAACCGGCGCGCGGCGGCCAGCGTCAGCAGCCGGTGATCTCCCGCGTCATCCTGTGTGCCGCCGTCCTGGCGTTGCCAGCGACGGCGGCTGCTCAAGACTACGAACCCTGGCTCGGAGAGTGGCGGCTCAACGTCGAACAGTCCGCCTACAGCCCCGGCCCGCCTCCCTACACGCGCGCGATGTTCACGATCGAACGGCTGGGCGGCGGCGTCCGCGTGATCTACGAGATGGTCCGTCCGCGCGGCGGCGTCATCCACATGGAATGGGACGGAGCGTTCGACGGACGCGAGTACCCGGTGCAGGGGCTCGAGGAGCACGTCACCTACGCCTACACGCGGATCGACGACCGCACCTACGACATCGTGGCGAGGATGGACGGCCGCGTCGCTGCCTCGTCGCGAACCGCAGTCGCACCTGACGGCCGCACGATCACGACGATCACCGTCGGGCGCGACGCGCAGGGCCGCGAGGCGAAGACCGTCACGGTCTACGAGAAAGTGGAGAAGTAGAAAGTGGAAAGTGGAGAGTGGAAGTGACGCGGATTTCTTCGCATTGCGCCGCCTGGCGTCGCCGGGTATATTCCCCGCTATGAGTGTGACGAGGGCATGGGGCCAGTGGCTGGCTGCACTGCTGATGGTCTGCGCGCTGGGAGCGACGGTCGCTCGCGGTCAGGCACAGCAGGTGCAGATATCGGAGCAGGCATTCAAGGACGTCCGCGAGCTGCGCGGGATCCCCGTCAAGGAATTCATGGAGACGATGGGGTTCTTCGCCGCCGCGCTGGCGTTGAACTGCTCGGACTGCCACGGTGAGGCCAGCGGCAGCAGCTGGGCCAACTACGCGCTCGACAGCCCGCTCAAGACGACGAGCCGCCGGATGATCCGGATGGTGAACGCGATCAACAAGGCGAACTTCGGCGGCGCTCCCGTCATCACCTGCTTCACCTGCCATCGCGGCAACCAGCGGCCAAAGGCGGTCCCGAGCCTGGCGCTGCAGTACTCCGAGCCGCCGGAGGAGGATCCCGACGAAATCGAGCCGCTCGCGCCCGGCACGGGGCGGCCGACGCTCACTGCCGACCAGGTGCTGGACCGCTACCTCCAGGCCGTCGGCGGAGCCGCGGCCGCGAAGTTGACGAGCTACACGGCCAAGGGAACGTACGACGGATTCGATTCCGATTTCGAGCAGCGGCCGGTGGACGTATACGCCCAGGCCCCGGACAAGCGCTCGACCGTCGTGCACATGCGCGTGGGCGACAACGTCACGGTCACTGACGGGCGCGTGGGCTGGCAGGCGGGTCCATCCGACCTCACGCCTGTGACGCTGTTCCCGCTCGTGGGCGGGAGCCTCGACGGCGCGCGCCTCGACGCGCAACTGGGGTTCCCCGGTCAGATCAAACAGATGCTGACGGACTGGCGATCGGGCTTCCCGCCGCTCACCGTCGACGACGTGCCGGTGGACGTGATCGAGGGACGGACTGCGGCGCGGGGCCGCGTCAAACTCTATTTCGACAGGAAGACCGGTCTGCTGGTGCGGTCCGTGCGGTATTCGAGAACGGTCGTCGGCACGGTGCCGATTACCGTCGTCTACTCCGACTACCGCGACGTCCCGGGGGTGGGCGTGAAGCTCCCCTATAAATGGGAAGTCATCTGGACCAACGGGCGGGGCACGTTCAACATCACGGCGCTGCAGCCGAACGTCGCGATCGACGCTGCCCGGTTCGGCAGGCCGGCGCCGCAGGCGGCGCGCAACTAGAGCGGTTTCTGAAACGTCGGAGTGTCCGGCTTTAGCCGGACACTCCGAAGAAGTCGAAACCGCGCTAGCCTCTACCGCTGACGCTCGCGGAGGGCCGCATCCGGATCGCTGCCGGCCGGATCGCCCATCTCCTTGATGTAGCGCTGCGTCAGCGACGGGACGCAGGTGAAGTCGAACAGCACCTGGTTCGGAATCCACCGGAAGTGCGATTCGCCGAGCTGCACCGGGGCGGTGTAGAGCTTCGGGTCGTACATCGTCATCGTGTGGGTCACATCGTTCCTGCTCGTACGGTGGAAGCGTTCCACCACCCGCGCGTCCACACTGTGCGGATAGCCGGCCCTGGCCACCCAGGTCTCGGCGGCCATCCCCGTCGTCTCGACGACAAACGTGTAGTCGTCCTCCCAGCGGCCCACTGAGTAGCCGTTGTACGTGGGATCGTGGGCGTCCGGCCCTCTGCCGAAATTGGTGGGAAGCGCACGCCCGTCGGTCCAGATCTCACGCCAGATGTTCATGAACATGAGCAGGACGAAGGTGCGATCCGGCAGCGTCGTGATCGTCATGCCACGAAGCTGGTCGTTCATGTTGCGGGGGAAGCCGAGCGGGTCGCAGAAGCGGCTGTGCGGGTCGTTGGTGCCGGCCGGACTGTAGATGCCGAGCGGCCGCATCCGGTCGTTCAACTGCGTGCCGAGCGGCGTGAAGGGTGGCGCGCCCCGTCCGCCACGCCCGCCCTCGGCGACGCCGGCACCGGAATTGGGGCCCGCCCATGTCCCTGTGAGGTCCCGCCTCGGCGCCGGCCCACCGGGGCCAGCGTTGGCCCTGACGTCGTCGGGGTAGTACTTCCACGGGGACCGAGGCGCGTTGCTCTGCGCAGCGGCCAGCGCGGAGAGGAACACCACGCCGGCGATCTTGAGGGGGTCGGGAGTCATTTTTCGAGGACACTCGTCACGGGCAGTCACGGTTCATGACGAGTGTCCTCGAAAAATGACTCCCGACCCCATTACATTAATTGCGCACGCCCCCGTCGGCCCGCCCGCCGTCGTCGCCGCCACGCTGCGTATCGCGCATGGTGGTGCCGTCCGGGAAGTCGACCTTGTTGAAGCGTCCAACCGTGGTGCCCGTCTTCGCCTACCACACGTAGAGCGTGACCTTGTCGCCGGGCTGCAGCGTCGTCCTGGTCCAGCCGATCAGCTGCGCCGACACGGTGCTGCCGAGCTCCATCGTCCAGCTTTCGACCTCGCCCTTGGCGTTGGTGAAGTCGGCCTTGATGAGCGGGTGGGGGTTGGTCCAGAGGAACTCCGTCACGACGGCGTCCTTCAACACGACGGGGGCGTCCATGTTGAACGCCGCGGCGCCGTGATGCGCGAACGACGGAGCCGTCGCGGCGAGAGCGGCGAACAGAACCGCCAGTATGAAGACTTTCCTTTTCACCGTGCACCTCCAGGACTGGGCTTGGCGGCCGCCGGATCGGCCATCTCCCTCAAGTATCGCTGCACCAGCGACGGGACGCAGCTGAAATCGTAAAACGTCTGGCTCGGAATCCACCGGAAATTCACCGTCCCGAGACTGATCGGCCTCGTGTAGAGCGCCGCGTCGTCCATCGTCATCGTCAGCGACAGATCGTTCCTGCTCTTGCGGGTGAAGCGCTCCGTCACCTTCGCGTCCACGGTGTGCGGAAGGCCGCCCTCGGTGGCCCAGGTCTCCGGCACGAGGCCGGTCGTCACGACCACGAAGTTGTAGTCGTCCTCCCAGCGGCCGACCGAGTAGCCGTTGTAGGTCGGGTCGTGGGCGTCTGCACCTCTCCTGAAATTGGTCGGCAGCGTCCGCCCGTCCGTCCAGATCTCGCGCCAGATGTTCATGAACTTGAGCATCACGAACGTCCGGTTCGGCAGCGTCGCAACGGTCATCGACCGGATCTGGTCGTTCATGTTCCGGGGGAACCCGAACGGATCGCAGAATTTCACGTGGGGATCGTTCGAGTCGGCGACGACCACGTCGTTGCCTTCCGCCTTGTTCCGGTCGAACATCTGCTTGCCCAACGGCGTAAACGGCGGATTCCTCTCGGGAGGCACGAGCCGCTCGACACCCGCGCCCGACGACTCTCCCGCCCAGGTGCCGCTCAGATCGCGCACGGGCGCGGGCCCGCCGGGGCCGGTGTTGGCCCTGGCATCCTCCGGGTAGTACTTCCACGGCGACTTGGGCGCATTGGCCTGGCCGCGGCCTTGCGCCGACGGCAGCGCCGAGAGGAGCACCGCGCCGGCGACGGCCACGACGATGCCCGCGTACGTGTTTCGCATCTTCCTGCTCCTAAGGGATCTGGATCCCGGACGGCCGGGCGAGCGAGTCGCGATACTCGATGCCTTCTGACGGGATGCAGAACGTCTCGGCAAAGTCCTGCCCCTGCACCCAGTAGAAGTTCGCCCGCATCCACGTCCACGGCTTCGTGTAGAACTTCGGATCGTCGACGGTGACCGTGAGCTGCAGGTTGTGCTCGTCCACGCGCGTGTAGCGCTCCTGGATGCGCGCCGAGGAGCTGCGCGGACGGCCCGCTTCGTCCAGCCAGGGCCGTTGGTCCAGGCCGGTCGTATCGATGACGAGCGTGCGGTCGTTCTCCCAGCGGCCGACTGAATAGCCGTAGTACCGCGACTCCGGCGCGCCCCTCACGTCCACCACGTTGGGCAGCGCTCGTCCGTCCATCCAGACCTCGCGCCAGACGCGCTGCTGCTCGTAGGTGATGAGCAGGCGGTTCGGCGCGGATCCAAAGACGAAGCGTCCGCGGCTGCTGACGGCGTGGGCCAGCAGGTTGCGGGGAAACCCGAGCGGGTCGCAGGTGATGAAGGGATCGTTCGAGGCCCCGAGGTTCGCGTTCCTGCTCGCGTCCCCGTACGGTTTCCGCTCCTTGAACAG
>Ga0194131_10002552_pt1 | contig 29806 bp, 29 predicted proteins | sample TA2KigO120mmetaG_FD_148631 | JGI IMG/M metagenome (GOLD analysis project Ga0194131, IMG submission 148631) | Freshwater microbial communities from Lake Tanganyika, Tanzania - TA2015053 Kigoma Offshore 120m | ecosystem: Environmental > Aquatic > Freshwater > Lake | place: Tanzania: Lake...
AGGGTCGCGACCAAGATCGACACGCCCGCGAAGAGCACCACCGGGTCGGGCAGGCGGTTCCCGGCGCGCTCGAGGGCGTCGAGCCACCCGCCGCTAGGGGACGGCAATCTCGACCGCCGGCACCAGGAAAACCCTCGACACCGAGCAACTCCTGGCGCCCGTGCACGCCACCAGCGGCGGCGCGATCGCGGCGGTGCCCAGCAACTCAGCCGTCACCGGGCCGTGGACGTCGGCAGGCATCGTGAAGCGCACCTCATCGGGCGTCACCGTCACGGGCGTGATGCGACGCTTGTCCTCCCCGGCGACCAGTTCCACGGCGAAGCTGTTCTCGGTCGCGATCACGTCGCCGCCGGGGCTCCAGCGCAGGACGACCTCGCCGCCGGCGCTGACCTCGCCGGCGAGCGCCAGCGTGCGCGGCGCGAACAGGTTCCTGGTCTCGAGCGAGAGCGTAGTGACCCCGTCGGTGACCGTCACCACGCTCTTCTCCCCCGCCGGTCGCGACGCGATGCTGGCGGTATCCAGCTCGAACTCGTACACGCTGCAGTCGCGGTCGTAGCTGTAGCTCTCCTTCTCCACCTTGCCGTGTAAGCGCGTCATCGCGATGCCATCGACGTTGGCGGTGAGCTCGGGGAGCGCCCGGCACTGCCCCACGCGCGCCGGGTTGACCAGCACCTGCAGGCGCTCGCCATTCGGCGGGACCGCGCCGGCGTTCACCGTGAGCGAGGGCTCGAACACGTCGGCGAACTTGTCGTACTTGGGCGCCTCTTCACAGGCGAGCAGGAAGGGGATCACGATGCCGCCCCGGGACGATCGACGACGGTGGCCATCACCTTGCCCTCCACCACCGTCTTGCCCTCCACGGTCACGTCGGCGTCGAAGAACCAGATGCTGCGCTTCTCGCCGGTCTTGGTCACCGCGATGCGCAGCTGGTCGCCGGGGCGAACCGGCGTGCGAAAGCGAATCCCGTCGAGGCCGAGCAAGAAAACCTGCTTGGTCCGCATGTCGGGGTGGGCGCTCATCGCCATCACCCCGCAGGCCTGGGCGATGGCCTCCACCACCAGCACGCCGGGCATCACCGGCTGCGCGGGGAAGTGGCCGGTGAACTGGGGCTCGTTGATCGACACGTTCTTCAGCGCCACGACGCGCTCGCCCGGCGAGAGTTCCAGCACCCGGTCGATCATCAGGAAGGGGTAGCGATGCGGCAGCATCGCCATGATCTCGGTGATGTCCATGTATGCGGCGATCTACCCCGCCGCGGCGACCGCTGCGGGTGTACACTCGCCGGCGACGAGGTCGCCACGCGCCCCTTACGCTCCGCCGCCGCCCTCGACCCGGTGCACAAGCACCGGAAGCCGGCCGCATCCAGGCGGGCGATGAAGTCGGCGGGCCTCGCCGAGGTGAGCGAGATCTCGCGCAGCCGGCGCCACCGAGGACTGCGCCGACCCCGAGGACTACAACTGCGACGGCTCGGTGGCCTACGCCGACGACGACGGCGACGGCTACGCCGCCTGCGAGGACTGCGACGACGGCGACGACACCATAAACGCCGGCGCCCGCGAGCTCTGCGACGGCGTGGACAACGACTGCGACGGCGCCATCGACAGCGGGACGGGCATCTTCCACGACAACTTCGACGACGACGACATCTCCGACTGGAGCATCGTGGACGGCTCGTGGTCGGTGTCGGGTGGCATCATCTCCGGCTACTCCTCGTCGCACACCGGTCCCGACCTCGTGCACAGCACCGGCATGGACTCGAGCACCGACAGCTACACCGTGTACATGACGGGGACGGGCGCCAACGCCTTCGGCATCGTGCTCGGCTACGCCTCGTCCAGCGAACACTGCGGCTTCCACTTCTGGGCGGGGAGCACGCTCTACCTGGTCAATAGCTCCACGATCGAGACCAACGTGGGCTCGGTCAGCTTCAGCTCCGGCACCTACTACGACGTGGTGGCCGAGGTGAGCCCGGCCAACGTCGACCTCTACTTCAACGGCAGCCTCGCCTACTCGGGCAACGCGGGCTGTGACAACTTCACCCGCAGCGGGGCCATCGGCCTGCAGGTACACCAGTCGGGCACGGCCTACTTCGATGAGATCTGTGTCGAGTACTAGCCGCCTTCGAGCTTCTTCACACGCTTGAACAGCCCCGGCAGCTCCTTCAGCAAGGTGGCCACCCGCAGCCACTCGCGATGCTCCATCGCGGGAATTCCCGATCGCTTCTCGCCGCTCGGCACGTCGTCGGTCACCATGCTCATCGCGCCCACCGTCACCCCGCTGCCCACGTCGAGGTGGCCGAGCACCGTCGCCCGGGCCGCGAGTGTCACGCCGGTGCCGGTGCGGGTCGAGCCCGCCACCCCGGCGTAGGCCACCATCACGTTGTGGGGGCCGATCTCGGCGGCGTGCCCGACCTGGACGAGGTTGTCGGTCTTCGTTCCCCGGCCCACCACGGTGTCGCCCATCGCGGCGCGGTCCACGCAACTGTTGGCGCCGATCTCCACGTCGTCCTGCACCACGGCGCGGCCTGCCTGCGGGATCTTCACCAGCCCCTCGCGCGTGGGCACGAACCCGAAGCCCTCGCCGCCCACCACCGCGCCCGGGTTGAGCATGACGCGATCGCCCACCACGCAGCCGTCCATCACCACCGACCCCGCCATGAGCACGCAGTCGCGACCCACCCTCGCGCCCGCGCCCACGTACACGAAGGGCTGCAACAGCGTGCCCTCGCCCACCGCCGCGCCCTGGCCCACGTAGGCGAAGGGCATCAGGCGCGCCCCGTCAACCTTGCCGAGGGCCACCGCCCGGGGATCGACCTCGGCGCGGAAGGCCGGTCGCGGGTGGAAGATCTCGAGCGCCCGCGCGAACGCCAAGTAGGGATCGTCACAGCGCACGACCGTCTTGCCATGCGCGGCCTCGTGTCGCGACACGAGCACGGCCCCGGCCTTGCTGTCCCTGAACAGCGCCGCGTAGCGCCGGTTCGACAGGAAGGACACGTCGCCCGCGCCGGCCTCTTCCAGCCCCGCGACGCCGGTGATCTCGATCTCCGGGTCGCCATCGACCGCGCCACCGAGGCGCGAGGCCAACTCGGCGAGCTTCACTTGCCGGAGGAGGTGGCTGCCGGATTAGCCGCGTTGTAACGCTTGATCAGCTCGTCGGTCACGTCGATCGACGGCTGGTAGTATACCACGCCGCCCTCGGTGGCCTCGAGCACCAGCGTGTAGCCGCGCTCCTGGCCGATCGCCACGGCGATCTTCCTCATCTTCTCGATGAACTGCTCCATCGCGGAGTAGTAGGCCGACTGCATCTCGCTCTCGTAGCGGCCGTAGGTTTGCTGGTACTCCATCTGGCCGCGCATGAACTCCTCCTCCTTCTGCTTGCGCGCGGAGTCGGAGAGGATGGTCGACTGCTTCTCGAGCTCGGCGCGCTGCGCTTCCAGCGACTTCTGCATCTTCTCGATGGCGGTCTTGCGCTCGCCGTACATGCCCTCGAGCTTCTTGCGGACGCCGTCGGCTTCCTTCACCTCGTTGAGCGCGCGCTGGAAGTCGACGACGGCCACCTTGACCTCGGCGAGCGCGTCGCCGGCGAGGACGAAACAGACAAAGAACAGGGTTACAAATCTCTTGAACATGGGCGCTCCTTTCAGAATGCGCTGCCGATGGTGAAGTCGAACACGGCCTGGCGCTCGTCGGGGTACGGCTCGAGCGGGAAGCCCCACTCGAAGCGCAAGGGCCCGATGGGGCTGAACCAGCGAATGCCAAAGCCTACAGAGGTGCGGAGGTCGGTGAGGTCGATGTTTCCTTCGCCTTGGACGTCGCCAAAGGTGTTGCCGGCGTCAAAGAAGGTCACGAAGGAGATGCCCGCCGCCTTGATGATCGGCGACTCGAGCTCGAAGTTGTTGATGAAGGTCTCGGTACCGCCGATGATCAACCGGTCGTCGGCCGACTGTGGATCGTCGCTGCCCACGGTGGTGGCCACCTGGTTGGCGTACTCGCGGTAACCGCTGGCGCGAATGGAAGGGCCGAGAGAGAGCGTGGCGAAGCCGCGGACCGAGGTAATGCCGCCCGCCCGGTAGCGATGGATGTACGGGACGATGGTGCCGTCGGTGCTCTGGATGTGACCAGCCGACATGTTGTACTTGAACACCAGCCAGTCGTCTTTCACCAGCGGTTGGTAGAAGCGGAAGTTAGCCTTCGACTCCCAGTAGTTGAAGTCGCCGCCGAGGACGGAGAGCACCTCGTCGTCGTTGACCCGGAAACCGCCCGCCAACTCGGTCGACAGCGTGAACTTGATGCCGCGGGTGGCGTTGATGCGGTTGTTGCGCTTGTCCACCTCGAAGGTGACACCTGCGCTCGACGTGACGCCGTTGCGATAGAGTTGGCCGCCGTAGAGCCGCTCCTTGTACTCGTCGAGTGACAACAAACCGTTGTCCTCGATGGTGTAGTCCAGCGCGAGGCGGATGTCGTCGCGCGCGTCGAGGTAGCGTCCCACCTGGAAGAGGCCGCCGCGGCGGTACTCGTTCTCGATGTAGTTCTGCTGCTGCACGTAGCCGCTCAGGCGCAGGGTCCAGCGGCTGTCGAAGAAGTAGGGGTCGTAGAAGTCGAGGTTGGCCGTCTGCGTGGGCTTGCTGATGTTGCCCGCGACGCTCACCACCCAGCCGAGGCCGAAGAAGTTGGACTTCTGGATGTTGGCGGTGAGGAGGAAGCTGTCGACCGAGGAGAAGCCCGCGCCCACGGTGAAGCTACCGGTGGGCCGCTCGGCCACGTCGACGTTCATCTCCAGCTCGTCGGCCTCGCCGCCGCGAGGGGTGTTGATCTCCACCGTCTCGAAGAAGCCCAGGCGCTCCAGCCGCTCGCGGGCCTCGCGGATGCGACTGCCCGCGTACACCTCGCCCTCGTTGATGGGGATCTCGCGGCGCACCACCTTGTCGAAGGTGGGGTCGTTCCCGGTGATGTTGATGTGGCCGATGCGCATCTTGTCGCCCTTCTGGATGTCGAAGGTGAGGTCGACCAGCTTCGATTCCGGGTCGGGCTGCGGCAGGGGGACGACGTTGGCAAAGGCGTAGCCCTGGTCGCCGTACAGGTCGGACACGCGCTGGGTGACGGCCTGCATCGTGGTGAGCTTGAAGGTGTCGCCCGTCTCGAGCGGCGTGTTCTGCCCCCCGAAGTCGAGCCAGCGGCGCTCCACCCGGGGCGCCCAGTTCTCGTCGATGGCGACGCCGGCTTCCCTGTCTTGCTCGAAGGCCTCCTGCACGTCGCGGAGGTCTTTCCCGTCGACCAGCGCGTGGACCGCACCCTGGGTGAGGCCCTCCTCGGGCACGAAGTCGCCGCGGACGTTGACCTTGCCGATCTGGTATTGCGGCCCCTCGGTGACGTGGATGGTGATGAAGATGTGCCGCTTGTCGGGCGACAAGAACACCTTGGGCTCGTCGACCTGCGCCTCGACGTAGCCCTCCTCCAGGAGCACGCTCCGCACCACGTACACGTCGTTCTCGAGGTTCTCCTCGATGAAGTTGCCGGTGCTGGTGAGCCAGGGGACGATGCCCCCTTCCTTGGTGCTGAGGAAGCGCTTGATCTTCGCGTCGGACACGCCCTCGTTGCCGGTGATGTCGATCTCCTGGACGATCACCTTCCGGTTCTCGGTGATCTTGAACTCCAAGTCGATCATGCCGGGGCCGGCGGGGGTCGCCACCGGCTCGACGGTGGCCAGGTAGAAGCCCTTCTCGAGGTACTTGTCTCGGATGGTCCTCGCGTTCTGAGCGATGCGCTGGTCGGACGGCACCGAGAGGGCGGTGATGTCGACCGCCTCCTTCAGGTCGTCGTCCTTGATCTTCTTGTTGCCCGAGAACTTCACCTCGCGCACGGCAGGCTTCTCGTTGACCACGAAGGTGAGCACCACGCCGCCCTCGCCGGGGGTGGCGCGCACCACCACGTCGTCGACGTAGCCGGTGGCCCAGATGGCCTTGATGTCGCGCTCCACCTTCCAGGGCGCGAGCATGTCGCCGGCGCGCAGGCCGATGGCATCGAGGATGGCAGCCTCCTCGACCCGTCGCAAGCCCTTCACTTCCACGCGGGACACGCTGCCGGTGGCGACCACCGGCGCGCCCGTGTCGGCTGGTTCGACCACCGGAGGCGGCGGGGGCGGCACCGCGGGCGCGGCGGCGGGGTCGACGTCCTGCGCGAACGCCGTGGCCGAGAGGCCCATCGCGAGGAGCACGATCACACCGCCTCCGCGAAAGTACCGTCCACCATGCGAAGGCGACGCGGGAATCGGGCGGCGAGCTCCATCGAGTGAGTGACCACCACCAGCGTGGCGCCGCCCTCGCGGTTGAGCTCCAGTAGCAGCGCCATCACCTCGCTCGCCGTGTGCGGGTCGAGGTTGCCGGTGGGCTCGTCGGCCAGCACGAGGCCCGGGCGCATGAGCAGCGCCCGCGCGATGGCCACCCGTTGCTGCTCGCCGCCGGAGAGCTCGCCCGGACGGTGGCCGAGCCGGTGGGCGAGTCCCACGCGCTCCAGCGCCGCCCGCGCGCGCTCCCGGGCCTCGACCTGAGGCACCCGAGCGATCATCGCGGGTATGGCCACGTTGTCGAGCGCGGAGTGGTCGGGCAGCAGGTGGTGGAACTGGAAGATGAAGCCCACCATCGTGTTGCGGAAGCGGTCGATCTCGACCTGGGCGCGGCTATACAGGGGGCGCCCGTCGATGGTGACCGTCCCGGCGGTAGGGGCCTCGAGGCCCCCGAGGATGTGCAGGAACGTGGACTTGCCCGAGCCGGACTGCCCCACCAGCGTTGCCGAGTCGCCCGGCTGCAAGGCCAGCTCGGCGCCCCGGAGCACCTCGATTGAAGCGCCGCCCTTGTGGAAGGTGCGAACCAGCCCCGAGACCTCGACGGCGACGCCCATCACTCGTACCGGAGCCCGTCGACCGGGTCGAGCCGCGCGGCGCGGCCCGATGGGTAGAGAGTGGCGAGGAAACAAATGATCACCGCGCCCAGCGCCACCACCGCGACCGTTTCCGGCACGACAACAACCGGCAGAGAATCTAGGTAATACACGTTGGTGTCGAGAGGGTACCGGTAGCGGGAGAGAAACTCGCAGCCCGCTAACCCAAGCACCACCCCGAGGCCGGTTCCCACCAGGCCCACCGACACCCCTTCGAGCACGAAGATCAAGCGGATCATCCGCGAGGTGGCCCCCATCGCCTTGAGGATGGAGATCTCGCGGCCGCGGGTGATGACCATCACCACGAGGTTGGTGACGATACCGAGCGCGGCCACGGTCACGATCTGGGCGAGGATGATGCCCATCACCCACTTCTCCATGGCCAGCGCCCGGAAAAGTGCCTCGTTCATCGTCAGCCAGTTCTTGGTGAAGAAGGGGTGTTGAAGGGCTTCCTCCACCTGCCAGCCGATGTCGGCCACCTTCCACAGTCGCGACTCCTCCACGCGGACCTCCACCGCCGTGGCCTCGCCGGGCATCTGCATGAACGCCTGCGCGTCGCCGAGGGTGACGAAGCTCCACTTGGTGTCGTACTCGTACATGCCGGTGTGCACGAGCGCGGTCACGCGGAAGCTCCGCGTGGTGGGCATGGGGACGCCCAACGCGCCGAAGCCGCCGCCGATGGGGTTGATCACGTGAACCCGATCGCCGGGGTACACGCGCAGGGTCTCCGCCAGACCCTTGCCGAGGATGATGCCGGGGAGCTTCTCGGTGGCCGCCGTATCCTGGGCGAGGGCCACGGGCGGCGCGTGCAGGTTGGTGAGGATCTCGAGGCGGGCCTCTTCGCTCTCGGGCTCGCCCTGGGGGCCCACGACGATGTCCTTCACGATGTCGGTGACCCCGGCCGCCCGGGCGGGGTCGACGCCCTTGAGGATGGCGCCGCTCACGCCGAAGGTGCTCTTCAGCATCACCTCGGTGTAGGTGAACGGCGAGGCGGAGACGACGCCCTCGAGGGCCTCGACCTTGGCCACCACCTCGTCGGGTTCCTCGATCGGGCCGCCGTAGGCGAGCACGATGAGGTGGGCCTGGTTGCCGAGGATCTTCTTGCGCAGGTCGATCTCGAAGCCCTGCATCACCGACAGCACCATGATCAGCACCGCCACGCCCACGGTGACGCCGCCCACCGAGAGCACCGCGATGAGCGAGATGCCAGCGTCTTGCCTGCGCGAACGCAGGTGCGACAGCGCGATGAGGAGCTCGAAGTCCACTACGCGCGCTTTCGCAGGGTCGGGAACAGGATCACGTCGCGGATGCTCGGCGAGTCGGTCAACAGCATCACCAGCCGGTCGATCCCGATGCCCTCGCCGGCGGCGGGCGGCATGCCGTAGGAGAGGGCGTCGATGTAGTCGGCGTCGAAGTGCATCGCCTCGTGGTCGCCCGAGAGGTGCGCCCTGGCCTGCGCCTCGAAGCGCTGCGCCTGGTCGACCGGGTCGTTCAGCTCGTTGAAACCGTTGGCGATCTCGCGCCCGGCGACGAACAGCTCGAAGCGATCGGCGATCTCTGGATTGTCGTCGTTACGACGGGCGAGCGGGCTGATCTCGACGGGAAAGTGGGTGACGAAGGTGGGGTTCACCAGTGTTTTTTCCACGTCGATGTCGAACACGTGCTCCCAGAAGCGTCCGAGCGTCTTCGGCAGGGCGGGAATGTCGGCGGCGGGGTGTCGCGACACGAATGCGAAGCGCAGCCGGTCGATGTCGTACACCTGGGGCACCGGCAGGCCCATCGCCTCGGCCACCAGCTCGTCGTAGCGGGCGCGGCGGAAGGGCGCAGAGAAGTCGATGTCGCGACCCTGGTAGCTGATCACCTGCTTCCCGCACACGTCGCGCACCAGCCCCGCCAGCAGCTCCTCGGTGAGATCCACCAGGTCGGTCCACCGGGCGTAGGCCCAGTAGAACTCGAGCATGGTGAACTCGGGGTTGTGGGTGCTGTCGATGCCCTCGTTGCGGAAGTTCCGGTTGATCTCGAACACCCGCTCGAGGCCGCCCACCAGCAGGCGCTTGAGGAATAGTTCCGGCGCCACGCGCAGGTACAGCTCCATGTCGAGAGCGTTGTGGTGGGTCACGAAGGGTCGCGCCGTCGCCCCGCCGGGGATGGGCTGCATCATCGGCGTTTCCACCTCGAGGAAGTTGCGCTCCTCGAAGAAGTCACGGATGTAGCGGATGATGCCGGATCGGCGAACGAAGGTGCGCCGGGTGTCCTCGTTCACGAATAGGTCGACGTAGCGCTGGCGCTGCTTCAACTCCGGGTCGTCGAGCCCGTGAAACTTGTCGGGCAACGAGCGGATGCACTTGGCGCCGAGCTGGATGCTGCTCGCGGCGAGGGTGAGCTCGCCGGTGCGGGTGCGCATGAGGCCGCCGCGGACGGTGACGATGTCGCCCAGGTCGAGCTTCTTCCACGCGCCGAAGACCGCCTCGCCCACCGCGTCTTTCTTGACGTACACCTGGAGCAGCCCGGTCCGGTCGAGCACTCGGCCGAACCCTGCCTTGCCCATCTCGTTCTTGAACATCAGTCGACCGGCAAACAGGAGGTCCTGGCCGAGCTCGGCGAGATCCTCGCGGCCCTCGGCCAGGCGCTGGGCCTGCAACGCGCTGAGCGTGGGGTGCTCGCCGGTGGGGTAGGGGTTGTGGCCGTCGGCGCGCAGGGCGTCGAGCTTGGCGAGACGATCGGGGTCGAAGGTGTACATGGCGGAAGGCCCGCGCGCCTAACGCGATCAGGGCGCGAAGGGCGCGCTCTCGTCGATCGCTGCCCCCACTCGGCGCGAGGTCGGTCGCGACGACCTCCAGCGGGCGCCCGGCGGCATCGATGGTACCTACGTTGACCAGATGCCAATGGTCCGCGCCATGCCTCGTATGGGCAAGACTTCCCTCAGCAGGGGTCGTTCGCCTCGCCCGGCGTGCCCGGCTCAGAAATCCCGGGGAGCACCGTTTGCTGGGGGCACCAGTTGCCCATGTCGTCGTTCTCCACGCCGTCGAGACGCCCGGGCTCGAGGCCGAGCGAGCGGCCGCCCTCGATCACCTCGCTGTCGTCGTCGGTGTAGGCGAAGCGGTCGAGGTCAACCCCGGTAGGGCTGGTGAGCACCAGCTCGTCGGCGCTGTTGGCGATGGCCACGCCGCCGCCGCTGCCCGTGGGCGGCTTCTCGCCCATCGGGCTCCGGTAGAACCAGCCGTCGCAAGGCACGCCACCGTTCTGGGCTGGGTCGGCATGGGCGCAGAGCACCACGTAGTCGCCGGGCTCCACCACGATGCTGTCCTCGAAGGTCCAGTCGTCGCTGTCGTCGTCGTGGAAGGAGTAGCCGGCCACGTCGATCGCGTAGCCAGCGGTGTTGTAGAGCTCCACCCACTCGCCGTACTCGTCGTCCACCACGTCGGGGTTGACCATGAACTCGGTGAAGATGAGGTCGCCCGGCTCGGGCTCGGGGGGCGGCGCCTCGGACACCACCACGCCGACGGTGTCGGTGCCCACCTCGCCGTCGGTGTCGGTGGCCGACAGGGTGACGACATGCGTGCCCACGCTCAGCGCGCTCGCGAGCAGGAGCGACGCGCCGTCGCCCGAGACGGCGCCCGCGAGATCGCCGTCGAGGCTCGAGGTCCACGCGAAGTCGAGGTCGCCGGGCTCGGTGGTGGTATCTGTCGCCGAGCCTGCGAAGGCAACCTGCTCGCCGGCCTCGAAGCTCGTGCCCTCCGCGGGCTGGGTGATCTCCACGCTGGGCGCGCCGGCGGGGCCGTGGACCTCGAAGACGATCGCGTCGGTAGCCACCTCGCCGTCGGCGTCGACCACCTCGATGGCCAGCGCGTACTCGCCGCGGGCGAGTTGCCCGAGCGTCGCGACGTAGCCACTCTGCACGAGGCCGTCGCCCGTGCCCTCGCCCTCGTTCGCGAGCTCGCCCTCCACCGGCGCGCCGTCGAGCGTCCACTGCACGGCGAGCAAGGCATCGACGTCGTCGGTGGCCAGGGCGCCGGCGGTCACGGTGTCGCCCTCGCGGATCACGTCGCCCGGCGCGGGCGCGACGATCTCCACGGCGGGCGGCGCGTTCACTCGGCCGAGGTCGTTCTCGTTGGCGCAGGCGGCGAGGAGCAGCAGGGGCAACAGGCGCGGCACACGGGCTGTCTACACGGTCAGCACCCCGCCCCGCAACACGCCGTGGATGGCCTCGGCCATCGCGGGCGCGTCGAGCGGCTCGCGCGCGAGGCGGGCGAGCATCACCGGCTCCTTCAGCATGCCGAGCAGGCAACGCGCCGCCTGCCGCACCTCGCCGGGGCGAACCACGCCGAGGCGCTGGCCGTCGGTGAGCGCCTTCTCCACCCGCGCCAGCACGTGGGCGTAGAAGGCGGCGAGAGCCATCTCGCCGTCCTTGTCGATGCCCTCGGCCTCGGTGAACAGGATGCGCACCGCCGCGCCCTGGGCGGCCATCGCCGTCGCGAGGCGGTGGAGGTTGGCCCGCACTTGCTCCGGGATGTCACGGCCCACGTCGATGGGCTGCACCACGCCGCCCACCTCCAGCATCAACTCGGAGAGCACCGCCGCGAAGATCTCCCGCTTGCTCTCGAAGTGATTGTAGAAGGTGCCCCGCGCCACTCCGGCCGCCTCGATGATGTCGCCGACGCTGGCCGAGTGGTAGCCCTTCTCGGCGAAGACCTCGCGCGCGGCGCGCACCAGCGAGGCCCGCCGGCTGTCGGGATCGAGCGGGGCCGCCCTCACGCGCCCTCGCCTGCGACGTCGCTCGTGTAGTAGGCGCGCAGCTCCTCGCCCTGGGCTCGCGCCAGGCCATGCATGAGCTTCACCGTGGCACACTCCAGCGTCATCGTGCCACTGGACATGACCCCCGCCGCCAGCGCGGCGCGGCCCCCCACGTAGGCGCGAAGGTCGACCTTGCCCCGGTGACAGTGCGAGTGAACCACCACCGCCACGCCGGCGCGCACGGCCGCCGCCAGCGCGCACGGCCACCCTTCCTGTGGCACGTTGCCGGTGCCGAAACCCTGCACCACCACGCCTCGCATTCCCCGGTCTACCGCCGCTTCCAGCATCGATGGGCCCGCGCCCGGCGCCACCGGGACGATGGCCACGCGCGAGTCGAAGCCCAGTTCCAGTCGCAGTGGTCCGGCCGGACGCAGCGGCATCTTGATTGGACGCACCTCGACCCCCATCTCCACCAGCGGCGGGCAGTCGGGCGACTCGAAGGCCTCGTAGCTCTGGATCGAGGTCTTGGTGCTCCGGTTGCCGCGGAACAGGTAGCGGCCGAAGTAGAGCGACACCTCGGGGATGTCCATCGCCGCGCACAGGGCGGCGTTGACCACGTTCTCCGGCGCGTCGGTGCGAACGCTGGCGATGGGGCGCTGGGCCCCGGTGAGGACCACGGGCTTGGCCAGGCCGCGCAGCGCCAGCGAGAGCGCCGAGGCCGTCCACGCCATGGTGTCGGTGCCGTGCACCACGACGATGCCCTCCACCTCGTCCATCCGCGCCGCCACCGCCTCGGCCAGCGCGTCCCAGTGCGTCGGGGTCAAATCTGAACTATCTAGGTTCCACATGGATTCTACCGACACGTCGAGCTCGCGCTCGATGCCCTGCACGTAGGCGAGCACGTTGGCGGCCACGCTCGACGGCGCCAGCGGTCCAGGGCCCCCCGGCAACATGCCGAGCGTGCCGCCGGTGGAGAGGAAACGGATGCGAGGGCGAGACACGGCGGGGCCCATCTACCCCGCCGAGCCCGCCCCCGTCGTGCTAGCCGGCGCCACGCGCGCGGGTGGGCACGCGCACCTCCTCCGCCTCGAGCACGTCGGGCGGGAGCCACGGCAGCCACTCCTCGGGCACGACCATGAGCCGCGACATGGCCATGCGCAGCGCGTCGGCCTGCGTGGGCACTCGCGGGTAGATGCGCAGGGCCACGTGGGCTTGAGCGGGGGTGCGGTCGGCCTTCCGAGAGTTGCAGCTCCGGCAGGCGGTAGCCGAGTTCTCCCAGCACGACACGTTGACCCACTTGCGCGACCAGGGCAGGTAGACCTTGCCCTCTCGCGCGTGAGCGCGCGGAATCACGTGGTCGAGGGTGAGCGACACTCGGTCGGGCCGGCCATCGGCCTGGCGCGGGCGGACGCCGCAGTAGCTGCAGGTGTACGCGTCGCGCGACTGCACGTTGCGCGAGGAGAAGCGCACCTTGCCCCGGCCGTAGCTGTACTTCCGCAGCGCCACGACACTCGGCCAGGGCAAGGCGAGCGCCATCGAGCGCACGAAACGACCCGGGTAGGCGGCCACCTGGACCAGTTTCTGGTCCAACACGAGCTCCACGGCGCGCTCCCAGCGGATGACGCGCATGGGGGTGTAGTCGGCGTTGAGGAGCAGCACGTTGAGCATCAGAGCACCGCGCGCAGCCTAGCCACGCCGATTGACAGGTCAACGGCCCTACGCGAAGTCCGTCATCTTTCTTCGATCGCGAATGGACGCCGCCGGGGCGTCGTCCACCCATCGTGCGACACCGAGGAGTCGCCGAGGAGACAACATGTATGCTTGTATTTCGCGATCTGTAGCCCTGCTCTGCCTGCTGGCGCCAGCGGCCGCCAGCGCCCACGGCAGTTCCCGTGACCACCGCTACGACGGCTACGTCCGCGTGGAGAACGAGACGGGCGAGGCCCTCACCGTGCGGGTGGACGGCAACGATGCCCGCGTGCTCGGCCCCTGGGAGACGGCGCGCTTCCGCGCCGACAGCGGCTACGTGGTGGTGAGCGCCAGCTACAGGGCCTTCGGCGAGTCGCGCCTGCTCGTCAACAAGACGGTGAAGGTCTACCGCGGTCGCACGGCCGACGTGGAGCTGCGCCCGCCGAGCACCACGCTGGTGAAGGTGGTCAACAACACCGGCGTGCCGGCGGAGCTCCGGTCGAGCGGTCGCGAGGTGGTGGATCTCGCCCCCAGCCAGTCCCGGATCGTGTCGCTCCCGGTGGGCTCGGCCTCGCTCGAGCTCGTGGCCAACGGCCGGATCGTCGAGCACGAGCACCTGTACCTGCGCCCCTTCGAGGAGGAGACGATCACCGGCTTCGCCCCCTCCCGTGCCGACCTCGTGGTGTACAACCCGCTGCCCTTCCCGGTGGCCCTCACCTGCGACCGCGGCCTCACGCGCACGGTCGAGCCCCGCGGGCGCGTGGTGTACGACGACGTGGCGGTGGGCAGCTTCCACCTCGTGGCGCGCCGCCCGGGCGGCGAGCGCGTGGACGAGGAGCAGATCCGGATCGACCCCTGGCGCGGCGGCAGCTGGACCATCGACCCCCCCAGCCAGGGCCTGGTGCGGCTCGACAACGAGCACCACGAGGGCGTGCGGGTGTACGCCGACGGGCGCATCATCGCCATGCTCAACGCCGAGCAGGACCACACGCTCAGCCTGCCCCTCGGTCCGGTCACCCTCGAGGTCCGCGAGCTCGACGGCACGCTGGTGGATCTCGACGCCATCACCGTGGATCCCTACCGCACCACCACGGTGGAGTTCGGGTGGGACCGCCGCCCCGGCTACACCAGCGGACAGCACCGACCCCACGACGACGACCACGACCACTACCACGGGACGAACGGCCACTCCTGCACGATGTAGGCGGCTCTGTGTCCAACTAGACAACCTCGACTTGCCACTTCGGACAGGCCATGGTAGCCCCGCGCTGCCATGGCCTACGCCGTCAAGGAAACCTACTACACGCTGCAAGGCGAGGGCGCCCAGGCCGGGCGCGCGGCCGTTTTCTGCCGCTTCTCCGGGTGCAACCTCTGGTCGGGACTGGAGAAGGACCGCGCGGAGGCCGCCTGTCGTTTCTGCGACACCGACTTCCGGGGCACCGATGGCCCCGGGGGCGGGCGATTCTCCACCGCCGAGTCGCTCGCCGCGCACGTGGCCGCGCTCTGGCCCGGGGGTGGCCGTCCCTATGTTGTCTTCACCGGCGGCGAGCCCGCCTTGCAGCTCGACGAGGCGCTGGTCAGCGAGTGCCAGGTTCGCGGGATCGAGGTGGGCATCGAGACCAACGGCACGCGGCCGCTGCCCCGGGGCATCGACTGGGTGTGCGTGAGCCCCAAGCCCCGCTGCGATCTCCTCGTCCGTAGGGGACAGGAGTTGAAGCTCGTCTTCCCGCAGCCGGAGTTCGACCCGGACGCCTTCGAGCAGCTCGACTTCCAGCACCACTTCCTCCAGCCGATGGACGGCCCGACACGCGACGCCAACACGGCGCTCGCGGTGGCCTACTGCCGCGCCCATCCCCGCTGGCGACTTTCCCTGCAAACCCACAAGCTCCTGGGCATCCCATGACCGCGCCCCGCACGCCACGCCGCAAGCGCCTCCCCGACCACGCCAGCGAGCGCGACGAGCGCGCGCTCGCCATCGACAAGGTGGGCATCAAGGACCTCGTCTACCCCATCCGCGTGCTCGACCGCGCCAACCAGGTGCAACACACGGTGGCGCGGATGAACCTGTCGGTGAGCCTGCCCCACGAGTTCAAGGGCACCCACATGAGCCGCTTCGTCGAGGTGCTCAACGCGCGGCGCGGCGAGATGACCATCCGCAACATGCCGTCGATCCTCGCCGACATCCAGTCGCGACTGGATGCCCGCGACGCTCACCTCGAGGCCACCTTCTCCTACTTCATCAGCAAGCGGGCCCCGGTGAGCGGGGTGGAGTCGCTGATGGAGTACGCCTGTCGCTTCGACGCCTCGATGCGGGGCGCGGCGCTCGACTTCGTGCTCTGCGTCCGGGTGCCGGTGAAGAGCCTCTGCCCCTGCTCCAAGGCCATCAGCGACCGCGGGGCGCACAACCAGCGCAGCCTGGTGGACGTGGAGCTGCGCAGCAGCGAGTTCGTGTGGATCGAGGAGATCGTCGCCGCCGTGGAGGCCTGCGGCTCGGCCCCACTGTTCGCGCTGCTCAAGCGGGAAGACGAGAAGTACGTCACCGAGCTGGCCTACGACAACCCGAAGTTCGTGGAAGACCTCGTGCGCGACTCGGTGATCGCGCTGCGCGCCCTGCCCGGGGTCACCTGGTTGCGCGTGTCGGCCGAGAACCAGGAGTCCATCCACAATCACTCGGCCTTCGCGCAGATCGAGTGGTCGGCGAGCGCGGCGGCAGTCCCCTCCCCCGCCCACCCGGGACAGCCCGCGCCCACCGAGACGCCCGGCTTCGGCTCCTGGCTCCGCGAGCAGCGGGTGCTCCGGGGCTACAGCCAGCAGGGACTCGCCGACGAGCTCGGCGTGTCGGCCGCGCACCTGAGCCGCGTGGAGTCGGGCGACAAGCGCCTCTCCGACGAGGCCCTCGCCCGCGCCGCGCGGCTGCTCGGCCTCCCGGCCGACGAGGTGTGCCTGCGCGCCGGGGTGATGCCCGCGTGGGTGTGGGCGAAGGTGGCGCAGGATCCGGGGGCGTTTCTGAGGAGGCTGTAGGCCAGGAGGGAGGCGGGAGGCGGAGGCGGGAGGAGGCGCGCTCGCCCTTCGGGCGGCGTCCACCAACCGGCGCCGGCCCAAGGTCGGTGTTGTCGTCGCGACCGGTGCGCGAAAACAAGCACCTTGGCTCCAGGCGCGGGCGCCGGGCACGTTGCACAGGCCGCCACCGGCCGGTTGCTCATCATGGAAGGCTTCGACATCCCATTCGACGACGAGAGCAAGTGGTAACCGCCTCCTCCACCCGCTCCCTCCCTCCCAAATTCCTCCCTCCTACCTCCTGGCTACAGCCTCTCCCCAAACACCCTCTGGTACAACTCCCGGTACGTGTCACTCAGGTCGCCCAGGTCGCGACGGAACACGTCCTTGTCGAGGTGGCGCCCCGTCCCCCGTTCCCAGAGGCGCGAGCCGTCGGGGGTGATCTCGTCGGCGAGCACCACCGCGCCCTTGTAGCGGCCGAACTCCAGCTTGAAGTCGACGAGATCAACGCCGAGGTCGCCCCAGAAGGCGCGCAAGAGGTCGTTGACCACCAGCGAGTACTCCCGCATCGCCTGTAGCTCCCAGGCCCGGGCGTAGCCGAGGATCACCGCGCACTCCTCGTTGATCTGCGGATCGTTGAGCGCGTCGGACTTGTAGAAGTGCTCGAGCAAGGGTCGCGACAGGCGCTGGCCCTCGGCGATGCCGAGGCGCTTGGCGAGCGATCCGGCCACCACGTTGCGCACCACCAGCTCCACCGGGATGATCTCCACCTTCTTGCACAACTGGTCTCTCGGCGACACCTGCCGCACGAAGGCGGTGGGCACCCCGGCTGCCGCCACCTTCTCCATCAAGAAGGCGCTCAGCTTGCAGTTGATCACGCCCTTGTCGGCGATCTGGGCCTTCTTCACGCCGTTGAAGGCGGTGGCATCGTCCTTGTAGTGGATGATGATCTCGTCGGCGGCCTCGGTGGCGTAGACCTGCTTGGCCTTGCCCTCGTAGAGCTTCTGGTCGGGGGGGAGCGTCATGGGTCGGCGGCTATCGCCCCGGCGCGGGCCGGGCTACGCTCCGCGCCGATGAGCGTGCTGCTGGCCCTCGCGTGTACCGGCGAAACGGTGGATACCCATGGAACCACGCCGGTCCTCGAGGGCGAGGGCTTCTTCGACAGCCCCTTCCCGAGCGACAGTCGCCTCGTCGAGGGTCGCCCCTCGCTGGAGGGTTTCCCCGGCAGCGGCGCCGTCCCCCTGTTCGACGCCTACATCGCCCTCGCCCCGGTGATGGACGGCTGGGGCACCAACAGCCCCGCCTACGTGCGCTTCACCGAGCCCATCGACGAGTCGGCGCTCCCGAGCCCGGCCGGCTCGCTGGAGGCCGACTCGGCCATCGTGCTCGTCGACATCGACGCGCGCAGCGCCCGCCGGGGCGAGCGCTTTCCCATCGTCACCCAGTTCTGGTCGGTGTCCGACCAGTACGGCGCCGACAACCTGCTGGCGATCGCGCCGATGGCGGGCTTCCCGCTGCGCCCGTCCACCACCTACGCCCTGGTGCTGCGTCCCCCGCTGGCCAGGCTGGGCGCGATGCCCGAGGGCTGGAAAGACGACCCGGCCTACCTCCCCCTCCGCGAGACCTTGCTGGCGATCGATCTCGACGACGACAGCGTGGCGGTGGCCACCACCTTCACCACCCAGGACCCCACCCGCGAGCTGGCGCTGGTGGTGCAAAGCATCCGGTCCGGCGAGATCGGCGTGCCGCCCTGGGAGCCCGAGCTGACACTCCACGAGGACCGAGGCGACTACGCGGTTTTCGAGGGCTTCGTCACCATCCCCATCTGGCAGGAGGGCGAGCGCCCCTATCGCGAGGAGGGTGGCGGCCTCGTGTTCAGCGGCGACCGGCCGCTGGTCCAGGGCTGGGAGCGGGTGGAGTTCGGCCTCACCGTGCCCAGCGGCGAGCCCCCGGGGAGCGGCTGGCCGCTGGTGGTATACAGCCACGGCACCGGCGGCGACCACCTGAGCTTCTGCGCCTACGGCACGCACGACGAGGAAGGCGGCGGCATGGCCGATCGCGGCGTGGCGATGCTCGGCATCGCGCAGCCCCTGCACGACGACCGGGCCACTCCCGACACCAGCGCCGAGTTCGACACCTTCAACTACATGAACCCCGCCGCCGGGCGCACGAGCTTCCGGCAGGGCGCGGCCGACCAGGTGTGGCTGGTGGAGCGACTGTCCGCGTCCGGTTCGGACTTCAGCTTCGACGGCGTGACGATCCCCATCGACCACGAGCGCCTGAGCTTCTTCGGCCACTCCCAGGGCGCGATGGTGGGGGCGCTGGGCGCGAGCTTCCTGTCCACGCGGGTGCGCGCCGTGGGCCTGTCCGCGGCCGGGGGCGGCACGGCCGAGGCGGCGCTCAGCAAGGTCGACCCCATCCCCACCGCGCCCCTGCTCGCCGCCGCGCTCGGCATCGACGAGGCCAACCTGTCCGTCCTGCACCCGGTGCTCGGCATCGTGCAGATGTTGTCAGAGGTCACCGACCCGATGAACTACGGGCCCAACTGGATCGCCGAGGAGCCGGGCTGGGAGGCCCGCGCTGTGCCGGTGCTCATGACCGAGGGCCTGGAAGACACCTACACGCCCCCGCGCACCATCGAGGCGCTCGCTACCGCCGCGCGACTGCCCATCGCCGGCGAGATGCTCTACGAGCCCCTTGGCTTCGACCTGCGCGGGCTCGGCGCCGAGGATCGTCCCGTGGAGGACAACGTCGTGGGTTACGACGGCAACGAGGTCACCGCCGGTCTCGCCCAGTTCGCCGACCAGGGCCACTTCGCCGTGTACTACGACCGCGACGCGCGCAACTTGTACCGGGACTTCCTCGAGAGCGCGAGCTACGGCTCGCCGGAGCTGCCCGAGTGAAGGTCCTCCTCGGCGTCACCGGCGGCATCGCCGCCTACCGGGCCTGCGAGCTGGTGAGCCTCGCGGTGAAGGCGGGTCACTCGGTGCGGGTGGTGATGACCGCCAACGCCACGCGCTTCGTCGGGCCCCTCAGCTTCGAGGCGATGTCGGGGCACCCGGTGCTCACCGACACCTTCTCCGACGCCCTGGCGCATATCGAGTGGGCCAAGTGGGCCGAGGTGGCGGTGGTGGCGCCGTGCAGCGCCAACGCGCTGGCCAAGCTCGCCTGCGGCCTCGCCGACGACGCGCTCAGCACCACGCTGATGGCGCTCCCCCGGGGACGGCGGGTCGTGCTGGCCCCGGCGATGAACACCGAGATGTGGCTCAACCCCGCGACCCAGCGCAACCTGCGCTGGCTCGACGAGCTCGGCCGTTTTACCATCGTGGCGCCCACCGAGAAGCGCCTCGCCTGCGGCGACGTGGGGCCGGGCGGGCTGGCCGAGCCCAGTGACATTCTCGCAGCGATCGCGACCGCGATTTGATACTTTCCGTCGCGACACCGTATAGCGAAGCATGCCGTGGTTGACCCCCCTCGCCTTCGCGGGCGAGCCCGATCCGTACATGACCGGTTGCCACAGCAACGACCGCGCGCTGGTGGCCGCCCACAACGACGCCGTCGAGGCGCTCGATGCCGGCGCCATGAAGGCCACGCGCACCGCCATGGACGAGGACCTGAAGCGTTCGCCCAAGTGCAAGGGTGCGCCGCGGCTTTAGCCGAGGTGGCCAAGGACTGCCGAACGCTGGTCCACGCCGCCCGGCGAACCGGCCCTACCCGAGGCCGGTCCCCGGTGTCCCCCTTCACCTTTCCGAGCCGCCGGACGTGCCGCCCCGGGCCTCGTGGTTAGCCTCCCGGCTCGCGCCCGTGTCCATTCTCGACCGCATCGGCAACACCCCCCTCGTGCGCCTCGGGCGCATCACCAGGGATCTGGTCCCCGCCGGCGTCGAGGTGTGGGCGAAGTTGGAGTGGTTCAACCCCGGCGGTAGCGTCAAGGATCGCGCCGCGTACGGCATCGTCCACGACGCCGAGCGGACCGGCAAAATAGGTCGCGACACGATTCTACTCGACAGCTCCTCCGGCAACACCGGCATCGCCTATGGGCTCATCTGCGCCATCCGTGGCTACTCGCTCACGCTCTGCCTGCCCAAGAATGCCAACCGTGAGCGCAAGCGCATCCTCAGGGCCTACGGCGTACACATCGTCGAGACCGACCCGCTGGAAGGGAGCGACGGCGCCATCCGCATGGCGAAGAAGCTGGTGGCGGACAACCCTGGCAAGTACCTGTACCTCGACCAGTACGGGAACGAGGCCAACCCCCGCGCTCACGAGAAGGGCACCGCCGAGGAGATCTGGGCTCAAACCGGGGGACGGGTGACCCACTGGGTGGCCACCCTCGGCACCTCGGGCAGCTTCGTGGGCACCACCCGGGGACTCAGGGCCAGGAACCCCGCGATCCAGTGCATCTCCGTGCAGCCCGACAGTCCCTTCCACGGGCTCGAGGGCCTCAAGCACATGGAGTCGGCGATCGTCCCCGCGATCTACGACCCGCGCCTGGCCGACCGCGACCTCGGCGCCCCCACCGAGCCCTGCCTGGAACTGCGCAAGCGCCTCGCCCGCGAGGAGGGACTGCTGGCCGGGGTGAGCGCCGGGGCGGCGCTCTGGGGCGCCATCGAAGTGGCCCGCGGACTACAGTCCGGCGTGGTGGTCACGCTCTTCCCCGACGGCGGCGAGCGATACATCTCGGAGGACCACCTGTGGGACTGAGGCTCAAGCGCGCCGAGGCCGAGCGCATGCACGCGCACATGCGCGAGGGTTACCCCCACGAAGTCGTCGGGATCCTCGCGGGTTCTCGTGATACATGGTCTGTGTATCATGTTGTATCACTGGTGAACGAGCGGGCCGACAGCCCGGCGAATCGCTACCACGTGTCAGCCCTGGCGCTCCACCGGGCCGAGGAGGCCCTCGCGGCGCGAGGCCTCGACGTGGTGGGCTACTACCACAGCCACCCCGACCACCCCTCGGCGTACAGCGACTTCGATCGCGACCACGCCCTGCCCAACATGAGCTACCTCATCGGCGCCGTGACCACCGGCGGCGTGGTGGGCCAGCAGAGCTGGCGCCTTCGCGACGACCGGAGCGCGATGGACGAAGAAGACATCATCCTGGAGGACTGACCCATGCCCGTACACATCAGCATCCCCACCGCCCTTCGCGGCTACGCCGCCGGCGCCGCCACCGTGGCCGTCGAGGCGAACACCGCGGGGGCTGCCCTCGACGCCCTCTGTGCCGCCCACCCGGGCCTCGCCAACCACCTGCGCACCGCCGACGGCAAGCTCCGCAGCTTCGTCAACGTGTACAAGGGGGAGGACGACATCCGTCACCTCGAGCGCGACGCCACCGCCCTGGTCGACGGCGACACGCTCACCATCGTGCCCTCCATCGCGGGAGGCCTCCGTGGCTGAGCTGAGCCGGGAGGAGATCGCCCGCTACTCGCGCCACCTCATCCTCGAGGAGGTGGGGATGGAGGGACAGACGAAGCTGAAGAACAGCTCGGTGCTCTGCGTGGGCACCGGCGGCCTCGGCTCGCCGTTGTTGCTCTATCTGGCCGCCGCCGGCGTGGGGCGCATCGGCATCGTCGACTTCGACGTCGTCGACGCGAGCAACCTCCAGCGCCAGATCATCCACGGCACCTCCACAGTGGGCCAGCGAAAGGTGGTGTCGGCCCGCGACCGCATCCGCGATCTCAACCCGCACGTGCAGGTCCACATCTACGAGGAGCCATTCAGCAGCGACAACGCTCTGCGCATCTGCCAGCCCTACGACGTCGTGGTCGACGGCACCGACAACTTCCCCACCCGCTACCTCGTCAACGACGCGTGTGTCATTCTCGGCAAGCCCAACGTGTACGGCTCGATTTTCAAGTTCGAGGGGCAGGCGAGCGTGTTCAACTACCAGGGCGGGCCAAACTACCGCGACCTCTACCCGGAGCCGCCGCCGCCGGGGCTCGTCCCCTCCTGCGCCGAGGGCGGGGTGCTCGGCGTGCTCCCCGGGCTCATCGGCACCATCCAGGCCACCGAGACCATCAAGATCCTGCTCGGCAAGGGCACCACCCTGTCCGGGCGCCTGTTGTTGTTCGACGCGATGAACATGAAGTTCCGCGAGCTCAGGTTGCGTCCGGATCCCGACGCGAAGCCGATCACCACCCTCATTGACTACGACCAGTTCTGCGGCGTCCCGAGGCGGGAGGGCAGCCGCGAAGAGGCCCCCACCATCTCCGGTTCTTTCGACCGTCTCACCGTGGCCGAGATCAAGCACAAGCTCGACTCGGGCTGGAAGCCCTTCGTGCTCGACGTGCGCGGCCAGAGCGAGTGGAACATCGTCAACATCGGCGCCGACGCGCTCATCCCTCACGCCGACGTGGGCACGCGCCTGTCCGAGGTGCCTCGCGACCGCGAGATCCTCGTGCACTGCAAGCTCGGTGGGCGCTCCTCGCAGGCCTGCCAGGTGCTCGCGGCGAACGGGTACCGGGTGACGAACATGGAGGGGGGAATCACCGCCTGGGCGAAGGAGATCGATCCGAGGTTGCCAACCTACTAGGCATCGAACCGTGGTGCCCTCGGGCTGTCCCGGGCGCCCGAGGGCGACGGGCCCCGCTACGCGCAGGGCTGGCAGGACGACTACGTCACCCAGGTGGCGGCGCAGTTCCCAGGATAGCCAGCACCCCCCGGCGCATGCGCCCCCCGTACTCGGCGCGCGAGGCCGAGCGATGCTTGGCGCCGACCGAAACGAGGTCGAGCAGCTCGGCCAGCGCCTCGCCCCGGAGCCCGCCCGCGCCCCGGGCATCGCCGAGGGCCAGCACCAGCTCCGCGCGGAAGTCTCGCTCGTAGGCGTCGAGATCGTCGCCCAGCAAAGCCCGGGCGGTGTCGATCAGCTCGACCATGTGCCGCGCGTCCTCCCCCTGTCCCACCAGGTGCCCGTGGGCGGCCTCGAGGGCGGCCGCCACGCGATCGGCGAGGGGCCCCGAACCGCCCAGGGCCGCGCGGGCGGTCGCCGCCACGTGGGCCATGATCTGCCTTACCGCGGCCTCGAACACCGCCTCCTTCGATGCGAAGTACAAGTAGAGCCCTGGGCGCGAGATGCCCGCCGCCCGCGCGAGTTCGTCCATCGAGGTGCGGCGCAGGCCGTACCGCAGGAACACCCCCGCCGCCGCGTCGAGGATCTCCACCCGTCGCTGGGCCGGCGGCGCGGCCATCAGGCGGCTCCCCCGAAGTCGTAAGTCACCCCGGTGAGCTTCTCGCTCAGCGCCCAGAGGCGCTCGGCCACGGCGTCGTCCTGCGCGGCGCGGCTTCGACCCACCTCGACGGGCGCGCCGTTGATCTCGAACAGCCCCGCGGGGCCCCAGTAGCTGCCCCGGGCAGCGCTAGGATCGGTGGCGGCGCGGAGGGTGGGCATGGCGCCATCGCTCGGCTTCATCGCCACGAAGTTGAACAGGCTCACGTAGCCGGCCGAGCGCTGCAGCTCGGTGGCGGTGATACCCGGGTGCGCGGCGGTGACCAGCAGGCCCCCCTCGCCGAGTCGCTTCTGCAACTCGCGCGCGAAGAGCAGGTTGGCGAGCTTGCTCTGCCCGTAGGCCGGCCACCCCCAGTAGCTCCGCCGCTCGTAGTTGGGATCGTCGAGGTCGATGGCGCCGGCGCGATGCATGCCGCTCGACACCACCACCACGCGCGAGCCCGCTGTGCGCCTCAAGAGCGGCAACAGGCGGCCGGTGAGGGCGAAGTGGCCAAGGTGGTTGGTGCCGAACTGCATCTCGAAGCCCTGCTTCGTGCGCGAGAACGGCGGCACCATCACGCCGGCGTTGTTCACGAGGAGATCGAGCCGGTCATGGCTGGTGGCGAATCGCTCCGCGAAGGCCGCGATGCTCTCGAGGTCGGAGAGGTCGAGCACCGAAAGCTCCACCCGTCCCGGGGGATTCCCGGCCACGATGAGCCCCACGGCGGCACGGCCACGCTCGGCGCTGCGGCAGGCCAGCACCACGTGTGCTCCCTTTTTCGCCAGCATCCGGGCGGTCTCGTAGCCAATACCGCTATTTGCACCGGTGACGATGACCACGCGGCCGGTCTGGTCGGGGATGGACTCGAAGCTGAACATGAGCGTACTCTTGGTTGCTTACTTAGATTTTACATACTCAGCATATTCTGTCAATAATTATCAGCTGATCGACCGGGTCGCCATCGCTCCCGTGTAGCCCTCTCGACCCGTGAGCGGCTAAGCCGTGCCGATGCTCCTCATCCGCGGCGCCCAGGTCTACAGCCCCGAGCCCATCGGCGCGCGCGACGTGCTGGTGGCCGGTCGCGAGGTGGTGGCGATCGACGAGCGCCTGGAGCCGCGCGGGGTCGAGGTCGAGGAGATCGACGCCAGCGGCCTGCTCCTCGTCCCGGGCCTCGTCGACGCCCACGCCCACCTCGGCGGCGGCGGCGGCGAGGGCGGCGCCCACACCCGGGTGCCTGCCGTGTCGCTGTCGCGGCTCACCACGGCCGGGGTCACCACTGCCATCGGCCTGCTCGGCACCGACTGCTCCACTCGCAGCATGGCCGACCTGCTCGCCGCGGCTCGTGGCCTGGAGGCGCTCGGGCTGAGCACCTTCTGCTACACAGGCGGCTACACCGTCCCCCCCACCACGCTCACCGGATCGGCCCGGGGCGACATCGTCCACGTCGACCGCATCGTCGCCATCGGCGAGACGGCGATCAGCGATCACCGGTCGTCCCAGCCCAACTTCGACGAGATCGCCCGCCTCGCCGCCGACGCCCACGTGGCCGGCATGATGACCGGCAAGGCCGGCCTACTCCACCTGCACCTCGGCGACGGTCCCCGCGGACTCGACCTCGTGCGCCGTGCGCTCCGGGAAACGGAGCTCCCCGCCCGTACCTTCCACCCCACGCACGTCAACCGCAACCGCGCCCTCTGGGCCGAGGCCATGGCACTCGAGGCTTGCCCGGTCGACGTGTCGGCCTTCCCGCCCGACGGTGCGACTCCGGAAGCCGGGGAATGTATCGCCAGCTGGCATCACGCTGGGCGAGACATGAGACGTATCACGATGTCGAGCGATGCAGGTGGATGTATTCCGACCTTCGACGCGAGCGGCGTGTTGCTTGGCATGGAGGTGGGTAGCGCCGCCACGCTCTTGCCCGAGGTGTTTCGCGCCTACCAGCTCGGGGTACCCCTGTCGCTCGCCCTTGCCACCTGCACCGCCTCCGTGGCCGAGTTGTTCCGGCTCCACCGGAAGGGCCGAGTGGCCGTGGGCGCCGACGCCGACCTCCTGTTGCTCGACCCGTCGCTCGGGGTGCGCGGCGTGCTCGCGGGCGGTCGATGGCTGGTCAAGGACGGCGCCCCGCTGGTGCGAGGTCCCTTCGAGGCGAGTTAGGACCGCGACGCGATGCCCTCCAAGCCCAGCGGCGAGCGCGGCCACGTCGTCCCCATCGGCGGGGCGGAAGACAAGATCGCGGCCCGCGCCGTGTTGCGACGCTTCGCGTCGATGTGCAGCGGGCCGGTGGCCGTCGTCACCACCGCCTCGCTCGACCCCACCACCGGCGACCGCTACCGCGGCGTCTTCGCGGCCCTCGGCGTGGAGGCGCGCGTGGTCGACATCGTGGCGCGCGAGCAGGCGGAGTCAGCCTTGCACGCCCTCGATGGCGCCGGCGGCGTGTTCTTCACCGGCGGCACGCAGCTCAGGCTCTCGACCATCCTCGGGGGCACGCCGCTGGCCCAGGCGGTGCGGCGCCTGAACGCCTGGGGGGTCCCGGTGGGCGGCACCTCCGCCGGGGCCGCGTTCTGCTCCGAGCACATGATCGCCTACGGCAAGGAAGGCGCCTCGCCGATCGCCGGGGGGGTCACGCTCGCGCCCGGCCTCGGGCTCACCAACCGGGTGATCGTCGACCAGCACTTCCGCCAGCGCGACCGCTTCGGCCGCCTGCTCGCCGCGGTGGCCTACAACCCCTTCGCCATCGGCCTCGGGCTCGACGAAGACACCGCCGCCTTCATCGGTCCCGACAACGTGGTGGAGGTGGTGGGCTCCGGCGCGGTGACGGTGGTCGACGCGGGCTCGCTCGAGCACTCCGCGATGGCCACGGCCGAGGAGGGCAAGCCGGTGGAGATGATCGGCGTGCGCGTACACGTGCTGGTGGAGGGCGCGCGCTACGGGCTCGACACGCGCCGCGCGGAGCCGGCGCCGGTGCGACCGCCTCACCCCTGAGGGCACCTCATTGGCATACACGCGCCGGCCCCCTGCCCCAGGGCGGCAACGACGTGGCCATCTTCCTCGCCCGCAGTTTCCGCATCGAGGAGGTGTCGCGCCCGCTCGACCACTTCATCGTGTTCATCCTGCGCGAGGGCACGCTGGAACGCTACGACATCACCGAGAAGACCAGCGCCGAGCTCGAGGCGCTGATCCGCGCCCTCGCCGCCACCCGGGACGAGCTTCCCCACGCGATCGCCCTGGTCCACCCCGCCACCGCCGAGTTGCCCGACGGCAAGCACCGCGCCATCGTGTTCATGGTGGAAACCGGGGGACGCCGGGGCGCGATGATATGGGTGCAGCGGGTGGTGGAGAGCCAGCTGCTGCCGAAGGAGTCGGTGTACCGCGACCAGGGTGATGTGCCCGAGGGCAAGGGCTGGATCGGCGTAGCGCCTGAGGGCGTGGAGGTGCTGGCGCGACCCCTCCCCGGTTCGGAGACTTCCGACTGAGGCGGGCGGATTCGATACACTCCCCCGCCATGAAGATCCTCGACCAGCGCGTGTACGTCGGACCGAATCTGTACGCGAACTTCAAGGTAATCCGCTTCACGCTCGACCTCGGCCCGCTCGAGGAGTACCCGAGCGCCACCATCCCCGGCTTCGTCGATGCACTGCTGCGCCACGTGCCCAGCCTCGACCAGCACGGCTGCTCTTACGGCGAGCCCGGCGGATTCCTGCGGCGGCTGCGCGAGGAGGGCGGCACCTGGATGGGGCACGTGATGGAGCACCTGGCCATCGAGCTGCAGAATCTCGCCGGCGCCCAGGTCACCTTCGGCAAGACTCGCGGTACCGGGTCCCACGGGCACTACCACATGGTCTACCAATACGAAGACCCGTGGGTAGGCGAGGAGGCTGGAAAACTGGCGATGCGCCTGCTGCATGCGCTCATCCCGGAGCCGCTCCGAGGCGACGCCGCCCCCGACCCGGAGTTCAACTTCGAGGCGGGCTTGCATCGCCTGATCCGGGGGGCAGAGAAGCGCGCCTTCGGGCCCTCGACCGCGTCGCTGGTGCGCGCCGCCGAGGCCCGCGACATCCCCTGGGTGCGCCTGTCCTCCGGCTCGCTGGTGCAGTTCGGCCACGGCTTCCGGCAGAAGCGCATCCAGGCCACCGTCACCAGCGAGACCCGCCACATCGCCGTCGACATCGCGGGCGACAAGGAGGCCACCAACAAGATCCTCGGCGACCTCGGACTCCCGGTGCCCAGGCAGCAAGATGTCTACGAGGCCGAGGAGGCGGTCGAGGCCGCCGCCGAGCTCGGCTACCCCGTGGTGGTCAAGCCGCTCGACGCCAACCACGGGCGCGGCGTCAGCATCGGGCTCACCGCCCCGGAGCAGGTGCGGGTGGCCTACGCGGCGGCGGCCGAGCACAGCAGCACGGTGCTGGTAGAGACGTTGATCCAGGGCCTCGACCATCGCATGCTGGTGGTCAACGGCGAGCTGGTGGCGGTGGCCAAGCGCGTGCCCGGCCACGTGGTCGGCGATGGCAACTCCAGCATCCAGGCGCTCATCGACCGGGTGAACAGCGACCCGCGCCGCGGCCTCGGCCACGAGAAGGTGCTCACCCGGCTGGAGGTCGACGAGCAGGCCCTCCGCCTCCTCGACAAGGCCGGCCATAGCCTCCAGTCGGTGCTTCCCGCGGGCGAGGTGTTCTACCTGCGATCCACCGGCAACCTTTCCACCGGCGGCACCGCCACCGACGTGACCGACATCTGCCACCCCGACAATCGCGAGATGGCGGTGCGGGCCGCCGCAGCTGTGGGTCTCGACGTGTGTGGCGTGGACTTTCTCACCCCCGACATCACCCGCTCCTGGCGCGACGTGGGCGGTGGGATCTGCGAGCTCAACGCCGCGCCGGGCTTCCGCATGCACGTGGCGCCCAGCGAGGGACAAGCTCGCGACGTGGCCGGGAAGGTACTCGACATGCTCTTCGCCCCCGGCATGCCGAGCCGCATCCCCATCGCCGCGATCACCGGCACCAACGGCAAGACCACCACCACGCGGATGCTCGCCCACATCCACAAGCTCGACGGCAAGGTGGTGGGCATGACCACCACCGACGGCGTGTACATCGACGGCCGGCTCACCGTGTCGGGCGACATGACCGGGCCCATCGCCGCCAAGATGGTGCTCACCGATCCGCACGTGCAAGTGGCCGTGCTGGAAACCGCGCGGGGTGGACTGCTCCGCGCCGGGCTCGGTTACCGCCACCCCGACGTGGCCTGCTGCCTCAACGTGAGCGGCGACCACCTCGGCCTCGGCGGCATCAACACGCTGGAACAGCTCGCCGAGGTGAAGCGCATCCCCATCGAGGTGGCACGCGACACCATCGTGATCAATGCGGACGATCCGCTCTGTCTACGCATGGTGGAGCGCAGCGTGGCCCGCCGGGTGTGCTATGTCACGCTGCGGCCGGACAACCCGCTGGTCCGCGAGCATGTCCGCGCCGGCGGGCGGGCGCTCGCCCTGGAGGCGGGCATCAACGGCCAGATGATCACCATCTACGACAACGGCTCGCACATCCCGCTGGTGTGGACCCACCTCATCCCGGCCACGCTCGAGGGCAAGGCGCTCCACAACGTGCAGAACGCCATGTTCGCGGCGGGCATGGCGTGGTCGATGGGGGTGTCACTCGAGGCCATCCGGCACGGCCTGCGCACCTTCGACATGACCTTCTACCAGGCTCCCGGCCGCATGAACGTCTTCGACGAGCACGGCTTCAAGGTGATCCTGGACTACGGGCACAACCCCGCCGCCATCGACGCGATGTGCACGCTTGTCGACGGCCTCGGCCCCCGGGGCAAGCGGGTGTGCGTGCTCTCGGCCCCCGGCGACCGCCGCGACGAGGACATCCGCGCCATCGCCGCCCGCGCCGCGCGTAGCTTCGATCACTTCGTCTGCCGGGAAGACGACAGCCGCCGCGGCCGCCGCGAGGGCGAGATCGCGGGGCTCCTGGTGGCGGCGCTGCACGAGGCGGGCGTGCCGGCCGATCGCGTGCAGACCGTGCTCTCCGAGGTGGAGGCCACCGACCTCGGCCTGCGCGCCTGCGTGCCCGGCGACCTGCTGCTGGTGTTCGGCGACGACATCAAGCGCGCGTGGAAGCAGATCATCTACTTTGGCGGTCGCAAGCCCCGAGAGGAGGCGCCGGTGATGCCGGCCTACGCACCGGTGACGGAGGAGCCGCTGCCGGTGCTCGACATCGCCATCGTGCGCGACGCGCGT
>Ga0194131_10002553_pt1 | contig 29804 bp, 27 predicted proteins | sample TA2KigO120mmetaG_FD_148631 | JGI IMG/M metagenome (GOLD analysis project Ga0194131, IMG submission 148631) | Freshwater microbial communities from Lake Tanganyika, Tanzania - TA2015053 Kigoma Offshore 120m | ecosystem: Environmental > Aquatic > Freshwater > Lake | place: Tanzania: Lake...
ACCTTGGACGCCAACGATTATCCCAAAGGCCTACAGGTCTCCGACGATGAGTTTCAAGCGCTCAATATCAAACCCGGTAAGTTTCATGGCGATTGGAACTATACGCTTCTTCCTCGCTCTTAATCGGTAACTTAATTCTTGCCCATGCCTAACTCCGCCAACCACCGTACAGGTGGTGTTTGACAACACATCGTATACGCTGACCTCCACGCCCGCCCAGATGGTCGATTTGCTGCTTTCCACGTTTGCCAACGCGGTGCATAAGAACCAGGAGCTTCAACACGCATACCTTCTTGAGGAACAATCTCGTCAATCGATCCAACGCTTAAACCACCAACTGAGGGATTCAGAGGCAAACTATCGCGCGCTGCTGCAAAGTCACCCCGATGGTATAGTCGTGGTGGATCGAGACAACCTCATCCAATTCGTCAATTCCACCGCTGAGATCATGTTACAACGGCCAGCCCAGACACTCCTGAATACGAAACTGGATTTTCCTGTGATCGTCAATGAAGCAGGAGAGGTGTCGGTGCTCGGTACGGCAGCGGAACTCATCATTGCCGAGATCCGCGTCAGCGCAACAGTCTGGGAAGGTGCTCCTTCCTCCTTAATGACTTTCAGTGACATCAGTAAGCGCAAACGGACAGAGGATGCACTCCGACGCGCGAAAGAGGAAGCGGAAGCCATAACTCAAGCCAAAGCAGAGGCTCTCGCTACGATGAGCCATGAAATCCGTACGCCACTGAACGGGATTATCGGGATGGCGGATCTGCTCTCACTGACGCCTCTTACCGAAGAGCAAAGTGATTTCTCACAGAGAATCAAAACCAATGCCCATTCGCTGCTCAACATCGTGAACCAAACCCTTGATCTCTCCAAGATCGAGGCGCGGAAACTCACGTTGGAGGTATTGGATTTTGATGTGCACACGACACTCGACAGTGTCAGCGAGATCTTTACCAAGGAATGCACCGACAAAAACATCGATATCGCCATCATTATTAGCCATGATGTTCCCTCAATGTTAGGCGGCGATCCAGGGCGGTTACGACAGATCCTCACGAACCTGATTGGGAACGCAGTGAAGTTTACTGAGAACGGCGAAGTGGTCATACGCGTATCGGTCGTTGAAGACACAGACAGTTGGGCGTTACTCCATTTCGCGGTCAGTGATACCGGGATCGGCATCGCGGCGGACCAGATCGACTGCCTTTTTCAGTCTTTCACGCAAGTAGACGCCTCTCTGAGTCGGAAATACGGAGGGACCGGCTTAGGCCTCGCCATCAGCAAACAATTGGCCGAACTGATGGGCGGCGAGATCGGCGTCGATAGTGAATTGGGTAAAGGGAGCATGTTCTGGTTCACCGCTCGGTTCGAGAAGCGTCCGGCAAAACCAGTCACCCAAGTACCAGATTTGGGAGCGGTGTATGGGGCTCACGTACTAGTGGTTGAAGCGAACCCAACCACCAGTGCCACTCTCGCCTCTCATCTTGCCTCGTGGGGCATTACCACAGAAACCGCAACGACCGCAGCCCAAGCTTTGACACTCCTGAATACTCCAGTCGAGAAACAGGAACCATTCGCGGCAGCCATTATCGATCAGAGTGTCCCAGACATTGATGGCTTTGCATTCGCCCAGGCGGTGCGCGCACGTAAGATATTCAATGACCTCCGCCTTGTGATGATTCCCACGGTTGGTCAACGGGGAGATGGTGCCCAAGCTCACGAAGTCGGCATACAAGCCTATCTCACAAAGCCATTGCGCCGATCACAACTGTTGAAATGTTTAGGTACGGTCCTTGCCCCAGCCATGATGGCGTCTGAAGAACCACTTCCTCTCGTCACCCGACATACGCTCGCAGAAGCAGAGCAGAGACCTCTGGTGCTCGTCGTCGATGACAATATCGACAACCAATCCGTCGCCGTCCGTTTCTTGAAACACCTGGGGTACTCCGCAGACGTGGCCAACAACGGTCAAGAGGCACTGGAAGCACTGGCGACAAAGACGTACGCCGCGGCATTAATGGATTGTCAAATGCCGGTCATGAACGGATTCACTGCAACCATGCAGATCCGCCAACGCGAAGGCGAGAGTGGGGTCCACGTGCCCATCATTGCTCTCACCGCCAATCCCACAGACACGAATCGTGAACGCTGCTTGCAAGCGGGAATGGATGATTTCTTGAGTAAACCCCTTCAACAGGACACCCTTGAAGTGATCCTTAAGAAATGGACGACACGAAAGCCGCAGCCCGAACCAGATTCTGTCATTGGTCAGGAGTGGCCATCACTCCCCGTGAACAGTCAACGCAGCCGTATCCTGGTCGTTGAAGACAATGAAACCGGCCAAATGATCGCGACACGACTCCTCAACAGCTTGGGCTATAAAGAGGTTGATATAGTCGCTAGCGGGCAACAAGCATTGGATGCGGTCGCCAGTCATCCCTATGCGGTTGTTCTCATGGATTATCAGTTACCAGAGATGGATGGGGTCACCGCAACCGCCTATATTCGGGCGTATGACCGCCAACAAAGCACCCATACCCCGATCATTGCGTTGACCGCTCGCGTCGGGGAACGCACCCGTTCTCAGTTTTTGGGAGTTGGCATGGACGAATACCTTATCAAACCTTTCACACGGGACGAACTCCGCGCCGCGATTGAGCCATGGCTGCAGGGGGCTCCGGCGCAAGATCCGGCCCCAGTTTCTCGTGTTGAGGAAAACCTCACTGTCTGAGACAACATTCGTAACATCACTTCATGTTCTGTAGAATCGGGGAGATTTTGAAGAGAGCAAGCTGCGTTACAACTTGCTCTCAAGGCTCCAATGCTTGTGCATAGAGAAAAAGAGAATTTCTTTGGCACCGTTAACCTGAGCAACGCCCTTCGAGACCAAGCCTGCTCCTGCAGTCAGTAAGCGGCTCTCATAGCCGGAGAAATTTCCGTCCCAGTCGCGGGCAACGTTCGCCAGGTGGGATAACCGTGACGACTCGATGTCGGTCGTGTGCAACGCGAGCATGGTTCGCCAGTGTTGCAGAACAGTTTCGTGTTCTCCCCAGCGTGTTCCGCAGCACGGACTTTTTTCAATTGCACCGAAGCTTTGAGCGCAACATCAACCCACAGCAATAATCGGTCTGGTCCTTCACTTTTGTCGTGATACCCTTGGATCGCTAACGCTTTGAGCATGTCGCGAGGGGGATGTTCTCCTGAATACCCCGTTTGCAAGACAATCTTCACATCCTCGTCGAGTTTACGGATTTCTTGAATAAGCTGCTCCCCGTTCATCTGTGGCATCAGGTAATCTCCCAGCACCAGATGAACCATGCCGGATCGGAACAGGGATAACGCTTCGCTCCCACTATCGGCAGTGATGACAGAGTGTCCTTCCCGTTCCAAAAGGTACTTCGTAGAGATACGGATCTCTTCTTGATCATCGACCACAAGGATGGTGAAGCCCGAAGAAGGAGTTGAGGTGTGTCTACGTTCCATCCGTTCCTACCTTTGCTCTTATCGTGCCATGAAGCCTATACGTCAGAAAATCTTATGTTTCTCGCTTGTTTGTTGTAGAAAGCTCAACGAACGACAGCAACAGCATATCTCCATAACTACAGCAGAGGATTTCTCTACTCCTTTTGAAGAAAGGCCGGCCCTCATTTTCCATAGGCTCTGTCGCACCAGACATCTCTGCCTTCCATTTGCACTTCTATGAAGCCAAGCACTATTCCCATGAAACAGTGGTATTCTTTCCCGGTAATACCTATAAACCAGGAGATAGGATTTCGCGTCATCCATTTTTTGCTGTCCACGTTTTGCACATTTTCAGGAGGAAACCGCTATGCCCTCTTCATTCCTTCGCTTTCACGTTTTCTTTCTTCTCTGTATTGTGCTCACAGTTAGGATTCCTCCCTCTCATGCTGATGACAGTGTCACACGTGAGCATCAAGTCCACGATCTGGTAAACGCTCATCGGACAGCAATGGGTTTAGCTCCTTTCACGTACAACGAAGAGGTTGCCGTTGTTGCTCGCCAACACAGTCAAAACATAGCGAAGGGAATCGTTGGGCACGGGCACGCAGGTGCAGACGAACGTGGACAGATGTTACTGCGCATTATTCCGTACGTTGAGTTTGGCGAGAATGTCGGTGGGAACAACCATAGTGCCGCATCGACCGCGAAAGCCGCAGTCACCGGCTGGTTAAACAGCCCGCACCATCGAGAGAATATCGAGGGAAACTTCGATACTACCGGCATAGGAATCGCACGCGGCGGCTCGACATTCTTCTTCACGCAGATCTTCCTCAAGACGCAACGCGGATCGCGAAGCCCAATCAATACCCACCGTCCACAGGAACGCCCTCGCATACAGCCATATACTGCGGAAGAGGAACCAGCCGAAAGGCCTCGACGACAACAACGAGCGTATGTGCCTGCTCCTGAGCGAGAGGAAAGCGATCCACGAAAACGGCCTGGGCGTAAACGCGTCCGAGGAGGGTACGTGCAGGACCTTGAAGAAGATAACTAAGTGTTACGAACTCTCCTGCAACCTCTGCGTATGTGGGAGATTGCGTAAGTCGTCCCAAGATGAAATCTTTCGCTCATGCGCTATTTCCTGGGGATAATGCCGAATGCCAGAAACTGTTGATGCCAAGAAACAAAAGCCTGCGAAACCCTCAGTCTGGAAATCGTTTAGTCAGCCTGCAGCATGGACCATGTTTTACTTCGGATTCGCGTCCGGCTTGCCGTTTTTGTTGGTTGCAGGAACCTTAGCGTATTGGCTGAAGGAACATGGAATCGCGCTCAAGGAAATCACCTGGATCGCGAGCGCCGGGATGACCTATGCACTGAAGTTTCTGTGGGCGCCGTTACTCGACAATATGCAAGTGCCGGTGCTGGCCAAACTCGGTCGTCGCCGCAGTTGGTTGTTGTTGGCACAAATCGGTGTCGTCATCGGCCTTGTCGCAATGGCGTGGATCACCCCAACGTATCTTGGCTTGTTCGTGGCCTTCACCCTCCTACTCGCGTTTGCGGGAGCAACGCAGGATATTGCGGTTGATGCCTACCGTATCGAGATCGCACCGGTTGAAGATCAGGGGGCACTCACAGCGGTGTACTCGCTCGGATACCGGATCGCGTTGGTCATTACCGGTATGGTGGCGCTGCTGTTAGCAGATCATATTTCCTGGAGTGCCGTCTATCAGCTCATGGCGGTGCTGATGCTGCTCCCGATCGTGGCGAATTTACGGGCACGAGAGCCGGCATACGTTCGTAAAGTATCAACCACGTGGCGGCAAACAATGCAAGCCAGTGTCATCGAGCCGTTCACTGATTTTTTCTCTCGCTACGGTTGGCAAACTGCGAGCTTACTCTTGCTCTTCATCTTGCTCTTCAAAGTTCCTGAGCAAGCGTTGGTCGGCGGGATCATGAGTCCGTTCTATCTGGACATGGGCTTTACCAAAACGCAGATCGGCACTATCACAAAACTCTATGGAGTGTGGGTTGGCATTGCTGGTGTCTTTGCGGGCGGCATCGCAATAGCGCGTTGGGGAGTGCGTGGCCCACTGTTTTGGTCTGTGTTCCTGAACGCGCTGTGCAACCTGACGTATTTCTGGTTGATCGCCCACCCTGGGAACGTGCTGGTGCTCACCAGCGTTATTTCCATAGAAAATTTCGCACTCGGATTTCTGGGTACTGCGGCAGTGGCATTCTTGTCATCCCTGGTGAATAAACAACACACCGCCACACAATACGCGCTGTTAAGTTCGCTGGTGAACTTGCCTGGCAAAGTCCTCGGCATTTTCGCTGGTGGTATCGTCGAAGCCACCAGCTACGGCACCTATTTTGTCATTGCGACACTGGCGGTGATCCCAGCGGTCGTGTTGATGTTGATGTTATGGCGGCAGATTGGGCAGAAGGATTCTACAGACGCTTCCACAAAGGACAAGAAAGAGGAAGCCTATAGCGCTACCGGCTCCGGATGACCTCGATCTTGTCACAATACTTCTCGATAGGACACAGACTGCACTTCGGTGAAGTGGGATGACAGATTGTTTGTCCCATTGCGACCAGGAGATCGTTAATTTCGATCCAATATTTGCCCGGCAGCTTGTCTCGCAAGGCCATTTCCGTCTCTTCAGGGTTTTCAGTTTCAACATAGCCCCAGCGGTTGGTGATGCGGTGCACGTGTGTGTCGACACAAATGCCCGGCTTTTGATACCCAAGGGTCACGACGAGGTTCGCGGTTTTGCGACCGACGCCTTTGAAGGTCAACAGTTCGTCAATTTCATCAGGAACACGGCCGCCATAGTGATCGACCAACTCTTGCGAGATATCGAGCACAGTCTGTGATTTGGTCTTATAGAATCCTACAGGATAGATTGCCTTTTCAATTTGGGCCTTGGTTAACGTCAGCATCTTTTGCGGGGTGTCTGCTAAGGCAAACAACCGTCGTGCCGCAGGACCAGTGGTCTCATCTTTCGTACGTAAACTCAGTAAACACGCGATGAGCACCTGATACGGGTCACGCGAAAGCGTTGCCATCTGTGTCACAACAGGTGCATTCCATGTGGCAGACTCCTGACGAAGGGTGCTCATGACTTTGTCGATAGTACGATTGGTAACCATTGTTTCCTATCCGATATTTTGTTCGGCTGCTGGCTTACGAATCGTAACGATGCCAACGTTGAGTGGCAACTTGTCCTCTCGTTCTTGTCTCTCTTCTCGCGTCCACTGTAATCCCGCGCTGTCGAGCTGACGATAAAACTCATCAGTATTGGTACGGCGTGCGTCGGAAAAAATAGCCCTCCCGTGCGAGGGAAGATGAGATTGAAGAAAGGCAACGAGCGCTGGAAACGTCGGCCGATCATAGAGGATTTCTGCGCCAAGAATAAGGGCAAACTGAACGCCAAAGGAATCACACGTGAAGTCGACTGTTCGAGCTTCAAACAGCGGGCAGTTGTTCATCTGAGCGTTCATCGTGGCAAACGCAATGGCGGCAGGTTCTTTATCAGCAAATGTCACACGCCCCCCTTTCAGGGACGCAATGACTCCGGTCACGCCAAGGCCGCAACCAAGGTCCAGGACACGCAAACCACGACAATCGACCAGTGCTTCAACATAACGAGCCAACGTCAGCGCGCCGGTCCACAGATGTGCCCAGTAAGGCGGCTCCTCGGTTTCGTCGCGTAAGAGCGCGTCGCGATCGACCCAGCGTTCAAGATCTTTGACACGGAGGAGTGTGAGCTGTTGAGCACCAATAGTGAGGTCAAACGGTTCGGTGTCGTACACGCTCTCACTCAAACGCATTCAGTCCCGTTATGTCACGCCCAATGGTCAGGCGATGAATATCCTCCGTTCCTTCGTAGGTATTCACCGTTTCCAGGTTCAACATGTGACGAATGATCGGATAGTCATCAGTGATACCGTTAGCGCCAAGAATGTCGCGCGCTAGGCGAGAGATGTGCAAAGCCATCGATACGTTGTTCATCTTGGCCATACTGACGTGTTCGGGACGCATTTTGCTGGAGTCCTTCAATCGGCCTAAACGGAGCGAAAGCAATTGCGCTTTGGTAATCTCAGTAATCATCCACACCAGTTTCGCTTGAACCAGTTGATAGCCACCAATGGGCTTTGAGAACATAACCCGATTTTTCGCGTAATCCACCGCACTCTCGTAACAGGCAATCGCTGCCCCAATCGCGCCCCAGGAAATGCCATAGCGTGCTTGCGTCAGACACATGAGTGGCGACTTAAGTCCGCCTGAACCGGGCAGTATATTCTCTTCTGGAATCCAGCAGTCCTCAAAGATCAGCTCAGAGGTGATCGAGGCGCGCATGCTAAACTTCCCCTCGATATCCTGGCGTGTGAAACCTTTGCGTTCCTTTTCTACTAAGAAACCGCGAATCGTGTCTTTGCCATTCTCTTTGAGTTTGGCCCACACGACCGCAACATCAGAGACCGAACCATTAGTAATCCAGCGTTTCGTACCGTTGAGGACAAAGCCGCCTTTTTCACGTTTTGCTCGCGTGATCATGCCACCAGGATTGGAACCGAAATCCGGCTCGGTCAAACCAAAACAGCCAATCGCCTCAGCCCGCGCCATCCTTGGGAGCCAGAAGCTTTTCTGAGCTTCGGACCCAAAGGTATAAATAGGATACATCACCAACGAGGACTGGACACTGGCGAACGAACGCAAACCACTATCGCCACGTTCGAGTTCTTGGCTCACAAGTCCGTAGGCAACGCTGTTCATGCCGGCACAACCATACTGAGTAGGAAGGGTGATCCCCAAGAAGCCAAGTTGACCGAGGCGCGGCACCAGTTCCATCGGAAAACTTCCCTCACGAAAGCTCCTCTGCACGCGTGGGAGAAATTCTTCATCGACGAAACGACGCGCAACATCGCGCACCATGCGCTCTTCTTCGCTCAACAGTTCTTCAATCTGGTAGTAGTCAGCGTTGACCATACGTCACTCCATTCTTCTTTATGAGTTAGAACCCTCTTGGTCTTCCCTCGCCACGCGGGTCAGACACCCCAGTAATCACTCCAGATTCGGGATCAACGTGAATCGCCTGGACATTGCCAAACATGTGGCGACCATCGTTGCTGGTCTCGACCGGTTTCACGGTATGCCCCATTTGCTTGAGCGCTGCGACAAGTCCCTCAGCCTCGCTTCCTTTTTGCACCTCAATTTGCAGTTCATCGGGAAACCATTGGTGGTGAATGCGCGGAGCGAACATCGCCTCTGGGAGTGACATATCGTACACAAGCGTATTCAGCAGCACTTGCAGGGTCGAGCTGATAATACGCGAGCCACCCGGACTGCCAGTGATCAAAATGACTTTACCGTGCTTCGTCACAATAGTTGGACTCATGCTGCTGAGTGGCGTCTTGCGTGGTGCGATCGTATTCGCGTCGGTGACACCGACGAGCCCAAACGCGTTGGGATTCATCGGTTGGGCGCTGAAGTCGTCCATTTCGTTGTTCAACATAATGCCAGTACCTGGGACCATCACCCCGCTGCCGAAATAGAGGTTCACCGTCTGTGTTGTAGCGACGGCATTGCCATGCGTATCGATGACAGAAAGGTGGGTGGTGCTTGTCGATTCGATCTTTCCGGCAGGCGTGGCTGGGATAGCGTTACTCGGCGTGGCTTTCGCGAGGTCGATTTTCGCTCGCTGTTCAGTGGCGTACTTTTCGGAGGAAAGCATAGTGACAGGGACATCAACGAAGTCTGGATCGCCGAGGTACTGTGCCCGATCGCGAAACGCGAGACGCAACGCTTCGGTCTGCAGATGAATCCCTTTTGGCGTATGAAAGCCTATCTCCTGCAAGGGAAATCCCGCGAGCACGTTGAGCATCTGCGTAATGAGAACGCCACCGGAGCTTGGTGGTGGCATGGCGTGAACCTGTGCGTTATGGAAGGTACTTGTCACAGGTGTCCGATAGATCACCCGATATTGGTCTAAATCCTTTTGAGTAATTAAACCGCCACGTGCTTCCATTTCCGCAACAATCGCTTTTGCGACCGCACCTGTATAGAAGCCCTTCTTGCCCTTTCGTGCAATGGTACGAAGAGTTTTTGCAAGGTCCTTCTGCACCAGCAGTTCACCTTCTGTCAGTGGACGATCATCGCGAAAATAGATTGCGCGCGTGGCTGGAGAATCGCCGAGCAGTTTGACTCTATACTGAATAGCACCAGCGAGTTGGGGATAGACTGGAAATCCCTCGTCAGCCAAGCGAATGGCTGGCGCCATCACTTTTGCGAGTGGCATCGTGCCGTACTTTTTTTGGATGTCGACCAAGCCCGCGATGAGGCCGGGGACCGCGACCGCTAGTGGCCCATTACGGCTCAGCTCGGGAACCGCTTTGCCGTCACGAATGAACATGTCATGCGTCGCCACCAGCGGGGCCCGTTCGCGAAAATCGATGGCGATCGTTTCCTTTTTCTTGGCAAGGTAGAGGAGAAAAAAGCCGCCGCCACCAATGCCAGTCGACTGAGGTCGAAGCACGCTAATCGCAAACGAGGCGGCAACAGCAGCGTCAACCGCCGTGCCTCCTTGCCGAAGCATGGCGAGTCCGGCCTCACTGGCCTGTTCACCGGCAGTGACCACCATCCCCTGACGGCCTGTGGCCACAAACGGACCGTATTTTTCTCGGTCCTGGTTTTCAGCCGCAGTGACTGGGTGTGAAAAGATGAGACAGAGAGAGAAAGACAGCCAAAGAGAGAAACAACGATACACTTTCACTTCCGCCCCCATGTTAGGTTTGTCCGGGAGTATAATCCGTAGAGACGCGACATGCTACGTCTCTCCATCGTTTCCCGTCCTCCTTTTATCTCTGGCCGCTCTTCTAATTGACTTCAAAAACCGAGCTTGTTAGGGTGCGCGACAGGAGGAACCCACTATGGCCTCGGTCAATAAAGTCATCCTTGTTGGCAATCTCGGTAAAGATCCAGAAGTTCGCTTCACCCCAAGTGGGCGTGCAGTAGCGAAGTTTCCTTTAGCGACCAAAGATAGCTGGACGGATCAAGAGAGCACCCGACAAGAGCGGACGGAGTGGCACAACATTGTCGTGTGGGGGAAGCAAGCTGAACTTTGCGGTCAATATCTTTCCAAGGGAAGACAAGCGTACATCGAAGGGGCAATCCGTTCACGCAGTTACGACGATAAAGATGGCAATAAGCGGTACGTTACCGAGATTGTGGCGCAGCGCATTCAATTTCTTGGAGGCGGGGGAGGCGGCGGCGGACGGGGCGCCGCAGCGGGAGGGGGCGTCGAAGGCTTTGATGAATTCGGCGGAGCTCCTATGCCCCCAGACGATGATGTCCCGTTCTAAATCGAACCACCGAACATTCGTACAGTTGGGGTAGCGTGTGCTGTGCGCACGCTACGCTCGCCTGCTTGAACTCCCGTGCGCACGGCGCACGCTACGGTCTCTCCGGTGACAACCCGAAGTACACCAAGCTCGCGTGATCCGATTTAGCCAGCACTCACTTCTGCAATCCCATCACGGATAACATCTTTCCCATCCGGGTTGTACGTTTCATAGGCATAGACTTTCACGCCATCGCGGTCTGGCTGAGGCCATGCTGCGGTGGTGATCTCTTGACCGGGAAGTACCGGGCGAGAGAATCGTACTCGTAAGCGACGCAAACGCCGAGGGTCACTACCGCATACACGGTCGATCATGACTTTCGAGGCGAACGCCATCGTACACAGTCCGTGGACAATTATTCCAGGCAGACCAGCAAGTTTTGCGACGTTCTCATCAACATGAATAGGATTGTAGTCACCTGACGCTTTGGCGTAGCGGTACGTCTGATCATCATCGATTTTCTGACGAACACGAAATAAGGGCTCACCCAACGATGTGGTTTCTGTGGCGAGTGGGCGTTTTTTATCGCGACTTCCTCGTCCACGAATCAACGCGGTGAAACGTATTGTCTGCACCAGCTCCGTCCGTTGATTGGCACAGTGAACATCGATCGCCAGAGATTCTCCCGCAGCTTCTTCTTCGATTGCCGCAACCGTTGCTGTACTGGTAATAATGTCGCCAGGTATCATCGGGCGTACAAATTGCATGTCCTGTTCGCTGTGCAACAAACGCAGCACATCAACGTTGAGGTCACTGTCTGTCACCACATTGACGATCGAGAGCCAACCAGCGACCACACCAAACATAGGGGGAGCAATAATCCCTCCAGGTCGTTCCACGGCAAGGAACCAGGGATTGTCTTCGTTGTACGCGTGAGCATAGTTGAGGATGGCCTCGGCAGTCACGCCGTAGTCTTGCGGTGCATAGCTTTTGCCGACAAGCGCTCGGTTTAAGGGCATACTTTCCTCTTCTACTTCTCCCAATACCCATCATCAACGAAACTGACGTATCGGCCTCTCCCAATGATGAGATGGTCAAGCACGCGAACTCCCATGATGTCCCCCACGTCACGAAGCCGACGCGTGATATGCAAATCCTCCTGACTCGGGGTCGGATCACCACTGGGATGGTTATGTATCAAGACCACTGCTGCAGCCGATTCACGGATCACTGGGTTAAAGACCTCGCGAGGATGAACAAGCGATGAGGTAAGAGATCCTTCAGAGACACGTACGTCTTTGATCTTCCTATTTTTGGCATCAAGCAGAAGAACGTGGAACTCTTCTTTTTTCAAACTGCCAAGTTGTTCATGATAGTGGTTAAAAATATCGGTGCTGGAACGAAACTGATCACCACGTTTAACCTCTTCCTGCGCAAACCGTCTGGCAATTTCTAGTGCGGCTTTGACTTGTGCCGCCTTTGCTGGACCAATTCCTTTGATCGTACAGAGTTCCTGGGTGCTGGCATCGGCCAACGTACGGAAGGAATTTTCGCAGAGCGTCATGAGCGCGCGGCCATGATCAAGGGCACTTTGGCCAGTGCTGGCTTCACCGGTGCGCAAAATAATTGCCAGCAACTCAGCAGGAGATAACGATTCAGGTCCGTGTTCAAGAAGTTTTTCACGCGGGCGGTCTGATTCAGGCCATTCTTTGATCGGTTGCATAGGAGGAGGTTTCCAGAGGTAGAGGGTGAGGAAGAGGCAACCTCATAAACGAGGTACATGCAGTTGGCCACGGAGCTGTCACCCTGAACGAAGTGACGGTCCCACTGTTGCTGACTAACGTGCATGAGGCACGCTCTTTCGTTAAAAGAAACCGCTCTCGGATCTTTTCAAGTCACTTGACCGTTACAATTACCTTGCGCTCTCGTGGTCCGTCAAGCTCAACAAACAACACTGCCTGCCAGGTTCCAAGCGTCAATCTGCCCTTTTGGACAGGGATCATTTCACTCGGGCCAAGAATAGAGGCTTTAAGGTGTGCAGCACCGTTACTGTCGACCTGGTCGTGACGCCAGCCGCCTTCTGGAACAAGTTTATCTAAGGCATCAAGCAGATCGAGCCCAATCTGCATGTCGTCATTTTCGTTAATCACAACTGCCGCTGTGACATGTGGCACGAATACGCAACAGAGTCCTTCTTCGACATTGGCAGCTTTCACGGCCTCGACAACTTTTTGCGTAATGTCGAGAACTTCATATTTTTTTGTCGTTTCGACTTTTAGCTCCATGGCTTACTCAGATGCTGTCATTACACCAATGGTATTTCTGGCTTCAGTGTTGTCAAAATCTTGTGGAGGAGTTTCTTGCTCATAGCCTCCTTCAGGCTCGTTTTGTTTCTTTGGCTGTTGCTGCTCATACACTTCTTGGGGTTGTTCGTACTGCTGTTCTGGCTCCTCCAAACGGGAACCTACGGTAACATCAGTTGGCACGCCGTTTTTCTTGAGCAAGACTTTAAGCAAAAGATTCTTGTCGATCATATCGTCCCAACCGCTTTCGCGGGCAACTTTTTGTGCCTCTTGCCAGAGGTCGGGAATGAGACCGTAAATATCTTCGTGTACTTCAGCGTAGACTTTGCCATTGAGAAAACCGATTTTCACCGGTTGATAGACAAACTCCCCTGGCACACCGATACGGATGACATTGAAGAACTGCTGAATGTCTTCTGGGTACAAACGGATGCAGCCGTGCGTTACGAGGCGACCAACCGCCCACGGATTATTGGTATCGTGAATCGCATACATGGGCAGGGTCAATTGGATTTTATATTTCCCCATCGGGTTATCAGGCGAGCCACCCGGAATGAAATCCTCGCTCCAGCCTTTCTCAGCGATACGCTCTTTTTTGATTGATTCTGGGATCACCCAAGTTGGGTTTGGTGTTTTGCCGCTGATCTTGAACTTTGCAATTGGCGTAGGCCAGTCTTCGCGTCCCAACCCTACCGGCAACGTTACAACTGTTCGTTGCGTTTCTCCTTTTTCTCGTGGAGGAAAGTAGTAGAGCCGCATCTCGGGAATATTGACCACGACCCCTTCATTGCTGCTCTTCGGAAGAGTCCAGAAGGTTGGTAACGCCAACGTTTCTCCCATTGGGGGAAGCCAGGGGTCCATGTCGGGATACACCTGTACTAATTCGTTGTATCCAAGGTCAAAATAGCGAGCGATATCAAGCAACGTATCTTTTTTCTGCACGGTGTACTCACGAGGAGAACCAACAATAGTTTGTGCTTGCATATCGCTTTGCCCTCGCGGGAGAGAAAACGGGCGAGCGACGATAATCGTCTTGCGATAGAATTGCTCTTCGGTCCAGGTGTCAGCGGAACTGGTACCTACGAGAAGAAGGCTACATCCAAAAACACACAACCACACACGAGATGAGAAGTTTCTTTTCATAATTGAATATTCCCCAGACACCAATCCACCGCCCAACAGCCGCCAATTACTATATCATGTGATGTAGATCCCCACCAATGGTCAATCCTTAAGATGAATCGGAAGGAAAACGGAATAATTTACCACACCCGGAGAGTTTAGGGTTTTGGCGGGGAAGCGACTTTCTTTCGCGGCGCGCTTTTCTTGCTTTTTGCTTGCTCGGCGAGAAGACGGTCGACCTTGATGTTTAGGTTCACCAGGATACCTTGTAAAGTCTCGACTTTCGTGAGCAAACGATTGTAATCCTCTTTTGAGGGAAGATTCAGCAGTGCAAGCAACGTATCCATGCTCTTATCGATCTTACCTTTTGTTGATGAGGCATTACGAAGAGCCTGTTTCATAAAGCCAGAAACGGCTGGATGAGAAAGTGCCTCTTTGGCAAAACGCGCGACACCTTCTTCACCAGCTTCGTAGAGCTTGTCGAAAATGGTCTGTTCTTCTTTCATTGTTCCTGTATAAAACGAACGAAAGACTTTTTCGTTAGTATAACAGACAATTCTCGGAGAGGAAGAGAAAACGTGAGTTGGGAGATTTTTCTCGGATACTTTACTGGGTTACGTTTTATCGCCTGTGATCTCCCATTTTCTGTGTTACTCGGCACAGCCATTGTCGTTCACCTGCTCGACGGTATCATGTGCCGTCTCTTTGCGTACAACAATGGATACCCGAGAGGATTGTGGACTCTTCTTGGATGTGTGTTCGGGGTATGGGCAGTTCTGACCTTGATTGCCTTACCAAAGAAAGAGAGAAAAACAGGGAGGCTTTCTCAATAACGAGGAAAGATGGCGGATTTTTCGGAGCGACGCTCCGACATGACGTCTCTCCATTGAGGGCTATTCCGATTAGCTGAGCTGTTGTAAGCAAGAACGAATCTGGTCTAGGTCAGGCATATTTCTCGCGTCTTCGCTAACCCAGGCGTATCTGACGGTTCCTGTCTTATCGATGACGAAAGCAGATCTTTTAGAGACACCATTGAAGCCGAGCAGATTGTCGTACAGGGATCCATACGCTGCCGAGACCGTTTTATTGAAATCGCTCAACAAGGGAAAGTTGTATCCTTCTTTGGCTGCCCATGCATCAAGTGAAAAAGGACTATCAACACTGATCCCAACAACCTGTGTTGCATCATTCTGTAAGGAATTCACACTGTCACGTACTGAACAAAATTCCTTGGTGCACACCTGGGTGAACGCAAGCGGCACGAATAGTAGGACCGCGTTCTTTTTCCCTTGCAGATCACTGAGCTTGAGATCGGCCATTTTATTGGTCTTTAACGTGAAATCTGGGGCCTTTTGCCCAATTTGGACACTCATACGTCCTCCTCTGATGTAGATGTAATTTCGTCGTCCACCGAGACGACAACTTCTTCTGCTGCTACTTCATCCTCTTTTTCTGCAAGAAGCGCAAGGCTCACGACTCTCTCATCTGGGCTAGTGTTGAGGAGCCTTACCCCTTGGGTGTTCCTTCCTATGATACGGAGTTCTGCCATACGCAGGCGGATGATTCTTCCAGTGTCGGTCACAAGCATAAGGTGGTCATCATCTTTTACTTGTCGAACACTGACAACCTCTCCGGTCTTGTCAGTGGTACGCATGGTAATGACACCTTTACCACCTCGCGACTGTACCCGGTATCCGTCAACGTCACTGCGTTTTCCATAACCGCGAGCAGACACTGTCAAGAGTGTGGCTTCTTTGTTAATCGTTTCTAAAGAGACGACGGCATCACTGTCGTCAATCGTAATGCCTTTCACACCATACGTACCACGCCCAGTTGGTCGGACTTCTTCTTCAGAAAAACGAATCGCTTGACCACTCTTTGTCGATAGCAGCACCTCTTGCTGCCCGTCGGTGAGTCGCACGCCGATGACTTCGTCATCGTCTTCTAAGGCCAGTGCAATAATTCCGTCGCGACGCGGGTTGGAGTAGGCCATTAATTCGGTCTTCTTCACGAGTCCCTTGCGCGTGGCAAAGATGAGAAAATTTCCCTCTTTGAACTCACGCACTGGCAGAAAGGCAGAGATCCGTTCTCCTTCTTTCAGGGGCAATAAATTGACCAGTGCTTTTCCTCTCGCAGTACGACTCGCTTGCGGAATTTCGTGTACTTTTACCCAGTACACACGACCTTTAGTGGTAAACACTAAGAGAAACGAGTGCGTAGAAGAAACAAAAAGGTGCTCGACGAAATCTTCTTCTCTGGTATTCGCACCAACAACGCCTTTGCCACCACGCTTTTGCGAACGGTACAGAGTGACCTGGTTACGTTTGATGTAGCCTTCGTGCGAGACGGTCACGACCATGTCTTCTTCGGCAATAAGATCTTCATCAGAAAGGTCGGTCGTTTCGGAAACGATTTGCGTGCGTCGCTCATCAGCAAAGCGATTTTTAATGTCGTTCAGCTCTTCTTTAATGATCGCATCGATTTCTTGGGCACTGGCCAACACTTCTTGTAGACGACTAATTAATGCGACAGTCTCGTTGTGCTCCTCAATGATCTTTCCTTGCTCAAGTTGAGTGAGCCGTTGCAGGCGCATATCGAGAATTGCTTGCGCTTGTACTTCGCTCAGAGCGAATTGCGTCATTAGCTTCTCACGAACAGAGGCTGGGTTTTGTCCCTGGCGAATAACTTGCAACACTGCATCGAGATTGTTGAGAGCGATACGCAATCCGTCGAGAATATGGAGCCGGTCCTGCGCTTTCCTTAGATCAAAAGCGGTTCGGCGTCGCACAACCTCGCGGCGGTGAGCAAGAAACAGGATTAGCGTATCTTTTAAGGTAAGAAGCTTGGGGCGGCCATCGACAATTGCAAGTAGGATGACACCAAAAGATTCTTGCATCGGCGTCATCTTATACAACTGGTTCACGACGACTTTAGGAACAGCGTCGCGCTTGAGTTCAATGACGATGCGCATTCCTTCACGATCAGATTCATCACGCAGGTCAGAAATGCCCTCGATACGCTTCTCATGAACCAGATCAGCAATACGCTCAATGAGCCGCGCTTTATTCACTTGAAAAGGAATTTCGTTGACGATGATCGTGTTCTTTCCAGTACGCTCGTTGGTCTCGATCGACGTCCGAGCACGCATCTGCACAATGCCTTTGCCGGTCTCATACGCTTCGCGAATTCCGCTGGTGCCATAAATATACGCGCCAGTCGGAAAATCTGGACCAGGAATATAACGCCGCAGATCAGTGTTCGTAAGCGCTGGATTCTCAAGCAATGCGATCAGCGCATCAGTGACTTCGCCAAGATTGTGAGGAGGAATGTTAGTCGACATACCAACGGCAATGCCCGAAGCACCGTTGATCAATAGGTTGGGAATCTTGGCTGGAAGGACAAGAGGCTCTTGGGTTGAGTCGTCGTAGTTTGGTGCAAAATCAACGGTATCACGGTCAATATCAGCGAGCATTTCACTCGCGATGCGCGTCATGCGAATTTCGGTGTAGCGCATGGCTGCTGGAGGATCACCATCTATCGAGCCAAAGTTCCCCTGGCCGTCCACAAGCGGATAACGCAAGGAGAAGTCCTGTGCCATGCGGACGATAGTGTCATACACTGCAACGTCGCCATGCGGATGGTATTTACCGATGACATCACCAACAATACGCGCTGATTTTTTGTACGCGCGGTTCCAGTCGTTGCCGAGCTCCGACATGGCGTAGAGAACGCGGCGGTGCACAGGCTTGAGTCCGTCACGAACATCAGGGAGCGCGCGCCCGATGATGACGCTCATGGCGTAGTCCATGTAGGACTGCCGCATTTCCTGTTCGATATTAACAGCGACTAAATTGTGATTTGGCGATGGTGATTCCATAGAGAAAAATGATTCGTAAAACGTAAAGAATAAAACGTAACCACCTTGCCTTCCCTTATGCTTGGTGGATTACGTATTTTTGTTTTCTTCTGCGTCTTACGCTTTACGTCTTATGTCCTAAATGTCCAGATTCTTTGCAGCCAGGGCGTTCTCTTCGATGAATCGACGTCGTGGTTCGACTTCATCTCCCATGAGTGTGGAAAAGACTTCGTCGGCTTCGTATGCGTCTTCGATCTTCACATGCAGGAGGGTACGCGACTCTGGGTCCATCGTTGTCTCCCAGAGTTGCCCTGGGTTCATTTCTCCCAGCCCTTTATAGCGTTGAATTTCCATGCCTTGACGGGAGCGGGAATGGATAAAATCGACAACGGCTTGCTGATCAGCAAGTGTTGCGGTTTCATTCTTCTCTACTAAAGAGAACGGAGCGGAACCGATCACTCGAAGTTCGGTAAAGGAGCGAATGAGTTCCTGTGCTTCTGGAGATGTGAGGAAATCGTCGTCAAAAACGGTGCGGATACCGGAGCCATTGGTTTTTGCTGTTGCGACAATGCGATAGCCACCGATCTCTTTGTCCTCTTCGGCAAAAAAGGAAATGGGACGCAAATCTGGAAACCGAGTTTTGACTGTTTCTTCAGCAACAGAAAAAACTTTCTCAAGAGTGGGACGGTCTTTGAGAATCTCTGGAGAAAATTCTGGCTGGTTGAAAAGTGCTGATACCAGTCTTCGATCCTTGCCTTTTCTTTCGACGAGATCGAGGAGTTTTTCACACCGAGCGAAATCTTTCACCCAACTCTTGAGCTGTTCTCCCTCTAATTTTCCAATTGTGACGTTTTCGATACCGATGTTGATGAGGAAGTCTTCGAGTGCGTTATCGTCTCTGACGTATCGCTCCTGTTTCCCTTTCTTCACGCGATAGAGAGGCGGTTGAGCGATACACAGGTAGCCATTTTCTATGATGCCAGGAAGTTGGCGATAGAAAAAAGTCAACAACAAAGTACGGATATGTGAGCCGTCGACATCTGCGTCGGTCATAATAATGACCTTGTGATACCGCAATTTCGACAAGTCACTTTCTTCTCTGCCAACTCCGGCACCAAGAGCGGTGATGAGTAATTTTATTTCCTGAGAAGAGAGCATCTTATCGAAGCGAGCTTTCTCAACGTTAAGAATCTTGCCTCGTAGGGGAAGAATAGCTTGGTTAGCGCGATTTCTGCCCTGCTTCGCTGACCCACCGGCTGAATCACCCTCAACAATAAAAATTTCACTCTTTGCAGGATCGCGTTCCTGGCAGTCCGCGAGTTTTCCAGGAAGAGAACCTGAATCGAGCGCTCCCTTCCGGCGTGCGAGTTCTTTGGCTTTTCGCGCAGCCTCGCGGGCGCGAGACGCTTCGAGGCTTTTTTGACCGATTCTCTTTGCTTCGGCTGGATGTTCTTCAAAGTAGGCACCAAGTTTTTCGTTAATCAGTGCTTCGATGAAACCTTTGACCTCGCTATTGCCAAGCTTAGTTTTGGTCTGTCCTTCGAATTGTGGTTCGGGAACTTTTGCACTGATAACCGCAGTCAGTCCTTCGCGAATGTCTTCTCCTTGAAGCCCTTCCTGGTCTTTTTTGAGAAGACCGTAAGAAACCGCATACGAGTTCACAGTGCGTGTGAGTGCCGCCTTTAGACCGACAAGATGGGTTCCACCTTCAACAGTGTTTATGTTGTTGGCAAAAGTGTAGATGTTTTCCGCGTAACCGTCGTTCCATTGCAGGGCGACTTCAGCTTCACTCCCATCTTTTTCGCCCTTGAGATAAATGACTTTGGGATGAATCGGGGTTTTTGCTCGCCCAAGATGCTCGACGAAGGAAACAATGCCGCCTTCGTAAAAGAAGTCGTGGTGTTTTTCTGGATCACGTTCATCAGAAATGGAAATTCGCAGCCCAGAGTTTAGAAATGCCAGTTCTCTGAGTCGCTGAGAAAGATAGTCGAAACTGAACTCCCGTTCGCCGAATACTTCAATATCAGGCTTAAACGTAACTTTTGTTCCACGTTCTTCAGTAACGCCGACCTCTTTGAGTTCTTCTTCTGGGGTGCCTCTATGGTACCGCTGCTGATAAACCCTCCCATTTCGCTTAATCTCAAGATCAACTTGCTCAGAAAGTGCGTTGACCACGGAAATACCAACACCATGAAGGCCGCCCGAAACTTTATAGGCGCCTTTGTCGAACTTTCCCCCGGCGTGGAGCTTGGTCAGCACTACTTGTGTGGCAGAGACTCCTTCGGTCTCATGGATCTCGGTGGGAATGCCACGACCATTATCTTCTACGGTGACACTGTTATCGATATGAAGGATGACTTTGATGTCAGTACAGTATCCAGCTAGTGCTTCGTCAACAGAGTTATCGACGACTTCGAAAACGAGGTGATGGAATCCTCTCTCCGCGGTATCGCCAATGTACATCCCTGGTCTTTTGCGTACCGCTTCGAGTCCTTCAAGAACCTTGATGTGGCCCGCTCCGTAATCTTGCTCGAGCATGCACTCCTCAAAAATAACTTTAGAAAATTGTTATTTTCTTTTTTTTGTAAGCCGAGCGAGATTATCATCTATGACCTCTTAAGTAAACAGGATTTAAAGAATAACAGCAATTCAAAACATCTTTTCAAAATTAAAAAATTCTCATAGGCATAACTACATAGGAAAAGTCGTCGTCTTTCTCTGCCTTTATGAGTCCTGGGCTTGATTCATCTTTGAGGTACAGGGTCATTTTCTGCTCTTCTGCGATGACATTGAGCATCTCGGTGAGATAGCGGCCATTGAAGCCGACGATCAGATTATCCCCGCCGTGTTCGATCGCGAGCTCTTCAACTCCCTCACCGAGATCTGGGGTATTCACTGAGACCTCCATCTTCTCTTTCTCGATCTGTAATTTGACACCGCGAGAACGTTCGGTAGTAAGGACAAGTAATCGACGTAACGCGCCGAGCAGATCTTCTCGTGAAAAGGAAATGGCGTGATTCTTTTCTTTGGGAATCACTTGTTGATAGTCAGGAAATTCACCTTCGACCAATCGCATCGAAAGCTCAGTGGACTCTTTCGTGAGCGTCGCTGTTGCTCCCTGGATGCAGAACTCGACGTTATCCTCTCCTTTTTCGAGTAGCTTGCGAGCTTCAACAAGACCTTTGCGAGGAAGAATTGTACTCGGCCATGAAGAATACGCACTGACAGTTTCCCGCTCGATGAGGGACAGCCGGTGTCCGTCACTTGAGACCATTCGTAGCTTACCCGTTTTTTGCGCTTTACCGGCGCTACACGGCTCGATATAGACGCCGCTGAGGTTTGGCCTTGACTCATCAGGAGAGGCCGCAAAAAGCGTCTTCTCGATCATTTCTCGTAGGGTCTGGCTGGGAAGAGTGACCGAGGCTTTTTTCTCATCGCCTTGAGAGCCGAGAGAGGACGGACCGATAGCTGGGAATTCTTTCGGATCCAGACTCGCCATGCGGAAGCGGGACCTGCCGCTACTGACCTCAACCCAACCATTCCCTGTAGAGCGAAGCGCAATAAGATTTGGAGGTAACTCGCGAATGATCTCGTAAAGCTTTCTGGCATCGGTTGTCACTGCCCCAGTTTTCTTTACGGTCGCTTTGCAGCGTTGTCGTATTCCCACCTCAAGGTCAGTGGCACCGAGTGAGAGTTCTCCCTCTCCAGACTCGATGAGGACATGAGAAAGAATCGGCAGAGTCGAACGCTTCTCGACAACTCCTTGCACCAGGTACAAACAACGGAGCAGGTCTTCTTTCTCTAGCGTGCTTTCCATATCGATCTCCCGTTTTTTCTGTTGTCTTCTTTCCGTACTTTTAACGTTCTCTTTTTTTCTTACTCACCACTTTTTCACAACCTCATCCCATCAATTCACAGCGTTATTTCTCTCTCCCCTCTTTCTACTATTCTTCTTTATTTTTTATAAATAGTAATAGTAGGGGGGTGTGAATATGTGGATAAGTCACTTATGTTATTGAAATATAAAGGAGAAGTTATTCACACCCCCCTGTGAATAACTCTGCAAAGTTATTCACAGGGCAAAAGTTATTCACAGGTTATCCACAGGTTATTCACATAGTTATTCACAGGTTATCCACAGGGTTATTCACATAGTTATTCACAGGTTATCCACAGGGTTATTCACAGGTTATCCACAGGGTTATTCACACCCTCTCAAACATTATTTCTATTCCTCATTGCCGCCGTAAACGAGGTGCTCAATCCGTGTGAGCACTGATCGTAATTCATCATCTTCTTTCAAGCGTTTTTCTATCGCTGAACACGCATACAGAGCAGTGGTGTGGTCTTTGCCTCCAAAGCGAACGCCGATCATTGGATAAGAGGCACCAGCTAACTTGCGACAAAGAAACATGGCAACCTGGCGGGGAAAGGCAACGAACTGGGTGCGCTTCTTAGAAGTCAAGTCACCAACCCGTATGCCAAAGTACTTGCAGACTGCCTTTTGTACGGTCTCGATAGAAACTTCCTTCTCCTTTCCTTTCTCACCTTTCAAAAGGTTTTGCAGGACTTGAGTAGCGAGATCGATGGTAATGGGATTTTTTGTCAGCTCCGCAAGTGCCCCAAGCTTGGTGAGTCCACCTTCGAGTTCCCGCACGTTGGCGGTCACATGGGTGGCGATAAAGAGTGCGATCTCTTGCGTTAACGGAATACGTTTCAGTTGCGCTTTCTTCTGTAATATCGCGACCCGAGTTTCCAGGTCTGGTGGCTGGATGTCAGCAATCAATCCACTCTCAAAGCGATTTCGCAGTCGTTCTTCCAGTCCGTCTATCTCATTGGGGAATTTATCTGAAGTGAGAATGATCTGTTTGTGCGACTGATGTAATGTATTGAACGTGTGGAAAAATTCTTCCTGCGTACGTTCTCGACCAGAGAGAAATTGCACGTCATCAAGGATCAATACGTCTGCTTGACGAAACTTACTCTTGAAGTCATCCATGCGGTCGCGCCGCAAGTGGGAGATCAATTCATTAGTAAATGACTCTGAAGACAAGTAAAAGACGCTTTTGCAGCCTTGTTTCACAATAGCTTCATGGCCAATAGCATTAATGAGATGGGTTTTTCCTAGACCAACCCCTCCATAGATAAAAAGCGGGTTGTAATTTTTCCCAGGGCTTTCGGCAACCGCACGTGCTGCTGCGTGCGCAAATTGATTGCCACCACCGACGATGAATGTCGAAAAGGTGTAATTGAGGACGAGTCCATTTTTCTTGGTCGTGCTGCGAGGCGCGTCAGGCTTCTCTTCTTTCTCTTCAACCACAGATGGAAAGAGTTCGCCTTGTTTCTTCGTCGCTATGTGGAACGTGATGTGAACCGCACGACCAACGATGTTTGCGAGGCTCTCTTGCAGAATTGGCATCAGATTTTCTAGAAGCCAATCGCGAAAGAGTGCATTTGGTACTTCAAGGTGTAACGTGTCCTCTCGTAACATGAGAGGTCGTATTGGTTTGAGCCAGGTTTCGGTCTGTATTACCCCGACTTTCCCTGCCACTTCACTCAGCACCTGTTCCCACACCCGCTGCACGCCACCCTCCCCAATTACCTTGGTGAGGAAGTTATTCACACCTGTGAATAACTCTCCAACTTGCGTTGCCATAGGAAGTTTTCCCCCCTCCACCACGGAGTTTTCCACATACCTCTCCCCCACCTTCTTCTACTCCATCCCAGGGTCACCCCGGTGCTACAACACCGTAATTGGGAGGGAGGGGAAAGGACTTCACTACTTTCCTTCACCTATATGTACTGGAAAAATTTATAACAGTAACGAGTATGCGAAGGCTTAAACGTTTTTTTTTTTTATTGCAAGTAAAAATTTAAGGGGGTGTGGAAGTGTTTGTCTTCGCAGAGATTTTTTCTTTACCTTGACGCGTGGGAGCGGGGGTGTTAGCTGAAGGAAAATTTTCTCTTGTATTGAGTACTCTCTATGTCTACGTCCCATAAGCTTTTTCTCGAAGCGCAACAATACATCCCCGGTGGAGTGAACAGTCCCGTCCGCGCCTGGCGCGCAGTTGGCGGCAATCCACTCTTTATTCAGCGTGGTCGCGGCTGCAGAGTGATTGATGCCGATGGGAAAGAATATGTAGATTACGTAGGCTCTTGGGGGCCGTTGATTGCTGGGCATGCGCACCCACAAATTGTGAAGGCCATTGAAGAGAGCTTAAAACGAGGAACGAGCTTTGGGGCACCGACACCAAAAGAGATTGAGCTGGCAAAAGCAATCATTGAAGCAGTGCCATCGATAGATAAAGTTCGCTTGACGTCTTCTGGGACTGAAGCGACGATGACCGCTCTTCGTCTGGCGCGTGGATATACGAAGCGAGGCAAGATTCTCAAATTTGATGGTTGCTATCATGGTCACAGTGACGCATTGTTGGTCCGAGCTGGCTCTGGGGCGTTAACGTTCAGCCTTCCTGATAGTCACGGAGTACCTGAGGATTTTACGAGTCAAACTCTTGTTACCACATATAACGATTTAGCAAGCGTGGAGGCACGCTTTGAAGCCGACCCTACAGGAATTGCTGCCGTTATTGTTGAACCTATCGCTGGGAACATGGGTCTTGTTCTTCCTCATGCTGAGTTTTTGTCTGGATTGCGAAGCGTAACGCAGCGCTATGGTGCCTTGTTGATTTTCGATGAAGTGATCACTGGTTTTCGCGTTGGCCGCGGAGGAGCGCAGGAACGGTATAACATCACACCAGACCTCACTTGTTTGGGAAAAGTCGTTGGCGGTGGAATGCCATTAGCGGCGGTCGGTGGCAAACGTGAAATCATGGACCAACTTGCTCCTGTGGGGCCTGTGTATCAAGCGGGAACGCTGTCTGGAAATCCGCTCGCAGTTACCGCCGGTCTTGAGACCTTAAAGATCATAAGTACCCCTGGAACATACGAGCGACTGAACGGTCTGGGAACCATGATGGCAGGAGGTTTACGACAGGCGATCAAAGATACTGGAACTATTGCCTGTGTGAACCAAATCGGCTCTATGTTTACGCTGTTCTTTGGTGTGAACAGTGTGAAAGATAGTGCAACCGCAACTCAGAGTGATACGAAGATGTTTGCCCGTTACTTTCAGGGTATGATCGAACGCAGTGTGTATTTGCCACCCTCGCAGTTTGAAACGGCTTTTATTTCCCTCGCTCATAGCGAAACAGAGGTCCAAGAGACTGTAGCGGCAGCGAAAGAAGTGTTGAGTAGTATGCGATAGCAATGCACCGTGCGAGAACCAATGGCTAAAGATAACCAACTCTACGCTTACGCGAAGTACAGTGCGATTGGTATCGAGTTTGCGGTTGCCGCCATTGTCGGTATCTACGGAGGCAGTTATATTGACTCGCACTTTGGTTCAAGTCCGTGGGGAGTTCTCCTTGGTGCAATACTTTGCCTCGCAAGCGGTTTCTATCGCCTGGTGATTTCTCTGCAACAAATGTCAGCCCAACGTGAACAACAAGACGATCGAAAAAATTGAGCGCTTGAATTTGCTCTTTATAGGATTAGGAACGCTAATCAGTTGGGGATTGCATCTTGGCCATGTGCCGAGCTTCCTGATTGGTGGCCTTCTCATGCAGGTCAACTTTTGGTTGCTCAAAAAAATCGTTTCATTGCTGTTGTTTCGGACTGGTGATGGTCAACATCAGCGACGTGGAGCGATATTTGTGATCGTTTCTAAAGGGCTGATTTTCCTGTTGTTGCTGAGCGCTTTGTTTATCCGTTACCCCATTGAACCGCTGAGTTTTATGGCCGGGGTCTCTTTACTGGTTATGACCTGCATGATAGTCAGCCTGCTCGACTCGAAGAACGGTTCCCGAGTCGCCACAGCAGAAAAGTAACGATCGTTGTCTTCAATTCTACAGTAACGGTATCTACATGGAGCATCCCTTTACTTGGGTTTCGGCGATCCCTGGATTAAATATTCTTCCTGATCAAGTAGCAACTTCTCTCATCGTTGCCGCAATTATCGTCATCTTTACCCTTTTGGCGCGTCGACAACTTAACGCTGCCGCTGATCCTGCAATACCAGATAGTACCCTCAGCTTGCGTAACATTGCCGAAATTTTGGTTGAAGGTCTTTCTGGTATGACCGAAGGGACTATCGGTCACCACTGGCGCAAGTACATCAACCTGTATGGTTCGTTCTTTGTTTTCATCTTGTTCGCCAACTTGATTGGACTCGTGCCGGGGTTTGCACCACCAACGGCGAATTTTAATGTGTCGCTCGCTTTAGGATTGGTGTCGTTTATCGCGTACAACTTCGTCGCGTTCAAAGAGCAGGGGCTTGCCTATCTCAAACATTTTGCTGGTCCATTACTGATCCTTGCTCCACTGATGTTTCCCTTGGAAATCATCAGCAACTGTGTTCGACCGCTCTCGCTAGGTTTGCGTCTTCTCGGAAACATGACTGGTGACCATCTGGCGATTGAAATTTTCACTGGCCTCACCAAAGTTATCATCCCTGTGATTTTCTATTTATTGGGAGCGTTCGTCTGTTTCCTCCAAGCGTTCGTGTTTACGTTGCTGAGTATGGTCTACGTCTCTAACGTGCTTGGTCACGGAGATCACCACTAAAATTGCCACATTAACCGCTTCTTGAACGACGAAGGGGCGAGGTGAGGAAGAGGATAAGAGGAGTGGCGTGCCCACAACACTTCGTCAGGATGGAAGCTCGAAAGGAGTCCGTATGAAGAAGGCTGGGTTGGTTAGTGCGTTTCTGTTCGTGTTACTGTTGGCTGCTGCTGGCAGTGCATTCGCTCAAGATGGAAGCGATAGCGCTGGCAGAGGGCTGATTGGTCTGGGTGCTGGCTTAGGTATCGGTATTGCCGCCGCTGGCGCTGGTATTGGTCAAGGGAAAACCGTGGCATCGGCGATGGAATCGATCGGCCGCAATCCGAATTCGGCTGACCGTCTGTTCCAACCGATGATCATCGGTCTCGCACTGATCGAATCGCTCGCAATTTATGCGCTGCTGGTTACCTTTTTGCTACAAGGAAAAATCTAGTTACCGCGATTACGTGATTGTGATCGTATAAAGAAAGGGGCGTAGGCAAAAACTATGCCCCTTTTGTTTTATTTAGATGTAGTTCTTCTGATACAGATACTCTGCCATCAACACCGCGCCTTTGGCTGCGCCCATCTTGGTGTTGTGACTTACCAGCATATATTTCACTGCATTCTCTAGGAGAAAATTGGGGACGTTGCAGCTTTATGAGCTTTACGGCAGAAAGCTGCAACGTCTCGTAGTCCCCGCAGTATACTCGCCTCAAGGTATTGCTCCCCTGACAAAACTGTAATACTTTCTCGACATGCAGACTATTTCTCTGAAATTTCCAGCCCATCTCGGCCGTTTGGTCGAAACCGAAGCAAAGCGACGGCGGGTGAGTAAATCTGCCGTCGTTCGCGCCTGTGTTGAGGAGGTGCTAGTGAACCATCGTCACACCGTGCAGCAGCTCTCCTGCGCTGACCTCATGGGTGATCTCGTCGGCTCTCAACCTGGACCTACGGACGCGTCGAGCAATAAGCAACACCTCGAAAAGTCTCTTCTGAAGGATCACGCTCGTGGCCGAGCAGATACTCATTGACACCGGTCCGATCGTTGCGGTCCTCATCGCGAAGGATCGATATCACTACTGGGCAAGAGAACAATTTTCGTTGCTGCCACCACCTTTGATGACGTGCGAAGCTGTATTGTCAGAGGCACAGTTCTTAGTGCACAACTTTGGGGGTGCTTCCGTGACCGTCCTAGAGATGGTTGAGAAAGGGGTATTGAAGCTGACCTTTGGCGTAGCAGCGGAACTTGACCGCCTACGTAAACTCCAGCAAACGTACCGCAACGTGCCGATGTCCCTGGCTGATGCTTGCCTTGTACGGATGGCCGAGTTGCATCCACGGAGTCGGGTCTTCACGATTGACTCGGATTTTCGCATCTATCGACGGCATGGCCGGCAAGTGATTCCTGTATTGATGCCGCCGATGAGATAGGCTGGTCAATTCGTCAATTCGGGGACGTTGTTGGGGCAAAGGGGTCACCCATTAGAAGGCTCCTGTCAATAAGTTGTAGTTCTCTATGAACACCGCTCAGTGACCGATTACGCAAGCCCGTACAAACGCGCCGCATTGCCGACCACCATCTGATACACTTCGTCTTCAGGCACTCCGGCAAAGTCGCGGGCGATTTGTTCTTGAGAACGCGGAAAGGTCCCCTCAGTGTGTGGATAGTCAGCGCCCCACATGAGACGATCGACACCGAGCATTTCCCGGGTCAAAATACCCGCCCGGTCGTCTTCAAACGTTGCCCAAAACTGACGCTGAAAATACACACTCGGCGCTTCGTCAAGTTTTGGTTCCATCCACTTGCGATGATCGTGCCACCAGTGATCCATATAGGTCAGCACCGAGGCAATCCAGCCAATACCGCCCTCGGCTAAGACAAAGCGCAGCTGCGGATAGCGTTGCGGAACCGCGCTCCAAATCAAGTCGGCCATAGCTCGCATAATCATGCCAACCTTGCCGTCAACCAACCCGACGCCGAAGCCAATCCGAGCGAACTTCACCAGAAGTTCCTCTCCTGTGCCGGTTCCGGCATGGGTCGAAACCGGCAAGCCTAGCTCCTGTAGCGTTGCCCACAGCCGCTCATAGTCAGGATGAGAATATGGGCGCTCTTCGACCTCGCCCGGAATCGAGACGGCTCGCAAACCGAGCTTGGTAATCCGCTCGGCTTCCTCACACGCCCATTCGATGGGCCCGCGGAGTGGCAAAAAGGCCGTTCCCAACAGACGATCCGGGGCAGTCGTACAGAACTCACTTAGCCAGTCGTTATACACCCGCATCACTTCGCGTTGGTATTCGGCGTCTCGGATATGGAAAAAGTGTAGTCCCAGCATGCCAGGATAAATCACCTCAGCTCGCAGATGATCGAGATCCTGATCGGCTAAACGCGACCGAGGATCCCACGCTCCCGGCCGGGTATCGGCATGTCGGTGTCCCAGCGAAGAGGTAATTTCTCCAGCGATCTTCTCTTCGATCATCACCCCTTCGAGCCCAACCGGCAGTGGAGCTAACCCATCGATCACGTAATAATCAGCCTCGGGGCGTGATTCAACGCGGGGCGCCCGGTCGCGGAAGCGCAGGTCCATGCGTGTTGTCCACAGATCAGCCGGCTCGACCACATGGCCATCAGCCGAGACATACCCGTCCGTTAACTGCGTTGCCATAGCACCTTCCTCCTCGCCCGCTGGGCATATCTGGAACAGCACAGGGTGTCAAACGGAAAATCGGGGACGTTGTTGAATTTGTGGAATTCTGTGGTGTCCACTTTTTGCAACCTCTTATACATCGCCGAGGTGGTTACTCCCAGGGAACGTGCGGTCTCTGCTAACGACAGCCCCTGGACTTCTCCGAACTGGTGAGCGCGGGCAGTGCGGACCTGCGACAGCTGCACGGAAAACGCGCTTCAAGTGCAGGGAAACCCGAGGAGTTGGGCGAGGTAGGACAGGTGCCAGCCTGGGCGTTTGCGCTTAACTTTGAGCGAACCTTTGCCGGGGTCCCCGCGTAAGAGCGAGACGGCCAAGCGGTTGAGGAACGCCCGGTTCTCCGCCGTCGTGCGATCATAGACCCGGCGGGCATCTTCGCGAAACACGACATCTAACACCCAGTGCAGG
>Ga0194131_10002554_pt1 | contig 29794 bp, 27 predicted proteins | sample TA2KigO120mmetaG_FD_148631 | JGI IMG/M metagenome (GOLD analysis project Ga0194131, IMG submission 148631) | Freshwater microbial communities from Lake Tanganyika, Tanzania - TA2015053 Kigoma Offshore 120m | ecosystem: Environmental > Aquatic > Freshwater > Lake | place: Tanzania: Lake...
GCGATGCGGAACAGGCCCGCCGCGGCGGCATCGGGGTCGAGGGCGGCGGCGCTCCGACCAAGACGCTCCAGGGCCTGTAAGTAGCGCCGCGCGAGGTGCGGCGCCCCGAGCACATGCACCGTGGCCGCCCGCGCGTCTTCCGCGGCAAGCTCATGGCCGATCAGCAGACCGGAAAGATAGGAGGACAGCGACGCCGCCGGCAGCTCGTCGAACAGGCCGCGCGTGCGCGCACCGAACAGGTGGTGCAGCAGGCCGCCCGCCTCCCGCGCACGGTCGACACCGGCACCGAACGCCGCGTCGTCATCCGGGCCCTCGCTCATCAAGCGGCCGAGGATGCTGTGCTGCTTCAGCACGGCGAAGACCTCGCCGGTCATATGCGTGCGGAAGCCGGCGATACGCCCGTCTTCGACCCGCACCCACTTGCTATGAGTGCCGGGGAGGCAGATCGTGTGCCGGCCCGGCCCCAATGCCGGCAGGGCACCGACGAGCTGGGTCTCTTCGCCCCGCATCACGTCGGGTACGCCCCCACTGCGATCCACCAGTCCTGGCACGATCCGCAGAGTCTTGCCACGCCACGCCACCGGATGAAGGCGACGCGCCAGGTCCGCTGCACCGGCCGGGCACTCGACATAGGACGCCTCCGACCAGCCCTGGCGGCTGCCGATCATGCCGCTCATCAGGATCGTCGTCTCGCCGGCGGCTTCCCAGTCGCCGGCCTGGCTCTCCAGCGCCGCCGCGAAGTCGCCGCCCTGGATCTGGAGGATGCCTAGAGGCGCTTCGCGCTTCTCCAAGACTTTGCCGTCCGGGCCCAGACGATGGGCTCGCAAGCTCGACGTGCCCCAGTCAACCGCGATCATTCAGCGACGCTCCGCTGCTCGCCGCGCGACTTGTCGGCGCGCGTGGCCTGCCTTTAGTATCCATTTAGTTACTTTACGGGCCGATGTCACGGCCCGCACGAGGCCATGCATGACCGATTCCTTGCCCGACCGCTTTCGCGATGTCGAGCATCTCGAGGACGTGATGACGACGCCCTCGCCGGCACTCACCGCCGAGCTCGACCGGGTGCCGGGCGATCTCATCGTCCTCGGTGTCGGCGGCAAGATGGGCCCGACCCTGGCCCGGCTGGCGAAGCGCGCGGCGCCCAGCAAACGTGTGGTCGGCGTAGCGCGCTTCAGCGAGCCCGGCCTGCGCGACGCGCTGCAGCGCTACGGTATCGAGTGCATCGCCGCCGACCTCCTTGACCGCAAGCAGATCGGCGCCCTGCCCAGGCTGCCAAATGTCGTCTTTATGGCCGGGCGCAAATTCGGCTCGACCGGCAGCGAGGAGCTGACCTGGGCGATGAATGCGCACGTCCCGGCCCTGATCGCCGAGGCCTTCGCCGGTTCGCGCATCGTCGCCTTCTCCACCGGCTGCGTCTATCCCTACGTCAACGTGCATCACGGCGGCGCCACCGAAACGACGCCGGCCACGCCGCCGCCCGGCGCCTACGCCAATTCCTGCGCCGCACGCGAGGCGATGTTCCAGTACTTCTCCGGCCTTCACCGGACGCCGGGGCGGATCATCCGGCTCAACTACTCGATCGACATGCGCTACGGCGTGCTGCATGACGTGGCGACGAAGGTGCTGACTGGCAAGACGATCGACCTGACGATGGGTCATGTGAATGTCATCTGGCAGGGCGACGCCAATGCCATGGTGCTGCGAGCCCTCAATCATTGCACTACACCGTCATCGCCGATCAATGTCAGCGGGCCGGAGACCGTCAGCATCCGCTGGCTGGCATCCCAGTTCGGCCAGCGTTTCGGCAAGGCGCCGCAACTCACCGGCAGCGAGGCGCCGGACGCCTGGCTGATCAACACTGCCCAGGCGATGCGGCTCTTCGGCTACCCGCAGGTGCCGCTGGCCCGCCTCGTCGATTGGGTCGCCGACTGGGTCCAGCGCGGCATGACGAGCCTGGGCAAGGAAACGCATTACGAGACGCGCGATGGCACGTACTGAGGCACGCCCGCGCGGCAAGGCGGCGGGCAACGGCAAGCGCGATCCCGATCGCACGCGCGAGGGTATTTTGCTCGCCGCCCAGGAGGAGTTCGCCGCCAAGGGACTGTCCGGCGGCCGGGTCGACGAGATCGCGGCGAAGGCCGGGGCCAACAAGCGGATGATCTATCACTATTTCGGCTCCAAGGACGGGCTCTATCTGGCGGCGCTGGAGCGCGTCTACGAGGGGTTGCGCGGCACCGAGCGCACGCTCGATCTCGACCATCTCGAGCCCGAGGAGGCGATCCGCCGTCTGGTCGAGTTCAATTTCGACTACACGCGCGCCCATCCGGAAATGGTCAGCCTGTTCAACAACGAGAACTTGCACCGGGCGAAGCACCTGAAGCGCTCGAAGAAAGTGCGCGGCCTGCACAGCCCGCTCGTCGCCCTCGTCGACCGCATCCTCAAGCGTGGCATCGCCAAGGGTGTGTTCCGTGCCGGTCTCGATCCCGTGCAGGTCTACATCACTCTCGCCTCGGTAGGTTATTTCTATCTGGCCAACAACTGGACGCTCTCGGCGATTTTCGGCCGCGATCTGGGCAGCGAGGAGGCCTGTCGCACCCGACGTGCGCACAACGTCGACATCGTGCTGCAGGCGCTACGGGTCTGATCATGGGCCTTTCCTGGACCGATTGGCCGGCTGAGGTGCTCGAGACCTTGCGTCGGGGCGCGGTCATGCCGGCCCATCCGCTGGCGCTCACACCGGACCGCAAGCTCGATGTCCGCCGGCAGCGGGCGCTCTCGCGCTACTACCTCGACGCCGGCGCCGGAGGGCTGGCGGTCGGCGTGCATACGACGCAATTCGCCATCCGCGATGTCGGGCTCTATCGGCCCGTTCTTGAGCTGGCGATGCAGACGGCACGGGATTGGAGCCTGAAGACCCCGGTGATGATCGCCGGTGCCATCGGCCGCACCGATCAGGCCGTGCGCGAGGCGCAGATGGCGCGTGGTCTCGGCTATCACGCTGTGCTGCTTTCGCTCGCCGCCTTCAAGGGGGCGTCGGAGGACGAGCTGATTGCCCATTGCCAGACGGTGGCACAGGAGATGCCGGTGGTCGGCTTCTATCTGCAGACCGCGGTAGGCGGCATTCCGCTTCCCGCGTCGTTCTGGCGCCGCTTCGCCGCCATCGAGAACGTGGTGGCCATCAAGATGGCGCCGTTCAACCGCTACCGCACACTCGACGTCATTCGCGGCGTGGCCGAGGCGGGGGCCGCGGAACGCATCACCCTCTACACCGGCAATGACGACCACATCGTGCTCGACCTTCTCTGCCCGTTCCCGGTCGTCGTCGGCGGGCAGCCGGTCATGCTGCGGATCCGCGGCGGCCTGCTCGGTCACTGGAGTGTCTGGGTACGCAAGGCGGTCGAGCTGCTGGAGCGCATCCATGCCGCAGTCGCGGCCGGGCCGATTCCGGCGGACCTGCTGGCACTAGATGCCCAGGTCAGCGACTGCAACGCCGCCATCTTCGACGTGGCCAACGATTTCCATGGGGTGACCGCCGGCTGCCACGAGATCCTGCGCCGCCAGGGCCTGCTCGCGGGCATCTGGTGCCTCGATCCGCGGGAGGGGCTCGGACAGGGCCAAGCCGCCGAGCTCGACCGCGTCTGCGCCGCCTACCCCCACCTCAACGACGACGCCTTCGTCGCCACCCATCTCGCCCGCTGGCTCGGCTAACGTCCGGGCACAGTCGGCGCAGCTATCAGCCTGTTGCCGGGGCGGATGGTCTGTCTTAGTATGTAACCAACCGGTTACAAACCAAGGGAGGCGATGATGAACCGTATTGCCCTGACCGCCCTGGCAGCACTCGGCCTGATCGCTGCCGGCGATGCCGCGGCCCAGTGGAAGCCGAGCAAGCCCATCAACCTGATCGTGCCTTGGGCGCCCGGCGGCTCGACCGACCAGGTGACGCGCATCACCGCCGCCGAACTCGAGCCCCTGCTCGGCCAGAAGATCGTGGTGGTCAACCAGCCCGGCGCCTCGGGCTCGATCGGCACCAAGAACGCGCTCGAAGCCGTCAAGGACGGCTACACCTGGACCGCCGGTGCCGCGCAGGATCTGGGCACCTATCCGGTGCTCGGCATGCTCGACACCAAGATCACCGACTGGCACCTGTTCCTCAATGTGGCCAACGTCTCGACCGTCGGCGTCAATCCGGCAACGCCCTATCAGTCGCTACAGCAGCTGCTCGACGCGATGAAGTCGAAGCCGGGCGAGATCACCGTCGCCACCGCCGGCCAGACCTCGGCCGGGCACAACGCCATGGAGGCGATCGCCCGCGCCACGGGCGTCAGGTACCGTCATGTCACCTATGACGGCGGCAACCCGGCCGTGGTCGCCACGGTCGCCGGCGAAACCCAGGTGACCACGCAGCTCACGGTCGAGCAGGCGGAGATGATCCGCGGCAAGCGCATCCGGCCACTGGCCGTGGTCGGCGACCGCGCCATCGAGCTGGAAGGACACGGCGCCATCCCGCCGATCACCCAGGTCATCCCCACCTTCCGCGCCGCCACCAACTATTTCGGCGTGTTCATCCCCAGAGGCGTGCCGGCCGAGGTGACCGCGACGCTGGAGAAGATCTGGGCCGAGAAGATCGCCAACTCCGAAGCGTTGAAGAAGTACGCCACCAGCCGCGGCGCGCTCTTCGCACCGTCGGCCGGCGATGAGGCGCAGCGCCGGGCGATGCCGGCCGTGCAGGCCAATTCCTGGCTGATGTTCGAGGCCGGCAAGGCCAAGGTGTCGCCCGACACCGTCGGCATCCCGAAGCCGCAGAGCTGAATTTCGGACAGAGGCGCGAGGCGGGCTGCGTGCTTGCCTCGCGCCTTTTCCATTTCGGCACCCTGCGTCGATGACCGAGCGACCCTCCGCCCGCGCCGACCTTGTCTGGTCGCTGATCTGGATCGCCTTCGGCGCGGCGGTGCTCTACGGCGCCTGGACGATGGACCGGCTGCAGGCGCTGCACATCAATCCCTACACCGCCCCAGGCCTGGTGCCCGGCTTTCTCGGCCTGGGCCTGATCGGGCTGGGCCTCGCACTTCTCGTGCGCAGCCTGGGTGCGGCAGGCGACAGTGGCGCAGACGTCCGGCTAATCACACCCCGGCTGCTGCTCGCCGCCGGACTCTGTGTCGCCTATGCCGTCGGGCTGGTCGGCCGCGGCCTGCCCTTCTGGCTGACCACGGCCCTCTTCGTCTTCGTCAGCATCGCGGCCTTCCGCTGGCCCGAACACTGGGCCAGCGGCACGGTCGGGCGCGGATTGATCGCTGCGCTACTTTGCGCCGCCGGCACGGCGGCGGGCGTCACTCTCGTCTTCCAGGAGATCTTCCTGGTGCGGCTGCCTTAATATGCTCGACGGCCTCACGCTCTTCGGCACGTCGCTGGCGCATTTCGCGTCACCGCTGACCCTGCTCTACGTCGCCTGCGCGACGCTGCTCGGCCTGATCATCGGCGCCCTGCCCGGCCTCACCGCCACCATGGGGGTGGCGCTGATGACCACCCTCACCCTCAAGATGCAGCCCGACGTGGCGCTGCTGGTGCTCGTCTGCACATATGTCGGTGCCATCTACGGCGGCAGCCGCAGCGCCATCCTGCTCAACATCCCGGGCACGCCAGCCAATGCCGCCGCCTGTCTCGACGGCTACCAGCTCGCCCGCCAGGGCATGGCCGGCCGCGCCATGGGGATCTCGACCACCGGCTCGGTGATGGGCACGCTGATCGGCATGGTGGCGCTCGCCGTGTTCACGCCGGTGCTCGGCGAGCTGGCGCTGAAATTCGGTGCCTTCGAGTTCTTCTGGCTGGCCCTCTTCGGCGTCATCATCTCCGGCACGCTCACCGGCGACGACGCGCTGAAAGGTTGGCTGGCCGGCTTTCTCGGCCTGCTCATTGCCTCGGTCGGCCAGGACCCGATCCACGCCTACGACCGCTTCAGCTTCGGCAGCCGCGATCTCGCCGGGGGCTTCCAGCTCATCCCCGCCCTGGTCGGCGCCTTCGGCTTCGCCGAGGTGCTGACCGTGCTCGGCGAGCGCGTCGCCCGGCCGGCGGTCCACAGCGTCGATTCCTACCTGCCGCGCATCCGCGACGTGCTGCAGCACTGGCGCACGATCATTCGCTCCGGCTTCATCGGCACCTTCATCGGCATCGTGCCCGGCGTGGGCGAGGACGTCGCCTCGTGGTCGTCCTATGCCGCCGCCAAGCGCGCCAGCCGGGAGCCGGAGAAATTCGGCAAAGGCTCGGTCGAGGGCCTGATGGCGGCGGAGACCGGCGACAATGCCTGCGTGCCCGGCGCCATGATCCCGGTACTCGCCCTGCAGGTGCCGGGCTCGGCGCCGGCCGCCGTGCTGATGGCCGCCATGATCATCCACGGCGTGCAGCCCGGCCCGATGATCATGGTGAACAACCCGCAGTTCGTTTACGACGTCGTCGCCATGATGCTCTACGCCACCATCGGCATCCTGGTCTTCGGCCTGCTGCTGGTGCGGCCGCTGATCAGGGTCCTGCAGGTGCCCAGGGACATCATCATGCCGATCGTCTTCGTGCTCTGCGTCATCGGCTCCTTTGCCATCGCCCAACGGCTGTTCGACGTCTGGACGATGATCGGCTTCGGCATCCTCGGCTACGTGCTGCGCCGCTACAACTACCCGATGGCCCCCTTCGTGCTGGGCATCGTGCTCGGCGACCTGCTCGACAAGAACTTGCGCCGCGGCCTCGTGCTCTCCGACGGCGACCTCACCCCCTTCGTCACCCGGCCGATCAGCGCCGTGCTCTTCGCCATCTGCCTGCTCTCCATCGCCCTCAACATCACGGCCTTCCGCGAGGCGGTGAATCGCTTCTGGAGCCTGATTGCTGGCGGCCGCAAGGCCTGACGCCCCACACTTGACGCTAAGTAACCAACTGGTTACAAGTTAGGACATGCGTATCGCCCTGTGCAACGAGGTCATCGCCGGCAAGAGCCTGGCCGAGCAATGCGCCTTCGCAGCCGCGCTAGGCTATGACGGGCTGGAGCTGGCGCCCTTCACCCTGAGCGAGCAGCCGCATCTCCTGGGAACGGCCGAGCGCACCCGCATCCGCAGCACCATCGAGGGGCACGGCCTTAGCGTTGTCGGTCTGCACTGGCTGCTGGTCGCACCCAAAGGCCTGTCGATCACCACGCCCGACAAGAACGTCCGGGCCAGCACCGTCGACGTCATGCGCCGGCTGATCGATCTCTGCGCCGCGCTTGGCGGCACGGTCATAGTCCACGGCTCGCCGGCCCAGCGCGGCATCGCCGCAGGTGAGGCGCTGCAGACGGCGCGGGCCCGGGCCATCGAATCCTGGGCGGCGATCGCCTCGACCGCCGAGCAGGCCGGTATCGCCTACTGCATCGAGCCGCTATCGCAGGACCAGACCCCTCTTGTAAATACTCTCGCCGAAGCCGCCGAGATCGTCGCCCAAATCGGCAGTCCCGCGGTGCGCACCATGCTCGACACCAGCTCAGCGGGCTTGAGCGAAAGCCAGTCCCTGGCCGAGCTCGTCGACCGCTGGCTGCCCAGCGGCCTGCTCGCTCATATCCAGGTCAACGACCGCAACCGGCGAGGCCCGGGCCAGGGCAGCGATAAATTCGCCCCCCTCTTCGCTGCGCTGAAGCGCCACCGCTACGCCGGCGCCGTCTCGGTCGAGCCTTTCGACTACATCCCCGACGGACCGGCCGCCGCGGCGCGTGCGATCGGCTACATCCGCGGGATCATCGAGGCTCAGGCATGAGCGCGCCGGCCTTCCGCTTGCGCGAGGTCGAGCTCTATGAGCGCGACGTCAAGCTGCGCCTGCCCTTCCGCTTCGGCGTGGTCACCCTAACGGAATGCCCGCAGCTTTTCGTGCGGGCGCGCATCGAGACCGCCGACGGCCGCTCGGCCTGGGGCATGGCCGCCGAGATGCTGGCCCCTAAATGGTTCGACAAGAACCTGGCGCTGAGCAACGAGGACAATTTCGACCAGCTGCGCCTGGCGACGAAAGCCGCGCGTAATCTCTATCTCGGCGACCGTGTGGCCCGCACGGCTTTCGATTTCTTCGCAACGCATTACCTGGCGCAGATCGATATCTGCCGCGACCTGGGGCTCAATGCTCTGATCGCCTGCTACGGCCCCGCTCTGCTCGACCGGGCGATGCTCGACGCGCTCTGCCGTGTCGAAGCCCTCTCGTTCTATGCCGCAACGCAGATCAACCTTCCCGGTATCGAGCCTTCGCGCCTCGCTCCCGACCTTGCCGGCTTCGACATGGGTGCCTTCCTTTCGGGCCCCGCGCCGGCCGCCAGCATCGCCGCGCGCCATACTGTCGGGCTGATCGACCCGATCACCGCGGCGGACGCGAAATCCCGGGTCAACGACGGCCTGCCGGAAACCCTGGAAGAGGTCGTGGCTACCTACGGCCACACCTGGTTCAAGCTCAAGGTCGGCGGCGACATCAAGGCGGACATCGCCCGCCTCAGCGCCATTGCCGCCGTGCTCGACCGCGGGCCGGCCTATCGTTCCACCTTGGACGGCAACGAGCAGTACGACGATGTCGATGCCGTCATCGAGCTTTGGCGCCGGATCGAAGACACCCCGGCACTCAAGCGCCTCGCCGCCTCGGTGATCTTCATCGAGCAGCCGATCAAGCGGCAACAGGCGCTTTCCCGCGATGTGAAGGCGCTAGCGGCGCTCAAGTCTGTCATTGTCGACGAGAGCGACGACACGCTCGATGCCTTCCCACGCGCCCGAGCGCTGGGTTATGCCGGAATCTCGTCCAAGACCTGCAAGGGCTTCTATAAGTCGCTGATCAACGCCGCCCGCGCTACTCGCTGGGGCAACGGCTTCATGATGTCGGCCGAGGATCTCACCACCCAGGCCGGCATCTCGGTGCAGCAGGATCTGGCACTGGTCAATCTGATCGGCCTGAGCCATGTCGAGCGCAACGGCCATCACTATGTCGACGGTTTCGCCGGCGCGCCGGCAGGGGAAACCGACCGTTTCCTCGCCGCCCATCCCGATCTCTATCGCCGCACCGGCGGCAAGGTCCGCCTGAAGATCGCCGACGGCCAGCTCGCCATCGGTTCGCTCGCCTGCCCCGGCTTCGCCGTCGGCGCCGAGCCCGACTGGCAGGCGATGCGGCCAATGCCGCAGCCCCGCCCCTCTTTCGTCACCGAACCCGCCTCGAGGTAATCGCTATGGCCACCCAGCGTCTTGGCATCATCATGAACGGCGTCACCGGGCGCATGGGCATGAACCAGCATCTCATCCGCTCGATCGTCGCCATCCGCAAGCAGGGCGGCGTTGCCCTCAAGAACGGCGACCATGTCATGCCCGACCCCATCCTGGTCGGCCGTGACGCCGGCAAGCTCGAGAAGCTGGCGCGTGAGCACGGCATCGAACGCTGGACCACCGACCTTGCGGCAGCGCTCAAGGACAAGAAGGACACGGTTTTCTTCGACGCCGCCACGACCAAGCTGCGCGCCAGGCTGGTCAGGCAGGCCATCGCCGCCGGCAAGCATGTCTATTGCGAGAAACCCACGGCCGAGAACGTCAAGGATGCCCTTTCGCTCGCCAAGGCGGCGAAGAAGGCGCGGGTGAAGAACGGCGTGGTGCAGGACAAGATCTTCCTGCCCGGCCTGATGAAGATCAAGGAGCTGATCGACGACGGGTTCTTCGGCCGCATCCTCTCGGTCAAGGCCGATTTCGGTTACTGGGTCTTCGAGGGCCAGCCCGAGGCGCTCAACCGTCCGTCCTGGAACTACCGCAAGAAGGACGGCGGCGGAATCATCCTCGACATGCTCTGCCACTGGCGCTACGTGCTCGACAACATCTTCGGCGAAGTGAAGAGCGTCTCTTGCCTCGGCGTCAATACCATCAAGCAGCGCTGGGATGAGGCCGGCAAGCCCTACAAGGCGGATGCCGACGATGCCGCCTATGCGACGTTCCAATTGCGCAACAGCATCGTCGCCCAATTCAACAGCACGTGGTGCACGCGCCCGCGCCGCGACGATCTGGTGACCTTCCAGGTCGACGGGACTCAGGGTTCGGCGGTCAGCGGCCTGATCAAGTGCTGGACCCAGTCGCGGGCCGAAACGCCACGCCCGGTGTGGAACCCCGACGTGCCGCAGCCGATCGATTTCTACAAGACCTGGACCGAATACGCCGGCAGGGGCACCTACGACAACGGCTTCAAGATCGAGTGGGAGATGTTCATCCGGCACCTCTGCGAGAATGCGCCGTTCAAATGGAATCTGCTCGAAGGGGCCAAGGGCGTACAGCTCGCCGAGGCCGGCCTGAAGAGCTGGAAACAGCGCAAATGGATCGACCTTCCGAAACTGAAGATTTGATTCACGGGTTGACCGCCACGCCGCGTTAACTGACCCTCTCCCTCCGCTCGGCGCACGCGAAGCGTGGCGCCTTTGCGGGCGGAGAGGGTGCGAACGCAGTGAGCGGGTGAGGTGGGGTCGACGCGGGAACACACCTCACCCTCCCAACGCTACGCGTTGGGCCCCTCCCTCTCCCCGCTACGCACGGAGAGGGACTGAACGGAGCAAACGATGCCCACCCTGAACCTCCCCACTGCCAGCGGTATCGCCGCCTATACGACCCGGGCGCCGCGCAACTTCCCGACGGCCAAGCCGCCATTCAGCCGTGTCGCCTACGCCGCGGCGCATGTCGTGCCAAATCCGCTGGCCGACAACGACCCATGGCTCGACATCGACATCGACTGGGATCGCACCATCGCCTTTCGCCGGCACCTCTGGTCGCTGGGCATGGCCGTTGCCGAGGCCATGGACACGGCTCAGCGTGGCATGGGGCTCGACTGGAAGAACGCGCGGGAGCTGATCCGGCGCAGCGTCGACGCCGCCAGAGGCACGCCAGGCGCTGTTGTGGCCAGTGGGGCGGGCACGGATCATCTGGAGGCTACGGCCTCCGTCACCCTCGATGACGTGATCCGGGCCTACGAGGAGCAGTGTTCCGCCGTCGAGAAGGCCGGCGGGCGCATCATCCTGATGGCCAGCCGCGCCCTGGTGAAGGCGGCGAAGAAGCCCGACGACTATCTCAAGGTCTACGGCCGCATCCTCGGCCAGGTGAAGGAGCCGGTGATCATCCACTGGCTGGGCGAGATGTTCGACCCGGCACTGGCCGGCTACTGGGGCCATGCCGACCATATGAGGGCGATGGACGTCGCGGTCGAGGCGATCGCCGCCAACGCTGGGAAGGTCGACGGCGTGAAGGTCTCGCTGCTCGACAAGGACAAGGAGATCGCCATGCGCCGGCGCCTGCCCAAGAGCGTGCGCATGTATACCGGCGACGATTTCAACTATGCGGAGCTGATCGCCGGCGACAAGCAGGGCTACTCGGACGCGCTGCTCGGCATCTTCGACCCCATCGCGCCGGCAGCCTCGGCGGCGCTGGGTGCGCTGACCCGCGGCGACGAGAAGACCTTCCATGACATCCTGGGTCCGACGGTGCCGCTGTCGCGCCACATCTTCAAGGCGCCGACGCGCTTCTACAAGACAGGCGTTGTGTTCCTTGCCTATCTCAACGGTTTCCAGGACCACTTCACCATGCTCGGCGGCCAGGAAAGCACGCGCTCGACCCTGCATCTGGCGGAGCTCTTCCGCCTGGCTGACGCGGCCGGTCTTCTCCTCGATCCCGAGAAGGCATCGGCGCGCATGAAGCGGGTCATGGCGACGCGCGGCGTCGAAGCCTGATGCGCGACCTGTCGAAGGACAAGGCTCTCCTCTCCATCAACACGGCGACCGTCAAGCAATGGTCGCTGGAGCAGGTGATCGAGGGGTGCGCGCGCCACGGCATCGGCGGTATCGCGCCGTGGCGCGACAAGCTGCACGAATGCGGCGTGGAGAAGGCGGCGAAGCTCATCCGCAGCCACGGCCTGCAGGTTTCTGGCCTGTGCCGCGGCGGCATGTTCCCGGCTGCCGACGCCGCCGCCCGGCAGAAGGCCGTCGCGGAGAATCGCGCTTGCGTCGACGAGGCTGTGGCGCTGGGCGCGAAATGCCTTGTGCTGGTGGTCGGCGGCTTGCCCTCCGGCTCGAAGGACATCGCCGATGCGCGCAAGCAGGTGCAGGACGGCATTGCCGCTCTCCTGCCCTATGCTCGGGCCAACAACATGCCGCTGGCCATCGAACCGCTGCATCCGATGTACGCCGCCGACCGCGCCTGCGTGAACACGCTGCGCCAGGCCATCGACATCTGCGACGCGCTGGGCGATGGCGTGGGTGTTGCGGTCGACATCTATCACGTCTGGTGGGACCCGGAGCTGGAGGCGCAGATCAGGCGCGCCGGCAAACGCGTGCTCGCCTTCCATGTCTGCGACTGGCTGGTCTCCACCAGTGACCTGCTGCTCGACCGCGGCATGATGGGTGATGGCGTCATCGACATCCCGAAGATCCGCGGCTGGGTCGAGGCCGCCGGCTTCGCCGACCAGATCGAGGTCGAGATCTTCTCTGCCAGCAACTGGTGGAGGAAGGATGGCGACGAAGTGCTGCGCACCGTCATCGCCCGCCACCAGAGCGTCGTCTAGCCCGCTTTCCTGAACAGGTGTTACCCGTACGGCCTTCGGACACGCTACGCTCGCCCTGGGCGACGATTCGGAACGGCACGCTTCACTCATGATTGTTCACCAGCTGCAGGCTCTCGCACTCCGGCTCGGGGTCTGGCTGGCCCGGACGCTCGGACCGGTCTCCGCCTCCAATGCCGGCGGCCGGGTGCTGCGCACGATAGGGCCGTTCCTCAAGCCATCGCGGGTCGCCGACGCGAACCTGCAGATGGCCATGCCGCATCTGGCCGAAGCGGAGCGTGCCGAGATCGTGCGCGGAGTCTGGGACAACCTAGGCCGGACGGCTGCCGAGCTTCCGCATCTGGCGAGCCTGCGCCGTACCGACGAAGGGCCAGGCTGGGAGCTGGAGGGTGGAGAGCATCTGCAGGCGCTTCGCGAGAAAGGCGGCCCGGCGATTTTCTTCTCCGCGCACATTGCCAACTGGGAGCTGATCGGTCCCGCCGCTGCCGAGTTCGGCGTGGCGATGGCCGGTATCTACCGTGCGGCATCGAACCCCCTGGCCGACGCCATTATCCAGGATCTGCGACGCGAGGCACGCAGAGGCGACGTGGCGATGTTCGCCAAGGGCTCGACGGGAGCTCGGGAGGCCATGGCGCATCTCAGGCGTGGCGGCGTGCTCGGCATGATGATCGACCAGAAGATGAACGACGGGATTCCTGTGGCTTTCTTCGGCCGCGACGCCATGACGGCGCCGGCACTCGCCCATCTCGCGGCCCGATTCCGCTGCCCGGTCCTGCCGATTCACGTGGTGCGGCTCGGGCCGGCGCGGTTCCGCGTCGTCTGCGAAGCCCCACTCGACTGGCACGACACCGGCGACCGCAATGCGGATGCCGCGGCGTTCACGCTCCGCATCAACCGCGTGCTGGAAGGCTGGATCCGCTCCCAGCCCGAGGCCTGGCTATGGCTTCACCGCCGCTGGCCCAAGGCGGCCTGACGCGGCCTACATCAGCCAAAGTCCCGATGTCGAGACGGCGTTCCACGGCAAGCACGCTTGACTTGCTGCTAGGGCATGGCCAGCCTCGCCGCTTCGCCGGCACGCCTTCGGGGGATCCATGAAAATCGACGCCTTCAGCCACATTTTTCCGCGCTCCTATTTCGACAAGATGGTCGAGATCGCGCCCGACAAGGGCGCCATCAAGCGCTGGCTGCATATTCCCGTACTCTACGACCTCGATGCGCGCCTGAAGATGATGGAGGAATTCGGCCAGGACTATCAGCAGATCCTCACCCTCTCGCTCCCCGCCATCGAGACTGTGGCCAAGCCCGACCAGAGCCCGGCCCTGGCGCGCCTGGCCAATGACGGCATGGCTGCCATCGTCAAGCAGCGCCCTGACCGCTTCCCCGCCTTCGTCGCCTCGATCGGTATGAACAACGTCCCTGAGGCGCTCAAGGAGATGAGGCGCACCATCGAGGACATGGGCGCCATCGGCATCCAGATCTTCACCAACGTCAACGGCCGGCCGCTCGACGAGCCCGAGTTCTGGCCGATCTTCGAGAAGATGGCCGAATACGACCTGCCGATCTGGCTGCACCCGACACGCGGTGCGGGCTTCGCCGACTACGCCACGGAGAAGAAGTCGAAATACGAGATCTGGTGGACCTTCGGCTGGCCCTACGAGACCAGCGCCGCCATGTCGCGCATGGTCTTCTCCAAGTTCTTCATCAGGCTGCCCAAGCTCAAGATCATCACCCACCATCTCGGCGCCATGGCGCCCTATTTCGAGGGCCGCGTGGGCTATGGCTGGGACCAGCTCGGCACGCGCACGGCGGACGAGAATTACGGCCCGTTGCTCAAGGAGCTCGGCCGGCCGCTCGACCATTTCAAGAAGTTCATCGGCGACACCTCGCTCTCGGGGTCGCAGGCCGGCATCGAATGCGGCCTCAACTTCTTCGGCATCGACCAGGTGGTATTCGGCGCCGACTGCCCCTTCGACCCCGAAGGCGGGCCGCTCTTCATCCGCGAGATCATCAAGGCGATCAACAACCTCAAGATCCCCGAGGCCGACCGCCGGAAGATCTACGAGGAGAACATCCGCCGCCTGGTGAAGAACGGCCCGAAAGTGCCGAAGTTCTAATACGACGGGGGCGTCACCCTGGGGTTACCAGGGTGACGCCCGGTTTCTGCTTTACGCCGGCCCCACCGCCAGCGTCTGCTTGAAGAAGGCAATGGTGCGCGACCAGGCGAGGTCGGCCGTCGGCTTGTGATAGCGCGCGGCGTTGGTGTCGTTGTTGAAGGCGTGCTCGGCGCCCTGGTAGACGAAGAGCTCGTATTGCACGCCGGCCGCCTTGAGCGCCGCCTCGTAGCCGGGCAAGCCCTCGTTGATGCGTGGGTCGTTGCCGGCGTAATGCAGCTGTAGCCGGGCCTTGATCTTCGGCACCTCGGCCGTCGGCGCCACCAGCCCGTAATACGGCGCCGCCGCCGCGAGGTCCGGTGCTATGGTGGCCAGCAGGTTGCTCATGCCGCCGCCCCAGCAGAAGCCGGTGACGCCGACCGGGCCGGTCGCGTCGGGCCGGCTCTTGAGATACGCGATGGCCGCCTGTGCGTTGCGCGCCGCGTCCATGCGGTCTTTCTTGCCGATCATCTCGCGCGCCTGGTCTTCGTCCTTGGGCGTACCGCCCAGCGGCGAGAGCAGGTCGAGGCCGAGCGCCGTGAAGCCCTCGATGGCCACGCGCCGGGTCACGTCCTCGATATGCGGATTGAGACCGCGGTTCTCGTGGATGACGATGACGCCCGGCCGGCGCGCCGGCCCGGCCTTGGGCGTCGCGAGGTAGGCTTTGATGTCGCCGGTATGGCCCTTGTAGGTGACGGTGCTGATGTTGAGCCGGCTGTCGGCCGGGTCGACGATCGCCGCCTGGGCGTAGTTGTTCTCCAGCACCGGCAACAGCGCCGTCGCTGCCGCCGTGCCACCGGCCAGCACGGTCAGACGCTCGAGAAACACCCGCCGGTCGAGCGGTGCGTGGGTGTATTCGTCATAGAGACGGATGATGCGCGGGTCCATGATTTCCTCCCTGAAATCAACGTTCGCGATTATACCGCGGGCGCCCCCTAGGCTCTAGCGCCGCCCCGCCCCAGAAGCTACAAAGACAGCAACTTTACCGGAGAAACGCACATGGCCGGCCGCCTGCTCGATGAATCCGCCAAGGGTGTCTACATCATCTCGGCAACGCCCTTTACCGACACCGGCGCGATCGATTTCGCCAGCACCGACAAGCTGGTCGATTTCTATCTCGACAGCGGTGTGGACGGCATCACCATCCTCGGTGTGCTGGGCGAGGCGCCCAAGCTCGCGGCCGAGGAGTCGACCGCGTTCGTCAAACACGTGCTCAAGCGCGTCGGCGGCAAGGTGCAGATCGTCGTCGGCGTGTCGAGTGCCGGCAATCAGAACCTCAAGCACCTGACCGACACGGTCATGGACCTGGGTGCTGCGGGCGTCATGATCTCGCCCAACGCTGGCCTCAAGACTGATGAGCAGATCGAGAACTACTTCGGCGGACTGATCAAGGAGCTCGGAGAGCAGGTGCCGATCTGCTTGCAGGACTATCCGCAGCTCACCGCCGTCTATATGTCGGCGCCGCTGATCAACCGCATGATCGCCAAGTTCCCGAGCATCAAGATGCTCAAGGCCGAGGATGTGCCGGGCTTGCGCAAGATCACCAAGGTACGTGAGGCCGAGGCCAAGGGCGAGCACCGGCGCATCAGTATCCTGGTCGGCAACAGCGCAATGTTCCTGCCGCAGGAGCTGGCGCGCGGCGCCGACGGCGCCATGACCGGCGTCGCTTATCCGGAGATGCTGGTCAGCGTGTGCAAGAAGTTCGCTGCCGGTGACGTCGAGGGCGCCAACGATCTCTACGACGCCTTCCTGCCGCTGGTGCGCTACGAGAACCAGCCGGGCATCGGCCTCGCCATCCGCAAGGAGATCCTGCGCCGCCGCGGCATCATCGCCTCGGCCAAGCTGCGCACGCCGGGCGCTGCGCTCGACGCCGACGACCACAAGGATCTCGGGCATCTGCTCGAAAGGCTGGATCGCAAGCTGTCGCAGCTGGCCCTGCCACCGAGCCTGCGCCGCGCCTCCTGAGGCGGCGATTTCGCCTTCCATGACCGGCCTACTCGTCCAGGAGCTGCGTGGCGACATCGCCGTCTTGCGCCTCAACCGGCCGGAGAAGCGCAACGCCATCAACGATCCGTTGATCGTGGCGATCCGCGACTTTTTTCGCGCGCCGCCGAAAGAAGCGAAGGTCGTTGTCATCCACGGGGCTGGCGAGCATTTCTGCGCCGGACTCGACCTCAGCGAGCTCACCACCCGCAGCGCGCCCGAGACCATGCGTCACTCGCAGCTCTGGCACGAGGCCTTCCATCACGTACAGCTCAGCGGCCTGCCGGTCGTCGCGGCCATGCACGGTGCCGTGATCGGCGGTGGGCTGGAGCTCGCCTCATCTACCCATGTGCGCGTGGCCGAGCCGAGCTGCTTCTATGCCCTGCCCGAGGGTCAGCGCGGCATCTTCGTCGGTGGCGGCGCCTCGGTACGTGTCTCGCGTCTCATCGGCGCCGGCCGCATGGCCGAGATGATGCTCACCGGCCGGGCCTATGACGCCGACGCCGGCCAGACGCTGGGCCTGTCCCACTATCTCGTCGGCAAGGGCGAGGCATTGGACAAGGCGCTTGAGCTGGCGGCGCGCATTGCCAAGAACGCACCGATGACCAACTACGCCGTGCTCAACGCCCTGCCGCGCATCGCCGACATGCCGATGGCCCAGGGCCTGTTCATGGAGTCTGTGGTCACCGGCCTGGTCCAAGGGACCGACGAAGCCCAGGACCGGCTGCGCGCCTTCCTCGAGAAGCGGGCCGGCAAGGTCGGCGTTTAACCGGGACTCATGCAACTGCCCCGCAGATCCGCGTCACGGCGTTGACGCCCTACGCGCCTGTCTTCACAATCCCTCGAACAAAGTCGACCCTATAAGTCGCCGCCCCTGAACAGGAGAAATCGATGCCGAAGCCCCGTCTCCCCGTCACGCGCCGCACCTTCCTGGCTGGTGCGTCTGCCACTGCGCTGACCACCGCGGCACCCGTCCGGCGCGCGCTGGCCCAGGGCGCGCCGCTCAAGGTCGGCATCGTCCATCCCACCTCCGGCTTCCTCGCCCAGATCGGCCAGGCCTGCAACCGTGGCGCCCAGGCCTCCCTGCCCGTCCTCAAGGATATGGGCCTGCCCGGCATCGAGATCATGCTCGGCGATACCGAATCGAATCCGGATATCGCCCGCGCCGCCGGCGAGCGCCTGATCAACGCCGGCGCGCAGCTGCTGATCGGCGCCTTCGACTCCGGTCAGACGACCACCCTCGCCCAGGTCGCCGAGCAGCGCGGCATCCCACTGGTCATCAACATCGCTGCAGCACCGCCGATCACCGAGCAGGGCTACAAGTTCGTGGTACGCAACTTCCCCCGCGCCCCGGACATCGTCAACGGCACCTTCGAGGTGCAGAAGCAGCTCTTCACCGCCACCGGCCGGGCACCGGCCAAGGCCGTGGTGCTGCACGTCAACGACACCTACGGCACGGCGATCCGCGGCGCCTTCAACGCGCTCTTCCCGCGCCACAACATGCCCTACCAGATCGCCGACTACATCGCTTACGACCCGCAGGCCCGCGACCTGTCGGTCGAGGTGGCGAAGGCCAAGGCGACCGGCGCCGAGCTGCTCCTGGGCGTGAGCCGGCTCAACGATGCCATCCTGCTGACCCGCGAAATGGTCAAGCAGCGCTGGGAGCCGTGGGGCATCGTGGCCGTGGGTCCCGGCTACTACGAGGGCCCATACATGAAGACCCTCGGCAGGAACGGTAATTTCGTGCTTTCGACCGTCCCCTGGTACGACCCGCGAAAGGCGCTGGCCCAGCGGATGATCGAGGCGCATCAGAAGATGTTCCCCGGCCAGGTCGTCGACACCAACACGGTGTTCACCTTCGAGGCCATGCTGATCGCCGCCGATGCCTACAAGCGCGCCGGCTCGGCCAACCCGCAGGCGCTGGCCACCGCTATCCGCGCCACCGACATCAAGAACAACGCGGCCATCAGCGACGGCATCAAGTTCGACGAGAAGGGCCAGAACAACAACATCAAGATCGCCGGCGTACAGAACTTCGACGGCGAGGCGAAGGTCGTACTCCCGCTGACCTCGGCCGAGCGCAACATCGTCTTCCCGGTGCCGGGCTGGCAGCAGCGGCGCTGATCGACCGTTGCGCGTGGAGACTCACCCCCACCCCACCCTCCCCCCTCAAGGGGGAGGGAGAGGATAGAGAGATCGCCGCCCTCCTATTCCCTCCCCCCTTGCGGGGGAGGGCTAGGGTGGGGGGTGCGGAAGGCGCCGATCCTTGCCCATAGAGGTCTATCTCAACCAGATCGCCAGCGGCGTGCTGACCGGCCTGATCTACGGCCTGTCGGCGCTCGGCCTGTCGGTGATCTTCGGGGTGTGCAAGATCGTCAACTTCGCCCATGGCGAGATGATGGTCATCGCCATGTACGCGGCTCTCCTGATCTTCCGCTGGCTCGGACTCGATCCGTTGGTCAGCGTACCGATCGTCGGCGCTCTGCTCTTCGGCTTCGGCTACGTCATGCAGGCCGGCCTGATCAACCGGCTGATCGACGTGCCCGATCACATGCAGTTCATCCTGCTGGCCGCCATCGCCATCGCCATGGTCTCCGGCTGCCTGATGATCTTCGGACCCGACGCGCAGAACGTCCAGCTCGACTACGCTTACGATTCCTACGAAGTCGGGTCGCTGCTGCTCGACAAGGTCCGTGTCTTCGCTGGCATTGCGGCGATTGCCGTAGCCGGGCTGCTGGCGGCGTTCTTCCGCTGGACCTGGATCGGCAAGGCGATCCGCGCCTGCGGCGACAACATCACCGGTGCGCGCGTCGTCGGCCTCAACGTCAAGCACCTCTTCGCGCTCGCCTTCGGCCTCGGCTCGGTGTGCATCGGCGCCGCCGGCTGCATCCTGCTGCTGCTGGTCGACGTCCAACCCTTCCTCGCGGTCGAGTACACCCTGCTCGCCTTCGTGGTCGTCATCGTCGGCGGCCTGGGCAGCCTGACCGGCGCGCTGCTGGCCGGCGTGCTGATCGGCGTCTCCGAGGCGCTGGCCGGCCTGCTCATTCAACCCTCGCTGAAATCGATGTTCAGCTTCGGGCTGCTGATCTTCGTGCTGCTCTTCCGGCCGCAGGGCCTCGTCGGCAAGCGGGCGTAGCCGGACCATGCTGAAGCTCTGGCTCGCGGAAGTCCCGCCGCGCGGGAAGCTCTATCTGGCGCTCCTGCTGGCAGCACTGCTCGCCGCGCCGCTCTTCGTCGACGGCTATCTGCTCTCCGTCCTCATCCTGGTCTTTTACTTCGCTTATCTCGGCCAGGCGTGGAACATCATGATGGGCTTCGCCGGGCAGCTCTCGCTCGGCCACGCGCTCTATTTCGGCATCGGCGCCTATACCAGTGCTGCACTCTACGTGCATCTCGGGGTCAGCCCGTGGTTCGGCATGATCGCCGGCGGCGCCTTCGCGGCAGCGATCGGCGCCTTCATCGGGGCCTTGGGCTTCCGCTTCAAGATCGGCGGCGTCTATTTCGCCATCCTGACCATCGCCTTCGCCGAGTTCACCCGCATCCTGGTCGACCACCTGCTCTTCGTCGGCGGTTCGGGCGGCTTCTTCCTGCCGATCAGCGGCCGTTCGAGCAACGATTTGTGGACGCTGCGCGGCGCGCCGGTGATGTTCTATTACGTCTGGCTGGCGTTCACGGTCGGCGTGCTGATCCTCTGCCGCGCCCTGCTCTCCAGCCGCCTCGGCTATTTCTGGCTGGCCATCCGCGAGGATCAGGAGGCGGCCCAGGCGCTGGGCATCGACACCTTCCGCTACAAGATCTTCGCCGTGATGCTCTCAGCGGCGCTCACCGCGTGCGGCGGCGTGCTCTACGCCTTCTACAACAACAACCTGTTCCCCAGCGCCATCTTCTCCATCAACCGCTCGATCGACATGCTGCTCGGCGCCATCATCGGCGGGGTAGGCACGCTGATGGGCCCGATCGTCGGTGCCTTCATCCTCACCCCGCTGGGCGAGACCATGACCGCGCTGGTCGAGCCGCTCAAAGGCCTGGGGGCCAAGCTCGATGGCATCAAGCAGGTCTTTTACGGCCTCTGTGTGGTGCTGATCGTCGTCTTCCAGCGCCGCGGCGTCTGGCCATGGCTCTGGCGCAGGCTCGGCCTCGACCGGGGAGAAGGCAGATGAGCGGCCTCACGGTCCGCGGCATCTCCAAGCGCTTCCGCGGCCTGCAGGCCGTGAAGGACGTGTCGTTCGATGTGCCCGAACACGGCCTCATCGGCCTGATCGGCCCCAACGGCGCGGGCAAGACGACGACCTTCAACCTGATCGCCGGCGTCTACGCTCCCGACGAAGGCGAGGTCACCTTCGGCGGGCAGCGCCTCAACGGCCTGCGCCCGGACCAGGTCTGCGCCGCGGGTATCGCCCGCACCTTCCAGATCGTCCGGCCGTTCGGCGAGCTCTCGGTGCTCGACAACGTGCTGGTCGGCTGTCTGCACGCCGAGGCCGACGTCTCGGCAGCCCGCCGGCGGGCCGGCGAGATCGTCGACCGCCTGGGTCTCGGCGCCAAACGCGATCAGGTGGCTGCGAGCCTGACCCTGCCCGACCGCAAGCGTCTCGAGGTGGCGCGCGCTCTGGGTACCAAACCGAAGCTGCTGCTGCTCGACGAGGTGATGGCCGGGCTGCGGCCCACCGAGGTCGACCAGATGGTCGCCTTCTTCCGCGAGATCAATCGCGATCTAGGGGTCACCATCCTCCTCATCGAGCACGTCATGCGCGCCGTCATGGCGCTGGCACAGTACGTGGTGGTGCTGAATCACGGCGAGAAGATCGCCGAAGGCACGCCCGAGCGGGTGGTGCGCGACCCCGCCGTGCTCGAATGCTATCTGGGCGAGGAGGCTGTGTGATGGGCCGGCCATCATCTTTCTCGTCGGAAATACCCCCCACCCTTCCCTCCCCCTCAAGGGGGGAGGGTTTCGGAGGTGCGCTCCTTTCTTCTCCCTCCCCCTCGACGGGGGAGGGTTGGGGTGGGGGTGGTCATAAGCACGCCCGCCGAGTGTTGGGATCATGCTGACCGTCGAGAACCTCGACCTCTTCTACGGCGATGCCCAGGCGCTCGACAGCGTCTCGCTGGACGTGCCGGCGCGGGAGATCGTGGCCATCGTCGGCGCAAACGGGGCGGGCAAGAGCTCGCTGATCCGCTCGATCGCCGGCATGGAGACGCCAGCGAGCGGCCGCATCGTCTTCGAGGGCCAGGACATCGCCGGCCGGCCCAGCCACGAGGTGGCAGCACTGGGCATCGGCCAGGTCGCCGAGGGGCGGCAGATCTTCCCCACCATGAGTGTGGCCGACAATCTCGATCTCGGCGCCATCTCGCCAGCGGCGCGCGCCAAATCGGCGGAATCGTTGGCCTATGTTTACGACCGCTTCCCGCGCCTAGCCGAGCGCAAGCGTCAGGCCGCCGGCACGCTTTCTGGCGGCGAACAGCAGATGCTGGCCATCGGCCGCTGCCTGATGGGACGGCCGAAACTCATCATGTTCGACGAGCCCTCGCTGGGCCTCGCCCCGACCCTCGTGCAGGAAGTGTTCCGGGTGATCAAGCGGCTGCACGAGGAGGGGCTGACCATCGTCCTGGTTGAGCAGAATGTTGCCGTCTCGCTGAAGCTGGCGCAGCGCGCCTATGTGCTGGAGACCGGGCGGATCGTCATCTCGGGTACCGGCGACGAGCTGCTGCACGACGACCGCGTGCGGCAGGCGTATCTGGGGCTCTAGGATCGAACTCATGGCCAAGTTCGTCTTCGGAATGAACGTCTCCCTGGACGGCTACGTCGACCACATGGCCTTTGCGCCCGGTCCGCAGCTCTTTCGTCACTGGATCGAGCACGTCCGCGATCTGACCGGCAGCGTGTACGGCCGCCGCATCTACGAGATCATGCAGTATTGGGACGAAGACCGTCCCGAGTGGAGTGCCGAACACCACGAGTTCGCGGCCGTGTGGCGGAAGCAGCCCAAATGGGTCGTGTCGCGCTCGCTGAAATCAGTCGGTCCCAATGCCACGCTTATTTCGAGTGACATCGAGGCTGCGATAGGCGGCCTGAAGGCTCGGCTCACCGGCGAGGTGGCAATTTCCGGGCCGAACCTTGCGCACAGCCTGAGCGGTCTCGATCTCATCGATGAGTATCGCCTCTACTTCCGCCCCGTCGTGCTCGGTGGCGGCACGCCTTTCTTCACCGGCCCCCGGCCAACGCTCCGCCTTGTGGCCAGCGAGCGAATTGGCGAGGACGCAGTCAGATTGACCTACGTTCCCGCTTAGAGACCCCGGCTATTTCCCCCAGCGCAGCGCGATCGGGTTCAGCTCGCGCGCCAGTTCGAGCAACCCCGCCTTGGTCGCCGGATGCATGCGCTCCAGCGGATGGCGCACGGCGTCGCTCTTGATCACCCGGCCTTCGGCCATCACCGTCTTGGTGGCGCGCAGGCCGCATTGCCGGTTCTCGTAGTTGATCAGCGGCAGGATGCGGGCATAGGCAGCAGCCGCCTCGCTGCGCTTGCCGGCGAGGAACTGGGTCACCACCGGCTTGATCAGGTCCGGCAGCAAGGCGCTCGGCATCGTCCCCGTGGCGCCGGCGTCGAGGTCGGCCATCAGGGTGATCGATTCCTCGCCGTCGAACGGGCCGGCGATCGCCTTGCCGCCGGCCTCGATCAGGCTGCGCAGCTTGGCCGCCGTACCCGGAATCTCGATCTTGAAGTAGCTGACCTGCGGCACCTCTTTGGCCAAGCGCACCAGGAACGGCACCGAGAGGGTGACGCCGCTCAAAGGCGCGTCCTGCACCATGATGGGAATCGGCGCCGCCTCGGCGATACGCGCGAAATGCTCGATCATGCCCTTCTCGTCGGCCTTCAACGCCGCGCCGTGATAGGGCGGCATGAGCATGAGCATCCTGGCGCCGGCCTGAGCCGCGCGCTTTGCCCGCTCGGCGGCCAGGCGCGTGCTGAAATGGCTGCAGGTGACGATCACCGGCACGCGGCCGGCGACATGCTTCAGGCAGAGATCGAGCAGCGTGTTGCGCTCCTCGTCGGAGAGCAGGAACTGTTCCGAGTAGTTGGCCAGGATGCAGATGCCGTCGACACCCTGGTCGACCATGCAATCGAGCACGCGCTTCATGCCGTCGAGATCGAGATCGCCGTTGTCGGCGAAGGGTGTGGGCGCGATGGGGAAGACCCCGGTATAGGCTTGATCGGCGGCTTCGGTCATGGTCCTTTGCCTCTCCTGATAGGGCCGCCTTCAACCTAGAGCCGGCCCGCACAAAACGCCACCGGGGAACGCCAGATGACCACGCCTTCGATCGACGTCCACACGCACATGCTCAACAAGCAGTGGTTCGAGCTGCTGCGCCAGCACGGCAAGCCGCGCTACGAGGTGAAGCGCAGCCTCGACTATCCGGCACCCGAGGGCATCCATCTCGACGGCGCCCCGTTCATGACGCCGCAGGAAGGGCATTTCGACTACGAGGAGCGCATCAAGCGCATGAACGAGGCCAAGGTCGACCTGGCCATCGTCTCGCTCACCTGCCCCAACGTCTACTGGGGTGGCGAGGCGATCAGCCTCGAGGCGGCGAAGATCGTCAACGACGACATGGCGCGTGCCCAGAAGCAGTACCCCGACCGCATCCGCTGGATCGCCTCGCTGCCCTGGGAATACCCGAATGCCGCCATCAACGAGCTCAAGCGCTCGGTGGCGCAGGGAGCCGTCGGCGTCATGGTGCTGGCCAGCATCAACGGCGCCTCGCTCACCGAGGAGCGTTTCGCGCCGGTCTGGAAGGCCATCGACGACCTCGCTTTGCCGGTGCTGGTCCACCCGACCGCCCCGCCCGGCACGCCGCACATGGACATGCGCCAGTTCAACCTGATCGCCTCGATCGGCTTCATGTTCGACACCAGCCTGTGCTTCGCGCGCATGTTCTTCGACGGCTTCTTCGACCGCTACCCGAACATGAAACTGATCGCCTCGCATGCTGGCGGCACGCTGCCCTATCTCGCGGGACGGCTGGAGATCTGCTTCCAGAACATGGTGGCCTGCCGCACCAAGACTCAGCGCCCGCCCAGCGAATACCTGCGCCACATCTACTATGACTCGGTGACCTTCACGCCCGAGGCGCTGGCCATGGCCATCAAGGTCGGCGGCGCCGAGCATGTGCTCTACGGCTCCGACTACCCGCACAATATCGGCGACATGAAGGGCTGCCTTGCCCGCGTCGACGCCCTGCCCGACGCCCAGCGCAAGGCGGTGCGCGGCGAGAACGCCAAGCGGATCTTCAAGATCTGAGTTGCGGCCGTGGCCGTCATCGACGTCCACACGCACATGATCTCGGCGGCCTTTCTCGATCGGGCGATCGCGGAAGGCCGGCCGCACTACTTGCGCACGCGCACCAAGGCGGGGCTGGACGTCATCACCTATGACGGCGCGCCCTACATGACCCTCACACCGCCGATGTTCGACTACGAACTACGCCTCCGCGACATGGACGCGGCCGGGGTCGACATCGCCGTCGTCAGCGTCTCCGGGCCGACCTACTGGGGCTCGCCCGAGGTCAGCGCGGCGGCGATCCGCCTGCAGAACGACGATATGGCCGCCGGCCAGGCGGCGCACCCGAAGCGCATCCGCTTCCTCGCCTCGCTGCCCTGGCAGTATCCCGCCCTGGCTGTGGAGGAGCTCAAACGCGCCTGCGACCGGGGTGCGGTCGGCGTCATGGTTCTGGCCAACATCCTTGGCCGTCACCTGACCGACGCCGAGTTCGCCCCGGTGTGGCGGGAGATCGACCGCCGCTTCCTGCCTGTGCTGGTCCACCCGACGGCGCCGCCGGGCGTCAAGGAGCTCGGCTTCGAGGTCTACAACTTGACCGCCGCCATCGGCTTCATGGTCGACACCACCGCCGCCATCGCCCGCATGATCTTCGACGGTTTTCTCGACCGCTATCCCCACCTGAAGATCATCGCCGCCCACGCCGGCGCGACGCTGCCCTATCTCGCCGGCCGGCTCGACATCTGCTTCGACACCATGCCGGCGTGCCGCGAGAAGATCTCCACCCCTCCCAGCCGATATCTGAAACGCCTCTGGTACGACACGGTGACCTACCAGCAGGAGAGCCTCGCCCTCTGCCTGCAGGTGGGTGGCACCGACAAGGTGATGTACGGCTCCGACTACCCGCACAATATCGGCGACATGACCGGCATCCTGGCCCGGGTCGACGCCCTGCCGGCGGCCGAACGCGAGGCGGTGCGCGGCACCAACGCCGCCCGCCTCTTCGCCATCGACGTGGCTTGACCGCTCCTCCTTGACCCGGTCGGGCCAGCCCTTAGAGTAGTCGCCGAGGCGGCGCCTCGAGGCGCCGGAATGGGAGGAAAATCAATGCTTCATTCGCTGACGCGCCGGACTCTGGCCGGCGCCGCCCTGGCCGCGGCCGGTATGACGCTGGCCGGCCCGCTCGCCGCGCAGGAAGCCTACCCGGCGCGCGAGATCCGCATCGTCTGCGGCTACGCCGCCGGTACTGGGGCGGACGTCATCGTGCGCATCTTCGCCGACAAGCTGCGCACCTTCACCGACGGCAAGCCGGTGATCGTCGAGAACAAGCCCGGCGCGCTCACCCAGATCGCCGCCGAGCAGGTGAAGAACGCCAGGCCGGACGGCTACACGCTGTTCATCACCGCCGGCAACTCGACCATGTCGGCCAACCCGCACCTCTACAGGCAGATCAAGTACGACCCGGTGAAGGATTTCACGCCGGTGACGACACTGATCAAGCTGCCCTTCATGGTGGTGGTGACGCCGAAATCGCCGATCAACTCGATGAAGGATCTAGAGAACCATCTCAGGGCCAAGGGCGACAAGGGCACCTACGCCTATCCCAACACCTTCTCGCAGGTCGCCACCGAGCTCTACAAGACGCGGCTGGGCCTGAACCCGCTGGGCGTGGCCTACCAGGCCACACCACAGGCGATGCCGGACCTGGCCAACGGCCAGCTCGACTTCATGATCTCCGACGCCACCTTCCTGCTCAACCAGTCGCGCCAGGGCCTGGCCAAGCCGCTCGCCGTGACCACGGCCAAGCGCAGCTCGCTGGCGCCGGACGTGCCCTCGATGGAGGATGTGGGCATCAAGGACTACGACCTCAGCGCCTGGTGGGCCGCCTGGTTCCCTGCCGGCACGCCCCAGCCGATCGTCGCCAAGATGGAAGGCTGGCTGAACCAGATCGTGCCGATGGAGGAAACCAAGAAGGCGGTCAACAATGTCGGCGCCGAGCCCTGGCCCGGCAGCAGCAAGATTCTGGCCGACCACGTGGTGGCCGATCTCAAGCTGTGGGGCGACATCATCAAGCTCGCCAAGATCGAGCCGCAGAATTAGCCCCTGAAAACGGCAGCGGCGCGAGGTTTTGACCTCGCGCCGCCTTTTTTGGAGTGAGCGAGTGCCCGAGGCACCGAGCTACGACTATAAGACCGTCCAGGTCGGCTTTGAGGACGGCATCGCCTGGGTGACCCTGAACCGCCCGGAAAAGCGCAACGCGGTCAGCGCCGAGATGGCGACCGAGATGGTCGACGTGGTCGACAAGCTCGAGATCGACGACCGTTGCCAGGTCTTCGTGCTCACCGGGGCCGGCGAGTCCTTCTGCGCCGGCATGGATCTGCGCGATTATTTCCGCTCCTCGGACGCCGACACGGCGGTGAAGCGCGCCCGGCTCTACCGCACCAACGGCACCTGGCAGTGGCGCCGGCTGCTCAACTACCCCAAACCGACCATCGCCATGGTCAACGGCTGGTGCTTCGGCGGCGCCTTCACCCCGGTGATCGCCTGCGACATCGCGGTCGCTGCCGACGAGGCGACCTTCGGCCTCTCGGAGATCAACTGGGGCATCATTCCGGCCGGCATCGTCTCCAAGGCGCTGTCGACCGTGGTGCGCCAGCGCGAGGCGCTCTACTACGTGATGACCGGCGAGACCTTCGACGGCAAGCGCGCTGCCCAGATCGGCATGGTCACCGAATCCGTGCCGCTTGCCCGCCTGCGCCAGCGTACCGTCGAGATCGCCAGGGTCCTGATGAAGAAGAACCCCAACGTCCTGCGCCAAGCCAAGACAGCGTTCAAATACGGGGCGGAGATGCCGTGGGACGCGGCCGGCGAGTACCTGATGGCCAAGTCCGACCAGACGACCTTCAATGACCCCGAACGGGGACGAGAAAAGGGCATGGGTCAGTTCCTCGACGAGAAATCCTACAAGCCCGGCCTCGCCCCCTACCGCCGTGACGACTGAGCCGGTCCCCGTCGCGCGGCTGTTGACGCCGCGCAGCGTCGCGCTGGTCGGCGCCTCGCCCGAACCCGGCTCGCTGGGTAACGCCGTGCTGGCGAACCTCAGGCGCTTCGGCTTTGCCGGCTCGCTGCATCTGGTCAGCCGCAGCCACAAGGAGATCGATGGGCTTCCCTGTGTGGGCCGCATCGACGACCTGCCGGAAGGTGTTGACGTCGTGGTGCTGCTCATCCCCGCGGCAGCAACGGCCGAGGCCCTCGCGTCTTGCGTGCGGCGCAAGGCGGGTGCGGCCGTGGTCTTCGCCTCGGGCTTCGGCGAGGCTGGTGCCGCGGGAAAGGAGATGCAGCAGCACCTGGCCGAAACGGCCCGCGCCGGAGGCCTGGCCCTGCTCGGCCCCAACTGCCTGGGGGCGGTGAACTATGCCGCCGGCATCCCGCTGACGTTCGAAGCGCTCGGCGAGCCGCCGAAGCTCCGCGGCCCTGGCATCGGCATCATCGCCCAGAGCGGCGCCATGGCCGGCACCATCCGCTACGCGCTATCAGGCAAGGGGCTGCCAGTCTCCCACGTCGTCTCCACCGGCAACGAGGCCGGTCTCGGCGCCGAGGATTTCCTCGCCCATCTGGCCGACGACCCGGCAACCGGCGCGATCGCCCTCTTCCTCGAGCAGATCCGTCGGCCGCGGCTGTTCGTGCGGCTGGTCGCGCGGGCGCGCGAGAAGGGCAAGCCGGTCGTTCTCCTTCATCCAGGCCGCGGCGCCCGGGCGCGCGAGGCGGCGCAGTCGCACACCGGTGCGCTGGCCGGCAACTACGAGGTCATGCGGACCTGGCTGCGGCGCGAGGCCGTAGTCATGGTCGATACGCTAGACGAGCTGTTCGACACCACCGCCCTGCTGCGTCGCTACCCAAGGCCGGCGGCGCGCGGGGCGGCCGTACTAACCAATTCCGGGGCCTTCTGCGGCTTGGCCCTCGATTTTGCCGATGAGTTCGATCTGCCGCTGGCGGAGATCGCCGAGACGACGAAGCGCGAACTCGCCGCGGTTCTGCCGCCGCTCGCCGTGCCTGACAACCCGCTCGACGTCACCACCGGCGGCATGACCAACCCAGACCTGTTCGGCGCTGCCGCCAAGGAGCTGCTCGCCGATCCGGCCGTCGGCAGCCTGATCGTCTCGGTGATCGGCGGCGGACCCCGCCAGCAGATGGACAAGGCGCGCTCGCTCATCCCCGTGCTGCAAGGCTCCGACAAGCCGGCGGTCCTGGTCTACATGGGCGATGAATCGCCGGTCGATGCGGAATGCACGCAGCTCATCCGGCAGTCGGGTGTGCCCTTCCTGCGTTCGCCCGATCGCGCGCTACGTGCCATGGCACGCGTCGCCGCCTTCGGCCAGGCGCTGGCGGCCCGGCGTGTCTCCGCGGCAACCGCCAGAGCCCCGGCCCGACCGGCACCCGGCATCGTGCCGGAATATCGTGCCAAGGAATTCCTGGCGTCCTGCGGCATCCCGGTGCCGGCATCCTCGTTCGCCCGCACGCTCGCCGAGGCCCGCAGCGCCGCCGCCCGCCTCGGCTATCCCCTGGTACTCAAGGCCCAGGCCTCCTCCCTTCCGCACAAGAGCGATGCAGGCGGTGTCGTGGTCGGCATCGACGACGAAGCAGCCCTGGTAGCCGGCTGGCGGAGGATCGAGACGGCCGTGCGCGCCGCGCGATCCGATGTAACCCTCGACGGCATGCTGGTCGAGGCCATGGCCATGCCCGGCCTCGAGTTCATCCTCGGCGCCCGGCGTGACGACGAGTGGGAACCCGTACTGGTCGTCGGCCTCGGCGGTTTCTGGGCCGAGGCCCTGGCC
>Ga0194131_10002555_pt1 | contig 29763 bp, 23 predicted proteins | sample TA2KigO120mmetaG_FD_148631 | JGI IMG/M metagenome (GOLD analysis project Ga0194131, IMG submission 148631) | Freshwater microbial communities from Lake Tanganyika, Tanzania - TA2015053 Kigoma Offshore 120m | ecosystem: Environmental > Aquatic > Freshwater > Lake | place: Tanzania: Lake...
GAGATGCAGGACGAGACGGGCTACTTGACGAACGGCGAGATCTTCCTGCGCGACTCGCGGTTCCTTCTCGACGGCGATCGTCTCGAGAAGGACATCGGGCACAGCTACCGCATCTGGGAAGGCGAGTTCACGACCTGCCTCTGCAGCGAAGGGGCGCCCGACTGGAGCATCGAGGCGGAGCAGATCGACGTCACACTCGGCGGGTGGGCGGAGGTCCGCGAGGGCACGTTCAAGGTCGCAGGCACGCCGATCCTGAAGTTTCCGTACGGACTCTTCCCGGTCTTGCGCGATCGCCAGTCTGGCTTCCTGTTCCCCGCGTTCGGCATCTCGAACGCACGCGGCTTCCAGTACACCCAGCCGTTCTACTGGGCGATCAACAAGAGCAGCGACGCGACGATCTCGCTCGATGTCGAGACGTCGGCGCGCATCGGCATTCTCACGGACTACCGCTACCTGCTTTCACCGGACGCCGGCGGACGCATGACCCTGAGCTACTTCAACGAGAGCATCCGCGGCGATCAGGAGAGCGAGGTGGTCGACATCGACCAGCTCGCCGACCCGGACATCCCGGAGAACCGCTGGAGCGTGATCGGCTACCACCAGCAGCCCGGTCCCTGGGAGAGCGACATCTACCTCCGGCCGTTCTACGTCAGCGACAACCTCTTCCTGCGCGAGATGAACACCCTCTCGTACGTCCCGGCGACGAACCTCTTCTTGACGACGATCCGCTACACGATCTCCGAAGCGGGCATCGTGAAGGTGCAGCCCTGGGGCCTCATGAAGGCCGAGGCGGTCTGGTACCAGGACCTGATCCAGAAGCAGAGCCGAGTCCCGCAGCCGATCCCACGGCTCACGCTGAACGCGAGGACGCCGCCGCTGTTCGAGGGGCTCCGGCTCGGCGCGAACACGCAGGCCGTCTACTACTACCGCGCGCCGCTGAGCTCCGGACCGCGCTTCGATTTCGCTCCGCAGGCAATGATGCCGTATCGACTCGGAAATTACGCCTTCGGATCGTTCAATCTGATCCTGCGCGAGACGCTCTACTACCTCGTCAACAACGAGTTCCCGGTGCCGCCTCAGATGGATGGGATGTTCGACACGCGCACGGTCGACCAGCGCTTCCAGAGCCGCGAGATCCTCCAGTTCAACACCGGTATCCAGTCCGAGGTGTCGCGCATCTACGAGCTCGAGAAAAGCTCGGAGCTGACGAAGGTCAAGCACACGATCGAGCCGTTCCTGCGCTACAACTACATCCCGCTCGTCAACCAGGACGACATCCCGATCTACGACGCGCTCGATCGGATCAACGCGCGCAACCTCGTCACCTATGGCGTCCTGACGCGACTGCTCGGGAAGTTCGGCGGACTGACGCTCGACTCGGACACGCCTCCCGGCGAGACGCTCGCGAGCCCGAGCATCGGCGAAGAGCCATACGGCCCCCCGGCGCCGGCCCTGCCGACCGGCGTGAGCGCTGGCCAGATCCGCGAGCTCGGCCGCGCGCAGGTCCAGCAGAGCTACGAGATCTCGCGACCCATCTTCGCCACCGCGGACGACCCGAAGAAGAAGGAGCACCTCTCCGGCGTGGACACGTTCCTGCGCCTCACGCCGGTGCGCTGGGCCGGCCTGAACAGCCGGACGGTCTACTCGGTCGCCGACAACAAGTTCGTCTTTGCGAACGTCGGCGCGAACCTCTGGGACCCGCGGCCGATCGTCGGCGACTCGGACATCTTCCGACCCGAGCTCCGGCCCGTCAATCAAGTATCGCTCTTCTACCAGTTCAACAGCGGCGGTGCGGTGCAGAACCTCAACGCCGCGACCACGGTCCGTCTCAACAACCACCTCGCGCTGTCCTACCTCGGCCGCTTCGACGCGGACGAAGGCGAGTTCCTCGAGAATTGGGCCGGATTCCGCGTGATCTCCGGCTGCGACTGCTGGACGTTCGACGCGGCGTTCGTCGACCGCGTGAACCCGGACGAGATCGAGTTCCGCTTCCGGTTCTCGCTCGTCGGGCTCGGGACCTTCGGCCAGTCGCCGTTCGCGGAATTCGCCAACGTCTTCCCGACGCCGGCCGCCTCGGCGCCGGATTTCGGAGCCGTGTATTGAGCGAGGTCCCGCCGGTCCTGTCGGTCGTGATTCCGGCGTATCGCGCGCACGCGACGATCGGACAGTGTCTCGCGTCGCTCTGCGTGCAGCGCGAGCCTCCTCCCTTCGAGGTGATCGTCGCCGACAGCTCGCCGGACGGCGCGACCGGGCGGATCGCGAAGCCGTTCACGCGCGCGGTGGGGGGACGGCTCGATCTCCAGGTCGTTCGGCTGCGCGAGCGCGCCTATCCGGGAACGGCGCGGAATCGGGGCGTCGAGCGCGCGCGAGCGCGCCGCCTCCTCTTCCTCGACGCGGACTGCGTCGCGCATCCAGACCTCCTCGCGCGCGCCGTCGTCGCGCTCGACGCGGGCGTCGCCGCGGTCGGCGGCGCGATCCTTCCGCCCGACCATCTCTCGCCTTCGGCACGCGTCCGCCACCTCCTCGAGTTCAAGGAGTCGCTTCCCGGGGTGCCGCTGCGGCGCACCTGGCAGATCCCGTCGGCATGCCTCGCGATGGATCGCGCCGTCTTCGAGCGCCACGGCGGATTCCCCGACACGCGCGCTTCAGAAGACTGGCTCCTCGACTGGCGCTTGTGGCAGGCGGGCGAGCACATGCTGTTCGATCCGCGGATGCGCGTCCGCCACCAGACGCCCGCCGGCTGGAAAGCGCTGTTCCGCTACATGAAGGTGCTCGGCTTCGCTTCCGGGCGTGCGCGCAAGCTCGGCGGCTTGCCGGGACAGGTCGTCGTGCGGCATCCGAGCCTCGCGCTCGGGCTTCCTTTCACGCGCACGGCGCGCGCTCTCGCTTGGACGGCCCGCTACGCTCCCGGCGAGTTTCTCTTCCTGCTCGCCTTCTGGCCGGCGTACTTCGCGGTCGCCTTCTCGTGGGCGCGCGCTTTCGCTTCCGGTGTGCGCGATGACGCCGCGTACGATCCCGCGGCGGACGACGTCGTGGTCTGAAGTCTCGCGGAGGCCGCCGGAAGCCTCGCTTGCCAGTGGGTAGGGCAGAACGTAGGGATTGAGGCCTGATGGCGAAGCGCGTCGCCTTGATCACGGGAATCACCGGCCAGGACGGCTCCTATCTCGCGGAGGTTCTGCTCGAGAAGGGCTACCGCGTGGTCGGCATGGTGCGGCGGTCGAGCACCGAGAACTTCAGTCGGATCGAGCCGTTCCGCGACCGACTCGAGCTCGAGCAGGCCGATCTCCTCGACCAGTACTCGCTGATCGACTTGCTCGCGCGCACCAAGCCGGACGAGGTCTACAACCTCGCCGCGATGTCGTTCGTTCCGACGTCGTGGTCGCAGCCGGTCCTGACGACGGAGTTCGACGCGGTCGGCGTCACCCGCATCCTCGAAGCGATCCGCCTGACGAACCCGGAGATCCGCTTCTACCAGGCTTCCTCGTCCGAGATGTTCGGCAAGGTGCGCGAGGTTCCGCAGCGCGAGACGACGCCGTTCCACCCGCGCAGCCCGTACGGGGTCGCGAAGGTCTACGGTCACTACATCACCGTCAACTATCGAGAGAGCTACGGCCTCTTCGCGTGCTCGGGCATCCTCTTCAATCACGAGTCGCCGCGACGCGGGAAGGAGTTCGTCACCCGCAAGGTGACCGACGGCGTCGCACGCGTGAAGCTCGGGCTCGCGAAGGAGCTTCGCCTCGGCAACCTCGACGCGCGTCGCGACTGGGGATTCGCCGGCGACTACGTGAAGGCGATGTGGCTGATGTTGCAGCAGGACACGCCGGAGGACTACGTCGTCGCGACCGGCGAGCAGCACACGGTGCGCGAGCTCGTCGAGATCGCGTTCGATCACGTGGGGCTCGACTGGCGCCGCTACGTCAAGGAAGACAAGGCCCTCTACCGCCCGGCGGAGGTCGACACGCTGCTCGGCGATTCCACCCTCGCGCGCGAGAACCTCGGCTGGAAGCCGGAGGTTTCCTTCGACGCGCTCGTCCGGATGATGGTGGACGCGGACGTCGCGACGCAGACCCGCATGCGGAGGGAGTAGCTCGCTCCGATGCGCGTCCTGATCGTCGGGGTCACCGGCTTCGCAGGCGGCTACCTGGCGCGCGAGCTCTCCCGGACGGGAGACGAGGTGTGGGGGGCAGCGAGGCCGAAGAGCGAAACGCCGTCGCGGCTCGTGCTCGACGGGGGCGTGGGCGAGATCCCGGTCCTGCCGTGCGACGTGACGGATGCTGCGCAGGTCGCCGCGGCGCTCGATCGGTCTTCTCCCGAAGCAGTCGTCCTTCTGGCGGGCCTCGCCTCGCCGCCTCAGGCGGATCGGAACGCCTCGCAGGCGTACGCCGTGCACGCGATGGGCGCCGTGAACCTGCTCGAGGAGACGGCGCGTCGCGGCAGCGGCACGCGCGTCCTCCTGGTGACGTCCGGGGAGATCTACGGCGCCGTTCCCGAATCGGAGCTGCCGGTCCGCGAGGACGCGGCGCTGCGTCCGACCACCGTGTACGCCTCGAGCAAGGCGGCCGCCGACCTCGCGGGCCGCGCCTTCGCTCTCGCGAAGGAGGTCGACGTCGTGCGCGCCCGTCCGTTCAACCACACCGGACCGGGCCAGACGACGGACTTCGTCTGTCCCGATTTCGCTGCGCAGGTGGCCTCGATCGCCCGCGGAGATCGAGAGCCCGTGATCGAGGTCGGCAATCTCGAGTCGCGACGCGATTTCACCGACGTGCGCGACGTCGTTCGCGGCTACGCGGCGGCTCTCCGGCGCGGAAGGTCCGGCGAGGCCTACAACCTTTGCCGCGGCCGGGCGGTCGCAGTCGGGGACGTCCTGCGCGACCTTTGCGCGATCGCCGGCATCGAGCCCGAGGTCCGGACGGCGGCGAACCGCCAGCGTCGTGCCGAGATCGCCGCGTCCTTCGGCGATCCGGGAAAGGCGCGCGCCGAGCTCGGCTGGGAGACGGCGATCCCCTGGCGGAAGACTCTCGGGGATCTTCTCGCTTCCGCGTGAATGCCCGGCACGCCCCTCCGTCTGAGCCTCTACGAGAGCGGAGCTGGGAAAGCGGAGCACCGAGGCTCCCCGGGCGCCCCCGAAATGGCGGGAGGGCGCCCATCGTGCTACTTCGGGCGAGGGGTCCGCACCGGTGCAGCAAGAGCCGAGGTCGCTCGAAGAGATCCTGGTCGAACGCGGTCGCGTCAGTCCGGAAGACCTGCGCAAGGTCCGCCGACTGCAGGCGGAGCGCGGCGAGCGGATCGAGCGTCTTCTGCTCGACCTCGGGTTCGTTTCCGAGGACGACCTCCTGCCGGTCTACAGCGAGCATCTCGGGGTGCCGCTCGTCGGACGGAAGGATCTGCCGGCCGACGCGGTCGAGGTGCCGGGGCTGAACGTCAAGTTCCTGCGGCATGCCCGCATCCTTCCGGTCTCCCTTGCCGACGGGACGCTGACGGTCGCGATGGCCGATCCGGGCGACCGCGACGCCCTGCACGGCATCGAGGTCGTGACGGGCTGTCAGGTGACGCCACTCCTCGCGAAGGAGAAGGACATCACCGAGGCGCTCGAGGTCTGCTACGGCGAGCACGGCAGCGGCGAGGGCGGTGCCGAGTCGGACGGCCTCGTCGAGTTCCTCTCCGAGGACGAGGAGGACGTCGACCACCTGCGCGACCTCGCGAGCGAAGCGCCGGTCATCCGCTTCGTCAACGTGCTGATCAACCGCGCCGTCGAGTCGCGCGCCTCCGACATCCACATCGAGCCGTTCGAGAACGAGCTGAAGGTGCGGTACCGCATCGACGGCGTTCTCCACGACGTCGACGCTCCGCAGCGGCGCCTGCAGGCGGCCATCGTCTCGCGCATCAAGATCATGGCGAAGCTCAACATCGCCGAGCGTCGCCTCCCGCAGGACGGCCGCATCAAGCTCCGCATGATGGGCAAGGAGATCGACCTCCGCGTGTCGACGCTGCCGACGCTTTACGGCGAGAGCGTCGTGCTCCGTATCCTCGACCGCGGCTCGATCGTCCTCGATCTCGAGAAGATCGGCTTCCCCCTCGACACGCTCGTCCACTGGGAGGAGCTGATCGTCAAGCCGTACGGCATGATCCTCGTGACCGGCCCGACCGGCAGCGGCAAGACGACGACGCTCTACGGCTCGCTGCACAAGGTGAACTCGCCGGACAAGAAGATCGTGACGATCGAGGATCCCGTCGAGTACCAGCTCAACGGCGTCAACCAAATCCACGTGAAGCCGCAGATCGGATTGACGTTCGCGAACGGGCTCCGGTCGATCGTCCGCCAGGATCCCGACGTCATCATGGTCGGCGAGATCCGCGACGCGGAGACCGCGGAGATCGCGGTGCAGGCGGCTCTCACCGGCCACCTCGTCTTCTCGACGCTGCACACGAACGACGCCGCTGGCGCGGTCGCGCGCCTCCTCGAGATGGGCATCGAGGATTACCTTCTCGCGTCGTCGCTCCTGGGCGTCCTCGCGCAGCGGCTCGTACGCCGGATCTGTCCAGAGTGCCGACGCGAGATCGAGGGCGTTCTGCCGGCCGACGCGGTGCGAGCCGTCGCGCACAGGGCCGGAAACGGTCACGGGAACGGCGCGGGAAACGTCGCCGCCGGCGAGAACGCGGTCGCCACCACGCTCTACGAGGGCGCGGGCTGCGAGAGCTGCAGCCACACCGGCTTCCGCGGCCGAAGCGGCATCTACGAGTTGCTCCTCGTCGACGACCCGATCCGGAACCTGATCCTGAAGCGCTCGTCCGCCGACCAGATCCGCGAGAAAGCGATCGATGGCGGCATGCGCACCTTGCGGGACGACGGCTGGCTTCGCGCCGCCGACGGCAAGACGACGGTCTCCGAGATCATTCGCGTCACCCGGGACTGAGCGGTTGGCCGAAGCGCGACGCAGACTGGAGGATGCGCGGCGGACGCTCGTCGCGGCCGTGCCCGATCGAGGCGAGGCCACGCCGGACATCTCGCTCGTCGTGCCGATCCACAATGAGCGCGCGAGCCTCGCTCTCCTCGTGGAGGAGTGTCGCGCGGTCCTCGACGACCCCGAGCAGGACTGGACGTCGCTCGGCATCGCGCGCGGCAGCGCGTCACCCCGGTGGGAGATCCTCGTCGTCGACGACGGCTCGACGGACGGGTCCTTCGAGGTTCTGCGCGGGCTCGCGGAGGAGAATCCCGAGATCCGCGCGTACCGGCTGCGTCGCAATCTGGGCAAGGCGGCCGCTCTCTCCGTCGGCTTCTCGCACGCGCGCGCCGACGTCGTGGTCTCGCTCGACGGCGATTTGCAAGACGACCCGCGCGAGATCCCGCGCATGCTGCGCGTCCTCGCGCTCGGCTACGACCTCGTCAGCGGCTGGAAGCGGAAGCGTCACGACTCGACGGCGCGCGTCATCGCCTCGCGGCTCTTCAACCTCGCCGTGCGCGCCGTCTCCGGGATCGAGCTGCACGACCTCAACTGCGGCTTCAAGGCGTATCGGGGCTGGGTGGTGCGCGACGTCCGCATCTACGGCGAGCTGCACCGGTTCATCCCCGTCGTCGCCGCGTGGAAGGGCTACACCGTCGGCGAGATCGAGGTCCAGCATCGACCGCGGCGGTTCGGGCGCTCGCGGTACGGCTGGGGGCGCGCTCTGCGCGGCATGATGGACCTCGTGACCGTGATGTTCTTGACGCGGTTCGATGCGCGACCAGCGCACTTCTTCAGCCTGCCCGGCGTCTTCCTGATGACGATCGGACTTTCGGTGATCGGCTACATCAGCTGGCTCCGCCTTCTCTACGGACACATCCAGGGGCGCCATCCGCTGCTCGTCTTCGGCGTTCTGGTCTCGCTCGCCGGTCTGCAGCTCTTCACGAGCGGGCTCCTCGGCGAGATGCTCGCGGCGCACTCGCGCGGCGACGACGACACCTCGATCATCGACGAGCGAGTCGAGTGATCTCGAGCAGGCGGTCGACGCGGGCCGCCCAGGTGTGCTGCTCGAGGTAGTCGCGCACCGCCTTCTGCGGGAAGGGCTTCGACGACGCCGTTCGCACCGCCTCGACGAACGCCGCCGTTCCGCTCGCGATCGTCACGCCCGGAACGCCCGCGAGCTCGGGAAGCGGCGTCGCGACCACAGGCCGCTCGAGTGCGAGATACTCGAAGACCTTGAGCGGGCTCACGGCGGTCGCGATGCGCTCGGGCGTGAACGGCACGATCGCCACGTCGGCCGCGGCGAGATACGCGGGGATCTGGCTCCGCGGTCGCGGTCCGAGCACGTGGAGGTTGGATCGCTGCGCCACGGCGCGTCCCCCGAGCGGTCCGATCAGATGGATCGCGGCCTCCGGAGCCGCTCGAGCGAGCGACTCGACGAGCGCCAGGTCGACCCATTCTCCCCAGAGCGCGCCGACGTAGACGACGGTCGGATTCCCGCTGCGGAGATCGGCGGGCCTGGGACCCGCGCGCTGGAAGTGCTCGAGGTCGATCGCGTTCGGCGCGAGATCGACCTCTCGGCGGCTCCGCCGCGTCACCTCGTCCACCAGGAGCGCCGAGGTCGCGAGGAGATGGTCCGCTTCGGCGAGCACGCGATCCTCGACGTTTCGGTCGTACCAACCGACGCCGAGCGCGCCGTCCCAGAGATCGATCGCCTCGTAGACGATCGGTCCGCGGCGCGGCAGCTCGCGCGCGGCGTGCCAGAGCTCGGGATGCGGAGCCTCGAGCAGGACGAGGTCGGCCGCTTCGCTCGCGTGCATCGCACGCCCGCTCGACGCAGGATCGATCCGACGTGCGGCAACGCGCGCAATCTCCGGACGCCGGCGGCGCGGCCACGGAAAGATCGGCAGAGCCCAGAGCCACTCGATCGCGAAGCCGCGACGATGTAGCTCGGCGGCGAGCAACGCGGGGCGGCTTCCGCCGCTCGTATCCTCCGGAGGAATCAAGGACAGGATTCGAACACGCCCCGGGAGATCGCTCGACGCGTTCGGGGAGCGAAAGGGCGTCTCGCGAAGGCGACGCTCCGGAAGCAGCCGTAGAAGGAGGTGCTCGGCGAGCCACGTTCGCAGCGGACCTCGCGAGCCCTCGAGAAGGCATCGATCGAGCGCCTCGTCCAGTCGCTCGTGCGCGTACAGCTCCGCCTTGAGCCGGTGCGAGAGCCGCTTCTGCCAGGGCAGCGGGCCGCTCAACGGCGGAACCCGTTCGCTTCGGAGTCGCGTGCGAAGAGGAGCGACCCGCTCCCGCCGAGCGGAACGCGCTTCCAGTGGGCGTCGAGCTTTTCGACGAGATCGGGCGCGTCGCGCATCACGTCCCGTGGGAAGGGGAGGTAGACGTAGCTCGCCGTCGCGAGCACGGCGGCGATCTCATCGCGACGTGCGATCTCGCTGCTTCCCGCGACGTGGACGGTGGCGCTTCGGTCGGGCAGGCGGAACGTCCGCCCGCGCCGGTCGCAGTAGTAGAGGACCGTCCCACCCCGGTCCGCGAGGACGAGGATCTCCTCGTCGGGTCGGGTCCGCTCGCGCACGGCGGCGCAGTCCGCGATGAGGCTCGCATAGCGCCTCGGGATCCGGGTCGCCGCGCGCGTCTCCACGAGCGCTCCCGCGACGAGGAGAAGCAGCAGGGCGGCCGTCGAGACGAACGCGAGTCGCGGCGAGCGCGCCTCCGCCCAGCGCCACGCTTCCTCCACGCCGCGCGCGACGAGCAGGGACGCGACGGGGACGAGGGCGAGCTGGTAGTACTCGGTGCCGCGGGCGAGATCGTCGAAGAGCCGCGTCGCGAGGACGAGGCTCTGCAGCACCGTCCCCGCGCCCCAGGCGAGGAGCGCGCGCTCGACCAGCGAGAAGCGCTTTCCACGGAGGCAGCCGAAGAGCGCCATCGCGGCTCCGACCGGCGTGAAGACGACGAAGACGATTTGCCGCGCGAGCTCGCGGTACGTGTCGGCGCGGAGGAGCAGCGCGGGATCGATCCAGCCTTCGGCCACCATGGCTCCGGGGATCGGATACTCTCGATGGATTGCGGCCGCGTGCAGGTACCAGAGCGTGCCCGCGGCGAGGCCGGCGACACTCGTCGCCGCGAGCGTCGCGATCGTGGTGCCGCTCGGCCGCGAGCCGTCGTCGCCGCGCATCAGCGCCAGCACGGCCGCCGCGGGGGCGAGCCAGAAGAGCGCGTGTGGCTTCAGCAGAAAGGCGATCGTCAAGAGTAAACTCGTAGCGAGCGCGCGCGGAAGTGCCGGACGCCTCCGCCACGCGATGAGGGCGATGAAGACGGCGAGCGAGACGGCGACCGCGGCGGCGTCGGTCATCACCGCGCGCGAGTACACGATTCCCATCGGCGAAAGCACGAACCAGAGGCCTGCGACGAGCGCGGCACGCGTCCCGAGCGACGGCAGGAGCGCACCGACGATCGCGGGCGTCGCCGCGAGCCACGCGATCACGCCGACGGAGCGGGCGAGCCGCTCGTCGATACGGCCCGCGACGGCGTACAGCGCCGCGATCGCGGCGGGCACGAGCGGCAGCTCCTTCACGAAGTATCCGGGGCGGCCCACGTCGTCGACCATCGGTCGTAGCCACGTCGAGCGCCCGAGATAGAGGTTCCGCGCCACCATCGCCGTGTGCGTCTGCTTCCCGGCGGCTCCCTCGAGGAGTGGCGCATCGAGGTCCGGCAGCCGCGCCCCGGCGCCGAGCGACGCCAGGAGCAAGATTCCGATCCAGATCCGCGAGCGCATGGCACTTTCGCGGCGCGATGCCACAGCGACCACGGTGGTACCTCCAAACCCTAAAGATTGCGACGCCAGGCTCCGATGTAGCCCTTGGAAGGGTGCGCCCAAGCGCGAAGGACCTGAAAGATTTCCGACGGGGCAGGCGTCTATCCTGCGCCAGCGGACACTTTCAGGTCCGGCGGGCGCGGAATGCCAGTGACATCGAGCCAGCAAACCAGGGCACGGCGAGAGCGGCATCTCGAAGCCAGGAAGCCCGGTTTCGTTGCATTCTTTGCCGGTGGGGGCTATACGTCTCGGACTCGCCCGCAACCGGGGAGGAGGGCTCGTGTTCGCCGCTGAGGCGACCGTCGAGGGAGGAATGTCCGAGGCCGTGTCGAGCAAGCGTGCGCCGCTCATCCTGGGGAGCTTGGTCGCCGCGATCGTGCTCGCAACAGGGCTCGGCGCCGCGTGGTACCAGGCGATCTGGCCGCTCAATCAGCACTCCGAGAAGGCGCTCGCGCGACGCGCGCAGTACTTCTGGGATCTGAAGACTTCGGGCGACGTCTCGGGTGCGTACCAGTACATGGCCGAGGCGTATCGCCGCCGCGTCACGCCGGCCGGGTTCGGTCGCGAAGGCCAGGGCCTGGTGATCCACACGGGCGCTGCGGTTCAGGGTGTTCATCTCGACGAAGCCGGCGCAGAGGTTGACGTCGAGCTCAAGCATCGCTTCAACAAGCCGCATTTCGCGGACATGGAGAGCACGTCCCTGGTCTCGGAGCGGTGGGTCTTCGAGAACGGGGCGTGGTACAGGTGGCCTTTCGGCTTCAGGGGTTGAATCGAGGGTCGATTTCGTTGTAACGGCACGGGCGGAGAGGGGAGCCTGGCCGAGGGGGGCGGTGGCGTTCCAGTCCCCCGGTTTCAAGCCGGGTGTTCGAGGGTTCCTCGGACCCGTCGTGCAGGAGTAAGGGGAACCGCCGAAAGGGAGAAGATTGGCGGAAGCGGTTGATCCGAATTTGGTGAGCAAAGCTTTCCCGAGAGGAGGAAGGTATGAAAGAGGAGGTAGGAATGAAGCGTAGCGGACCCGCGAGGGCGTTCCTTGGGTTGGCCGTAGCAGGGTTCGTCGCCCTGTCCGGCACCATCGCTCTCGCCCAAGAGAATATCTACGAGAACGAGACCGGCTTGATGTTCGGTGGCATCGTTCCGGACGCGGCGGACGCGCCTGCCGATACCGGCTTCACGGCGGCTGGCCCGACGTTGAATCCGAACGGCATCGGCCAGTTCCTCATGGGCCAGTACTACGACGTGCGCCCGGTCGGTGGTGATGCGCAGCACAACAACCTGCAGATCATCAACACCAACACGAACAACACGAACCTCCCGGCGTGTGTCGCGGAGGACTTCGAGAACGGCATCGACGGCGCGGGTTGCTACAACCCGAACGGCGGTATCCTCGCGAAGGTTCGTTTCCGCGAGTCCAAGACCAGCCGTGAGGTGCTCGACTTCGTCATCGCTCTGACCTGTGGCGAAGTCTGGGCGGCTCGTATCGATCTGAACGCAGGCACGAACCTGCCGCAGATCACGTCGCGCTTCCCGATCGTCGTGACCCCGTTCACGGTCGCTGGCTTCCCGACCCGTCCGGCGTTCGACCCGACCAACGGCGGCGCGACGCAGAGCTTCGCCTCGGCGGCGGCCGTTGGTGGCGGCACGCTGACGAACCTCGACGTTCAGCGCGGCCACATCGAGGTCATCGCGATGGAGGCTCTGCCCTGCGAGCCGATCAGCGGTGACTTCAGCCTGAACGGTGGCGCCTGGGCCCGCCTCGGCGGCGACCGGACCCCGACCAACGCGATCGGCGCTCTGATGTTCATGGTCCGCGCCGGCTCCGGCGTCTCGCACAGCTACAACTTCACCGCGATCAGCCGCTTCGTGCAGCTCGGCGGGGGCTCGATCGTTCCGGTTGCCGGCCCGTTCGCGAACTCCGTGCCTGACTTCACGGATTGCGTCGCGTCGGACCTCGGCGCGGCCAACGACTACTCGGGAACGATCCAGTGCGTCGTGCAGGCGAACCTGATCCTTTCGAAGACCCGCATCATCGCGCAGTGGGACGCCGATCCGGGCACGCTCGGCTCGAACGATCTCGTCATTACCTTCCCGAACAAGTACGAGAACTGCAACGCGGGCGGCGGCGTGTGGGGGGGGCCCTTCTACCCGCAAACCCCGTTCGAGTGCGGCAACATCGGCGAGGAAGCGGTCTGCACGATCTACGATCGCTTCGAGAACTTCATCGAGGAGGAAGAGGGCTTCATCTCTCCGAGCGTCGAAGGCCCGCCGTGCCGCCTCCCGCGTGAGGTCAACATCATCAGCATCGGCCCCGGCGACGATCCGGGCGAGCGTGCGGAGATCCACTTCAACACGTCCAGCCTCGAGACGACGGCTGGCTGGGTGGACATCGACATCGCGCGTAACCAGAACGGCGATGTGATCCATGTCGAGGAGTTCTTCAGCGACACCGTTCACGACATCCTCGGTGTGTACCTCCACGGCTACTGGGGTCTGCCGGCTCTGGGTCTCTCGATCCAGGAGTACAGCAACTTCAGCGTGGGCGGCACGTACGGCAGCGCCGATGCTCCGCTCTACGAGCAGGTCATCCTGAAGCCCGGCCAGAGCTGATCCACTCGCTCTGCCGCGGCTAGGCAGCATTCGGGGGGAGCTCCTCGCGGGGCTCCCCCCGATCCGTTTCTGGAGCTCGACCTGGACGCCACGTCGAAAAGCGCACCGGCGAGCGCCACCGTCGCGGCCCACGCGCTCGAGAAGAGCTACGAGGAGCGTGGTGTCTACGACGTCCTTCTGCGCCGCTCTCAGGGCCCTTCACGGGTCGTCTGGCGGCTCGGGCCGGTCGACTTCGAAATCCCTCGCGGCGGCAGCATCGCCCTGATCGGACGAAACGGCTCCGGGAAGTCGACGCTGCTCCGCCTCCTCGCCGGGACCAGCCAGCCCACCGCGGGCCGGGTTTGTACGGCGGGGCGCGTGGGCCTGCTCCTCGACCTCGGAGCGGGCTTCATCGAGGAGTGGAGCGGCGAGGAGAACGCGCGCGCCGCCCTCGCTCTCGGAGGCTCGGCAGAGGGTTTCGCGGCCCGCTTGGGCGCGATCCGCGAGTTCTCCGAGCTCGGGCGCTTCTTGGCCGAGCCCGTGCGACAGTACTCGTCCGGGATGCGCCTGCGTCTTGCCTACGCAGTCGCCGTGGCGGAGCAGCCCGACGTGCTGATCACCGACGAGGTCCTCGCCATCGGCGACGAGCGGTTCCAGCGAAAGTGCTCGCGACACATCGCCGAATACCTCGCTTCCGGCGGAACTCTCGTGCTCGCGACGCACAACCTCTACCTGGCCGAGAAGCTCTGTGATCGGGCGATCTGGCTCGTCGGGGGGCGCGTGCGGGCGCTCGGGCCGTGCCACGAGGTGACGAAGCTCTATCGCGACAGCGAGCTCGAGGCTCGCGGAGCGCGCAGCGCGCCCGCGCGCTCGGAGGCGAGCCCCGGTGGCCTCGACCTCGAGGGAGCCTTCGAGGCAGACTCCGATCTTCGAATGGAGACCTGGGCCCAAGCTGGTGAGGCGTCGCTCGAGATTGCAAACGCCGCCGGGACACGCATTGCAACGCTCGCGCCGCGGACCGGAGGAACGCTCCGCTTGAAGGGCTCGCAGCTCCTCCCGGGTTCCTACCGCTTGAGGCTGCTCGCACGCCGCGCGGGGCTGGAGCGCGTCGTCGACGAGTGGTGGTGCCGCGTCCGGGGGGATCGTCGCGAGCTCGGCAGCGTCGTGCTGCCGCATTCGTGGCTGTCTGCGCCGTCGGGAGAGCAGGGCCCCCCCGAGCCCGAAGCGCGCCTTGCTGGCTAGGGTCCGGCGGGCCGCAGGGCACCGCCGCCTGATCGTCGAGCTCGTCCGCCGCGACTTTCGCAGCCGCTTCTCCGGCGCACGGTTCGGCCTTCTGTGGTCGCTCCTGAACCCGATGATCCAGCTCGCTTCCTACGGGCTGATCTTCGGATTCCTCTACGCGAGCCCGGCGCTCGGCAGCGAGCGGAGCTTCGTCGCATCGCTCTTTTGCGGGCTCTGGCCCTGGTGGGCATTCCAGGAGGGGACGACGCGCGGTCTCGCTGCCGTCGCGGATCAGGCCGCGCTCTTGAAGAAGCTTCCGATGCCTGCGGAGGCCTGCGTCGTCGCCGCGGTGACGAGCTCGTTTCTCCTGCAGATGATCGGGTTCGCTCTCTTCCTCGTGCTCTTCGCGACGTTCGGCGTGATCGCGCCGCGTGCGAGCTGGGTACTTCTGCCGGCCATCATGACGCTCGAGTGGCTCTTGACGATTGGCCTCGCGCTCCTTTTGGCGCCGCTGTTTCTGGTCGTGCGCGACACGGCCCACCTCGTGACGGCCGTGCTCACGATCGGGTTCTTCCTGTCTCCCGTGCTGTATCCGACCGAGCTCCTGCCGGAGCGGCTCGTATCGGTCGCGAATCTGAACCCGATGACGGCGCTGCTCGGGCTCTACCGCTTCGCAGCGCTCGGCGATCCTTGGCCCACAGCGTCGTCGTTGCTGATGCTTTTCGCCGTCACGGCACTGCTACTCGTCGCCGGCACGAGAACCTTCGCGCGGCTTCGGCCGGTGCTCGACCAGTACTGGTGAGCGCAAAAAAGAACCGCCCGCTGCCCCGGTGATCTGGGGCAGCGGGCGGTTCGAGGAACCGACCTGGGTTCCTAGGTGACGACTATTGCCAGCCCCAGGTGAGCAGGTACTTCGTGCAGTGCGTCGGATGTCCGGCGACCGTCACGACGTACGTTCCCTGAGCGACTCGCGCGGGATCGTCCGTACGACCCGAGCGCTTCGTGAAGCTGAGGCTTCCGTTCGCGAGGGGCGTCGTGCTCGCCTTGAGCTGCTGCGCACCGGAGATCTGCTGCACCGACATCGTGAGAGCACCGCAGTCGCGATCGCTCTCGTCGTAGAACGAGAAGGTCACGCGACTCGGAACGACCCCAGGCGGAATCTGCGGCGGCTCGAGGTTCGCGCAGTACTTCAGAACCGTGCCCGCCGGGATGTTCAGACCGGCCAGACCCCAGCCACCGCCGAGCGGAGTATTCAGGAAGCCTTGCGGGCAGAGGCCGCTGCCGCCGCCAGGTGTCGGCGTCGGTCCAGGAGGAGGGGTCGGGCCGACGCCCGGCGTCGGAGTCGGGTTCGGGGTGCCGTCGTCACATTCGATGATCGAGTTCGATGAAAGAACACCGTTCACGACATCGAGCTCCAGACTAAAGGTGTTGCACTGGACGCCGTTGACGACCACTGCCCCGGCAGGCGAAACGGACGCCAGCGAGACACCAGCGAGTCCGACCATCGCCCACCGCCAACCAAGACGCAAATTGCCCATGCCTCCTCCTCGCGGGTGCGGTCGGGGGGATCCCGCAAAAAGCCGCTCCGCGTGACTAACCCATCCAAGAGTGTGTTGTCAAACAAACTGCGGATGTCTTCGTCCGCAGTCGATCGCGTAATCAGCAAAGTTCGTGCTAGACGATCTCCTCGCGATTTCGCTCGCTTCCGGGTACTTTCATCCTCTCGGGCCGACGCTCACGCGTCGCTCGGCGCGACAAAGTTGCCGCTCCGGGAGTGGCAGGGCCGGGGTGGAATCGCTAGACGGCTCTCTCGGCTCCGGCAGCGACGAGCCGTCGTGAGTGAGCACAGCGGAGGTCACGTGAAGGGGTTGCTGGTCTCGACGATCGTTGCCGCCGTCGTTCTCGCCGACACGGCATTTGCCGCAGAAGCGGGAGGACCCGCGAGCGTGGCCGGAATCGGCGCCGGCGGCGCTCTTCCTCCCGAAGTCGTTCTGAAGATCGGCGACTGGCAGGTCACCGGCGCGGAGATCACGGCGGAAGGGACGCTCTTGCCGGCGGCCGCGATCGCGCGCCTCCATTCGGACTCGAACGCTGCGCGAGCCTTCGCCTTCGACTGGTACTCGGACGCTCTCTTTGCCCGCGCCGCCGAGAAGGAAGGGCTGTTCGACCGGGTCCCCGGCCTGAAGGGATTCTCGGAAACGATCGCACGCGATGCGATCGCGCGGGTCTACGCGCGGGACCTGCTCGAGACGCGCTTCAAGCCGTCGGAGACCGAGATCCAGCAGCTCTACGCGATGCACAAGGCGGAGGTCTGCACCGCGCCGGCGCGCTACCGCGTCGCCCGAGCGGGAGTGCTCCTCGGCCGCAAGGCGACGCCGCAGGAGATCGAATCCGCCACGAAGCGGATGGAAGAGATCGAGCGTCGGCTGGTCGCCGGCGAGGAGTTCGCGAGCGTCGCCGGGGAGCTCTCGGACCTCGACCCGAAGACCGCTATGGGCGAGTGGATCTCCGAGGAGGACGTCGGCCAGAGCGGCGATCCCGACGGCATCACCAGCCTGAAGGTCGGTGAGCGGTCGAAGGCCATCGAGTCGCACACGGGCCGGACGATCTACTCGATGCTCGAGCGCGAGGAAGCCCGCACGCTGACGCTCCCCGAATGCCGTGCGCGTCTCGAGCAGTCCCTGACGGCGCAGTTCCAGCGGGACATCGTGATGGAGCGGGTCGACAAGCTCGGGAAGGAGTTCGACGGCGCGATGAACATCGACGCCTTCGTCGCGGCGTTGAGGGCCGTGCCGGCGAAGCCCATTCCGGCTCCGCCGATGGGTGCGGGCCCGGACTCGCGGTAGTGGACGGCCCGGCTTCGTCCGCTGCCGGCGCGACGCCGGTTCTCGCGGCGTCGCGTCTGGGCAAGCGATACGATCTCGGCCCGTCGCGCGTGCGTCGCCTCCTGGCGCACCTTCGGGCTCGCGAGGCGGATCACGACGGCACGAGCAGCCACTGGGCGGTTCGGGACGTCTCGCTCCGCCTCGCCGCCGGAGAGTCGCTCGGAATCGTCGGGCCGAATGGGTCGGGGAAGTCGACGCTGCTCCGGCTCCTCGCCGGGACGGCGGTACCGACGACGGGCCGGGTGGAGGCTCGGGCGTCGCTCGCTTCGCTCCTCGACCTCGGGGCCGGCATCCAGGTGCTGGAGAGCGGGCGCCAAAATGCCGAAGCCCTGCTCGTGCTCCAGGCTGGACTGTCGCGCCGGGCAGCGCGCGAGCGCGTCCGCGAGGTGGAGGAGTTCGCCGACATCGGTGATTTTTTCGACCGTCCCGTACGGACGTACTCCGACGGCATGCGGCTCCGCCTGGGCTTCGCGTCGATCACGCTGCTCGAGCCCGAGGTCTTGATCACGGACGAGATCATCGTCGTCGGCGACGAGGCGTTTCAGCGGAAGTGTGCCCTCTGGATCGATCGCTTTCTCGCGCGCGGCGGCACGCTCGTCCTCTGCTCGCACGATCTCGCGCAAGTGCAGAGCCTCTGCGCGCGCTCTCTTTGGCTCGACGGCGGACGGCCGATCGAGATCGGCGAGACGCGCGACGTCGTCCGCCACTATCGCGAGGCGATGGGGGCTTCGGCCGCGGGAGGAGAGGAGGGCGGCGGCACTTCGGGCACGCGCCACGCCGTCGGCACGCTCGCGGGATTGCCGTTCGAGGTGGTCGACCTCCACATGCGCGACGGGGCGGGAAACGAGGTCCGTGAGCTCGAAGCTGGCGCGACCATCGTGGTCGAAGCCGACGTGCTCGCGCCGGCCGGGATTCCTCAGATCTTCATCGGAATCACGCGCGCCGATCTCACGCCGGTCTACGGCGTCGCGAGCGACATGGAAAGCGCCGTTCCGACGGCGCTCGGCGGAGGTCGGTATCGCTACCGCCTCCGCTTCGAGAAGCTACCGCTCACGGGAGGACGGTATCGTCTTCGCACGCACGCGCTCGACGAGACCGGAACTCGCCTCTACGATACCGTCGAGATCCCGTTCTCGGTTGCCGGCGACGACGGCGACGACGGCCTCGTCCGACTCGAAGCCGAGTGGCATCCGGACGAGTCATGAAGCTTCTCGCCGTCGTCGGGACGCGACCCGAGGCCATCAAGATGGCGCCGGTGATGCTCGAAGCGCGCCGTCGAGGGAGCGACGTCGAGGTATGCGCGACGGCGCAGCACCGGGGCATGCTCGATCAGGTTTTGCGCGTCTTCGGAATCACGCCGGAGCGCGACCTCGATCTGATGCGCCACGACCAGACGCTCGCGGACTTGAGCGCGCGCGCGCTGGTCGGGCTCGACGCGGTTCTCGCGGAGTCGCGTCCGGACTGGGTCCTCGTCCAGGGCGACACGACGACCGCGATGATCGCCGCGCTCGCCGCATTCTACCGACGAATCCCGGTCGGCCACGTCGAGGCGGGCCTGCGTACGCACGACCTCGATCGACCGTTCCCCGAGGAGCTGAACCGCGTGATCGCGGACGCGGTGAGCCGCGCGCGCTTCGTGCCGACCGAGGGCGCGCGTGAAAACCTCCTTCGCGAGGGCATCGCGGGCGACACGATCTACGTGACCGGCAACACCGTCGTCGACGCGCTCCAGAGCGTGCTCGCGAACGACGACCGCACGGCACCGATCCCGGGCGTGCCGGCGCTCCAAGCGGGCGAGCGGCTCGTCCTCGTGACGGCGCATCGGCGCGAGAGCTTCGGCGAGGGCATGCAATCGATCGCACGCGCGATCGCACGGATCGCCGCTCTACATTCGGACGTGCGCGTCGTGTACCCGGTCCATCCGAATCCGAGCGTGCGTGCCGTGATGGGGCAGGTGCTCGAAGGCTTCGAGCGTGTGCACCTGATCGAGCCGCTCGACTACCTTCCGTTCGTTCGAACGATGTCGCGCGCGCACGTGATCCTGAGCGACTCCGGCGGCGTGCAGGAAGAGGCGCCCTCTCTCGGCGTACCGGCGCTCGTGCTGCGTGAGACGACGGAGCGACCCGAAGCGGTCGCGGCGGGCGCGGTTCGGCTGGTCGGCGTCGACGAGGAGGCGATCGTCGCCTCGGCGGATCTCCTCCTGCGCGACCCGGGCGAGCACGCGCGGATGGCGCGTGCGATGAATCCGTACGGCGACGGGCGCGCTTCGGAGAGGATCCTCGCGATCCTGCGCGGCGAGCCCTGGGAGCCGTATCGGCCCGCCGGCATCGCGCCGAGCGAATGAGCACCGAGGTCCTCTACGCCGGGCAGCTCGTCGTCGTCCTGGTGGGAGGAGTGCTCGGAGGCTTCGCGCCGACTGCGGCGCTCCTCGCGGTCCTGATCGCGGCACCGATTCGCGTCGAGGTCTTCGCCGACGTCCAGATCGCGACTCTTCTCCTTCTCGGCGCCGTCGCCGGGCGAGCGCCTGCGATCGTGCGGGTGCTTCGCGAGGAGCCAGTGCTCCTCTTCGCGACGCTCGCATTCCCGCTCTGGATCGTCGCTTCGAGCGCCTGGGCGCACCAAGCGTGGTTCGTGTTCCCGCTCGCGGCGAAGTGGCTCGTCGTGACGCTTGCGGCCTGGCTCGCCGCGGCGGATCGCACCGCGGATCCGAGAATCCTCGTCGCGGGGGCCTTCGTCGCGATGGTGCCGCACGCCCTCTGGGGTGTCGGCGAGCGGCTGCAGATCATCACGCCGCTCGGCGAGCGCGAGGTTCTCGTAAACCGCGCGATCATCGTCGAGGGCGAGCTGCGCGGACGCGCGCTTTTCTGGCATCCAAACCGACTTGGCGAGTTCGTCGAGCAGATCGGGCTTTTCCTCGCCGGTGCGGGGCTCGGCGGCGTGCTGCCGTGGCTGTGTTCCGCGGGCGTCGCGATCGGCCTTCTCGGCGTGTGGGGCACGGGCTCGAACGGCAGCATGGCGACGCTCGGCGGCGGGATGCTCCTCGTCGCCGCGTGGATGTACGGGGCGCGCGCCTCCCTCCGCGTGAAGCGCGGCGCTCTCTGGCTCGGAGGACTCGCACTTCTCGGCGCAGCGGCGGTCGGCTACTGGGCGCTCCACACGCACGGTGGCCTCGGTCCGCGCACCCGCGTCTTCGCCTTCGCGGCGAACCTCATCCGCGAGCATCCGTGGCTCGGCGTCGGCGGCGGCAACTGGTCGCTGATCGTCGGAGCGGCCGACCTGAAGATGAGCCGCTTCTGGTTCCGGGGTCACGCGCACTCGCTGCCGCTGCACGTCTGGGCGGAGCTCGGCGCAATCGGCCTGGCGCTCGCGGCGGCGCTCTTCGCGGCGCCGCTCTGGTCGGCCGGGCGGCGTTTCGGCGGCGTGTCGCGAGCGTGGTACGGGATCGGAGTCGGCGCGGCGTTCGCGGTGCTCGGCCTCCTCGCGCACAACGTCGTGCACTACTTCCTCCGCGACGCCGTCGACGGGATCGTGATGGGGCTGCTGCTCGGAACGACGGTCGCCGTCGCCCGTCGCGAAGCGACTTCGCCGTGAGCCGTCTCGCGCTCGTCGGACCGGTCCACCCGCTGCGCGGCGGCATCGCGCAGCACACCGCAGGGATCGCGCTCGAAGCGCGACGCCGCGGCCACGACGTTCGCGTCTTCTCGTATCGCCGCCTCTACCCGAAGATTCTCTTCCCCGGGCGAACGCAGCTCGATCCGGGCGCGGCACCGATGGGTGTCCCGCGCGAGGTCGTCTCGGAGTCGATCGACTCGATCGCGCCGCGCTCATGGCTCGAGACCGCGCGCGAGGTCGCGGCGTGCCGGCCGAACGCGGTGTTCCTGCAGCGATGGCACCCGTTCTTCGCGCCGCCGCTCGCGCTCGTCGCTCGCCGTGCGCGCCGCGACCGCATTCCGATCGTCTGGCTCGTGCACAACGCGCGTCCGCACGAAGGAGCCGGCTGGCCCTGGGGCCCGCTCCTGACACTCGGCTTCGATCCGCGCGATACCTGCATCGTCCATGCGGAAGGAGAGCGCGCGACGCTCGCGGCGCTCGGCGTCGACTCCCCGGTGCGGCTCCTTCCCATGCCGACGCCTTCGCGCGTCGCGCGGATCGAGCGCGCCGAAGCGCGGCGCCGATTCGGGCTCGCGGACGACGTCGTGGTCTTTCTGTTCGTCGGCCACGTCCGCCGCTACAAGGGCGTCGACGTCTTGCTCGAGGCGCTCGCCCGCCTTCCCGCCGAGGGACGCGCGTGGTGCGCGATCATCGCCGGGGAGTGGTACGTCGACCGCGAGCCCGCGATCGAGCGAGCGCGCCTGCCGCCGCTCGCGGGCCGCGTACGAATCGACGACCGCTTCCTCCCCGAGCACGATCTGTCCGCGTATCTCTCGGCGGCGGACGCGGTCGTGCTGCCGTACCGCGCCGGGACGCAGTCCGCCGTCGTGCCGCTCGCGTATGCGCACGGACGACCCGTCGTCACCACGCGGGTCGGCGGGATCGCGGAAGCCCTGCGGGAGGGCGAGACCGGGCTTCTCGTGCCGCCGGAGGATCCGGCGGCGCTCGCCGCGGCTCTCGACCGGGTGCGCCGCGGCCATCCGTTCTCGGCGGCGGCGATCGCGGAAGCGCACGCGCGTGCTTCGTTCGAGCCGTTCCTCGACCTCTTCGAGGAGCTTCGTCGCTCCGCACGGCCCGACGCCGAAACTTGACGGTTCCGGCTTCGATTCCATACTTCGGAAGCGTGCGGATCGCTGTCGTGGTGCACGGCTACCCGCCCCTCGAGCGCGGCGGCGTCGAGCGCGTCGCCGCAGAGCAGGCGGAAGCCCTCGCGGCGCGCGGCCATCGCGTCGCGGTCTTCACGCGCGCGGTCGACCCGGCGGCGGCGGAGGGCTCGGTCCGCGTCGAGACGGTCGGCGGGGTCGCGGTGCGGCGGGTCGTCGTCCACGGGCGCTCTCGGTCGCCCTTTCGCGAGTACTACGAAGGCGGGTTTCTCGACGAAGCGTTCCGCGGCTTCCTCGAAGATCTGCGCCCGGACGTCGTCCACGTGCAGCATCTCGTCGGACTTTCGACGCGGCTCGTCTCTCTCGCCCGCGAGGCCGGGATCCCTTGCGTCGTTTCGCTGCACGACGCCTTCTACCTCTGCCATCGGCTCTTCCTGCTCGATCGCCACGGCCAGCGTTGCCCCGGTCCGGATGCCGGGCTTCGCTGCGTCGACTGTCTGGCCGAGCACGGCGTCGGCGAGGCCGTGCGCCAGCGGTACGACGCGATGGCGAAGACGCTTGCCGCGGCCGAAGCCGTCCTCGCACCGTCCCCGTCGCTCGCACGGCGCTACGAGGAAGAGATGCCGTTCCTGGCGGGCCGCATCGAGATCGTCGAGCCGGGTCTGGCGCGCGTGCCGGCGGCGCGCCTGCAGCCCTCGCGCAGCTCGGACGGTCTCCGGCTCCTCTTCATCGGTACGTGGCTTCCGCACAAGGGGCTCGACGTACTGATCGAAGCCGTCGCGCGGCTGCCCGCCGGGCGCGTGCAGCTCGAGATCCGGGGCGCGCCCGTCGCGGGAAGCGAGCGCTGGCTGGCGGATCTCCGCGAGCGGAGCGCGTCTCTGCCCGTCGCGTGGCGCGGCGAGTTTCCGCCGGAGGATCTCGAAGACGTCCTCGCCGCCGCGGACGTGCTCGTTCTACCGTCGCGCTGCGAGGAGTCGTGGTCGCGCGTCGCTCGCGAAGCGCGCGCCGCGGGCCTCGCGGTCATCGCGACGGCGACCGGCGGCCCCGCCGACTGGCTCGAGCACGAGCGCGACGCTCTCCTGACTGCTTCCGCGTCGGTGGAGGAGCTCGCTTCGGCGATCGAGCGGCTCGCGAACGACCGGGCGCTGCTCGAAGCCCTGTCGCGGCCGGTCGACGTCCCGACGGTCGAGGTGACCGCGGGCCGTCTCGAGCGCGTCTTCCACCGCGCGATCCAGCGCTCGTCGGGTCGAGCCCGCGAGCGCCCTCGCGTCACGGTCGCGTACGTGACGAAGAACGGGGAGCCGTGGATCGAGGACTCGCTTGGGGCCGTGCGCGCGCAGCGCGGCGACTTCGAGCTCGCGGAGATCCTCGCGATCGATTCGAGCTCGAGCGACGCGACCGTCTCGACCCTCGAGCGCCACGGCGCCCGCGTCGTGCGGATCCCGGCCGAGGAGTTCGGCCACGGCCGTACCCGAAACCTCGCCGCACGCGAGGCGCGCGGCGACGTCGTCGCGTTCCTGACGCAGGATGCTTCGCCCGCGAACGAGCGCTGGCTGGACGAGCTCGTTCGAGCGCTCGTGGAAGATCCGCTGCGCGCGGGCGTCTGGAGCCGACATCTGCCGCGCCCCGACTGCCATCCGATGGAGCGGCGCGTGATCGCCGAGCATCCGCCCTTCCAGGACGACGCGACGGGCGTGCGCGCGGCGCGCGGCAATCCCGACTACACGCTTCATCCCGAGCAGTACTACGTGTTCTCGAACAACGCCTCCGCGTTTCGCCGCGACGTTCTCTTGCGGTGGCCGTTTCCGGAGGTCGAGTTCGCCGAGGACCAGGCGTGGGCGAGGCGCGTGCTCGAGGCGGGCTGGAGAACGGCTCTCGTGCACGATTCCTTCGTCCGACACTCGCACGCGTACACGGCGTGGCAGAACCTCCGCCGCCACTTCGACCACGCGCGGGCGATGACGGAGGATCTCGGCCAGCGGGACGACTTCGGCCTCCTCGACGGCTGGCGCGCTTCTTTGCGCGAAGCGCGACGCGACCTCGAGTACTGTGCGCGCGACGAGGGCCGGCATCCGATCGCCGTCGGGCTTCGCTGGGGGATTCCGGCGACGCTCTATCATCTCGGTGCATTCGGCGGCCGCTGGCTCGGCGCGCGAGCGGGCGCGCTGCCGCGCCGTCTGCCGGCGTTCCTCTCCTTCCACGAGAGCGCGCGCGGCGCGCGGTGAGTCCTCGGCGACGAGCGATGAGCAGCGAAGTCCAGGTGAGCGTGATCGTGCCGAGCTACGAGCACGTCTCTTACGTCGCGGAAGCGGTGCGCAGCGCGCTCGCACAGGGGGGCGTGTCGCTCGAGGTGATCGCGATCGACGACGGCTCTCGCGACGACAGCCTCGAGGTGCTGCGTGCGATCGAGGACCCGCGGCTCGTGGTCCTCGCGCAGGAGAATCGAGGTCTCTCGCGAACGCTGAATCGCGGCCTCGCGCGGGCGCGCGGGCAATACGTCAAGATGCTTCCCTCCGACGACGCGCTCGTTCCGGGCGCGCTCGCCCGCCAGGTCGCTGTCGCCGCCTCGGAGCAGCTCGCTCTGGTCTTCTCGCTGCCGCTCGTCGTCGACTCGGGGGGACGCCCGCTCGCGGATCCGGCGCCCCAGGCATGGTTCGACGTCGAGGGGCGTGACGAGCGCGCTCTCCTTCGAGCGCTGGTCGAGCGAAATCCGCTCTGCGCGCCGGGAGCGCTCTTCGACCGTGTGGCCGCGCAGGCGGTCGGCGGCTTCGATCCCTCGCTTCGCGTCGCCCAGGACTATGATCTCTGGCTTCGGCTTCTACCGGGCCGCCGGGCTCGCCTTCTTCCCGAGCGGCTCGTGGCCGTGCGCTGGCACGGCGCGAACCAGAGCGCGGTCGCCGACGAGTCGACGGAGAGCGAGCGCGCGTACTCACTGATCGGCGCGATCGGCCGCCTCGGCCTCGACGGCCTCGCGGCGTACTTCGGAACGGGCGAAACGGAGCCTCCTGCGGTCGCCGAGCGCGCGATCGCGCTCGCCCGTGCGTTGCTGCGCTCGAATCTCCGCGAGACGTGGCCGTTCGCCCGCCGTCTTCTCGTCGAAGCCCGCTCGCTCGGCGCTTCGCTTCCCGCTGCGTCCGAGCTCGAGCCGCTCCTTCGTCTCGCGCCGGAGCTCGCACGCGAGGGCGAGTGGAGCGACGTCCGCGGCGGCGGCCGGAGCGACGGAGCGTCGTGAGGACGTCATGAGACGCCGGCGCGCGTTCCTGGCTCGGCTTCTCGGCCGTTCCCGGGGACGCGGCTCGCGAGCCGGCGAGCGCGGTCCTGCCGCGCCGCTCGCTCCGCCGGGACCGCGCGAAGACCACTGGCTCGTCGTGGCGACGGGCGAAGCGGTGACCTCGCGCCGGAGCGTCCGCATCGCCGAAGCGCTCGCCCGCACCGGCGCGCCCGTCGCGTGGGCGGGGCGTGTTGCGACGAACGCGCGAGGCTCCTTCGAAGCGCCTGCCGGTCCGGTCCAGGTGATCGACTCGTGGAGTGTCGCCTCGCTGCGCCTTCGCGTCGCCGCGACGGACGCACGCGTGCGGCTCTTGCTCGCCGGTGCCGACGGCGAGACCGTGGCGATCGCGCGCGAGGGTCGCGCTCGCGGCGCGCGTATCGCGTACGACGCTTCGCTGACGCCCGGCCGCGGTACGTACGAGATCGAAACGGAGCGCGCTCTCGTCTCGGACGCGGATGACTTGATCGCCGCCGACGTCCGGTTGGCGCGACACCTCTCCGGTCTCGCCGGCGGACGCCGGCTCGTGCACGTGCTCGGGGATCCGGGCGGTGATCCCGACGGAGACGGCTGGGACTCGATCGCACGATCGCTCGTGACCATCGGCGCAGCACCGACGACGACCGTCGTGTTCGCCGCCGCTTCCGCTCCGGACGCAACCGTCGCGACCGTCGAAGCCTTCGTAGCCGCACGCGTCGACACGGCGCACCGCATCGCCGTCGTGATCGGAGCCGACGATCCCGTCGACGAGAAGCTCGCCGCGCGCGAGTCCAGCGGTGAGATCCAGATCCTTCGCAGCGCGAGACCCGGCCGCCTCGCGGCGTGGAACCTGGGAGTCGTCGCGACCGGCGGCGAGATCGTCGTCCTCGCCGATTCGAGCGTGCGCCCGCGCGCCAGCGGCTGGCTCGACGCCGCAGTGGCGCGGCTCCGTGCGCACCGGGAGATCGGAGCCGTCGGACTGCGTGCTCTTCGGCCGCCCGGTGCCGGGTCGTCCGGCTTGGACGGCCGCGACGCCGGATCTCGCGTCGCGGCGCTCGATGCGAGCGGCCTCGTCGCGCCGCGCGCCGTGCTCGCGCGTTGCGGCGGCTTCGACGAGGATCTCACTTTCGACCGTCTCGCCGCGGTCGATCTTTCGTTCCGCATCCGTGAGCTCGGGCTCCGGGTCGACGTCTGCGACGCCCTGGGGCTCGAAGCCGTCGCGGCTCCGGCCGAGATCGAGCTCGATCGGCGCGCCGAGAAGGCCTGGCGCGCTCGCTGGGCGCATCGCCCGGCGTACCTCGCCGGCGACGCGACGCCGGAGGTATGAGGCGGTGCCGGAGCTGCCCGACGTCGAGCTCTATTGCGGGACGATCGCCGAGCGCGTTCTCGGAGAGCCGGTCGAGAAGCTCCGGCTCGCGAGCGCGTTCCTCCTTCGCTCGGTCGATCCGCCGGCGTCCGAGGTCATCGGCCGTCGGGTCACCGCCGTGCGCCGTCTCGGAAAGCGCCTCGTGCTGGCGCTCGAGGACGATCTCTTCCTCGTCTTCCATCTGATGATCGCCGGTCGCTTCCGCTGGGAGGCGCGTGGCGCGAAGCTGCCCGCCCGCATCGGCCTCGGTGCGCTCGACTTTCCGAACGGGAGCCTGATCGTCACCGAGGCGAGCAAGAAGAAGCGCGCCTCTCTCCACGTCGTCCGGGGCGCCGAAGCGCTCGCCGAGCACGATCCCGGCGGTCTCGAGGTGCTCGAGAGCGATCTGGCGGCGTTCGCCCGTGCTCTCCGCGAGGAGAACCACACGCTGAAGCGCGCGCTGACCGATCCGCGGCGCTTCTCCGGCATCGGCAACGCGTACTCGGACGAGATCCTGCACGCGGCGCGGCTCTCGCCGATCCAGCAGACGAAGAAGCTCGACGACGAAGAGGTCGCGCGGCTCTACCGCGCGACGCGCGAGACGCTCGTCGGGTGGACCGAGCGCCTGCGCGAGGAGTTCGCCGGCCGTTTTCCCGGCGCCGGCGACGTCACCGCGTTTCGCCCGGACTTCGCCGTGCACGGCCGATACCGCCAGCCCTGTCCGGTCTGCGGCGATCCCGTGCAGCGGATCCGCTACGCGGACAGCGAGACGAACTACTGCGCGACGTGCCAGACGGGCGGGCGCGTCCTGCGCGACCGCGCGCTGTCGCGGCTCCTCAAGGACGACTGGCCGGACTCGCTGTCGTGAGAGGGCTCGCCTTCACGGCTCACGCGGCAGAAGAAGGTCCGGCTTCTCCGGATGCGTCGCCGCAAGGCGCGCCTCGAACGCGCGCCGATCCTCGGCGGCGAGCGGACGATCGCGCACGTGGACGCGAGCGACGACGCCGTTCCGCAGGCGGAACGTCTCGGGAAGGGCGCGCAGGCCTTGCCCGATCGTCGTACCCGCGCGGATCTCCTCGAGAGGAACGACGATCACCTGCTGCTCGCTCGGCGCGAGGTGGGTCTGCGGCGGATCCGCCGTGACGATCACCTCGGCGGCGACGAGCGCCTCGGGGAAGCCGTCGCGGCGATCGACGTGCGAGCCCGTCGCGATTCTCGTCCGCAGATCCGGGATCTCCGGCCGCTCGGGAAGGGACAGGCGCGCGTTTCTCAGGACATCGGGGTTGAGCGTCGGCGAGCTCGCGAGCACGTAGACCGGGCGGCTCTCCGGGCGCACGCTCCCGACGAAGCGCGCGAGACGAGCGACTTCCTCGAGGTCGGCCCGCGCCGCGGGCGTGTAGGCGACTCGCCCGAAGAGCGCTTCGACCGCCGCCCCGTCGCGCTTCGTGAAGCGCCCGAGCTCGCGCGGCAAGAGAACGGCGGAGAAGTTCACCAGGAGCAGCGCGAGCACGACGACGAAGCAGACCGCCCGAGCCGCGCTCGATCGGATCGCCTCGAGCACGCGAACCAGCGCGAGCGACTCGAGCACGAGGAAGAGAGGCAGGAGAAGATAGAAGTGGTTCTCCCCGAACGTCTGCACGGCGTTGAACGCGAGGAGCATCGCCGCCGCCTGGATGGCGAAGAGCGCCGCGAAGACGCGCGTTCCCGGCTCGCGCAGCGCGAAGACGAGCCCGACGGCCGCTCCCGCGAGCGTGAGCGAGCCGAAGTACGTCCAGAGCCGCAGGGCGGCTCCGAAGACGCCCGCCGTCGAGCGGTAGGGCGCTTGCACGAACACGTGGTCGCGGAGGAAGACGCGCTCGCCGACCGCTCCGGTCAGCGGCAGAAGGACGACAGCCGTCGCGCCCGCGAGGAGCGCGAGAAGCGCCCCTCGCGAGCGCAAAGACGAAGCGAAACCGCCTCCGCGCGCTCGCTCGCGCCACGCGGCCCCGAGGAGCGCGACCGCGTAGACGAGGAGGAAGGAGGCCGTGAAGAACGCGTACCAGCGCCGCAGGAGCGGCAGGAGCCCGAGCAGCACGCCGATCGCGAGAGCGCGCCCGTGCGACGGGGCGAGCGGCTCCCGCGCCAGCAACCAGAAGATCGCGAGGATCGGGAGGCAGCCGACGAGATCGAGCCAGCCCTCGACGACGGGGAACCAGAGCTGCGGCAGGAGCGCGCTCGCGACGAGCGGCGCGACGAGGAGCCAGGCGCTCGCGCTCGCTCGAGGAGCGTGTGCCGCACCGGCCTCGTCGAGGCGGCGCACGACCGCGGAGACGAGCAGCACCACCGGCACGCCGTAGAGGATCGTGACGGCGGTCACGTACGCGAGGCGGCTCGTCCCGAGGAGGCCCGCGGGAAGAAGCGGGAGGCAGGCGAGGTCGTTGTAGCGCTCCCGCGTGACCGAGCGGAGCGCGCCTTCCAGTGCGGCGAGCGGCGTGGCCCGGAAGCGCTCGACCAGCTCGACCAGGCGGACCCATTAGTTCGCGTAGTCCCAGAAGTAGATCGTCCGCTCCTGCGCGACGAACCAGGCGACGAAGGCGACCGGGAAGATCGCGAAGAGCGCCGAGGCGGCGCACGCGAGCGGTCTCGAGCCGTCGCGCTCTCTCCTTCCCTTCGACGAGAGGTCTCCTTCCCGGTCCACTTCCGCTACGGCCTCCGCTCCAGCAGCGAGCTTCATGCCATTCCCGGCTCGGCCGGGGAACTTGCTCGCCGACCTCGCCAAGGAGATTGTCCCGAGGCCGCCTCGGCTGGTAGGGAGAGCAGGGGATCGCGGGGTGGCAGCCGGGATGCCGCGGCGCCCCCGACGTGGCCTTGCCTGAATAGGTCGGCGATGATGCCGTCTATGCAGGTCGGGGCGAAGCTCGCCCGCGGGGGCGCCTGACGGAACCAGAAGAATGGCCCAGTTTCAGTACCGCGCTGCGGATGGTG
>Ga0194131_10002556_pt1 | contig 29746 bp, 19 predicted proteins | sample TA2KigO120mmetaG_FD_148631 | JGI IMG/M metagenome (GOLD analysis project Ga0194131, IMG submission 148631) | Freshwater microbial communities from Lake Tanganyika, Tanzania - TA2015053 Kigoma Offshore 120m | ecosystem: Environmental > Aquatic > Freshwater > Lake | place: Tanzania: Lake...
CTTCGCCGAGGTGCGCGACGCCTACGGCCTCGCCCGCGACGACAGCTTCAAGCTCGCCGACTACCCCACCGTGGAGAAACTGGCCGGCTGGCTCGCCGAGCGCGCGAGCGCCACCGCGAGCCCGAGCAGCGCGGCCGCGAGCCCCGAGCCCCCGAGCGCCGCGAGCGCCGAGGCTCGGACCCCGGGCGCCGAGGCCCCGCGCACCGGCACCGTTTCCAAGACCGAGGTGCTCGCTAAACTCACCGCGGTGATCGCCGCGAAGACGGGCTACGAGCCCTCGGAAGTCGATCCTGCCTACGAGCTGGAAGCCGACCTCGGCATCGACACCGTCAAGCAGGCCGAGATCTTCGCCGAGGTGCGCGACGCCTACGGCCTCGCCCGCGACGACAGCTTCAAGCTCGCCGACTACACCACCGTGGAGAAGCTCGCCGGCTGGCTCGCCGAGCGCGCGAGCGCATCGACCGGGCCGAGTCCCGAGGCCCCGAGCGCCGGTCCCCGAGTCCACGAGGACCCGAGTCCCGAGCGTGCGAGCGCCGAGAGCCCGAGTCCCGAGAGCCCGAGTCCCGATGCCGGCGCCCCCCAGCCCGCCGATCCTCGCGGCCTGCCCCCCGACTTCCGCGTCCGCCGCGTCGTGCGCGTGAGCCACGCCCAGCTCCCGGTGAGCACGCTCAGCGGCCGCGTGGTGTGGGTGCTCGGCGGCGGCGACCTCGCCACCGCCCTGCGCGACGAGGTCGACCAGGCCGGGGCCAGCATGGAGGGCAAGCCCGACATCGTCATCGACTGCGGGATCCCGGTGCTCGAGGCCTTCCACCAGGCCAAGCGACTCGACAGCGCGCGCCCGCGCCAGTGGCTCTGCGTGTTGCCCTCGCCGGTCGACCTGCGCGATGCCCGCGACGGCGGCGCGCGAGCCGGTCTCGCCAAGGCGCTGGGCCGCGAGTGGGCGGGGTGCCGCGCGCGCGTCGTCAACGTCGCGGCCGATTGGCGGGCCATCGACGCCGCCCGAGGCATCATCGACGAGCTGGGCGAGGCCGATCGCGCGGTGGAGGTGTGGATCGGGCCCGGCGAGCGACAGGTGGCGGCGCTGGCCGCAGAGGCGGTGCCCGCGGGCGGCCACTGGCCCGAGCACCCGGTGGTGCTCCTCACCGGGGGCACGCGAGGCATCACCGCCGAGGTGGCGAAGGCCATCGCCGAGCGCGGCCCCGCCACGCTGCTGCTCGTGGCGCGGACCGCGCCCGGTCTCCAGCCGCTCGACGAGGAGGCCGAGCGCACGCGCCTCAAGACGTCGCTCGCGCGGGGGGGCCGCCGGGTCACCCCGAAGATGATCGAAGACGCCCTCCGCCCGATGCGAACCGCCGAGGAGGCGCGGCAGAACGTCGAGGCGATGCGGCAGCGCGGCGCCCAGGTGGATGCCTACGCGGTCGATCTCGCCGACGCCGAGGCCGTCCGCGCGCTCGTCGAGAATCTGAAGTCGCGACACAACCGCCTCGACCTCGTCATCCACGGGGCCGGCGTGGAGGAGTCGCGCCTGCTGCCCGACAAGGACGAGGCCGCCTTCAACCGGGTGTACGGCGGCAAGGCCGAGGGCGGGCTCGCCCTGGTGGAGGCGCTCGACCCGGGCACCTTCTTCGTGTCGATGGGCAGCATCGCCGGTCGCTTCGGCAACGCGGGACAGGTGGACTACTCCGCGGCCAACGAGGCCATGTCGCAGGTGTGCCAGCTCCGTCCGCGGTCGCTGCACGTCTCATGGACCGCCTGGGGCGGCGTGGGCATGGCGGTGCGCGGCGGCATGGAGACGCTCCTCACCTCCCGCGGCGTGGAGCTCTTGCCACCCGGACCAGGTGCGCGCCTGCTCTGCGACATGGTCGCCCACGGCACTTGTGGCGAGGTGGTGGTGGCCGGCGGCCTCGGCGACTTCCAGTCCCCGGCGCTCCACGGCCTGCTCGACAGCGTGGAGCTGGTGGGCGACCGCGCCCTCGGCCGCCGCCGCATGTCGGTGGCCACCGACGAATGGATCGTCGACCACGCCATCGACAGCGTGCCCGTGCTCCCCGGCGTCATCGGCCTGGAGCTGATGATCGCCACCGCGCTCGCCGCCCACCCGCGGGGCCGCTTCGCCGGCTGCGAGGACGTCACCTTCTCTGCGCCGCTGAAGCTGCACCGCGACGACCCGGTGGACATCGAGGTGCGCGCCGAGCCCGACGAGGACGGCGCCTACGCCTGTTCGCTGCGGAGCGCGCGCACCCTCAAGAACGGTCGCTCGCAGGTGACCGAGCACTTCGCGGCGCGGGTACAACTGGCCGAGATGCCGCTATTGCCCTCGTTGCCGTCGTCGTTCTTCCCGGAGGAGCGACTCTCGCAGAAAGACATCTACCGGCGCTTCTTCCACGGCCCGCGCTTCCAGGTCTTGCGCGGCGCCGAGGCGCTGTCGTTGCAGGGCCTCCTGGCCGAGGCCGCCGTGGAGCACGCCCCGATCGCCGAGGGCCTGGTGTCGGGTCCCCTGCTCCTCGAGGCCGCCTTCCAGGCGGCCGGTCTGCACCGGATGGTCATCGAGGGGGTGATGGCGCTGCCCTCGGCCATCGACGCGGTGGAGCTGGTGCGCCCCGCCGCGGATGGCGCCACACTCACCGTCGTGGCGGTCCACCGCGGCGGCGCCTACGACATCGACGTGGACGGCGCCGAGGGCCGCGTGATGCGCGTCCGCGGTTTCCGGATGGTGGAGAAGGGTCCCCTCGACCCGGGTTCGCGCTTCACCGCGCCCGAGGGCGGCTGGCCCAGCGCCGCCATGGCGGTGGCGAGCGAGGCCCAGGCCAAGCTGCCGAGGGGCGAGTTGGCGAGCCTCACCGCCCGCGGCACGCCCCGCCGGCAGGCCGACCGCCTCGCGGGACAACTCGCCGCCAACGAGGCCGTCGCTGCCTTGCGACCGGGAGCGAGCTTCCGCGTGGCGCGCGACGAACGGGGCAAGCCGGTGGTCGAGGGCGCCGTCGACGTTGAGGTCAGCATCACTCACGTCGAGGGCGAGGCGCTCGCGCTGGCGGTGCAGGGCGCCCACGCCGGCATCGACATGGAGAAGGTGGAGGCACGCTCCGAGGCCTTCGTCGAGGAGTGGTTCAGCGCCGAGGAGCGCCGCTGGGCCACCGGCGACGCCGACCGCACCGCCGCCTGGGCCGTCAAGGAGGCGGTGCTCAAGGCCCTGGGCGCGGGCATGGCGCTCTCGCCCCGCGAGGTGGAGGTGCTCGCGCCGCCCGCGCCGGGCTGGCTCCGCGCCGGCGGCGGCGTGACGGTGCGCCTCGCGGGCGAGGTCGCGGCCCGGCACGCGGCGCTAGGCGGCGCGCCACTGCGCGTGCGCGTGGGCGAGGTCGACGGCCGTGTGGTCGCGACCGTGGTGTTCGCGGCGTGACGTTTTGCTAGGCTAGCCCCATGCTCACCGTAGCCGAGCGCGACGACGGCCTGCGCATCCTGCGCATCGAGAGCCCGGCCGAGGCCGAGCCCTGGGCGCCCGCTTTCGCCGGCGCCTATCAGGAAATCTGGTCTGAACCGCCCTACAACGAGCGTTTCTCGTTGGAGGAGGCCTGTGCCATGCTCGCCCGGGCGCTGCGCATCGCCGACAACATCGTGCTCCTGGCGGTGCGCGACTCGGGGCTGGTGGGCGGCTTCGGCTTCGCCTTCCCGGTGAGCAGCAAGCCCGACGTGGTGCGCGAGATTCGTGGCCTGCTCCCTATCGACCGGACTTTCTACTTCGCCGAGCTGGGCGTGATGGAGCGCTGGCGCCGCACCGGCCTCGCCAACCAGCTCATCGCGTTGCGCCTCGGCCTGATCGACCGGGAGCGCTACGACCACGTGATCATGCGCACCAGCGCCCTGAAGAACGCCACCTACGACATGTACAAGAAGATGGGGTTCGAGGACACCGGCGTGTACATGGAGGTGCCCGCGCGTCGCAACGACGGCAGCTTCCGCACCGATCGTCGCCTCTTCATGGCCAAGGTCCTAGACCGGTAGCCGCGACTTTCCGATCGTGCTTCCGGCGAGGCAACGCTCGCGCTACCATGCCAAGGCGTGGGAGCCCTCATGACTGCCGTCCTCGCCCTCCTCGGCTGCCCCGACCAGCAGCTGACGGCCGTCACCAAAGACGGCGGCGACGTGGCCTACGAGCCCGACATCGAGATCGAGCCCGACGCGATGTCCTTCACCGACCTGATGCCCGGCCAGGAGGAGATCCAGTCCTTCACCATCGAGAACCGCGGCAACGTCGACCTCCACCTGTCCAACATCGTCCTCACCGGCACCACCGCCTTCACCGTGGGCACCGACCAGGCCACCGCCGCCATCGCGCCCGGCTCCAAGATCACCGTCCCGGTCACCTTCACGCCGGTCAACCCGGAGGACTTCGGCACCATCAGCGTGTTCTCCGACGATCCCGACAGCCCCGAACTGCCGGTGTCGCTCGACGGCACCGGGCTGGTGCCCCAGCTCTACATCAGCCCCAACCCCTACGGCTTCGGCTCGGTGATGCTCGATTGCGAACAAACGCAACCCATCACCTTCACCAACATTGGCTCCGCCACGCTCACCGTCACCCAGGTCGTGGTCACCGCCGAGGGATTCAGCCTGGGCGACTTCGCCACCCCCTTCTACCTGGAGGCGGGTGAGTCGTCGTCGATCGACCTCAATTTCCTGCCCTCGGAAGAGGTCGCATACGGCGGCGAGATGTGGGTCGCGAGCGACTCGCTCGTGGAGACCAGCACCGTGAGCGTGTCCGGCTCGGGCACCACCGAGTCCGAGGTGACCGACGAGTACTGGCAGGGCGACGGCCCGTGGGACCGGACGGACATCTTCTTCTACGTCGACCAGTCCTGCTCCATGGCCGATGACCGCAGGAACATGACCGACAACTTCCTCGACTTCACCGAGATGCTCGCCGGGCTCGACCTGGACTGGCAGATCGCGGTGTCGACGCTCGACAGCGGTTGCTCGTCGGTGGGCATCCTCACCCCCGACACCCCCAACCTCGAGACCGCCTTCCTCACGGGGGTCGACAGCTACGCCGGGCGCTACACCGAGGCGGGTCTGCACATCGCCGCCAACGGGATGCAGAACAGCACGCCCGGCAACTGCAACGATGGTTTCCTGAGGGAAGGCAGCAAGCCGCAGCTCGTGCTGGTGAGCGACGAGCCCGACCAGTCGCCGGGCTCCTGGAGCAGCTACGTGTCCGACATCCAGGCCGTGGCGCCGGAGGCCGCCGTCACCGCCATCGTCGGCGACGTGCCCAGCGGCTGCGCCACCGCCGACCCCGGCACCGGCTACTACGAGGCGGCCACCGCCACGCGCGGCGCCTTCCTCAGCATCTGCGAGCAGGACTGGAGCACCTACTTCGACGCCATCGCCACGCTCTCCTCCACGGGCGCTACCGACCGCTTCGGCCTCTCCTCCACGCCCGACCCGGCGACCATCGTGGTGACCGTCGACGACGACATCTCCACCGAGGGCTGGACCTACGATGCCGGCGGCAACGCCGTGGTCTTCGACGAGGCCAGCGTGCCCCACCCGGGCGCCCACGTGGTGATCGACTACACCATCCTCGGCGACTGCATCGACTAGCGGCGCCGGCGCCAGCCGAGCAGCCCGCCGAGCGCGAGCACGCCCAGCGCTGTCTCCCCGCGGCAGCCGCCGCCGCGGAGCGCGTAGGTGTCACACAGGTCGCCCACGCCGTCGCCGTCGGTCTCGTCGGCCTGGTCGGGGTTGGGGACGCTGGGGCAGTTGTCACACTGGTCGCCCACGCCGTCGGCGTCGATGTCGAGCTGCTGGGGATCCTCGACGTCCGGGCACACGTCGCAGCTGTCGCCCACGCCGTCCTGGTCGCTGTCGGCCTGCTCCAGGTTGGCCACGTCGGGACAGTTGTCACACTGGTCGCCCACGCCCTCGCGATCGCTGTCGACCTGGTCCGGGTCCCACGTGAACACGCAGGTGTCGCAGGGATCGCCCACGCCGTCGGCGTCCACGTCGGCCTGGTCGAGGTTCACCACCTCGGGACAGTTGTCGCAGCCGTCGCCGAGACCGTCCTGGTCGCGGTCCTGGGAGGTGTAGGTGGCGTCGAGCGGGCAACGGTCGCAGTCGTCGCCGAAGCCGTCGCCGTCCTGGTCTTCCTGGTTGCCGTTGGAGACCACCGGGCAGTTGTCGCAGCTGTCGCCGTGAAAGTCGCCGTCGGAGTCGGCCTGGGTCGGGTTGGACAGGCCCGGGCAGTTGTCACAGGCGTCGCCGGCGCCGTCGCCATCGCTGTCTTCCTGCCCGGGGTCGGGGTACAGGGGACAGATGTCACACTCGTCACCCACGCCGTCGAGGTCGGTGTCGAGTTGCTCGGGATTGAAGATGTCGAGGCAGTTGTCGCACAGGTCGCCCACGTCGTCGCAGTCGAGGTCTGACTGGTCGCGATTGTAGTCCTCGGGGCAGTTGTCACACGCGAAGATCGCGAACACGTCGGGGAACATCGCGTCGGGCGGCACGTAGAGGATGCCCGCCGACATGCCGTCGCCGTCGCCGTCGAAGTCAGCCACCGGGTAGAGGCATCCGTAGCTGGTGTAGTCGTAGTAGTAGTCCGCGTTCGGGTAGGGCTGCCCCGTGGTGGGGTCGATGTTGGCGGCGCAGATAGGGTCGGCAAGGTTGACCGGTGGCTCGTTGTACACCTCCACCGTGTTGCAGTTGAGGTCCTGGTAGAGATCGTTCACGCAGCCGTCGTCGGCGGCGGCCAGGGGCGCGAGGAAGAGGAGTGTCACTCGTCGCCCTCGTCGAACTCGTCCTCGCTCGGCAGGTCGTCGGGCGGGGGCGTGTAGCTGGGCCTGGGCGGCTCAGGCGGCGGCGGCAGCGCCACGGGCGGCGGGGCCGGCAGGCTCTGCGGGCTCCCGGTCCACGGTTGCTGGATCTCGAGCTTGTACTGGGGCGGGATCTCGCCGGGCTCCAGTCGGCGGACGATGTGGAAGATCACGCGGCGATTGAGCGCCAGCTCCTCCTCGGCGCTGCCCGACGCCACCGGCTCCACCTCGCCCATCGAGCGCGTGGAGATGCGGGTGGGCGAAACCCCGGCCTCCACCAGGGCGCGCCAGATGGCGTCGGCGCGGCGCTTCGCGAGGTCGTAGTTGTAGTAGAAGCTGCCCTCCTCGCTGGCGTGCCCCTCGATCACCAGGTGCAGGATCTCGGGGTGCTGGTTGAGGAGCCCGCCCACGAAGGACAGGGTGGGCAGCGACACCGGGAGGATCACGTCCCTGGCGAACTCGAACTGGATCGGGTCGCGGATGACGATCTGGTCTTGCTCCACGCGCGCGAGCTCCGCCTGCTCCCAGGTCGTCTCCGGCGGAGGCAGCGCGATCTGCTCGATGAGCACGGCGTCGGGGATGTCTTCTACCGGCGGCGTCACCGAGACCACCGGCGCGGGCGTCGCCGCGCGGGGGGCATGCGAGTAGCTCACTCCCGCCAGCACGCGCAGGCGCGAGGTGCCATAGCCGGCGGTGAGCCCACGACCCAGGCCGAAGTCGAGTGTCCACTCGCGATGGGGGCTCACCTGCGCGCCCACCAGCACCTCGGCCACGCGCTCGGCCGTGCCGCCGATCTCCCCGAGCCCGATGCGCGAGGCCAGCCCGGCGTGAAGCCACAGGCGATCTTCCCACAACGTTCCTCGGACGGCGGCGTTCTCGCCGAGCTCGGTGCCGAGGGTGAAGTCAGCGCCGGTATCGACGGCCTCCCGGAGCATGAAGCTCGTGTCGGAGCGCACCGAGAAGGGGCCCGCGTTGAGCGCGAGGAGCACCCCAGGCTGGCCGCGCAGGCTTCCCTCGCCCTTCCACGCGCCGGTGGCCCCCACCGGCAAGATCAGGTCGGCGTGGGCGCCGAGATCGACCGGGCCCCAGCGCCACACCAGCACCCGCAGCCCCGCCGCGAGGTCGCCCGAGCCGAAGCCGGCGGCGGCAAAGTCGCCGGCCGAGCCGGGCACGTCGTAGGCCATGGGCAGCACCAGGCGCGCGCCGAGGTGGCGCGTGAAGTCGATGCTCGCGCCCAGGGCGCCGGCGAAGCGGGACTCGATCACCGAGGTGTCCTCGTCGCCGTAGCGGTAGAGGACCAGCGGCTGCTGCTCGTACTGCAACAGCATGCCCGCCGTCACCGTCCCGCCCTCCCCATACCGGGGCGCCTCCACCCCGGGGGTGTCGCCGGGGGTGAACGCCGGGCGGACGAGTTCGATGTCGGCGGACACCCCGGCCACCTAGAAGTCCCCGCGAGCGGCGAGGATGCCGGGCCCCACCAGCAGCTTCACGCTCGGCGGCGGAGGGGGTGCTGGCTCCGGGGGTGGCGGCGGCGGCGCGTTGAACTGGCCGACGATCGCCTCGGCCTCTGCCCGCGTGTAGGCGCGTGACGGTCGCTCGGCGGCCTCGAAGGCGTCGCGCCCCACGAAGGGCGCCGTGGCGAGAAACACGCCGCCCACCCCGAGCAGGAAGGCGGCGCTGCCGAGCTTCTGCGCCTCCCAGGCGTCGACCGCCTTTTCGTACTGCTCGCGCTCGAACTCGCGGGCGGCGTCGTAGTCCTCGGCGGTCTCGTAGTCGGTCGGATCCACGCCGTAGTCGAAGATCGAGGGGGCGCCGCTGTTGCTGAAGGCCACGGCCACGCCGGCGAGGAGCGCGCTGCCCCCGGCGATCGCGACCCCCGCCTGCCCCACCCGCGCCATGCCCTCGCGGTCTTCCAGGCGGCGCAGCATTCGGCGGTCGTCCACCAGGCGCGCGAACTGCACGGTGTTGTAGCGACGTCCCGCCTCGTCCTGGACCGACCACGCGTCGCCCTCGCCGGCGATCGACAAGGTGGGCAGGGCGCGGGTGACGGTGACGACCGGCGCGGGTTCCTCGACCGGCGCGGGCTCCTCGACCGGCGCGGGCTCCTCGACCGGCGCGGGCTCCTCGACCGGCGCGGGCTCCTCGACCGGCGCGGGCTCCTCGACCGGCGCGGGTTCCTCCGCCCACGCTGTCGCGACGAGTCCCGCGAGGATCATCGCGGCCAGTGTAGCCGGCTCATCGCCAGTCCATCCGGGGCGGCTCTCTCGGCTCCACGAAGGGCCCGGCGGCGAGATCGTCGAGGTAGCCGTTGTCGTCGAGCAAGCCGTAGTCGAAGATCACCACGCCCTGCGCGCCGTTGGCGCGGGCGCTCTCGATGCAGGCGAGCATCTCCTCGAGCGTCAGGTCGGCCGCCACGCCCGCGTAGATGTGCCGGTCGTGGCGGTTGGCCACGAACTCCTTCACCAGCGTGGTGAAGTCGGTGTAGTCGCCCTCGGTCTCGGCGACCGGCCAGTAGATCATCGGCATGTTGGCGTCGGTGGCGCCGGATTCCAGAAAGGCGTAACTATCCTGGTAGTAGTCGTGGTATCCCTGCGAGGTGCCCCACCCCCACCGGTCCTCGTAGATGCCCCACACCGAGGCCGTCACCGGGACGTCGACCGCCTCCTGCACCCCGAGGACGGCCTCCACCACGCGCGCCCGCTGCCAGTCGGCGTAGTCGGTGCCGTCCCAGAGCGAGAGCGACACCTCGTCGAAGGAATAGTCGCGACCCGGGTAGCGCACCAGATCGACGTGGATTCCGTCCACGGCGTAGCGATCGGCGATGTCGCGCGACACGTCGGCGAGGCGCTGGCGCACCTCCGGGTTGCCCGGGCTCATCCACACGTAGGAGCTGTTGAGCGCCATCGGCTCGCCCGACCCGTCGGCCACCAGCCACTCCGGGTGCTCGAGGTAGGCGTGGCGCGGGCTCGACTCGGCCGGCGGCGTGGTGCCCGACCAGAAGGGGAAGGCGTTGATGTAGGCGTGCACCTCCATCCCGAGAGCATGGCCGCTCTCCACCGCCACCCCCAGCGGGTCCCAGCCGGGGTCGACGCCGAGGGCGCCCGACAGCCGGGATGACCACGGCTCGTACGACGACTGGTAGTAGGCATCCGCCGTGCCCCTCACCTGGAAGTACACCGCGTTGAACCCGGCGCCGGCGGCGCCGGCCATGATCGACCGCACGTCGTCCTCGGAGGCGTAGGTCCAGCGGTCGACCCACACGCCCCTCAGCTCGCCGTCGTCGGGCGGTGTGCCCGTGTCGGCCCCGCTGTCGGCCCCGCTGTCGCCGCCGCTGTCGCCGTGGCTTTCACTATCGCTGTCGGCGTGCGAGGTGTCGCCCGGCGCGGCGCTGAGAGACTGGCCCTCGTCGGGCTCGGTGCAGGCAAGGAGGAGCATCATGGGAAGCGCTCTCCGGATATTCCGCCGCGATGTGGCTGGCCCTCGCCGCCTGTTCCGATCCCCCGGCGCGCGAGCTGCCTCCCGACATCGTGCTGGTGAGCCTCGACACCACCCGCGCCGACGCGCTCGACGACGACGGCGGCCTCCTGCACGCCCTCGGTCGCGATGGGCTACCGCCAGTGACGCCCAATCTCAGCGCCCTTGCCGCGCGAGGGGCCCGCTTCGAGATGGCGCTGGCCCACGCGCCCACCACCCTCTCGTCGCACGCCGCGGTGTTCACCGGCACCGATGGCCACGGGCACGGCGTGGTGCGAAACGGCTGGCCGCTCGGCCCCGCCCTCCCCACGCTGGCGGCCGAGATGCGCGCACGCGGGTACGCCACCAGCGGCGTGGTGGGCGCCAGCGTGCTCGCCCGGTCCACCGGCATCTCGCGCGGCTTCGACCGCTGGGACGACGAGGTACGCATCGACCGGGGCCCCCGCCACGAGGCGCCGGCCGCCGACGTGACCGACCGCGCGCTCCGCGCCGTGCAGCGAGCCGACCCGTCCCAGCCGCTGTTGCTCTTCGTCCACTACTTCGACGCGCACGCCCCGTACTCGGCGCCCGAGCCCTACACCCGTCGTTACGCCGACCCGGCCTACTCGGGCTTCCTCGACGGCAGCAAGGCGGCGATGAAGGAGGCCATCCAGCGATCCCGGGCGGACACCCTCGCCCCGGCCGACCTCGACGAGGCGCGCGCCCGCTACCTGGGCGAGGTGGCCTATGTCGACCACGAGCTGGGCCGACTGCTCGCCGGGCTGCGCGCGCGCCCGACCACGATTGTCGTGTTCGGCGACCACGGGGAGACCCTCGGCGAAGACCCGCTCAACCCCTTCGGCCACGGTGGCGACGTGGAGCCCTGGGCGCTGCGCGTGCCGCTCATCGTCACCGGTCCCGGCGTGGAGCCCGGTCACGTGGTGTCGCGACAGGTTCGGCTCCAGGACATCGGCGCGACCCTGCTCGGCAGGCCGCTGGGTGACGGCGTCTCGCTCTTCGACACCCGCGCTCGGCCCGCCTTCGCCGAGGCCAGCCAGCCCGAGGAGCTGGCCGCCTCGGAGGGCTGGCCCAACTTGCCCTTCGAGCGGGGCGTGTACCAGCAGCCCCACCTGTTCACCCGATTCCCGGCGATCGATCAGCCCGGCCAGCTCTACACCGTCACCCGGTCGGCCATCCAGCCGGTGGACGACCCCGCCGCCAGGTCGGCGCTCGCCGCGCTCCTCGATGCCTGGGACGCGAGGGCCCCGGGGGTCACGCGCCCGGACGCCGACGCCGCCACCCGAGAGGCGCTGGAGGCGCTGGGCTACGCCGCCCCCTGACTACTCCCCCGCCTCGTCGATCTCCCGCGCCCCGTCGATCATGCCCTTCACCCAAAGGTGCAGCACGAGGTCGCTGTCGAGGTCGGCGTCGAGCACCTGCACCACCACCCAGCTCGCCTGCATGGAGCGAACCCGGTCGCCGTGGGGCACGAAGGCCCAGAAGAAGTACGTCTGGTCGAGCGCCACGAGGTCGGTCGAGAGCTCGGGCGGCTCCGTGGTCCAGTAGCGATAGGCCCAGGCCTCGCCCAGCGGCGTGTCGTAGCGACGCGCCTGGACCTGCGCGTCGATGGTCATCAGCACGCCGAGGCCGAGGTCCTGCACCGCGTGGGAGGTGTACTCGAGCCAGTCGCAGGTGCCCTCGCCGAAACACTCGCGGGTGCCCTCCAGCTCCTCGGACTCGTACTCCAGGTACATGTCCGGGCGCGTCTCCCGGGGGTCGACCATCACGCCCCGCGCCAGCGCGTCGACGTCCATGTGCTCGGCGTGCTCGTAGCCCACGGCCACCCCCTCCAGACCCTCGAGGTCGCGCTCGCCGGCCCCGAGCGTGGCCACGATCTCGTCGGTGAGCACGTCGACCTGGTAGCCCTCCAGCGTCTCGTCGAGGTGAGCGTCGGTCCACCTGTCGAGATTCACCGAGCCCTCGCCCAGCGCCGCCGGCTCGTCGTCGGCCAGGTGGCCGTACATCCAGCCGATCAGGTCTTCCAACTCGGTGGGCGCGGGGTCGGGAACCGAGCAGGCGGCGAGCGCGAGGATCACCGCCGGAGTGTACCGCGGCGCCGGAGCATGGCGCCCGCGACCACGCCGAGCACGATGGCCGAGCCCTGGAAACAGCCGTACTGCGGCTGCGGGACGGCGCAGAAGTCCTCGCCGCCGGGGTTCGGGTTCTGGCCGCCGCGCAGTTCCTCGATGTCCGGCGTGCCGTCGCCGTCGGTGTCGGTGCCCTCGGCTTCCAGCGTGGCGAGGGACTCCGCCATGCTGGCATCGTCGGCCACCATCATCCCGGCCGACATGCACGCGCCAGCGAAGTCCTGGGAGGCGGTGCCGGTGCCGCCGGCCGCCGTCTCGTGACAGAGGATGCAGGAGGGCGTGCAGGGCATCGCCAGCTCCTCCGCCACCACGGCGGGGAAGCTGGGGCTGGCCCACGCGAGTGACAGGATCAGCATCATAGGAACACGTGCACCTGGGCCATGCCCATCGGGAAGGGCTCGCTGCCGGGCGTGCAGAACAGCGTGCCGTAGAGCGCGTCGAGCCGGAGGTCGGCGTGGGGCGCGAAGAACCAGAGCGCGGTGGCCGATCCACGCATCACGGCACCGAGATCGTCGCCGTGGTCGGTGTCGCACCACTCGCCGGTGCCCTTGAAGTGCAGCCCCTGGACCGGCTCCACGTCGAGTTGCACGTAGCCCACGCTGCCGACGGTGGCCGGGCCCCCGGCGCTGTCGACGAGGGCGTTGGCCTCCGCCAGGAAGCGCACCGGCTCCCAGGGCGCGTAGCGGCCGAACAGCCCGTGGGCCTGGCGCAAGCGCTCGTCGAGGGTCTCCACGTCGGACTGCGCGTGGGCCACGAGGGAGGACACGCCCACTTCCAGCTGCTTGTCGAGGGCATAGGCGGCGAAGCCCGAGTAGCCACGCTCGCGGAACTCGTCCGGCGACACCGAGAAGTTCCCGGCGATGCCCATCAGTTCGGCGCGCCATTTCCTGCTTCCGTAGTTGAAGTCCAGGCCCACCTGCTGGTCGTCGTTGGTGTCGGTGCGCGTGGCGGAGCGCGCGTAGAGCAGGTGCTCCTCGCTGCGGATGCCGAAGGGCAAGGGCATCCGGCCGCCCCGGATCAGGGCGCGCTTGCCCAGTTGCGCGCCGAGCCACCACTCCCGCGAGATCACGTTCCCGCCGCTGTCGTTGGCGGTGACGCGAGCGCCGTAGGCGCCCTCGCTGGCGTAGCCAAGGCTCCCGTAGGCCCGGAACGCACCGAGGCCCACGTGCCCGCGCATGTCGGCCTGCATCAGGATGAAGCGCATGTTGTCGGGCTGGGGGATGAACAGCCCGCGCACGTCGCCCTGGAGCTGGAGCCACTCGGGCAGCGACACGCCGAGGGCGAAGTCCTTGACCGGGCCCGGCTCGTACTCGGCGTCGCGCTCCCGGTACACCGACCGCATGAAGATCTCGGCCTGTCCCCTCCCGTACTCGGTGAGGGCGCTGCCGCCCGAGGGGTCCACGTGGCACTGGGCGCAGGCGGTGTAGCCGTGGCCAATCATGAAAGGGTAGGCGAGTGCCTGCCCGGCGAGAAGCAGCATCACGGCGCGTCGACCAGGTCGAAGCTCACCTCGGCGCGCATCGTGCTCTCCACGGTCACGCCGAGGTAGCTCGGCACCTCGATGCCGTGCTTGCTGATGTCGAAGTCGAACTTGGCCGTGACCCTCCAGCCCGTCTTGGACTTCTTCACGACGTAGTTCACCGTCGCCGGCTGCGACACGCCGTGCGCGGTGAAGGTGGCGGCCACGCTGCCGCGGGCCTCCTTGCCCACCTCCGCGGGCCACGGGATCGAAGCCTTGGCCAGGGCGATGCTCGCCTTCGGGTGTTTCTCGGTCTGCAGGAACTTCGTCTTCATGTGCTCGTCGCGCAGCCCGATCCCGGTGTCGAGGGTGTCGAGCGCGTGGTCGCAGGTGAGCGTCGTGCCGTCGTCGGCGCAGGCGAGGTCGGCGCTCTCGCCCTCGATGTCGAGGAAGCCCGGGTTGCCCACCGCGAAGAAGGCGACCTTGGGCTTGCCATCCACCTTCAAGGCGGCGAGGGCGGGCGGGGCGAGGAGCAGGGCGAGGATGAGCGTGCGCATGGGCCTTGGATGCTCGGGCTGCCGCAATGTTTCACGCCCACGACCAGCGCGCGACCCGTTCGCCCGGCGAACCCCATCCGCCATCCGACGGGGGATCCTAGAAACGCCGCGGCGACTGCGACAAGATCCCGGCGAGTCCCGCGCCGCCGGTGCAGACAAGGATGAGTCCGAGCACCAGCGCCACGGCGAGGAGGATCTTCCACCAGGAGTAGGGGAAGCTCCCGGTGATCGCCCCCGTCTGCCCGTTGACCACCACCCGGTGCAGCGCCTCGCCCCGGCGGTAGGCGCCGATCCACACCGGGAGCAAGAGCGGCCCGCCCACGAGATCGTGGAAGATGGTGGCCGTCTCGACCTGCGAGGCGGAGAGCGACGCGCGCAGTCGCGCCTGGTGGGCCCGGCCCATGCCGTCCTCGCCCTGCGCCCGCGCCGCCGTGCGCGTGAGGCTGCCGAGCTCGTGGGGGAGCGCGGCCTCGGCGAGCGGGCGCAACTCGCTCGCCTCGAAGGGGGAGATCTCCTTCAACTCCTGTCGCGACAAGGTAGGCGACGAGGGCACGAGCACGCCCTCGACCGGCCACTCGTCGGTGCCCGCCACCGGCCGCTTGCCCGAACGCGTGCGCCCGGGGACTACCGCCGTGTAGTGCGTCTCGAGCCGCGCCGACCACGTCCACGCCGGGACCAGCACCGCCTTGAGTTCCAGGCGCGCGTGGCGCAGGTCGGACGGGTACCAGATGCTGTCGCTGGCGCGCTTGCGAAACAGCTGCCGTGCCGCCTTCTCGTCCACCACGAAGTCGAGGAAGCCGCCCGGCGGCTCCACCCCCTCCGGCGGCGTGAAGGTGTCGAGCGCGGTGGCTCCGCAGAAAACGCAGGCGGGCGCGGGCTTGCCGGCGGTCCAGGCCACGGCGCCGCCGCAGGCCTCGCAGCGCACGGCGATGAGCTCAGCCATGTCGACCTCCACCCACCACCGCGACGCCGCCGCTCACCAGCGCCACCACCCCGAAGAGGCCGACGAACACCAGCACCAGGAATGCCACGAGACAGCCGATCTTGAGGCCCGAGCTGGGCGCCTTGCCCACCACCTCGCCCGTCTGCCCGTTGACGAGGAGCCGGAACACCGCGCCGCCGTGGCGGTAGGTGGCGATCCACACCGGCAGCAGGATCTCCTCCACCTTGTCGACCGCCAGGCGCGTGTCGTTCTGCACGTCGCTGCGGATGTCGCCCGCGAGGAAACGCCCGATGGCGGCGTTCTCCAGCCGGGCGATCTCGGCGGTGGCCACCTGCCGGGCGCTGGCCTCGTCCACCGTCGGGCGCTCGGCCAGCCACCCCGCGACCAGCGCCGGCGCGAAGGCGCGGGCCTTGCCGAGGTCGAAGGGCTCGAGCTGGTTGGCCTCGACCTCGGGCAGGCCCTTCGAGGCGCTCACCAGCTGCCCCGAGTAGTTCGCCGCGTGCGTACCGGAGAGCGGGAACCACTCGGTTTCCCGGACCGTCCTCGTGCGCACCTGGGGCTTGCCGTTGACGATGACCGTGTAGGTTTCCGTCCGGTACCAGTAGATGCCTACGCGCGCCGACCAGTGCGAGCGCGCCGTGCCCTCCCAGGCGTAGAAGGGGACGAGCACCCCGTTGAGTTTCTCGGGGTGCACCCGGTGACGCACCTCCTCGGGCGCCAGCCACTGTCCCGCGAGGAACTGCTTGAGCTTGCGCGCGGCGACGTTGCGGTCGACGTCGAAGGGCGCCACGCGGTCGATGTGTTGCTCCACCGCCTCGGCATCGACCAGCGGCGACTCGCAGAAGGCGCAGCGATCGGCGAGCGCATTGTCGTCGATCTCCACGGTAGCGCCGCATTGGGGACAGTTACGCGCCTTCACCGCGCACACCGGAAGCCGATGGACACGTTGGACTGGTTGGGGTCCACGCGATCGCTCACCGCGCCATCGTCGCGGCGCCAGGCCGGGGCGCCCGCGTCAGAGCGGTACTCCAGCCAGGGCAGCTCGGCGCCCGACCAGGTGAGGGGTTCCGCGCCGATCACCGCGAGGCCGCCCCGCCCGGCGCAGTAGGCCTTCGCCAGCCCCCAGGTCACCCCCACCGCCGGGCTGCCCTCCCGGCCGGCCGGGGGCGTGGCCCCGCTCCAGCCGCGCAGGTACTTCTCGTCGGCGCGACCGTCGGCCACGGCCGCCTCCTGCTGCCACTCCGGGTGACCAGCGAGCCACGTCGCAAGTTGCGCATGCGTGACAGGTGGGCCGGAGCTTGACGCGGACACGCTGATCGCGGCTGCTGGCGCGACCGAGACTGCGGGCGCCACCGCCGAGGCCTCCCCGGGTGACGGCAACGTGGCCGACGGGCGGGGCACCGCCCCCTTGCTGGCCGCCACCACCGGCGCGCTGACGCTGGGCTCCGATGGATTCGCCACCGGCTCGGGCGCGGGCGGCTCTGACCTGGCCTCCGCCGGCGCCGGTGTCGCCTCCACCGCCGCGGGCTCGGACACCGGGGCGTCACCCGCGGGCGCCAGTCCCTTGTCCGGCTCGGGCGCGCTGCCCGGGCGCATCACCACCCAGAGCGTGAGCGCCGCCGTGAACACCACAACGGGCGACACCCAGGCCCAGCCGGCGAAGCCGCGCCGCGGGCGCGCGGGCACGGGGGACTCGGCCGGATCGGGCGAGAGACTCCCATCGCCAAGCTCCGACTCCGGGACGATCGTCCGCTCGGCCGGCCCGGCATCGAAGAAGCGGAAGGCCGGGTCGACGTGGGCGAAGTCGACGAGACCCAGTCGTCGCGACAGCTCTGCGGCCGATGACAACCGATCCTCTGGCCTAGACCGCGTGAGATCGCGCACGACCGCCCGCAAGCCCACGGGCAGCTCACCCCCCGGGTCGAGCGGCGGGTGGTTCTGCTTGGCCTGCAAGACCTGGTGGAATCGCTGGGCATTCATGACACCGCTCGGCGTCTCGAAGGCGGCCTGGCCCGAGAGGGCCTCGTAGGCCACCACGCCGAGCGCGTAGAGGTCCCACATCACAGGATCGGGTCGCGACAGCATCACCCACTCCGGCGGGACATAGGCCACGCTGCCCATGGCGGATCCCTGGTCGGTGAGCGTGGAGCCGTCTTCCTCGGTGGCGATGCCGAAGTCAACCAGCACCACCGAGCCGTCGTCGCGGGCAAGCACGTTCGAGGGCTTGATGTCGCGGTGCCGGACCCCGCGCCCGTGCATGTACTCGAGCGCGCCAGCGAGCTGCTTCAACGCCCCCAGCACCCAGCGCGCGTCGAGGCGGCCCTCGCTGATGCGGTGTTCGAGGCTCGTGCCCTCCACGAACTCCATCTCGATGTAGGGCGGGTCGACGTCGAGGCGCACGTTCCGCGCCTTGACGATGTTCGGGTGGTCGAGGGCGCAGAGGATCTCCGCCTCGCGCACGAAGCGCGCGCGGGCCTTCTGGTTGCGCTTGAGGCCGTAATCGAGCACCTTGATCGCCGCGAGGATGCGCCGCGCGTCGCGGTTGTGACAGCGATACACCGAGCCCATCCCGCCCTGGCCGAGGGCACGCTGGACGATCCAGATGTCGATGGCTTCGTCGGGGGCGAACACGATCCGCGCGATCTGTATCCGACCGGGGTAGCCTGAGGGTGGTGGTACTGCTGCTTCCCCTGCCGGCACTGGCCGAAACCTTCGCCCTCGGGGAGGGCGACGACTTGGTCGACATCGTCGAAGAAGCGGCGCTCACGCCCGGTGCCGACACCATCCGGGTGGCCTCCAACTACGACTCCAACGGCGTCGGCGTCGATGTCTCCGGCCAGTCCCTCGCCTTCGAGCCCCTCGATGGCGACGCCTACGAGTTGCCGCCCCTCTACGGCAGTTCGGCTACGCTCAAGATCACCGGCGCCGTCATCACCGGTGCGGTTGCCTTCCCAGACCCGGACCTCTCCTGGGACGACGCCAGCTGCGCCCTATGCCTCGACAGCAGCGCGGTCGAGCTCAGCGACGTGGAGGTGGCTACTGACAAGGCCAACCACGGCATCCTCGTGCGCGACACCAGCGTGAGCGCCGACGGCCTCACCGTCCGGGACACGCCGGGCCGCGGCTTCTCGCACTACAGCCGCAGTGCCGAGACCGCCGTCACGCTGTCGGGCTCAGAGTTCCGCGGCAACACCGGCGGCGCCATCAAGGTGTACAACGGCGGCGGCGACGTGGACTTCACGCTTCACGACTCGCAGGTACACGACAACCAGGCGCAGGGGAGTGCCGGGCTCGACGTGTATGGCGAGGACGTGGCGGTGGTCGACACCAGCTTCGTCGACAACGTCTCGCAGGGGGGGAGCACGCTGCAGTTCATGACCGCAGGCGGCACCTTCGACGGCGTTCAGATCACCGAAAACTTCGGCACCTGGGGATCGCTCCTTTACGGCGAGCTTGGCGGGCACGAACTCGTGTTCAGCAGGTGCATTCTCGCGGGGGGGCGCACCGACTCCGACGAGACCGACTACGAAGGGATCGTGGCGGGCGCAGGCAAGTTCTCGGTGACGGGGTGCGCCTGGGCGCCGCGAGGCACCTTCAAGCGCCACGGCGGCAGCATGCACGTCGAGGACAACCTGATCGGGGTCACCCGCGGCCGAATAGGCGTGATCTACGGCCTCGAGACGAGCCTGACGATCACCGCCAACCGGTTTTGCGGCGGCAGCACGACACTTGACGCCTTCCAGGGCCTCGTGATGGCCAGCGGCAGCAGCGTGCTGTTCGAGCAGAACGTCGTCACCGGCGTGCTGGCGAGCGGAGCGCTGCTGAGGTCGGGCGGCATCGACGCCACCGGCCTCGAAGGCTCGGACTTCGAGATTTTCGACAACACCTTCGTGGCCAACGACACGGTGGCCCTGTACGCCGGCGACACGACCGGATTGGTGTTTGTCAACAACCTGGTGCGGGAAAGTATCGCCCACTTCGACCTCGAGAGCTTCCCCGAGGAGGCCAGGGGAGACTACAACCTCTGGCACGGCGTGACTCCCACCGCCGGCGTCAACTTCCCCGGCGACTGGGGGGCGAACGACGTGACCGACCAGGATCCGCTGCTGGTCGACACCTTCGACCCGACCGATTGCGACAGCGAGCCCGGCCTCCAGGACGGCTCCCCCGCCATCGACGCCGGCGACCCGACCCGCACCGACGCCGACGGCCAGAGTCGCTCCGACATCGGCGCGATCGACGGCACGCCCGGCGCCGGTCCGAGCGACGAGGTCGATGCCGACGGCGACGGCTACCCCGCCGCTGTCGACTGCGACGACGGCAACGCCCAGGTCAACCCGGGCCTCGCCGACGACCCCTACGACAACATCGACCAGGACTGCGACGGCCGCGCCGCCACCATCAGCTACGGAGGTGGCTGCGCCTGCGATGGCGCCCTGGCCGGGAGTCCCGCCTTCCTCTTGCTCGCCCTCGCCCGCCGACGCCGATGACCCTCCTCGTCATCGTGACAGCGGCCCTCGCCGTGGATGGCCACGGTGTGCCCATCGCCCCCTGCGCGCTGGGCCCCGCCGCGCCGTCGGTGGCGTGGATGCCCGGGAGCGCCGAGCGCGGGTCCTGGAGCACCTGTCTCTCGATGGAGTACGCTCGGTCGCCGCTGACCGCCACGGTCGTCGACGCGACCGACATCAAGACCATCTCGCTCATCGGCAGCGCCACCGGCCTGCACGCCGGCATGCTGTACGGCTTCGGTCGCGTCGGTCTCGGCGTGGATGTCCCGGCCTGGCTCGCCATCGACAGCCAGCCGGAAGACAGCGGCGCCACCCTCGGCGACGCGCGGCTGTACCTGCCGGTGGGCCTGCTCCGCGCCACGACCACCGGGGCGCTCGGCGTCGATGGCGTGGTGGAGCTGGTCCTGCCCACGGGCAACCCAGAGTTCTACGTCGGAGCCGACGGCGCTGGCATCGCGACCCACCTCGTGCTCGGGGGCCAAGGCGATCGCCTGGGTGGCAGCGTGGACCTCGGCGCTGGCTACCAGGGCGGAGAGACGCTCGAAGGCCTCGACACGCGCCTGTGGACACGCCTGTCGCTGGCCGGCAACTGGCGGCCGCCCGGGCGCGTCGGCGCCGGGGCCGAGGTCTGGTTCCAGGTGTCACCGCTCGCGGGCAGCGAGCTGCTGGCCGGTAGCCCCGGCGAGGCGCTGCTCCACGTCGGCTTCAGCCCCCGGTCGCGACTCTCGCTCGACATCGCCGGCGGCACCGCGATCACGCCCGGCGTGGGCGCGGCGACCGCGCGCGCGTACCTCCGGGCCAGCTACGGCATCGTCGCCGAGCGAGCGCCGGCAGTGGTGGTCGCCCCGGTGATCGCCCCCCCGCCCGGCCCCTACGACGTGCTCGTCAGCGTGCGCGACGAGGCCGGCCAGCCGGTGGCGGCCACGATCCTCGGGGCGGGCGACGGGCCGGTTTCCACCACCGGCGGCGAGGCCCGCCTCGCTCTCTCCCCCGGCCGCCACCCCATTGTTGCCAGCGCCGACGGTTTCGCGACGCAGACGCGCACCGTGGTGCTCGCCGACGATCGTTTTCATCCCGAGCGACTGGAGGTGATCCTCACCCGGACCACGGGCGAGGCGCGGCTCGATCTCCTCGTGCGCGATCGCGAGGGGCGCCCCGTCGACGGCGCGGTGGTGTCGATCGACGGCAGCCCGGTAGGCGCCACCAGCACCGGCGGCGACCTCGCCATCACCGGGCTCGCCGCCGGGGACCGCGTGGTGACCGTCGCCCACGCCGACTACCGCAACCACGGCGCGGTGCCGGTCGCGGTCACGGCGGAGGGCGGCGCCGCGTCGATCACCCTCGACCGGCCGCCGGGCAGCGTCCGCATCGTCACCCGGGGTCCACACGGTCCCGTGCCCGACGCCCGCATCCGCTTCCTCGGCCCGGAGGATCTGGCGCCCGCCGACATCGGCGCCGACGGGGAGCGCACCTTCTCGCTGCTCCCCGGCGAGTGGGTAGCCGTCGTTACTGCCAACTCCTTTGGCGTGCAGGAACGCGAGGTGCGCGTGGAGGCTGGGAACACCGCGCTCATCGTGATCGACGTGCGGCTGTCCGAGGCGGAGGGGGGCAACGGGCAGCTGGTCGTTCGCGCCGTCGACCTCGCGGGCGAGCCCCTCGAGGGCGTGGAGGTTCTCGTCGATGGCAAGAGCGCCGGCACCACCTCCACCGGCGGCACCCTCAGCCTCGGGCAACTCGCGGCCGGCGAGCGCCGGGTGTCCGGGCGCGGCGAGCGCCTCCGCGAGAGCGCCGAGCAGGTGGTGAGCGTGGCCCAGGGCACGCGCGAGGTGCTCCTCCCCATGGCGTTCCAGGCCGGGCAGGTCCGCGTGCGCGCGCGCGGACTCGAGAGCGCCCCCGTGGATGCCCGCGCCCGCTGGATCGGGCCGGAAGCGCTGGCGCCCACCGATCTCGGCCCCGACGGCGAGGCCTGGTTCAGCCTGCCGCCCGGCGACTGGACCCTCGGCGTGGCCGCGCCAGCCTACGGCATGCAGGAACGCGAGTTGAGCGTGCACGAGGCGGACACACGGCGCGTGGACGTCGACGTCAACTTCCTCTCGGAGGACGGCGACGGCACCCTCTCGGTTCGCGTCATCGACCCGGAGGGGCGCCCGGTCGAGGGCGCCACGGTGTGGATCGACGGCAAGCGCGCGGGCACCACCACCGGCGGCAGCGTGGAGCTGGGCGCCCTTCGCCGGGGCAAGCATGCCCTGCGCGTGGAGGCGGACGGATTCAAGATCGGCGAGACCACCCAGGCGGTGAGCGGATCCTCTCGCGCCGAGGTGAGGCTGTCCCGCGCGGCGCGCCCGGTGACGGTCTCGGTCCGAGCGGGCGCCACGCCTGCCTCCGACGCGCTGGTGCGGGTGTACGGGGCCGAGGTGTTCCCGCCGGCCCCGGTCGACGCGCGCGGCGAGCGCTCGCTCGGCCTCGATCCGGGCGGCTACACCGTGGTGGCGGTGTCGCCGGTGTACGGGCTCGGCCAGGTCGAGGCCGAGGTCACGCCCGGCCCGGGCACGCAGGCGGTCCCGGTGCCTCTCGCCGCGCCCGACCCGGGCAAGGGCACGCTCCTGGTCGAGGTGGTCGACCCGGCCGGGAGCCCGGTGGGCGACGCCCGGCTCCGCGTCGACGGCGCCGAGAAGCGGCTGGGCGACGCAGGCATCGCCGTGGTGGACAATCGCGACCCCGGGCCGCTGGCCCTCGCCGTCGATGCCCCCGGCTACCGGGGCGAGGTGCGCGACACCGTCGACCTCGACGAGGGCGTGCAGACGCGTCGCCTGCGATTGGAATGGCTGCCGCGCCCGGTGGCGGTCCTCGTCGTCGACACGGCCGGCAACGCGGTCGACGCCGAGGTGCGCGCCCTCGGCCCGGGGCGCCCGGCGCCCCAGCGCTCCCCTGGCGGCCGCGCGGGCTTCTCGCTTCGGCCGGGCACCTGGCAGCTCATCGCCCAGGCCCCCGGCTACGGGCCGTTCCGGCTCGACATCGAGGTCAGCCCCGGCGTGGATCCGCTGGTGGTCGAGGCGCGCCTCGCGGCCGAGCGCGTGGAGATGACCGCCACCAGCGTCGTCATCCGCGACCAGGTGCACTTCGCCTTCGACAAGGCCGACATCGAGGCCCGGAGCCACGCGGTGCTCGACCAGGTGGCCGCCACCCTGCTGCTCCACCCGGACTTGGCGCGGGTGGAGGTGCAGGGCCACACCGACGACAAGGGCGGCGAGGCCTACAACCTCGACCTGTCGCAGCGCCGCGCCGAGGCGGTGAAGGCCTGGCTGGTGGCCCGTGGCGTCGAGGGCGCGCGCCTCGTGGCCCGGGGCTACGGCGCCAGCCAACCCCTCGCCCAGAACGAGTCGGAGGCGGGCCGCGCGCTGAACCGCCGGGTACAGTTCGAGTTTCTCGCCGAGGCCACGCCATGAGCCGCGCACTCGCCGTCGATGTCGATGTCGCTGTCCCTGTCGCCGTCGTGGCCCCGTCCCCCGCCTAGATCCTCACCCGCCCGGCCACGCTCACCAGGTCGACCCTCTCCCCCCCGAGATCGTCCGACAGGAACCCGTGTCCGCCCTGGATCCACAGCGAGGGGCGCAGCTTCGGCTCGGCGATGGGGTTGCCGCCCGGCGGTGCGAGGTCGCCGAGCGTGAGCGCCCAGTCGACCTCCGATCCCAGGTAGTAGCCCTCGGTGGCCTCGCCGTAGGCGTTGGTCGGCACACCACCGTTGCGGTAGGTCTGGAAGGGCTGGGCAATCGGCGCCGTCGACCAGGCGATCACCGCGCCGAGCCGGACGCCCAGCCAGGGCCGCGGCTGCACGACGATCGCGGGCTGGATGAATGTGGCGCCGCGCACCGCGCCCTCGCCCACGAGCTGGTCGGCGCCGTCGGGGGCCTGGCCGCTGTAGTCCGGGTCAGCGAGCTGGGCATAGGCCGCTGCGTCGAGCCCCCCCATCACCTCGTCGAAGAGCACGATGCCGGCGTCGAAGTCACGGTCGAAGGCGAAGGCGTTCTGCTCGTCGTCGTCGGGCGCCCCATCCCCGCTGGCGTAGCCCAGGCGCAGGTGCGTCGCGAGGCGCTCCTTCGGGCCGGTCAACACCAGCCGCGTGGCCGCGCCGGTCGACAGCACCTCGAGCGACTCGCGGCTGTTGTAGCTCAGCGTCCGGTCCGTCCCGCCGTAGATGCCCGCCCCCTCCGCCGAGGCGTCGAGGGTCCACTTGCCCACCGGGCGCTGCACGCGCCCATACACGTCGAGCACCACCGCGTTGGTCGCCCGCTCGTTGCCGGGCGCGTCCAAGGCGTTCTCCACCTGGTGACGGAACACGCCGTACACCCCGAAGGTCGACGGGCCGCGCGCCCCGTGGAGCGCGGCGAGGATGCCCTGCCCCGCCGCCTGCCCCTGCATCAGGTCGGCGCCGTCGTCCATGGCCACGAGGTCGGCGATGGCCGCCATCGTCCAGCCGCCCGGCGTCTGCGCCAGGTAGCGCAGCCGGATCGAGCGATCACCGAAGTCGGTTCGGCCAAATAGCGGATCGCCCGTGCCGTCATTGGCGAGCAGGCCCATGCCCCACTGCGAGGGCATCAAGCCCAGGTCGAACTTGCCCACCCTGGTGTCGATGCCCGCGCTCAGGCGACGCGGCTGAAGGCCCGCCAGCGAGAAGCTGTCGTCGGCCCAGCGGCGGCGGTCGTCTTCCACCCCGGGAATGTTCCACGTGGAATGAAACACCTGTCCCGAGAGCGCGTCGAGCTCGGCGCCGAAGCGCCAGTCCGTGGCCTTCGCGTCCACGCCGAGGCGCAGGCGCTGGTCGAGGTCGAAGCCACCGGCGAGCGAGGCCTCGTCGGTGTTGAGCAACAGCTCCGAGCCGAGGCTGCCGATGGCGCGGTACTCGGCGTTGTCGGTCCACTCCGCCGCCAGGCTGATACATGCAAGAAGTATCACTCGACCACCCATTCAACCGGTGGAATATCACCGCACGAGTCTGAACCGAGACACACCTCGTCGCGGAGTTCCGTGCCTCCCGAGGCGAAGTACAAGCTTGTCTGATTCACGACGAAAAGCGCCACGTCGAAGGCCTGGGAGGGATCGGGCTCGGAGAAGCCGTGCTTGCCGGTGGTCTGGGGGTAGGGCAGCCGCAAGGCGGTGATACCACTGGATGTCTCACGGGTGGCACGGAGCGGCGCCTCGCTGGGCGCGCCGGTGCCGTCGGTGCCCTCGTCGAGGTCGTCGGGGTCGAAGAGGCAGGGGGCGCCGTTGGCGTCGGTGTAGGGGCCGTAGTCCTCCGCGGCGCGGGCCACCTCGCGGCTGATGAGCCACTGGTCGGGCGTCATGTCGTAGCGGTCGTCCACCTGCTGCCAGTCCACGAGGCCCGCGGCGCGGGCGAGGGCGAGGCCCGAGCTGATGGTCACGCCCTGGTCGCCGATGGTGGGCACCAGCAAGACGTTCGACGGCTTGCCGCCGAGCGCCTCGAATGGCTCGTCCACCCAGTGGCGCGCGTACACCACCGGGTCGGCCGGCTCCAGCGCCATCGCCATCACCATCGCGAGGCGGCGCAGTTCCTTGGTGCCCCGGATCTTGCCGCTGCCGTGGGCGGCGGCCACCACCGGCGAGCCGGCGGGCATCGTCACTCCCTCGTATACCACCGATGTATCAAATGTATCAACCTCCTCCACCAGCGCGCCCTCGGCGTCGAACAGGCGAATCACCAGGTAGTCCCCAAGATCCACGTTGTTGTCGCTGGAGTAGACCGCGCCGGCCAGGGGGCCGGTTTCCGGCATGTCGACGATGGCGCGCTTCTCGAAGGCGTCGGGCGCGTCGGCGGCGAAGGGGAGCCGGAAGCTGCCGTCGGCGGGGATGTAGCCCTCGTAGGTGTCGGTGCGCTCGGGACGCAGCACCTCGATCTGCACACGCCCCCCGGCCGGGAAGCTCGCCAGCGAGGCCACGTGTACGCTGTTCATGTCGCCATAGGCGTTGACGAGTTGGACGATCTCGAGGCCGCCCGCCCCGTCGGGCACCCCCAGCAACATCGGCGAGATCATGCGTCCCACCACGGCGGAGATGACGCCGCCGAGGTCGGAGCGCACCGCCACGTCGAGCAGGCCGCCCCCGGGGACGATTGGCGAGAAGGCGTCGACCTCGGGCATCACCGCCGCCGCCACCGCCGTGTTGATGCCGCCCAGCGAGCCGCCGAGGATGGTGAAGCTCGCGTCCTTCCCGCCCAGGTCAGCCTGGCCGTCGCCATTCCAGTCGCAGCTGGTGCCGGTCCCGCCGGAGGATCCGTCCACCTCGCGGATCTCCATGTCGCCCTGCCCGCAGTCCTGCAGCGCCTTCACGAACTGCGCCCAGTCCACCACGCCCTGGCGCACCATGTCGCGGGTGTGGAAGGGGTCGGTGATCCACTGGTCGGCGCCGCTGTCGCCCCGGCCGTCGTTGTTGAGGTCGCGGTAGCGGCTGTCTTGCAGGTGATCGAGGAACGGCTCCAGCCCGGCGCCCGCGAGGTAAGCGCGGATGAGCGCCTCCTCGTCGGCGGCGAGGTCGGCGCCGTGGCCCGGCCAGTCGATGGCGCAGGCCGCGATGCCGAGGCGGTTGAAGGCCCAGCCGAACAGCAGCATGTCGAAGCGCGAGGACCCGTGGCCGTGGCCGAAGATGGCCACGTCGTAGGGCGCCTCGCCCTCCCTCGGCAACACGCAGGTGAAGGGGACGCGCGCCGGCTTGGCGTTGTAGGCGCCGGTCATGGCGTCGATCTGCCACCACTCGTCGGCGTCGCCGCCGGGCACGTCGCCGTCGTCGCGATCGGCGAGGAAGTAGGGCGTCTCGAAGCTGCCACCCACCACGCCGCCGCTGTACTCGCGGTAGGCCGCGCTGATGAAGGCGCCGCTGGCACCATCGAACAGGCCAACGTCCACCAGCGTGTCGAGCAGCGCGGCGGGCGGCAACACGCGGGGGTCGGCCCCCTCGATGTCGTGCAAGGCCAGCGCCTCGTTCACGCTGGCGGGGTACTCGGTGGCCAGCTTGGCAAAGGGGCCCTCGCCGTCGAGGCCGCGGCGAATGTCGACGAGGTCGCCAGTCACGCGCGCGGTGCTGAACACCCAGGCGTAGGCGATGTCGTCGAGGCCCACGCCGTACGCCGACAATGCATCCACCACCGGCTCCAGCGCCTCCGTCTGTCGCGTGTGGTTGACATACTTCCACGGTGACTTGACCGGGCTGCCATCGTCGCCCACGAGGCGACTGGTGAGCACCACCGCGTAGCGGCTCTCCTCGCGCAGCGGCACCACGGGACGGAGAATCAGCGTGTTGGATTGCAGCTCGTAGAAGGTGAGCAAGTCGGCGCGCGGGTCGCCGCCCTCGGGCCACACGTTGGGCGCGTCGAGCCAGCCGTCGTTGTCGGTGTCCTCGCCCCAGTCCAGCATGCCGTCGCCGTCGAGATCCTCGCTCATCGTCTCGAACACCAGCGAGGGCGACGCGGCGCGCGTGTCGTTCGCATAGTACTGCCCGGTCTTCTCCGTTTCATACACGAAGCGGCCGTGGCCGAGGTCGAGGGCCACCGGCTTGCCGAAGTCGGGGCTCTCAGGATCGACGTTGACCACGAAGATCGCGTCGTCTTCGAACGCTGCCGCGCCGCGCTCGAAGTCGTCGGGGTGGCGCGAGAGGATGTTGTCGAGGTCGAGTTTCTGGTCAAACGCCACGGTGATCGGGGCATACACGCCGAAGCCGGTCATCTCGTTGAGCTTCTGGCGCGCTTCTTCCTCGGTGATGGTGGGCGCCACCTCGCTGATGTTGACCCGCAGGCCGGTCGGGCTCGTGGGATCCACGCGCGTGGCGAGGTCGTTCGGGAAGGGGATCTCGGGTAGGGGCTTGGCGTCCCAGTCCACGACGACCACGGGACCGTTGCCCTCGGGGGTGAGCCGCAGTCCCTCGGGCGCCACGGCGCAAGCGAGCAGGAAGAACATGGGCGGCCGTCTAGCGCGCGGGGTGTCGGTGGGCGATTGTCGTGCGCGTGTATCACCGATGTATCAGTGATACATGCGTCGCGACAGCCACCATCGTGCTCCACGTTCCACGTGCAACATTTTCGCCCCAGTACAACAGCCCCGGGATGCCCGTCCGCGCGAAGATCACCGCGATGATCGCGTGCGATCCGAGCCAGAGCGCGGGGATGATCGCCGCCGAGGCGAGGTAGCCCGACTGGGCGATATCGGTGTGCGCCGCGTTGCCCTCGGCGTCGGGGAACAGCCGCGGCGAGGCGTTGGTCCGCAGCTCGTGAAGGTTGCTGTACAGGTGGTAGCCCACGAGGAATCCCACCACCCCGGCGGCGGCCAGCGGGTAGGGCCACCACTCGGCGAGCTCCACGCCCAGCGCCGCGGCCAGCGCGAAGAGCGGGATCGCGTAGGGCGCCAGCCCCGAGACGTGCTGGCCGAACAGGGGCACCGGGAGCAGGAAGATGGGCAACGGGGGGCGGAGCTGCTTCACCAGCCCGCCCCGGTCGCGGGTGACCACGAAGCCGTAGGGGATGAGCCCGAAGGGCAAACCCACCACCGCGTGGGTGAGCTCGTGCTCGAAGGTGCTCCACCACGTGGCCCGGTGGCTCGCCCAGCGCCCGGCCCACAGCCCGGGAACGATCCCCGCCACCATCGGCCAGAACTGCGGCGTGGCGTAGAGCGCGGCCACCGCCTCCACGAAGCCCGACCACAGGCTCGGCAGCGCCAGCGCGCAGGCCGCCGCCGCGACGAGGCCGGTGAGCTTGGTCAGCACGCGCATCGGCCGGGGCTTATTCCACGGCGCGGCTGATCTTCATCTCGGTGCGCGGCAATTCCTGCGCGTGCAGGGCGCGCTGTCCGCGATGGGCGAGAAGGTCAGGGCCCCGGTGGGTTCCCGGTGAGATAGCGGCGGCGCATGCACGCCGACCTCGACCCCATCCGCGCGCGCGTCCACGCGGGGGAGCGCCTCAGTCGTCACGACGTCTCGACCCTCTGGCAGCACGCCAGCGACGAGCATCTCGCCGAGCTGGCGAGCGTGGCCCGCGCGCGTTTCCACCCCCCGGGCAAGGCCACCTGGGTGGTGATGGCCATCCTCAACTACACCAACGTGTGCGTGGCTCGCTGCGACTACTGCGCCTTCTACAAGTTCCCCGGCGAGGAGGGCACCTACCTGCTGGGCTTCGACGAGATCCGCCGCAGGGTGGACGGCGTGATCGCCCTGGGCGGACAGCTCATCGGCTTCAACGGTGGTTTTCACCCCGACCTCTCCGTCGACGATTACTGTGACCTCTTCCGCCGCCTGCACGCGCACTACGGCGATCGCGTGGCTTTTTACGAGATGACCATCGCCGAGTTCATGTTTGTCACCAAGCGATCGCGCCTGGGCTACGCCGAGTCGGCCCAGCGCTTCAAGGCCGCCGGCACGCGCTGGATCACCGGCGGCGGCGCCGAGATCCTCACAGACGCCTTCCGTTTGCGTCACAGCCCCGGCAAGTACCGCGTGGAGGACTACTACGACGCGCAGCGGGCGGTGCTCGACGCCGGCATCGGCAGCACCGCCACGATGGTGATCGGCTTCGACGAGGACTTCGAGGAGCGCATGGAGCACCTCGAACGACTCCGCGCCTTCCAGGACGAGGTCCGCGGGCGCCTGGCCAGCTTCTTGTGTTGGACCTACAAGCCGGGCAACACCGAGCTGGGCGGCGGCGAGGTATCCACCCGCGAGTACCTCCGTCACCTCGCGATCTGCCGCCTATTCCTCGACAACATCGTCAACATCCGCGCCAGCGTGCTCACGCGGAACGAAGACGCGATGCTGGGCCTCCGCTTTGGAGCCAACGACTTCGACCTCCCCACCGAGGACGAGGTGACCCAGAAGGCC
>Ga0194131_10002565_pt1 | contig 29690 bp, 28 predicted proteins | sample TA2KigO120mmetaG_FD_148631 | JGI IMG/M metagenome (GOLD analysis project Ga0194131, IMG submission 148631) | Freshwater microbial communities from Lake Tanganyika, Tanzania - TA2015053 Kigoma Offshore 120m | ecosystem: Environmental > Aquatic > Freshwater > Lake | place: Tanzania: Lake...
AAAACCGTAATCATCCGTGGAGATGAATCAATTTTTCTCGGCAAAGCAGTAAAAATTATGGATGCTGCAAGAGCTGCCGGAGCAGAGAAAATAGCCTTAGCCACCCAAGCCCCGAATTAAACTTACACAAAAGGCAAATAACTGGAGTAAGGCATAATAATCCGATCCACTTGCTCCCTGCTGTAGGACCTTTTGCTTTTAGCGATTTTTCTGACACTCGCGTCATTTAAATCTGGGTGTGCTTCTATCAACTTATATTGCTTCAATGCCTCTTCTCTCTTGCCCTGCAAATCCAAAGTCCTAGCCCAGTAGAGCCAAATTTCAAAATACTCGGGAGGAAAAACGGTTAATTTTAAAGCCTCTTTTTCTCTTTCGATTAAAGATTTTGCCGAAACAAATAGATCAGAAGCTACCCCATACTCCCCGTCTTTTAACGCCAGCAAACCAGAAATTAGACGCGCCTCAGGAAAATCTTCGTATTTTATGACTTGAGATAACTCCTCACGACTTTCTGAAAACTTCCCTTCAAACGAATGGATAAAAGAATGGATGAAATGGTGCTTAGCCTCTCGTCGGGCTCTATTTTGAAAAACATAACCTTCAAAAAAGTTTCCTGTTCTACCTGAGTGCCCCGAAAAAATATCTCCCATATCATACTCGTAATAATTACCCAGCTGAACGGGGGCATTCCCTTCAGCGAAATAAGCCTTCATATTTTCTAAATCCCAAACAACGCTCTGGACATTATAAATCTGAGAAACGGTTCGATTCATAATTCTTTCCTGCTTCCAATAGATGTCCCAATGATCACTTATCGCTTTCACTGCTTGCGGGACATCAAAATCAGCTCCTGCTTTCTCAATGATATCTTTCAGCCGTTTTGATCTTGCAAAATTATCCCAGACCATTCTTTGGGTAGTGGCATATTCCTTGTTAGCTGGTTCCTCCGTTTGATAAAAATTAGAATGGGTGAGTAAGGTATTATTTTCATCTAGCCATCGTATCCCCGCAGCTCTGGGGTGGGTTTCATAGATAAAAGCTCGACGACTCTTTCCATCTCCGATGACAAAAGCCCATGAGGAAGCGACTTTAAACAATTTTAAAATCTCCAAAGCGTCATTTAAATTTCGTGCTCGTCGCAAAATTTCTTCTCCAATAACAAAGGGAAGGTGTCCTTTAAAATTCGTTTCAAAACAATAGTGTTGGTGTAAGGCAACGCTAATCTGTGCCTCATTCACTCCGGTTATCCCGGCTATCGGAACACCGGCGGTGGCAAATCCGATATAGCGCAAAGTTCCCTTTGGCGCCATCATTTGAATAATAGGGTACCTATCCCAGTACCCTACTCCCGGGAAATCGAGATTTCTTCCTTGTAGAAATTTTTTCCCTCGCTGAACAAAACTCGAACAACCAAACAAAGGAGGAGGAGAAACATCGACGTAATTAATAACCCCAAATTTTCCAGCATAAGCTTGAAGCAAGGGAAGCAAGTCGGGAAGCACCAACGGAGTAAACAACTTTTGAAAAGGCAAATTAGATGCCGCGGCTAATCCTAAAATCCGGTCTCTTGCGTAATCAGGGACCTGTTTGACCAACTGATTGACTAGCCCCGGATCTACAAGCTTTTGAATGAGCGCTGTGATCAGATTTCTTGGGAAGGATTTGGGCCGATTTTTTAAAATCCGCTCCCAAAAGGCTCCATAAAAACCAATCATACCTTCGTGAACCCTATCGCCCAAGATTTCTGCATGTAGTTTGCCGATTTCAAAATCAGAACCCGAGGTGTGTAAAACTTGTGCCGGTTGAGCTGGCCAAAGATGTTTCATGAGTGAAATTTTATTACTTTGAAGAATTTAAGTCACCTCAGTTTTTGTTGAATCTCATGAGTGACACAGACGAGATAGACTAAAGACTTGAAATTAGCTACGATGACACCTTATACCAACATGATTTCTAACAAAACCATCTGCAGGGACTCTTTAAAGTTTTACTCGTCCTATTTTCCTTTAGTTTCCCTTACCCAAATTCCGCTCGCTGTATTAGTTCTTCTTCAAAGATTTTTAGACCCCTTTTTAGAAAACCATCCGATCGTTGCTGTTGTTATTTTATTGCCTTTGTTCTCCATCGGTTCAAGTTTAGGAACTGCATTTAATTATATTCTAATAAATCTCCCAGACAGGAGAAACTTACGCACATTCCTAAAAGCAATATATTCAATCGGTCCAACGACAATCACTACGCTTGTTCTGACTTCGCTCATGGTGGCAATGTTTTTTGGTTTGGGGCTAGCCGCTTTTATACTACCTGGTCTTTATTTTATGGCGCTCTATTTTTTCGTTCCTATTTTGGTAGTCTCGTCCTCGAAGCAAACCGTGGCACAGTACCTCTACGCGTCAAAACAAATAGTTACTCATTCTAGAAAAAACTTTTTTGTAACTTTAGTCATTGCTCTTGCAACATTTTTAATGGAACTTCCCATCTCATTTTTGGTTAATCAGTTGTCGGAACAATTCGGCTACGCTCCCCTTTTTGATGTTTCTTTTTCTATCTGCCTCGGAGGGTTGGTAGACGTCTTCATCTGTTTTTATTTTTTAGCACTTAAAGAGGAAGGAACTACATGAAATCTGTTTCAGAACTTCTGGAAAATACCCTTTCAAAATCTCCTTATTGGGCCGAAGCTCGTTATCACAAGCGAACCTCGCAAGCCCTATCGGTACAAAAAGGGCTAGTCAAACAGGCCAAGTCAAATCTCACCTCTGGAGTCGGAATTAGGGTTTTGGTTGATGGGGCTTGGGGTTTTTCTTCTACTTCAGACTTAAGCCCTCATTCCCTAGAGAAAACTTTAAAACTTGCGATCGAATGTGCTAAATCGCTTAGCCAACTCAAAAAAGCCCAAATAAAAAAGCTTCCCCCAACAAAACTTGCTAAGGGCTTATTCATCATCCCTGGTTATGAGTTGCTGCAAAAAATGCCCCTCGATCAGAAGCTTCAAGCGGTACTCAAAGCCGAAGAGCAAACTCGAAAAAGTTCGTCTCTAATTCAAAGTGCCACCTGTGTTTATAATGAGCTTTTTGAAGACAAAGTCATAGTTACAACCGATGGAGCTAATGCCACTTCAAGTTTAGCCAGGAATGAAATCAAACTTGGAGCCATTGCATCGAAATCGGGAGAGATGGCTGAAAGCCACGAGTCTGTAGGAAAAACTGGAAGCTGGGACTGCCTGTTTTCAAGAAGTTCCTTAAGTGAAATGTCAGAAAACGCCGCTAAATTAGCTGTTGATTTACTTTCGGCGCCCAAAATTCCTGGCGGCAATGCAGTTCTCATTTTATCTCCCGCCATGGTAGGACTACTTTCTCATGAAGCTATCGGGCATACAGTAGAAGCGGATTTTGTTTTGTCCGGTTCAGTTGCTAAAGACAAACTTGGAACTCAAGTTGCAAGCCCTTTAGTCACTTTAAGCGATAGCGGTACAGTCAATGGAATTAAATACTCAGGAGGAGAACTCTTAGTCGATGACGAGGGGGTAATCACCCAAAAGACCACCATCATTAAAAACGGGATTCTCAACTCTTATCTCCATAACCGAGAATCTGCTGCTATTTTTGGGGTGGAGCCAACCGGCAATGGTCGTGCTTGGCTGTATCATGATGAACCTTTGATTCGAATGAGAAACACCTATATTGAACCAGGACAACAAAGCTTAGAGGAAATCATTGCTACCACCGATGAGGGATATTTAGTCGATTGTCCTTTAGGCGGTCAGGCCGACGCTACGGGAGAGTTTATGTTCGGAGCTCAGAAAGTCACAAAAATTGAAAATGGCAAACTAACAAAAATGTACCGAGGCGCCACCATCTCTGGTCAAGCTTTTGAGGTCTTATCGACTGTTGACGCCGTTTCGAAAGAATTCTTATTAGATCTCGGATCCGGATATTGTGGAAAAGGCCAACCTGCTAAAGTCGACGCCGGCGGCCCTTTTATTCGGTGTCGAGCTACTATCGGAGGAGTTCAAGAATGAGTCAGCCACTTCGAATTGAAAAAGATAAACTCGAATCAGCAGCAGAAAAGCTTCTTACTTTTGCGGTTAAAGCTGGAGCTGATGTAGCTGAAGTTTGTGGAAGCTACGGTAACAAAACAAGAATCGGTTTAGAGAAACAGGATTATCACTTGGCTTCTGCTGATGACGGCTACTCTTTAGGAATCAGAGTTTTAAAAGGACAACAACAAGGGTTTGCCTCGTGTAACTCTACCGAACCTAGCGAACTCAAAGAAATTGCAATGAAAGCGATTGAAATCGCTGGTTTTTCACCAGCCAATCCGCACTACTCTATCAACCTAAGTGCTAATGTCCCCACAAACTCCCCCAAAAATCTGCTCGATCCTGCCCTTATTGATATCTCATTGCAAACTCAGAAGGATTGGACACGCCTTTTAGTTGGAGAAGCCATAAAGGATAAAAGATTTCGGCTCAATGAAGGTTCTGTTGAAATCGGGACCAGTCTTTCCTTAGTGCTCAACTCGCTCGGCACTCACCAACTTGAAGCAGATTCTGCCGTTGGCTGGAGCCTCATGGGCATGGGGGTTGAGGGAAATAACATCACGAGCTTCGATTATTTTTCTCAAATGGTACGGTCAGCGGCCGAAGCAGGAGACAAAATAGTTTTCTCGGCTCGAAATTTTGTCGCTGAGGTTTTACGCAATTTACAAATAGGAAAATCCGAAAGCTACAAAGGAATGGTCATTTTTACCCCAAGAGCTGTTTTAGACGTTCTGATTTCTAGCCTCTCTTATCATCTTAACGGACGAGTCATTGCTGAAAATACCGGCAAATGGACCCTTAAAGATCGGGAGATTCCTATTTTAAATAAGGCCCTTACCCTTACAGATAACCCGTGGCTAAAGGACAGGTCCGGTTGTTCCAGTTTCGATCGCGAAGGGACACCCACTGCTCCACTTTCATTAATAGATCGTGGAGTTCTAAAAAACTTTTGTCTAGATCATTACGCGGCTCATGCGCTTCAACTTTCCAGCACAGGGCATGCGGCGGGGGGCCCTTCTAGTTTACCTACAGTTTCGCCTCACAATTTGTGCTTGATGGCCGGTAGTTCACCTGAGGACAGCCTCTACCAAAGAGCTGCTCAAAACCAGAAAAGCTTCCTAGTTGTTCACAGATATTCCGGCCAATCGGATCCGGTCACCGGCGATTTTTCAGGTGTGGCCAAAGGTGCTGAATGGTGGGTAAATGGAGAAAGGCAATATTATGTTCAAGAAACGCTCATCTCAGGAAATATTTTTGAAGCTCTTGGAAAAGACCTCGTTGAAATTTCTAAAGAGACGGAAGTTATTGACAGTGCCGAAGAAAGCCCTACCCTACTTATTGATAACATTTCTGTCACTGGGGGGTAATGTGGGTGCAAAACCAAACAAAACAGAGATCGCTACTTTGGCAGGGGGATGCTTTTGGGGAGTTGAGGAGCTGCTAAGAACTTATAAAGGGGTTATTTCAACTCAAGTGGGCTATACGGGAGGATCTTTACCCAATCCTACATATGACATCATTAAAACTGGAGCGACTGGGCATGCCGAGAGTGTCGAGATCGAGTTTGATCCCAAATTGATATCTTTTGAAGAACTTCTAAAATTCTTTTTTAAAATGCATGACCCCACCACTCTAAATCGACAAGGAAACGATATTGGGAGCCAATACCGTTCCGTTATCTTTTATCACAATGACGAACAAAAAAAGGTAGCGCAAAGGGTGAAAGAAATGGTGGACCGCTCCGGAGCCTGGAAACGTCCGGTTGTCACTGAGATCATATCCGCCATGCCTTTTTATCCGGCCGAAGACTATCACCAAAAATATCTTAAAAAGAATCCCGGCGGCTATACCTGCCATTACGTCAGAGACTACAAGTTTTAGTATTTTTGCGTTGCTTCCAACTAAAATGTAAAAGCATAAAACCGCCACTCGACAAGAAGTGGGGTTAAGCTTATTTTACGCAAACTATGTTTGATTCTCTTACAGAAAAGCTTGTCACAACTTTAAGAACCCTGAGCGGGAAAACTCGATTGTCAGAGGAGACCCTGGACGAAGTTTGTCGTCAACTTAGGACCAATCTTCTCGAGGCGGACGTTAACGTCAAAGTCGTTAAAGACTTTATCGAATCAGTTCGCGCTAAATCGCTCGGAAAAGAAGTTCAAAGAAGCATCAGTCCGGAACAACATTTTATACGAATCGTTTATGAAGAATTGACTCACGTCATGGGTGGCAAAGCTACGGAACTCAACTTTCGAGTCCGTCCCCCGGCAGTCTTTATGGTAGTGGGGCTACAAGGAAGTGGAAAAACAACTAGTAGTGTTAAATTAGCCAAATATATCAAAGACAAATTCAAGAAATCGGTGTTGGCCGCTTCGATGGACGTTTACCGACCCGCTGCCATCGAACAGTTGGCCATCCAAATGCAGTCGCTTGGGATTGAAAACTTTGAAAGCTCCACAACTAAATCGGTCAGAGAACGCGCTATTCTTGCGAAAGAAGAGGCCATTCGAAAAAACATGGATGTTCTTTTGGTTGATACGGCTGGACGACTCCATATCGATAACGAAATGATGGATGAAGTTTCTGAACTAGCCCAAGTTTTTCAACCCGCTGAAATCCTTTTAGTAATCGACGGAATGACCGGACAGGACGCCGTTAAAATTGCCTCAAGTTTTAATGAACGACTGGCTTTATCGGGATTGATTCTAACCAAACTCGATGGGGATGCCAGAGGTGGAGCGGCTCTATCAGTGCGAGCCGTAACTGGAGTTCCCATTAAATTTGTCGGGATCGGTGAAAAATCGGCCGATTTTGAAGTTTTTCACCCCGATCGATTGGCCTCCCGGATTTTAGATATGGGGGATCTACTCTCTTTAGCAGAGAAGGCCACCACCACTTTAGACCCTGAAGAGACCCTAAAACTCGCGACAAAAGCCAAAAAAAATGACTTTACCCTGGCCGATTTTTACTCCCATCTTCAGCAAATAAAAAAAATGGGATCCTTTGAAAACCTTATGAAATTTCTCCCTGGAATGGGGCAAATGACTAAGCAATTCAAGGACATGGCTCCGCCGGATACCGAACTAAAAAAGATTGAAGCTATCATCCAATCCATGACCCCCAATGAGCGAGTGGACCACAATTTACTCGACGGTAGCCGCAGAAAAAGGATTGCAGCCGGATCCGGGACTAAGGTTGAGGATATTAACAAGCTTATGAAACAGTTTCTCGAAGCCCGTAAGATGATGACTAGACTTACAAAAATGTCTTTGGGAAAACGCAATAGGATGTGGTAGGAGAGTAGGCAGTAGTATTATTCGCTAAAAGCGCATGTTGGAGGCTTATAAATAAATGGCGACAGTTATCAGATTTTCAAGACACGGAACAAAGAAAAAACCTTATTTTCGAATGGTTGTTCAAGACAACCGCGCTCCTAGAGACGGAAAATTCGTCGAGCATATCGGTGCTTATGATCCCATTAAAGGAGATACTTCTCTTTCAGTAAAAAGAGATCGTTTGGAGTACTGGCTAAGCACAGGTGCTCAGCTCTCTGATTCGGTAAGAACTCGTTTGAAGCCGGTACTTAAGCAGTTACAAGCCGCAGCTCCGCAGCCTGTGGCTAGCGATAAACCGGCAAAAGAAGCCAAAGCCAAAAAACCGGCTAAGGCTAAAGCCAAAGCTAAAGAAGCGTAATTAGTTCTAGTTTTGGGTTGCCCAAAAAATGGAGGACTCAAGTGGAAGAGTTAAGAAACTTAGTAGAAGTAATGGCAAAGGCCCTGGTCGACTATCCGGAACAGGTAAATGTTGCGGAAGTTGAAGGGGAACAGACCACAGTTATTGAATTAAAAGTCGCCAAGGAAGACCTAGGGAAAATAATTGGAAAAGAAGGTCGAACCGCTCGCTCACTCAGAACAATCCTTGCCGCAGTTTCTACTAAACTTAGAAAACGCTCTGTTCTAGAAATTCTAGAATAGGACAGAATTAGAGCTTTGCAGTTGATGGAATTAGTTGAAATTGCAAAAGTGGTTAGGCCCCATGGTTTTAAGGGGGCTCTTGTTGCCAAGACAGATTCAGGTCGAGATTCAGCTCTATCTTATTTAACGACTTTGTACTTAGGAAAGTCTCCCGACATTACAACCGAACATCAAGTCATCGAAAGCGCTTGGATGCCCAAGGGATGGAAGTTAGAACTCTCGGGAATTACTAGCGATACGATGGCGAAAGGCTATCGCACCTATTCTGTCTATGCGTTAAGACAGGACTTAGCACCTGTAGCAGAAAACGAATTTTATATTCATGATCTGTTGGGATCTTCAGTCGTGGATAGTTTTTCGCAAAAACACTGTGGAACGCTCACGTCGATCGAGCCAACCTCAAACCAAACACCTGAAATCAACCAAGACAGATGGTGGATTGAATCAAACGGGAATGTTTTTTCAATTCCGGCCACTTCAAAGTACATTCAAAAAATCGATATTTCTCAAAGAACAATCTGGTTAAAAAACTTGTCCGACTTCTTAAGTTTTGAATGAGTTGTCCAAAGTTTCACTTTCTCACTCTCTTTCCAGAGCCAATCCAGATATGGATGACAACCAGTATTTTAGGTCGCGCGTATAAAGCAGGACTCTTTGATTTCAAAATTTACCAATTAAGAGATTTTGCCGGTGATAAACACCATAGCGTTGATGATGTAGCTTATGGCGGGGGCGGAGGCATGGTTCTAAGAATGGATCCTTTGGTTAAAGCCATTGAGTTTATAAAAAATGAGATCGGAAAAGAAAACTCATCCGTTATTTACTTTAATCCTGGCGGAAAGCGTCTTAATCACCAATTGGTCTGCAGTTTTTCGAAAAGAGCTTATACGACACATTTTATTTTTGTCTGCGGACACTATGAAGGGGTCGATCAGCGTTTCATCGACCATTGGGTAGATGAAGAGGTGTCTTTAGGTGATTTTGTTTTAACTGGAGGAGAACTCCCCGCCCTAGCTCTAGCAGACTCGATGGTTCGTCAATTTGAAGGAACCCTCGGTTCTAAGACCACAGCGTCCACGGAATCGTTCGCCCTGTCGCTGGACGACAAAACATTGCTTGAGTACCCTCATTACACTCGACCTCAAGAATATTTGGGCCATAAAGTCCCCGAAATTTTACTAAGCGGGGATCACAAAAAAATTGAAGCTTGGAGACTGGAACAAGCCCTTAAACGCACCCAAGACAAACGACCCGATCTCATTGACCTTAATTGACAATCACCTATCAAAACTATTAATTGGTAACACTATGGCTGACTTTGAATCCTTAAAAATTATTGGTTTTGATTTTGTTGAATTTGCAGTGGGGGATCTTGACAAAGCGTTATCTCTCTACTTGCACATGGGCTTTGAAAAAGCAGGGACCCGTGAAATTCACGAGCGCAAGCTTAAGTCTTATCGAGTCGTCCAAAACGACATTAACATTATTTTAAGTCGCAGCACCGACCCCAAAGACCCAGTCGCTAAATTCCATCACGCTCATGGTGATGGAATCCTATCAGTTGCTTTTCTTTGCGAAGATGCCGTCTCAGCGTTGGAGATAGCCGTATCCAGGGGAGCTGAAGTTATAGAAAGTCCCAGAACTTACCAAAAGGATTTTGGAGCGGTCACTCAAGCCTCAATTAAGGCGTTTGGAGATGTCAGACATACCTTCATTTCTAGAAAGGGGAATCTTTTTGCTGAAGGATTTGATGTCCCCTATAAAATCACCAGCCGCGGCTTTGGACTCATGGGAATTGATCATGTCACAAATAACGTCGCGAAGGGTGAGATGGAAAACTGGGCCAAATATTATGAACAGATTTTTGGCTTTAAAAACACCCGTTTTTTTGACATCCACACTGAAAGAACCGGCCTTTACTCAAAAGTCATGGAAAGTCCAAATGGGGTAATTAAAATGCCGGTGAACGAACCCACCGAAAATGCATCCCAGATTCAAGAGTTTCTAGATATGAATCATGGTGCGGGAGTACAGCACCTTGCTTTAACTACCAACAATATCGTGGAAACTTTGGTGAAATTGAAAAAAGAGGGCTTAGACTTTCTGTCGGTTCCTCAAACCTACTACGAAGCCGTTCCCAAAAGAGTCCCTAATATAAAAGAAAATCTTAAGGAACTTGCTGACTTAGGCATTCTTGTGGATGGCAGTAGCCAAGGGTATCTTCTTCAGATTTTTACTAAAAATGTCGTGGGTCCCTTCTTTTACGAAGTCATTCAACGGCGCGGGGACAATGGATTTGGAGAAGGAAACTTTACCGCTCTCTTTGAAGCTATCGAAAGAGACCAAATTGCCAGGGGCGTTCTTAAAGCTTAGCCATTGATAACTCATTAAATTTATTGACTCTAAGCTCTAAAAATAGGAAAACATGCGCTCAAAGTGGGTGGCTTGAATCCTATTGAGTCAACCTTCTCATGGTTAAGGCGGCGCTTTAACCGCGATTTCAGGAAGCAAAACCAGAGTCGTTTTGAAAAAATTAACGGGCCTAGGCCCACTAACAAATCCTGATTGGCGTTTGTCACAGGTGACTTTGATCGAAAGTCTCGATTTAAAGTCAGGAGTCATTTTTCATGTCATTAGATAACCCTGGTTTGGGAGAACAAACCACAAGAAATCAAAAGAGGATGGGCTTGAGTCAAGAAACAAAAAACAAAGGCTTATTATCTCAACTACAAAAGTTATCGGTAACCGAGTTACCAGAACTTCCCTCTGAAGATCGGTTTTTAGAAGATCTCGGAGAAAAACTACAAGAGAATGGAAAAACATTCTCTCAACTTCTAGAAGAAAGCCAAAAAGGGGCTAAATTCCAAGAAGGTGAAGTAGTCGAAGGGCTAGTCGTTGCTACCAATCGCGATTTTGTCACTATCGATATCGGTTACAAATCTGAAGGACAAATTAGCTCTCAAGAATTCTTAGACAACAAAGGGGAATTGATCGTTGCAGCCAATGATCACATTCTCGTTTACATTGAGAAAGTTGAAGACGATGAAGGTCGCTTAATCCTCTCCAAAGAGAAGGCTGACGTTCTTCGTGCTTGGGATGAAATTAGTGAAGCTTGCGAAAAAGATGAATTGGTCGAAGGTGTAGTAGTCGCTAAAGTTAAAGGCGGGCTTTCCGTCGATATCGGTGTTAAGGCTTTCTTACCTGGCTCTCAAGTCGACATTCGCCCAACAAAAAACTTGGACCAATATCTTGGCAAAAGCTACAAGTTCAAAATTATCAAATTTAACAAAAAGCGTGGAAACATCGTTTTATCTCGAAGAATGCTGCTCATGGAAGAAAGAGCTCGCATGAAAGAGAAAACCCTTTCCAATATCGAAGAAGGCCTGGTCACCGAAGGGCTGATCAAAAACCTTACCGACTATGGTGCTTTCATTGATTTGGGTGGTTTAGATGGTCTACTTCACATTACAGACATGTCTTGGGGCCGCATTAAGCATCCTTCGGAGCTCTTTAAAGTCGGAGACAAAATCCAAGTTAAAGTTCTTAAATACGATGAGGATAAAGAGCGTGTTAGCCTTGGCTACAAACAAATGTTGCCAGATCCTTGGAACACAGTGGAACAACGTTACTCCCTCAGCATGAGAGTCAAAGGTAAAGTCGTCAGTCTCACAGACTACGGTGCTTTTGTTGAGCTTGAGCCTGGAGTCGAAGGATTGGTTCACGTTTCTGAAATGTCATGGACTCAGAGAGTGAAACACCCGTCAAAGATCCTCAATGAAAATGACGTGGTTGAAGCTATCGTTCTTGATGTTGATACCGGTAATCGTCGTATCTCCTTAGGAATGAAGCAAATTGAGCCCAATCCTTGGGATATCATTGCTGATAAATATCCAGTAGGCAGCAAAATCAAAGGTGTCATTAAGAACACCACCGATTTCGGTGTCTTTGTAGGAGTCCCTGAAGGTATCGACGGCTTAGTACACGTTAGTGATATCACCTGGGAAAACAAAGCAATCGATCCAAACACTCACTTCAAAAAGGGTGAAGAAGTCGAATGCATGGTTCTCTCCATAGACAAAGCTGCTGAAAAGTTCAGCTTGGGTATCAAACAATTGTCCAATGATCCTTGGCGCGCAGTAGCCGACAAATACGCCCCTGGAACTCGAGTTAAAGGTAAAGTGACCAAAGTCGCAGACTTTGGAATTTTCCTTGAAATTGAACAGGGAATTGAAGGCTTGTTGCACGTTTCCGAATTAGATGGCGATGTTGGCAAACCAAAAGAGCAACTCAAAACCTTTACGGAAGGAACCGAAATCGAGTGTATGGTCACTGCCGTTGACTTGAAGGAGCATAAATTGTCCTTGTCGGTCAAAGCAATGAACAAAGCTGAAGAGAGGGAAAACATCCGTCACTACGCTAAGCAAACTTCTTCATCTTCACGTACCAGTTTCGGAGATGTCCTTAATGAATCTCTAGCTGCAAAACTGAAGGAAGCAGCCGAAAAAACCGAGCCCGGCTCTTCAGATGAAGGGTCTGATAAAAACTAAGCATGAAAAAAATCATGCGAATTCTTTTAGCAATCATGGTGGTGTGTTTCACCACCATGATTGTCTCTTTAACCGTATCGATCCTAAAACGAACAGTAGTCGGGAGCTCTCAAAATCCAAATCTGCCTCACGTTGTGGTTTTGGACTTAAATGGGGTGATCTACACTAGCAACACATTCATCAAAAATATCGAAGCCATTGGTGAAAATAAAATGAGTAAAGCTGTTGTGATCAGAATTAACTCCCCGGGTGGCGTCGTAGGTCCTTCTCAAGAAATTTATGAGTCGATCAAATCTTTAGACCAGAAAATACCAGTTATTATCTCCATGGGATCCTTGGCGGCCAGTGGTGGATATTATGCCGCGCTCGGTGGGCGAAAGATTTTTGCAAACCCTGGAACTCTAACAGCCAGTATTGGTGTCATTATGGAGTTCATTAATACTGAGAGACTTTTAGATTGGGCCAAAGTTGAGAGGTATGCGATCAAATCGGGGAGGTTGAAGGATATCGGCAACCCTTCAAGAAAAATGCTTCCGGAGGAAAAACTTTTTCTTCAGTCTCTGCTTGATGATGTGCATGTCCAATTTAGAAAAGAGGTCCAAAACAGAAGACATTTAACCGATGCCGAACTTAATGAAATAGCCGACGGTCGCATCATGACTGGAGCCCAAGCTAAAAAAGCCAAATTAGTTGATGCTCTAGGCGGTTATCAGGAGGCCGTCAAAGAAGCGAAAGCTTTATCTGGGCTTAATGAGCAAGCCCCTGTCATCATCAAAGCACCCTCTAAAGGCCTCATCAAAGACCTCCTACTAGGAGATAGCGACGAAGAAGAAAGCCGCTTTGATCGACTCTTCAATGCCCTCTTCAATCTTTCAGACTATATCTCTGGTTCTGCTCACTCGCGGATTCTTTATTTAAGTGCTCAATTCTAGTTCTTGTCCAATCCAAATAGTTCAGCAGCATTTTTGTAGAAAACTTCATCCCAATGTTCTTTCGGAACAGCTTTCATCACAGCTTGAACATAGGGTTTAACTTCCATAAGAGGCCAATCAGTTCCAAACATCATCTTCTTAGGGTTTTCAACATAAAACCAAAACCAACGCATAGGCTTAGTCACTAACTCTTCAACAGCTTCAGGATTAGCTTTAGAAACATCGCCAAGCATTAAGGCAGAGAGGTCAACAAACACATTATCGTTTTTATAAACTACTTCGGCTGCTGACGAAAACCAGGGATTTCCCATATGAGCCAAGACAAAATTCACTTTAGGAAACCTTAAAGCTACTTCATCAATCTGTAGCGGCTCAGCGTATTTCACTTTGGCTTTTTTGTCGTAAGTATCCCCGGTATGAAAAACGACAGGGACTCGATATTTTTCAGCCAACTTATAGAATGCAATATAGAAAGGATCTAAAGCATACCGCGGTACATAGCCCAAATAGACCTTCATACATTGATAATCATGTCGTTTTAAACCCTCTTCCACTGTGGCGAGCAAAGTGGTTGGAACAATCGGTGCACATATCGCCCATTTGATTTTAGATTTCTCTCTGAAAATCTTTAATTTCTTTAACTTTTGAGGGTTCTGCGGCAAATGAACGACGGCACCGACTACGTTAGCATTCTGGTACATCTGTTCCATCTGCGTCGAAGGCTGTTGAGACTCTTTAACTTCATCTTCAATTGCAAAATGGCTGTGAGCATCGATAATCCGATTGGGATAGAGAGCCTCATCAAAATGAATTAAGCCGGTCCCTTTTTGATGCCAGGTAGTTGTACATCCTAAGACAGTGAAAAAAGTTACAATTGAAATAAACCTTATGAAGAAAAGCATCTGTTCCCCTTCTGGGTCATAATAGATCCGCTACCATACCCTAGGTTTGTCTCAATGGGAAAATATCTAAACCGTAAACCTAAATACTTGGCCTAGTAGAGGGTTTTTCTTAAAGAGCCTTGTCCGAGAGATTTTCTTTTGAATTACCGAGGTTTCTGAAAAGCCGGCTCTTCCAAAACATCTTCGACGGGGGGCTCCGCTTTAGGTTGAGTTGTTTCCACATCGCTTGAGGGAGGCTGATTAACCTCTGACCTGGGGTTAGGGTCGGCCAAAACATCCATTAAAACTCCCAAATCGCTCTCTTCATTCGGTTCGGTTTCATCCTCACGATAAACGGACAATTCACCAGCAACACCCCACAATCTTTCTTGAAGAGCAGTTTGATACTGGTCATCTTCCAAGTACCCCATACGATTCATAATTCTTAATATCTTTCCAACCCTTCGCTTGGAAAATAGGGTGAGTTCCTTTTTGACAAAATAAGAATGATATTTAATGGGTGAGGGTAACAACATAGCTAGAAAAGCTGCCTGTTTAGGAGTGATTTTCGAGGGAGATATTCCAAAATAATAACTAGCCGCTTCTTTTATACCGTAAATACTAGGACCCCATTCAGCCATGTTGAGATAAAAGGTAAGGATTTCCGTTTTGGATAACACCTTTTCGATCGCTCTCGCCAAAACTAGTTCTTTGAATTTTCTCCAAAGAGATTTTTGCCGACTTAAGTACACATTTTTTACCACCTGTTGGGTTAAAGTGCTCCCGCCCCTAGCCCATCTTTTCTCCTCCCAATCCTTTTTGATAGACTCTCTTAGTTCGTGATAATCAACCCCCTGATGGCTAAAGAAGCTCGTATCCTCAGAAGCAATAACTGCCATAAACATAGAATTGGAAATTTGTTTAGTCCCGACCCAGCCGGATGTTTTGGGCCCCATTTCCCGATCTACCCAGCTCTTATCGGCTAACTTAATAGGCACGACTATTTTGGAGCGCATCTCATTAAAATCGGGAACTCTAATAAAAGCATCCAGCACAAAGGCAAAGAGACCTCCAATGAGAACTAAGAAAGCCCAAAAAATGCTAAGTAAAACTTTATTGTTCTTGTCCATTGCTGGAATCTAACCTTAGTAGTACCTTGTTAAATTGGCAATGTAACCGATGGACGAGAAAAAGAACATAGCTACTAACCCAGAACTTATTTTACGGGGCGTTCGTCAAAACAATCTCAAGGATATCGATCTCGATATTCCCCTTGGCAAAACAATTATCATTACCGGACCAAGTGGCTCTGGAAAATCTTCGCTTGCCTTTGAAACAATCTACGCCGAAGGGCAGAGACGCTACATGCAATCGCTCTCCACCTATGCCAGACAATTTCTAGAGCGATTCAAAGCCCCCTTGGTTGACAAGTTACACAATATTCCCCCTTCCATAGCTCTAGAACAAATTAACCCGGTAAGAAACTCCAGGGCTACGGTAGGTACCACAACAGAACTGAATGATTACCTTCGACTTCTGTTTGAAAAAATCGGCCAAGAATATTGCCCGAAATGTCATGTACCCAAAGAACAACAACACCCGCAAGAAATATATGAGCAAATAAGAAACAAATATCCGGAACAAACAATTCTCATTTGTGCTCATACGAAACCCAAAGAAACCTCAGAAGACTATCTCAATGAACTTTTACGATCAGGTTTTACGAGAGTTCTTGTGGGTTCGGAGGCGATTCTCGTTGAGGATCTTTTAAAAAAGAAAAAGCTACCCAAAAATTTTATTGTCGTAATCGACCGGCTAAAACTTAAACTTGAAACTACCAAGGAAGAACTTAAAAGATTTAGCGAAGGGCTTCAAAATAGCATTGGAATCGGAGACAACGAAGCCAACCTCTATCTTGAAGAAAACAAAAAATATACTCTTGTAGCCAATTTTTCGAAATTTGCCCGTTGTCCTAAATGTTTAGAAATTGCTAGCCCCAAGTCGGCTATCTCCTTTTCTTTTAATAGCCCTTTAGGAGCCTGTGAAACCTGTAAAGGATTTGGTAACACTCTGGAGATTGATGAAGACCTTATTGTTCCGAATGCCTCTCTCTCTTTGGCACGAGGAGCGATTGATCCCTTTACAAAACCCTCCCTAAAACACTGGCAAAAGAAACTGCTTGAATTCTGTCATGCTAATAAAATCGATGAGACTCTTCCTTATAAAGAACTCCCCAAAAAACATCGCGAGTTAGTTTTTAATGGGGATAAAAAGTTTCGAGGTGTGCGAGGCGTTTTCAAGATTTTAGGGGAAGACAAATACAAAATGCGAATCCGCGTTTTTATTAGCCGCTACACCTCTCCCTTCACCTGCAAAAGCTGTGAGGGGCAACGTTTAAATAACGATACTCTGCGGGTTAAAGTTGCGAACTTAAGTATAGCTCAAGTTTCGTCCATGACTATTTTAGAGTTAAAAAGATTTTTCTTTGGGTTGTCCTTATCTGACAGGGAAAAAAAGATTTCCTCTGACATTTTAGCTCAACTCAATCGCAGGTTGGATACCTTGGAGACCGTAGGCCTAGGTTATCTTACATTAGCGCGGCTAACTCGTACTCTTTCGGGCGGAGAATACCAAAGAATTCTGCTTGGAACTCAACTAAGCCAGGGATTGACCGATACCCTTTACGTTCTCGATGAACCTTCAATCGGACTACATCCCAAAGATACGCGTCAACTTTTAAAGGTTCTCAATAAACTCTACGGTCTCGGGAACACTTTGCTTTTGGTGGAACACGATCCTGAAGTCATCGAATGGGGACAACATATTGTTGATATGGGTCCCGGTTCTGGCATGCGCGGAGGAGAAGTGATATTTTCTGGCTCTAGGGAACTTTTTTTAAAAGCCGATTCCACAACCTCTAGGGCAGTCAGAGATTGGAAAAATGAATGCCGGCACGCCCTCATGAGGCCCTTAAGTGAGCCTTCAGGAGAGTGGATTGAAGTTCGTGGTGCTAGCAGCAATAATTTAAAAAATATCGATGTGGACATCCCATTAAATTGTATTGTTGCCGTTACGGGAGTCTCCGGTTCAGGTAAAAGTACATTAGTAGTCGATACACTTTTTCAAGCGCTCTCAAAAATATTATTGGGCACAAGCGATAAAATCGGCAAGTTCAGCTCAATCAGCGGCTTTGAAAATCTATCTTCGGTTGAGCTGGTAGATCAAAGCCCGATTGGAAAATCTTCCCGTTCCAATCCGCTCACTTTCATTAAGGGTTATGATGAAGTTCGAACTTTATTCGCACAAACCCCAGAAGCTACTAGAAAAGGATTTGCTCCTGGCTATTTTTCATTCAATGTTTCCGGCGGCAGATGCGAGACTTGTGAAGGAGAAGGTCGAATCAAAGTGGACATGGTCTTTATGGAGGATGTTTGGGTTCCCTGCCAAGATTGCGATGAAAAACGGTTCAAACCTAGTATTTTAAATGTGAAATATCGCGGCAAAAACATCGATGATTGTTTGAGAATGACTATCGACGAAGCCTATGAGTTTTTTAAAGGCATCCCATCACTAAGGACTAAATTATCTCTCCTAATAGATGTAGGGTTAGGCTATCTCCAGTTGGGGCAACCGGGCTTTACTCTTTCGGGTGGTGAGGCCCAGCGGCTCAAGATCGCTAGAGAGCTTTCTCAAACTATGAGTAAGGGTTCTTCTACCTTATTCATTTTAGATGAACCGACAACTGGGCTTCATTTTAATGAAGTTGCCAGACTCATTCATGTCCTTAGAAGACTCATCTCAAACGGGCACTCAGTTATCGTTATCGAACATAACCTCCAACTGATTTGTGCGGCCGACTACATTATCGATCTTGGTCCTGAAGGAGGAGACGGAGGAGGAACCCTCACTGCAGTGGGAACTCCCAAAACCGTTGCTCAGAAAAAGGTTTTACACACCAGTCGATACCTTTCAGAGCTACTGTAGGAAAACAATCTAGTTAATTCCTAGACACACTGTCAGTAATTTTTGCAACGACTCAATTATGAACGCTCACATAATCTGCACTTTTAAATTTCTATCGTATTGAATTTAGAATTAAAAAATCAATTGTGAATTTTCTTTCATAATTTTTTGACTGAAAACTTGCCAGCCAAGGATTGACTCAGAGCGTTACAACCTGTACAGTAGTAATTAGTTAGCCGTCACTTTTTCATTCACTAGATTTTTGGGAGGTAGCCTTATGATTAACTGGGATGAGTTTGAACATATACATGTTATTCGAAAACTTAAAGAGGTCATTGCCAAGTGGTTTAGTATCGACGTCTACTTTGCAGACGACCGAGGAAATTTAAAAGTTATTGAGAAAGGGGTTAAAAGAGAACACGCCAATAAAGTTATGAACTTGGTATTACAACGTGATGAAGGGTATGACGCACTCTCTGAGTTCATACGAAACACTACGGCTGAACTTAAAAAAAGCCAAGAAAAGGGGGCTATCAAGGAGTTCCTCCCTAATTTTCAAGGTTCAGCTTTCCCGATAGTTATCGACAATGAATTCATGGGTGCGGTTATCTGTTTGGGGCATCTACCGGAAGGGGCTTCCGATGGGCAGCGAAAAGAACTCGTTAAAGCGATCGCTCATTTTAACTTCCCCCACCAGGAGATCGACTTAGCCGTTTCCAAAGTTAGATGTCTTGAGAAAGATGAGCTTCCTTACTTCTCTGAACTCTCTGACTTGGTCTCACAAGAGATCAGCACTCTCCACAAAGAGATCAGCATGAGAGACGACAGAATTCAGGAACTCAATAAAGAACTGGGAGTTAGATATAAATACGACAACATGATTGGTAAATCTAAACCGATGCAAGATGTTTACGGTCTTCTTGACAAAATTAAAAACAGTGAAAGCACTGTTCTGGTTCAAGGAGAAAACGGAACCGGTAAAGAGCTCATCGCTAAAGCTATTCACTACAACTCTCCACGGAAGGATAACATTTTCGTCACCCAGAACTGCTCAGCGTTTAATGATAATCTATTAGACTCTGAGTTATTTGGACACATTAAAGGATCCTTCACCGGAGCCGTTAAAGATAAGAAAGGGTTATTTGAAACTGCAGACGGTGGAACTTTTTTCCTGGATGAAATCGGGGACACTTCACCCACGATGCAGGTCAAACTCTTAAGAGTTATTCAAGAAGGAACCTTTCTACCCGTTGGAGCCACCGAGCCTCGAAAAGTTGATGTAAGAATTCTTGCAGCAACCAATCGTGATCTGAAAGATATGGTAGAAAAAGGAACTTTCAGAGAAGACCTATACTACCGTATCAACGTTATCAATATCACCGTCCCTCCACTAAGAGACCGTAAAGAAGACATACTAATTCTTTGCGAACACTTCTTAGCAAAGTCGGCACAGGAGAAACAGATTAAACCCAAGCTCTTGACTAAACGGGCTCTCGAGAAGATTTTCGATTACCCGTGGCCTGGTAACATCAGGGAACTTGAAAACGAAATGGAACGGGTAACCGTACTGGCCGGAAGTGAAGGAAAGATTACTGTCGATATGCTCTCAGGTCGAATTCGTGAGTTCGGAGAGAGAAACAAAGTACAAGGAGTCAGAATACAGGGTAAATTACGTGACGCTCTTGAGGAACTTGAACGAGAAATGATCCGAGAAGGATTAAAACGAACCGGTTGGAATAAATCTCGTTTGGCAAAAGAACTAGGAATCAGTCGAGCAGGTCTAATCAACAAAGTAGAAAAGTACAATCTAGACAAGAGGAAATTAATGGCGGCGGGTAAACGACCTGGCGAATTATAATTCTTACAGCGAAAGAATCCTTTGAATCATTTGGGAACAAGTGATTCAAAGGATTTTTTATTGGCCTTGACCTAATTGTTAAAACAGTTCTTATTTCAGAAAGCGAAAAAAGAATTATCACTCTTAAATCTGTCTTCTATACTTTGTACTAGGGTATAAATGTCGGAACCTTTTTTTTGAGTATTACCAAAGAACGCTCAAACCACTGATTGGAGTCCCCCTTTTTCTCTGTTCTCTTTGCTCGCCTTCACTTTCCTCATCTTCACCGCTATCTTGCTCAGAGGCAGTATCTTCGGCACCTTTTACTGTTTCAGCTTCAAAATCCACGATAGATTCTTGTATCGGATCCTCTTCAGAACCAAAATCGATATTTTTGTAGTCTTCTGGGTTAGTACTTGAGAATTCAGCAAAGTGACTGTCGCATCGAGCACACTTTTCTATGTACTTCGACCCTTCATTTAAAAATAGACAACGATGGCAGAGCCGAAGGTAAGTGCTAGGACTGTATTTATCTTCAGCTACAAAGCGCGATTGACTTCGATGGTTTTTTCTCTTCTTCATAATAAAGACCTCCTAACCCAAGCAAAGGAGACGCGCATCTATTTTAAGTATATCCAATACGCCAATTCCGGTCAAAACGCTTGTCAGGCAATGTTTCTTTAAAATTTTAAGTGTCAATTTTTTTGACACAATGTTGGCGTTCTCTCGGAAGAATTTCGTTTCTCGCAAACAAAAAAACCCCCAGCATTTCTGCCGGGGGCTTTTGATACCTTTTAAAGGCCTTAAGAGGAACTTTGGTCTTCACTACTCTCAACTCTTCGCGGGAACTTCAGCTACCGTGAAAACCCAATCTACAACAACTTCTTCTCTGCTTAGTAGTTCCTCTTAGCCCTTTAAGCTTTAGTCCTTTGGGGGACCTTTTGCTTTAAGCCTTTTTTCAGAGGCCACTCTTACCTGTTAGTCAGAGGACCTCTCATAACATTTCCATTAGCTGGAATCGAAGTGGCTCGATTATTCAGTATTCCTCCAAATCTGGATGGAAGCTGAGTTCTTGGGCCACCTGGATTTCCTCCAGTGAATCCTTGAAGTCTTGTACCATTGTTGACATTCTGAGTAGCTCCGCCTTGCTGGAACTGAGCCATCTGAAGCTGCTGGTTTTGATTGATGAGCTGAGTAACTGCTTGCTCATCTTCTTTCATGCCAGCCAACTGAGAATTCAGTTTATTCACTTCAGAGTTCAACATGTCTCTAACTTTAGCTAACTTCTTAATCTGTCTATTTCCATCTTCGATGGCGACATCGACATTAGCATTGAACTGAGAGAGCTTTTGCTCTTTGAAGTTTAAGTCTTGTTGCATAGTCATTAGCATACTTTGAAGCTCATTTCTCTGCTCTGGGGCTACCATCATCAACATTTGACGTTGCTGATCATAGTTTCTCTTGGCTGTGTCGACATCACTCTGCAGTTCAGCTTGTTGCTTCTTCACTTCAGGAGCTAAAGCGGCTCTTCCACCTTCTTTTAGCTCTTCAAGTTGTTCATCAAGTTTAGCTGCTCTATCTTTAGCATTCGTCAGAGCGATCTGAGTCTTCTGAATGTCAGTTTTAACTTTAACTCTTGCAGATATTAAATCCATTGGGGTTGCAAAAGGACTTAACTGAGCCGAAATTGGGTTTCGACCTTCGTTCTGAGTCGTTAATGCTTGAGCATCTCTTAACTCCTGTTGTCCCGAATTAGACGGAAGATCCAACCGAACCGGCCTTGCCACGCCAGGATTTGTGTTCGGGGGCAAGAAGAACGGTGGAGTTTGATTCTGTCCTTGCTGAGGCAACGGTTGATTAAACTGATTAGGATCCGTCTCTCTTTGGCTGCGTTGTGAAGGGACAAAAGGTTGTGTATTGTTAGGTGCCGGAGTAATATCCTCTTGTTTATCCTGACCTAACGCATTCGCTAGTAATCCAGGAAGAATTTCCTCAAGCCCTTTTTCATTTTTCTTATTTTGAACAGCCGCAGGGTTAATTGAAGACTGCTCGGCTCGAGAGTTTAATATCTGATTAGCCGCATCCATCAACCTTTGAAGTTCAGCTTCGCGAGCAGACTCTTTTCCCTTGATCGCATCGCAAAGTTGTTGAGCATTTCTTCTATCAGCAGCGTCATCACCGGTTTCACCGGTTTCACCTGGAAACCTTTGCTGGCGTCTATCTGTTTTGGTAGGAGGAGCTGGCTGATTCTCGTCCTCTTTCTTTGGTTCCTCTTTCTTTGGTTCCTCTTTTTTAGGCTCTTTGTCGGTGATGTTAAGAGCCACGTGAACTAAATTATCATCTAGCAGTTCAGCAATCGCTGCTTCACTATCGATCTCTTTATCGAAAAGCTTTTTGATTAGATCGATAAGAGCTTTTTTTCTGCTCTCTTTACCGAAAGCTTTGGAATCTACTTTTTCCAAATCTTGGATCAGCTTATCTTTGAACTCTTTAACTTTATTTTTGTTATCGGATGAGTTCTCTTTATCAACTCTAACCCAAGCGGCTTTAATCGCTTCTAGGAATTGAACCGGCTCTTTGGAAAACTTTTCAGCAAAAGCTTTCAGGTCGGCTTTTTTCCCATCTTTTCCGAAAATCAACTCATCGGCTTCGGTCTTTAACTCTTTCTCTTTCAAATGGAGAAGAGGCTTTTGATCGGCTGGTTTCTCCGCAACATGCCACAACTTGATATCGGTAGCAGCAAGGACTGGTTTACCCGATGTTAGGGCCAGTGCCATGAGGGCAATGCCACTCCATACGGACAACTTTGCTTTGATATCTACTTTCGAGCTTTTCATTTCAGCATCTCCTTTAGCCATTTGAACTTCTACTTCAACTACTACTTTCAAAATTTAACTCGTGTACTGTTAGTGCGAGCGATACACGAGACTTTCGCTCGAGAGCTTATATGAGCAATCAATATGCCACGCTAGTTTCCGGTAAGGACTCCACGCGAATACGGCCCTTTTCATTTCAAATAGGCTTAGAAGATAGAGGCTGCCTTGAAAGTGAAAGTGTCGAACTGTCAAACAAGTGTAAAAAGAGATCTTAAGTCAAACTCAAGATTTTACCTGATTGCGGCTTATGACTGCTCTGGTTTAGGCACAAAAAAGGCTATGTTGCGCTGCGGCTCATCTTCTAGTAGGGTGGCGCCCATGAGCCGTTTAAATCAGCCCATTCAGGAAAAACGATACCTCTATGTCACCCAAGAGGTCGCCTTTTGTGCAGCTCACAAGCTTTATCGGCCTGAGCTCACCCTTGAGCAAAATGTAGCTTTGTTTGGCAAGTGTGCAAATCCTAACGGCCACGGACACAACTTCACCCTCCAAGCTACATTTAAAGGGGAAATGGACCTGATCACCGGAATGGTCATTGACTTTGCGAAGGCCAAACAACTACTTAAGGAAATCGTAGTTATCCCCTTGGACCACAAAAATCTTAATGAAGATATCCCTTTCCTTCAGGGGCTCATTCCAACCTCGGAAAATGTTGTTGTGGTCCTTTGGGACCGCATTCAAAAAGCCTCTCAACAAGAACCTTGGAGACTCATGAAACTTAAACTAGCCAGCTCCCTCTATCATTGGGTGGAATATTTTGGACCGGAGTACATCTAAACGTAAAAATTCTTAACCCTTTCGAGGCCAAACCATGATAAATCAAGAAAATCCGGAATTAAATCAAGATCTTACATTAAACATAAGTTCTTTGCTCGAAGCCATAGGAGAGAACCCAAACCGGGATGGGCTTTTAAAAACCCCAATTCGTTTCCTCAAGGCCTTTAAATTTCTAACGCAAGGATACGATAAAAACCCTGTAGAAATTATTCAACAGGCATTATTTGAAGCCGACTACTCTGAAATGGTGATAGTTAAAAATATTGAACTTTATAGCCTTTGTGAGCACCACCTGCTTCCCTTTTTTGGAAAGTGCCATGTGGCCTACATTCCAAACGGCAGAATCATAGGTCTTTCTAAAATTCCAAGGGTTGTCGATGCTTTTGCCCGCAGGCTTCAGGTTCAAGAAAGGTTAACATCCCAAATCGCCCAAGCCCTAATGGACCACTTAAACCCACTAGGAGTCGGAGTAGTCATGGAGGCTAGCCACCTCTGCATGATGATGAGAGGAGTAGAAAAACAGAACTCTTTCACTACGACCAGCTCCCTTTTAGGAGATTTTCGCAATCCGGCCACAAGAACTGAGTTTTTCAACTTGATTAAATAGGTGCCCTTGTTGCATTATCGCAGTTTGTTATTTAAGGTGGGGTAAGTAAAAAAGGGAACCGGTACAGGACAACTCATGAGAATATCGATAACAAGTTTAGTGGAAGGGGAAAACACCTTTCATTTCAATAGCCTAAAAGAAGACTGGCTTAAGAAGCTGGTGGAAGATTTAATTCACCAAGGCTATCAGTTAAAATCTCCTCTGATTATCGATACAAACCTAACCAAGGTTGACCCGGATTTCTACTTAAGAGGGAAACTTTCTTGCTCGGTTGAGCAAACCTGTGCCCGTTGTGCCGAAAATTTTAATCTAAAATTGGATTCTAACTTTGAAGTTGCCTTAGCCAACGTCCCTTCCGGCAAACTTCGTTCACCTGAGCTAACCGAAGAAAGTGAAGAGTTAGATATCAACTTCTTTGAAGGGAATGAAATCGATCTCACCCCTATTATTACAGAACAATTTTTTCTAAGCATTCCGTATCAGTCTTTATGTAAGCCTGATTGCTTGGGAATTTGCCAGCAATGTGGCGCAAACCTGAACACGAAAATGTGTAAATGTGCGGAAAAAAAATCTGTCACTCCATTTTCAGTGCTTCAGGAAGTTAAACTATTTAAACAGGAGTAAACCGTGGGCGTACCTAAAAAACGTAAATCACACACAAGAAAAACCAAAAGACGAAGCCATTTGGCTCTAAAGAAGATCAGTATTAATATTTGTCCGGATTGTGGAGAACCCACTTTACCTCACCGTGTTTGCCCCAGCTGCAATCGTTATAAAGGTAAACGCGTTCTTAACCTCGAAGATTAATTCTTGAGAGCCCCCCATTTAAATACAGGTGTCTGTATAGTTATTGACGCCATGGGGGGGGACTATGCTCCTGATATTAATATAGATGGGGCCCTTTTAGCTCTCAACGACGACCCCGAAATTAAACTCCAATTGGTCGGAGACCGCTCTCTTCTTCTTAAGAAACTCGCAGAAAGAAAAACCACTGAATCCGATAGGCTTCAAGTGATTCATGCAGATGAAGTCATCACCATGGACGACACCGCTTCCCAAGGAATGAGGAAGAAAAAGGGATCCAGCATTCATGTAGGACTTCAGCAAGTTAAAGAAGGAAAAGCTCACGGCTTTATATCCGCCGGAAACAGTGGCGCAGTCATGGCCGTTTCCATCATGGTACTGGGTCGATTAGAAGGTGTTGAACGTCCGGCTATTCTTATTAAGCTTCCAAGCTTAGAAAACTTCGTCATTCTCTTAGACGCCGGGGCAAATGTGGATTGTAAACCAAGCCACCTCTTCCAATTTGCAGAAATGGGCCGAATCTACGCAGAACTCGTCGAAAACAGAAAAAAACCTACGATTGGATTGCTTTCAAATGGCTCCGAAGAGAGTAAAGGCAATGAGTTAACACGTGAGACCCATGAACTTCTAAAGACGGCCAAAGTTCCCAATTACAAAGGCTATATCGAAGGTTTTGATATCTATAGGGGAAGCGTCGATATCGTCGTCTGCGATGGTTTTGTCGGGAATGTCGCACTGAAAGTTTCTGAAGGGCTCGCGGAAACCGCTTTTAACTGGTTTAAAAGCGAAATCATGAAGCACAAAATTGTAGGCTTTATTGGACTCGCCTTCCTCAAGGGAATTTTGAAGGCTTTCAAGCAAAAATTTGACTACAAACCCTACGGTTCCGCTCCACTTTTAGGTATTGACGGTGTAGTTTTTATTAGCCACGGAAGCTCGAATGCTCTGGCCATTCGAAATGGAATTTTAACGGCTAAAAAAGGGGTTCAATCTGAGTTTCTTGGAAAAATGAGCCAACAACTCAGTAAAAAACTGGCTGGGGCAAAGAAGGAAGAAACGAAATGAGTTACTTTTCAAAAATTATCGGCACTGGCAAAGGGTTGCCGGCAAAAGCTATGACCAACAAAGATTTCGAAGCTTTTGTTGAGACAAGCGATGAATGGATCAGAACCCGAACCGGAATTTCGCAACGTCACATTATCGACTCAGAAAAAGGGGAATCCACCCTTAGTCTCTCGCGACTCGCTTCTTTGAATGCTTTAGAAAAAGCCGGGATTCCAGCTCAAGATATCGAACTTATCATCGTTGGCACTATAACTCCCGAAAGTGTCATGCCGACTACAGCGAACTCTCTTCAAAGAGATCTTGGTGCAGTAAATGCTTTCTCGTTCGATCTCCAAGCGGCTTGTTCAGGTTTTCTTTACGGCCTTTCGATTGCCGACCAATACATTCGAAGCGGAACAATTAAAACTGCATTAGTCGTTGGAGCTGAAACTCTTTCAACTCTTATCGATTGGCAAGATCGCTCAACCTGCGTTCTTTTTGGTGATGCTGCAGGTGCCGCTATCCTCACCAGAACTAAAGATAAGTCTCACGCCATTTTATCGACGAGAACCTACTCCGACGGCACTCGAGGTGATCTCCTAAAAATCCCTCATGGCTATGGTGCTTGCCCGCCTTGGAGAGCTGATTATCGACCCTCAGAACATAAAATTAAAATGCAAGGATCTGAGATCTTCAAACTTGCGGTCAGAAACATGTGCGATGCTTCCCTGAAGGTTTTAGAAGATAATCAAATGAAAGTTGAAGATGTCGATTTTTTTATTTTCCACCAGGCCAATATTCGAATTATTGAGATGTGTGCAAAAACGTTAAATGTACCTCTCAACAAATCTTGGCTCAACGTGGATAAATATGGAAACACTTCCGCGGCCACTCTCCCTATCTGCTTAGATGAGGCATGGAGGGCGGGAGCTATTAAAAGCGGTGATAAAGTGCTCATGACAACCTTCGGAGGAGGCATCACATGGGGAGCCACATTATTTCAAGTTTAACCCATAAAATTTCTGTCGTTTTCCCGGGCCAAGCGTCCCAATATGTAGGTATGTCCAAAACCCTGGTCGAGCAATTTCCATGGACTCAAGACATTTACGAAGAAGCCTCAGATGCCATTAAGGAAAATGTTTTTAAACTCTGTGCCGAGGGGCCAGAAGACGCGCTACAACTGACCAAAAATCAACAGCCCTGCATTTTAGTGACTTCCTTTGCCTGGTTTCAGGTCTTAAGAAAGACTTTTGACTTCACCCCTTTTGCCGGTGGGGGCCATAGTTTAGGAGAGTATTCGGCTCTTCTTGCTTCTGGAGCGATGACTCTAAGCGAGGCTCTAAGACTTGTCAGAACCCGAGGAGAGCTCATGCAGAACGCCGTTCCTCAAGGCAAAGGAAAAATGGCAGCAGTCTTAGGGCTTTCTGATGATAAAGTGAAAGAACTCTGCCAGAAAGCGACTCACAACAACGACACTTCTTTCGTGGTTCCTGCTAATTTTAATGCCCCTTCGCAAGTCGTAGTGGCGGGTCATGCTGAAGCTGTAGATAGAGCTCAAGCCATCGCAAGTGATCCCAATTCCGGTGAACTTAAAGCAAGAAAATTTATTCCGCTGAATGTGAGTGCTCCTTTTCATAGCCCCTTGATGAAACCAGTAGCTCAACAATTCACGAGCCATTTGCAAGCTGTAAAGTGGCAAAAACGAAGTTTCCCGGTCGTTCACAATGTAGATGCCCAAATTAGAACTGAAGGAGATCTCATTCCCCTTCTCACACAACAGCTGGATCACCCGGTTCTGTGGACTTCATGTGTGGCTTCACTCGTTCAGCATGGAACAACCACTTTTGTTGAAATGGGCCCCAACAAAGTGCTTACGGGACTTATCAAGAGAATCTCCGATAATGTAAAACTGTTTTCGATGGACTCTATCGACGATTTAAAGAAATTTGAAACTTATCTCAAGGAAGGTCAATCATGACACTGGAAGGTGAAATTGCCTTAGTAACTGGAGGTTCTCGCGGAATTGGTCGAGCTGCAGCGATGGCCCTCGCCAAAGAGGGGGCTGAAGTTATTATCAATTATGTTTCCAATGCTGAAAAAGCCAAAGCCACTTGCGATGAAATTGCCGCGATGGGGGGAAAAGCCACTGCAGTCAAATTTGACGTAGCCAATATTGAAGAGACAAAAACTGCAATAGAACAACTTCTCAAAGACAAAAAGAAGGTCTCCATTCTTGTTAACAACGCTGGAATCACTCGCGATGGTCTCATGATGAGATATTCCGTCGACGATTGGGACCAAGTGCTGAACACGAATTTAAGAAGTGCTTTTGTCGTTTCTCAAGCGGTGATTAGAAGCATGATGAAAGAGAGAAAGGGTAGCATCGTTCACATGGGTTCTATCGTTGGAATTACCGGAAATGCCGGGCAAGCGGCTTACTGTGCTGCTAAAGCTGGAATTATAGGGCTTACCAAGTCCATGGCCAAGGAATTGGCCTCAAGAAATATTCGAGTGAATGCGATTGCTCCAGGATTCATCGAAACCGACATGACCCATGCTCTAACAGAGGACCAGAAGAAAGCTATATTCGATTCTATTCCTTTAGGAAGAATTGGCACGGCCGATGAGATTGCTCAAGCGGTCCTCTTCTTAGCTTCTTCCCAAAGCAGCTATATCACGGGGCAAACCATCGTCGTCGACGGTGGCATGGGGATGTAACCCCGCAAAAGTAAAGCCATACCTTTTGGGGGTTATTTGGTTTTCTTGGCGATAGCTCTAACCAAGTGAGAATTCCCCTCAGCCATTTCGTGGTAGTAGAGAATATGAAAATCCCTAAGCTGAGCTAACAACTCATTGGGCTTAAAGCACTGGTCAAAATCGATCAAAGGATTGGGTGGGTTTTGTAGTTTTAGATGCTCAGTCGTGTGAGCTTCAAACAATACCGTTCCGCCCATCACTAAACCTCTTTTGATTTCACTAAAAAACCTAGGCAGTGGTTTGAAATAGCTCATGACAACCGAGTCATACTTCATCAGAGGCATTAAAAAAAAATCTAAATTCTGGGTTTTAGCCTCAATCGAAACCTTTTTTTCATCAGCTAAAGCTTTGGCCTTCGCCACCGCTTTGGCTGAGCAATCAAGCCCTTCCACTTGAAAGCCACTCTGGGCGAGAAACACAGCATTTCTCCCCTCCCCCATTGCTACATCTAAAACCTTCCCGTTTTTTAAATTACCCACAAAACTTTTTAAAGAAACGATAGGCTCTTTGCCAAAAAGGTAACTCGATGACGCATACCGCGCCTCCCAAACTTCAACGGCACTCTTTTTATTAGGGTCGACTTCAGGATATTTTTCATCAAACATAGGGATACTTTAGCCACTAGCACCATCTTTTATCAAGCGGAGTTTAC
>Ga0194131_10002573_pt1 | contig 29618 bp, 27 predicted proteins | sample TA2KigO120mmetaG_FD_148631 | JGI IMG/M metagenome (GOLD analysis project Ga0194131, IMG submission 148631) | Freshwater microbial communities from Lake Tanganyika, Tanzania - TA2015053 Kigoma Offshore 120m | ecosystem: Environmental > Aquatic > Freshwater > Lake | place: Tanzania: Lake...
AACACGCTCGAGCGGTTCCTGCTCGACGTGACGCCGGAATTCGCCGTCCGCAGCGTTGGTGCAATTCCGTTCGCGGGCAACCTGCTCTCCCACTACGCCTACGTGAGCAACGAATTCCGCATCCGCCCGAATCTGACCCTCACCAACGGATTCCGGTTCGAGTGGGTCGACGTTCCAGCCGGAGCCAAGCTCCAGGCGCTGAACTCCATATCGAGCGTTCCCGGCCTGGTGGACTTCCGCGCTCCACGTGCCTCGCGCGGGGACCTCGCGCCGCGCATCGGCCTTGCCTGGTCGCCCGGCAACAGCGGACGCACGGCGATCCGCGCGGGATTCGGTGTCGCCTACGACCAGTTCTACCAGAACATGGGCGTGCTGTCGCTGCCTCCACAATTCTCGACCACGGCCGACGCCCATATCACGCGGGCCAACCAGCCGAACTTCCTGGCCAACGGTGGAATCGCGAACCGCTTTGCTCCGGTCACGAATCCGGCGACGGCACGGGCCTCCACTTCAGCCTTTATCCCCGATCAGCAACGGCCCTATTCGGTCCAGTGGACTCTCGGAGTCCAGCATGGATTCGCCCACGACTACACGGTTGAAGTCCGGTATCTTGGCACGCGCGGGATCCACCTGCCGCAACAAGTGCAGTTGAACCGCCGCGCGCTGGTGGGCTCCGAAGAGGCGACCCAGCTTCCGGTCTTCCTCCAGCGGCCTTCCGACGCCCAGATCGACGCGCTACGCACCACGATGGCCGACGTGATGTCGTTCAACACCAACACCTGGGCCGCCCAGGGGTTTGGCGCCACGGTGCTCGGATTCATGCCCCAGGGAAATTCGACCTACCACGGCCTCGCCCTTCAGTTGAACCGGCGGTTCAGCAACGGATTCCAACTGATCAGTGGCTATACCTGGTCGCACAACATCGACGACGGTACTACGGTTGTGTCCAGCACCTTGATCACCCCGCGGCGGGCACAGGACTTTAACAACCTGCGCGCCGAGAAGTCGAGTTCCGCACTCGACCACCGGCACCGGCTCACGGTCTCCTGGACCTACGAGACGCCCTGGTTCCGCCAGAGCAAGTGGGCGGCAAAGAACCTGATCGGCAACTGGGCGCTGAGCGGGACCTACACCGCCGAGACTGGCGGCTATGCAACCGCGTTGTCAGGCGTCGACTCCAACATCAACGGCGACAACTTCGCCGACCGGACCATCGTCAACCCGGCGGGCCAGGCGAACGTTGGTTCCGGTGTCCGCGCTTTGTGCCGTGGCGGCGGAATCTGCAATCCCAACGTCGCCGCCGACCGTTCGCGGATCGTCGGCTGGGTGGCTGACAATCCGAACGCCCGCTACATCCTGGCCGGCCAGGGCAGCTATCCCAACGGCGGGCGCAACACTCTCCAGATGCCCGGGATCAACAACTTTGATCTCGCCATCAGCAAGCGGATCAGCGTCACCGAGTCCAAGACAATCGAATTCCGCTCCGAGGCCTACAACGCCTTCAACGTCGCCCAGTACACACCGGGATTCACCAATTCCGCCGGATTCCGGCCACGCGTGAACTTCTCCGACTTCACCATGCTCCTGCCGGGCCAGCAGGGTGCGTCCAACGCACCCGGCGTTGCCAACCCTCTGTTCGCACGGCCGGACCAGGCATTCCAGTCCAACAGCCGGACGCTGCAGCTCGTCTTGCGGTTCCGGTTCTAGCCTAGTCCGCTACGATCTTGGCGACATGCGGGGCCAGTTGCTCATAACGCATCTGGCCCGGATGGTATAGCGTCACGATCCCCTTGCGATTCACCAGTACGAGCGTCGGTGTCGTGCTACATCCCCACGCCTTAAAGTTCTCTTCGCTCACGGGCGCGGGCATCGCGCTCAGCGATCCGTAGTGCTGCTGCCGGACTTGGTCGATGTAGCGCAGTTCCTGGTCCGGCGGCGCCTCGACGCCTCCCGCCACGTAGCCGTAACGCTGGGTCGGGCCGATCACCTTGAGCCCCTTGGCGGCATGCTCCTTCTCGAACCGGGCGAGCACCGGGATCTGATTCTTGCAGTCCCCGCACCAGTGAGCCCAGAAGAACAGGATCAGCGGCTTGCCCTTCAGCTCGGCCACCGGCACCGGCTTGGGACCCAAGTGCTGCTTCATCTCGATCGCCGGAGCCGGCTTTCCCTCAAGACTGAGCAGATGCAGATTCTTCTGTGTCCGGGTGCGGATCGACGTGCCGTGCCACGCCTTGAGCTCGTTCTGCAGGAACGCCACCGCCTCGGTCCGCGCACCCCTGCCAGCGAGTGTGTGGCCCCACACCTCGATCGATGCGCCGAGCGCCAGCGGGAGCTTCGGTTCATCATCGAGCTTGCGGGACTTCAACGCCTCCATGCACAGATCGCGTGTCCGTGCTGAATAAGCCTCGGCCTTGTCCCACAGCTTGTTGGCCTGCGCGCCGCGCCCCACCCACGAATACGCCAGAATCGCCTCCGGATTCCAGCCGTTCGCCTTGCGGAACTCCTCGACCCGGGCTTCCGCCGCGGCGAAGTCTTTCCGTCCCAGATCCGCGCGGACATCAGCCACCAGATCGGCCAGCGCGGCGCCCGCGAAAAAGAAAGCAAGGGTCAGGGTTTTCATAGGTTCAACAGTTTGTGAGTATACACGATGCTGGCCTCGAGATCTTCGCGCTCCCGTGCCGCCGGATCCTCGGGCTTTGACGGTGCCGGTAGTGGCCGCCCCTTGTCGGCGATGGCCAGGAACCGGGCAAACTGCCAGGCCGGGACATTGCGGTAGCCGTCCCAGAATTTCGGGTCGAAGATGGCGAAGGTCCGCGGCGGAGTGACAATGATTTCCAGCGACAGCGCCTTGCCCGGGCACCGTTCGACGAACTTCCGGACATAGCCATCAATGTCGACGTTGCCTTCGCCCATCCGGGTCCAACGCACGGCGATTCCCTCGGGCACGCGCCACGCTGCCGAGTCACGGATGTGGCTCGTCAGCACATAGGGCGCCAGCAGATCGAGCGTCACGTGCGGATCCTCGATGGTCCACACGGGATTCCCGGAATCGATGCAGGCGCCCACGAAGTCCGTGCCCGCGCCCTCGATGAGCATCTTGAGCTCGCGTCCTTGCATGTCGCCCGCGTGATTCTCGATCGCGATCTTCACACCGGCATCGATTGCGCGGGTCCGCACGGCCCGCAGCACCTTCACCGTGTTTTCGATGTGGCCCTCGACCGGCACCTCGCCAGTGCGGTCCGCCATCGTGCCGAGAAACGCGCGCACGAGCCGCGATCCAGCGGTGTTCGCGGCGCTGATCATCCGCGTCAACTGCTCTTCGGCCGTGCCCTGCTTGGGATCGAACGCCTTCGAGCTGGGGCAGATCGACCGCATCCCGATCTCGAGCTCGATCCCTAGCTTCTCCGAATACGCGCGGACCTTCTTCAGGTTGTCCGGCTCCAGATTCCCGAGAAACCGGATCTCGGAGAAGTGGACCACGTTCGCCTTCCACTTGGCGCAATAGTCCAGATACTGGAATGGGGTCCAGCCCGAGGTCCGGATGCTGAACAGGTCGATGCCGAATTTCGGCTTGGTGGCGGCTGGCATGGCGGCTGCTCCAGTGGCGGCGAGGAAGGTTCTCCGCTGCATAACGGATATTATCCCCGGAGTTGGCCCAGCAGGGAATCGAGTTCGTCCGCGGTGAGGTCGCCTGCATACCGCCAGTGCCAGCGGCCCGGGGCGGCGACGCTGAGAATCGCACCCAGCGGCCGCAAGGCTTGTGCCAACTCCGGGGTCGCACGATCCACCGGAACCGCGACCAAGTGGGCGGGGCGGCCCTCGGCACGCAGCCTTTGCAAGAGTTCTTCGACCGGCAATCCACCCGGATTGACTTCGAGGTCGAATGCGCGGCCCGTCTTGTTGATCGCCTTTTCGCGGCGAATGAAATCGTACAACTGCTGGCACGCCTCGACTGCTTGCGCGAGCCCGCTGAACGCGGAGAAATCGAGCGAGAACCGGGAGAACGCCGCCGTGTCGTGAATCGCAAGCTCCATACTGGCGGGCGCGGCGGGATCAACATGCAGCCATCCAGCGCCGGCCGTGTATCCCTCCCTCCAGCCCGCCCGGATCGCCGCCCACACGACTGCGGTGAACTTGTCGGGCGCCACTTCGATCGAGGCATAGTTCAACCCGGTCGCCTTGTAAGCCGCCCGGAATCCCTCGAAGGCAGCCGGCAGCGATACCACGGGATCCGCCGGTGCAACGCAGAGCAGCGGTTGGGCCCCGGCCGGCCGGGGCAGCACGGCGCGGTCAAGCGAATTCGCGAAGGTCATGACAGCCCCCGTGTCACGCGGACCAAACGGGATCGCATTGACGACCACTTCCCGGCCCCCTCCCGGGCGCATCCGGCCGATGAGCATGGCGTTGGGGAAAAGTCCGCTCGCCGGCGCCGAGGATAAGGCCATTCGCAACAGAAGCGGAACGGTCTCGGCCGGACTGACAGCGTCGACCGCCAGATAATAGGTCTGCGCGTGGAAGGGATCGGCCTGAAGCGACCCCCAATATGGGCGGATACTGGTGAGTCCAAGCGATGCTGCTCTCGGCCCCAGCCGGTGGCGCTGCTCATCGGTGATGGCCTTGCCACCAAGCTGCTGGAACACCAAGTCAGCCAATGACGCTGCTTCACTTGCCTTGAGCGGCAGAAGGAGGGGAATCGAAGAGGTCACAGCGCGAGTTGTTTGAGGTACTCCCTGAAGCTGGATCCGAGGTCCGGGCGGCGCAGCGCGAATTCCACTGTGGCCTTCAGAAATCCCAGCTTATCACCTGCGTCAAACCGCCGCCCTTCGAACCGGTAGCCGTAAATCGGCCGGCTGCGCAGCAGGTGTTTCAGCGCGTCCGTCAACTGGATCTCGCCGCCCGCGCCCGGCTGGATCTGCGTAATGGACTCGAAGATCTCCGGCACCAGAACGTAGCGTCCGATAATGGCCAGGTTTGAGGGAGCATGCTCAGCCTTGGGCTTTTCCACCATGTTGCGGATCCGGTAAAGCCGGTTCTTCGTCCCGTTGTGGTCCACGGGCTCGGCGTCCACGACTCCGTAAGCCGAGATCTGCTCGCGCGGAACTTCCATCAGGGCAACCACCGAAGCGCCGAAGTACGCATAGCAGTCCAACAGTTGGTGCAAGCATGGGACTTCAGCGTCGATCACGTCGTCCGACAGCACCACGGCAAACGGTTCGGGTCCCACGAGGTTGCGCGCCCGAAGCACGGCATGGCCCAGTCCAAGCGCCTCCTTTTGCCGGATGTAGGCGACCTCGATCATGTCGCTGACCCCGCGCACCTGGCGAAGGAGGTCGGCCTTTTGCTTGCGCTCGAGGAGGTCTTCGAGCTCAAAGCTGACGTCGAAATGGTCTTCGATCGCCGACTTTCCCCGTCCAGTTACGATGATGATGTTCTGGACGCCGGACTGGATCGCCTCTTCAACGCCATATTGAATGAGAGGCTTATCCACCAGCGGGAGCATCTCTTTCGGCATCGCCTTGGTGGCGGGGAGAAACCGGGTACCCAACCCGGCGGCGGGGAAAACCGCCTTCCGGACCTTCGCTATCATGTCGCGACTTCTATTGTAGCGGCCCCAGGCTCAGCGGATCTGGCGCTGAAAATCACTCATCATCGATTTGAACTTCTCGCGCTGCGCCGGATCGAGAATCCGCAGGATGCGCTCCTTGCCGTTAGCGCGGACTTCGTCCATCTGCGCCTGCAAAGTTTGGTAGTACATCATGAAGTCGTCGAGAACCACCTCGACTTCTTTGGTCTGGTCGCCGGTGAGATCGAGGTCCTTGCGCAGACGCTGAAGGGAAATCTCCTTGCCGCCTTCCTTCCATGAGGGTCCGGGCTTGGCGGGCTGCCGGTTCACGAAGCGGAAACCGAGCGCGCCCGCCGCTGAGCCCGTAAGGAACACCAGGAGTAGGAGTGACAGGATCCGCGTATTTCGCCAGGGGGATCCCGCCATGGCGTTACTCTCCGTAGGTGGTGAGATTCACCAGAAGCGCGTCGCGATTGCGGTCCTGATGCTCGTCCACGCTCCACTGGGCGTCGTCGGAATCGGGCTGTGCCAGCACTTGCTCGATTCCAGCCATCACCGCCTGTTCGGCGGGCGGGCTCACGAGCAGAACTCCCAACAGCACAAGCAGTGCCGCTGAAGCCACCGCCAGGCGCCGGAAAAACACCGGCTCCAGGAACAGGCTCCAGAAGGAGTTGCCGCGCTGGGCCTCGATCCGGTCCATCACCCGGGCATAGAAGCCGGGAGCGGGATCGGTTTCAGCTTCGGGGCGCAAGGCCGAACGGATCAGCTTTGCGTGCTGCTCGAATTGCTCCACCAAACGCCGTGTTTCATCGTCCATAGCCAGAACACCATCGAACTCCGTGCGCGCCCGGGGGTCGAGCGAGCCGTGAAGATATCGTTCCAGGTTGTCCTCGATTCGCCGGTCCATGGTTTACCTTCCCTCTCAACAACCGCTACATCACGCGGATCTGAGCGTCCGCTTCACACACAATATACTATCACCCGAACAGGGCGGGGCTGAACTTGGGCATCAATCTCTGCGCCGCCTTCACCAACTTTTGGCGAGCCCGGAACAGCTTCACCTTCACCGTATTCTCGTTCATTCCGGTCATGGAGGCCAACTCTTCCACCGAGTGCCCCTCCACTTCCTTGAGCATCAGCAATTGCCGGTCCTCGCTCGAAACCTTCTCGAGCAGCTTCAGGACGAAGTCGCGCTGCGCGAGCCGCTCGTCCATCGACAGTTGATTCTCGCTGCCCGGCTCGGTACGCTCGATCCGCTGGGCCTCTTCCTCGCTGAAGTCGCTTTCGTAGACCAGCTTCCGGACCTTTTTCTTGCGCAGGTAGTCGTAGCACTCGTTGACCGTGATTTTGTAAATCCAGGTCAGCAGGCTCGACCGGAAGTCAAAGTTGCCGATCGAAAAGTAGATCTTCGAAAACACCTGCTGGGCGATGTCCTCGGCGTCGTTGTGGTTGCGCAGGATCCCGTGGATGATCGAGAAGACCTTCGCCTGATACCGGTCGACGACCTCCCGGAACGCAATCTCGTCCCCATTCTGAACGCGGCGGACCAGAGCGGCTTCATCGGTTGATTTGTAGTCCACTCGCGCTTGGGCCCTAACCTTCCGTCCCGCATCGGTCAGCGGGATCGTTGTCGCAACTGCCATCGCGCCTGCCATAACATCATGGGGGACGCGGCCCCGGCCCGGCAGGTTTCAAATCACGGGCTTCCAGCCAAAATAGCGGATCCGGCGGGAGAATCGCAAGCCGGTGTGGAAAGAATCAACGCCCGTCCAGCTTGGACATCAGTTCCTGAACCAGGCGTTCGAGCTCCTTGCGGCGCGCGGTCTCTTGCTCCGCAAGGGCCTCCGCCTCCTCCGCGCGGGTTTGGGCCTGCTCGACCTGAGCCTGGGCTTGCTCCACCTGGGCGTGAGCCTGCTCCACCTGGGCCTGGGCCTGTTCCACCTGGGCGTGAGCCTGCTCCGCCTGAGCTTGGGCCTGTTCCACCTGAGCTTGGGCCTGCTCCGACTGAGCCTGCGCTCTCTCCGCCTCTTGCTTCGCCATGGCCGCCGCCTCATACGGAGTGGGCAGCACACGGCCATCCCGGTCGCACCAGCGCATGAAGGTTCCCCAAACGCCTTCGAACTCTCCGGTCCAGAGCGTCACGCCGATGTTGAGGTCCTCGAAAAAGTGCGACTTCCGCTTCCGGTACCTGCCGTTCACCAGCTCGAACACCTGCAGCGGCTCCTTCGTCAGCTTGCCGAACGGGTCGTGCACGATGTAGTAGCGGATCTTCCATTTCTGATACCGCGACTTCTTCACCGTCAGCTCTCCGCCGTGCTTGTTCGACACGATTTCGAGCACCACCTCCGGCATCTTTCCGTGATCCCAGAAGAAGTACGCGCGGTTGTCATCGCCAAGCGGCGCCACCACGTCTTCCGAAATAAACCCATCCGGGGCGAGCGGCGGTTCCTCCACCGACTCGAATATTCCAACGTTTGAAGCCGCCCAAAAAGTGCGCTTCTTCCCTTCCTCGCCCGGCAACGGGAGCGGGGTCCAGGAGTGATGCACAGAGGACATTGACAGCCTCTGCTGCTTTTCAGAGAAAGGATTGTCCACGGGATCGTCGGTTACCGTCACCAGATCCGCGATGCGCCGCCGGATCTCTTCATCCATCCCCACAACTTCAAGAGGTTCGGCAAGTGTCTGCGGCATAATTCACCCTTCGCCCACGAGTGTACCATTCCAAACCGGTCCGCCAGCCGATACAATAGGGAGCGGTTGCCCATGCTCCGCCGCGACTTCCTCCGCTCCGCCGCCGCACTCGCCTCTCTCCCCTCCCTGCGCGCCGCCGTCGAAAAGGCCAAGCCGCTCAACCTGAAGATCACCGGACTCAAAACCTTCACCGTCAACGTCGGCAGCGTCAACTGGGTCTTCTGCAAGGTCTACACCAACCAAGGGCTCACCGGACTCGGCGAAGGCTCCATCACCAGCAAGGAGGCCACGCTCGCCGCCGCCATCATGGAACACGAGCGTTACCTGATGGGCAAGGATCCCACCGAGATCGAGCTGCACTGGCAGGCGATGTTCCGCTATCCCCGCTGGCGCGGCGGCCCGATCCTGAACAGCGCTATCAGCGCGGTCGAGATCGCGCTCTGCGACATCCTCGGAAAAGCACTCGGACAGCCCATCTACCGGCTGCTCGGAGGCGCGGCCCGCAAGCGCATCCGGCTGTATAAGGACGTTGGGTCCACGGTGGACGCGTTCCTCAAGGCCAAGGAAGAGGGCTACACGGCGGCCAAGTCCGGATTCATCCGAATCGAGAACGAGCTCGTGCGTCCCGCCTTCGCGGTCCGGGAGGCGCACAAGCGGCTCGCCGAGGTCCGCAAGGCCGTGGGTGACGACTTCGACATCTGTATCGACGCGCACGGCCAGCTCACCACCGTCATGGCGGTCGACTTTTGCACACGGATCGAGGAGCTGCGCCCGTTTTTTGTCGAAGAGCCCACCCAGCTTGAGGATCTCGGCGAGCTCGAGCTGCTCCGTTCGAAGACCAAGGTTCCGCTGGCCACCGGTGAGCGCTCGTTCACCAAGTACGGATTCGCCGACTTCTGCTCGCGCCACCTGGTGAACATCGTCCAGCCCGATGTCTGCCACGCCGGCGGGATCCTCGAGATGAAGAAGATCGGCACGATCGCCGAGACCTACCGGATCGAGATGGCGCCGCACAACCCGCAGAGCGAAGTGAGCACGCTTGCCTCGCTCCATGTCGACGCCACCACGCCCGCGTGCACGATACAGGAATACAATCCGAACCGCACGGCCTGGGTGCAGGATCTCTTCTACGGCGGCGCCGTGGTGGTCAAGGATGGCCATGCCGAACTCCCCGTCCGCGTGGGCCTTGGAGTCGACCTCGACGAGAAGGTCGCCGCCCAACATCCCTATAAGCCCGTCACCCGGCCCCAAAATGTCTTCTCGGACGGAGGCGTAGCGGACCACTGATGCGCACACTGTCCGTTCTTGTCACCGCACTCGCGCTCGCCGCGCAGGAATCCGAACGGACCATCGCCGAGTGGGTCATCCGCTCAGGCGGAGGCGTGATCCCCACCGGCGGCTCCACGCCGGTCCGCGAAATCGATCAGCTCCCGCCCGGCGACCTGCGCCTGCAGACCATCGACTTCACCGGATCGCTGATCACTCCCGACGATCTCAAGCGGCTGCGCCACCTGACCGCCATCCGCGAGCTGTACCTACCGGCTCCGATGTGGAACGAAGGCGCCGGATCCCGCCGCGACTCCAACGAAGCGTTCGAATACTTGAGTGGGCTCAAGACCCTCGAAAAGATCCAGACGAGCGTCCACTTCCTCACCACGATGAACATCCAGGACAAGGGTCTGGCGCTCATCCGCCCGCTGGAAAACCTTCGCGAGATCCGGGTCCAGCAGAGCCGCGTCAAGGGCCGCACGCTGACGCCGTTCATGAACCTGCGAGCGGTCGACTTTAGCTACACGCTGTTTGACGACGGCGGCATGGAAGCGCTCAAGGACAAGGTCAAGCTCGAACACCTGGTCGTGAAGGACACGCTCGTGACCGACGCGGGAGTCGTCCATTTGGCGGAACTGGTCAACCTCAAGAACCTCGACCTGTATGGTTGCCGGGTAACCGATACCGGACTGCTCGCCCTGCGCAAACTCACCAAGCTCCGCAACCTCAACCTGCTCGGCGCCCGCATCACCGACGACGGTCTCGACGCACTTGCCGGGATGAGCGGACTCGAAGCGCTCAATCTGTACCGCTCCTCGGTCACCAACGCCGGACTCGAAAAGCTCAAGCACCTGAAGCGCCTCACCTCGCTCGATCTCCGCTATTCGCGCGTGACGCGGTCCGGGATCGACGGGCTGGTGAAGGCGATCCCTGGCCTGCGTGTCAACTTCCTCGATTCGGCTCCTGCCCGCGCGATCACCGCCGCGCCTCCGAAGGGCTCCGGCGATGCGGCCATCGCCGCCTGGATCCAGGGGCTCGGCGGCAATGCCGTGCTCGCAAGCGGCAAACTGGTCGAAACGGACCTCGCCACTTCGGCGATCACCGACGGACTGCTGTCGAATCTCGCCGGAGCCAGCAGCCTCCGCAAGCTCAACCTTTCGGCGACCGAAGCGGGCGATGTCGGACTTCGTGCCCTCTCCCCGCTCACCGCACTCGAGGACCTGAACCTGAGCCACACGCTCGTCACCGACCGCGGACTCGAATCGCTGCCCACTGGCATCCGGCGGCTGGTGCTCAACCAGACCAGCGTCCGCGGCTACGCCTTGCCGCGCTTCACTCAGCTTCAAGATCTCGAACTCTCCGGCGCGCCCGTTGTCGACGACTCGATTCCTGAAATCGCCAAGGCCACCTCGCTCGTCCGGCTCCGCTTGAGCCACACCGATTTCACCAGCGCGGGCCTCGGTCCACTGAAATCGCTGCAACGCCTCCAGGTGTTCGACCTCGGCTCCAATGACGTCGACGACAAGGGCTTGGCTTCCCTCGCCCCGCTCACGAGCCTCACCGAGCTGAATCTCGCCTATGGCCGCTACACTGACGAAGGCCTCAAGCACCTGGAACCGCTCGTCAATCTCGAACGGCTCGAAATGAATCGCACGCGCGTCTCCGACAAGGGACTCCCGCATCTCGCCAAGCTTCCCAAGCTCAAGGCCCTGAACCTCAACTACACGCAGGTGACCGACCAGGGCCTGGCGATTCTCAAGACGCTTCCGGCGTTAACTGACCTCAGCCTCGACACCGGCGCCGTCACCGACAAGGGTCTCGACACGCTCGCCGGGATGAAGGGCCTTCGGTGGCTCAACCTCTATCACACGCTCATCACCGAAGCCGGATTCCGGAAGCTGCAACAAGCGATGCCGGACACCCGAATCGTATTCGACCGTGACTCCGCCCTGCCGAATCGAAGGGGGAGCTGATCATGCTGCTGCTTCTGGCCGCCGCTATCGGAACCAGTTGGGTTGAAGACCTCGGTGGACGCGTCGAAACCAACGCCCGCAAGGAGCCGGTTGCGGTCCATTTGCGCGGAACCCATGTCGCCGACGCCGATCTGACTCACATCGCCGCCATGCCCCAGCTCGAGCGGCTCGACCTGTCGCTGACGCGTGTCACCGATCTTGGCCTGCTCCGCCTCAAGGACTTGAAGAACGTTCGCGAGATCAACCTGTTCTTCGCCGAGCTGGTCACTGACGAGGGTCTGGCGGCGATGCGGAACTGGCCCCGGATTCAACGGCTCAACCTGCGCGGCACCAAGGTCACCGATAATACGCTCGCACTCCTCGCCGGTAAGGAATCAATCGCCGCGCTGGACATCGGCTATGCCGAAGTCACCGACTCAGGACTCCAGAACCTGCCCCGCTATCCCAACCTCCGCGAGCTTGCCTTCGGTGGAAACAAAATGACCGAGGTCGGACTTCAGGTGCTGCGCTCGATGCCTCAGATCACGCATCTGGACATCAGTGGCAAGCAACGCACGGACTCCGGACTTTGGTTTGTCGGACTCACCGACATCGGTCTCGACCCCGTCGCCACGCTTGCCGCACTGCGCGTCCTCAACGTGTCCGGCACGCCTGTTTCCGCGCGTGGGGTCGAGAAGCTGAAGGGACTCAATCAGCTCGAACGCCTCAACCTGCTCTCCTGCCGCCGCATCAATGACGACGTCGTCACGCACCTGGCCGCCATGCCCGCGCTCAAATGGGTCGAGCTCAAGGACACAGGCGTTACCGCCAAGGGATTCGCCGCGCTCCGCGCCGCCCGTCCGAATCTGCAGGTCGCTGGGGATCCCTCGAAGGAACCGCCCGATCCCTACAAGATCGAGACGGAAGAAGGCGGCTTCCGTGTGACCCGCATCAACACCATGGCTCCCGAGCGTAACGACGCGATGGGCGTGGTATCGGTGAACCTGCAGGACGGCTCGGTCGCCGTTGGCGCCACGCTCGACACGAATCCGCATGTGCGGGTGGAAGTGCGTGGACTGGAGATCAGCGAACAAAAGCAGCTCGTGTCCGCCAAGGGCGATCAGGTGCTGCTTGACACCGCCAAGCTGCGGATCAGCCGCCTTGCATGCCCGTCGCGCGCCTCATGTCCTGACAATCAGGCACAGGCTGTCGACGTGCAACTCGGATCCGGCGCGATCACGGCTTTGCGCGCCGGTTCTCCTCCCCGTTACAACGAGGCCCCCCTGCCGCTCGAGTTGATCCGGATCGAAGTCAAGTAGACGGGCCGGAACTACCCGTTTTTACGGCGGAAAAACAGCCCGTCGCTCGAACGCAGCACTCCCGCCACAACCAGCACGAAAATCGCGAGCAAAGAGGCGAAAGTCGCCAACGTCCCCACCACCAGGTAGTCGGTGTTCTGGCGTGGTTCAGGAAAAAACATGAGAAGCAGCCCAACGACTCCGGCGAAGGCCGTGATGGCGGCGAATACCAAAAGCACGATTCTGCCGAGACGGGGCTCCATGAATCTATACTATCGGACGGCGGCTGGAACAGCGTTAGGGTGCTTCCAGACCGTGGGGGTCCACAGGAGCACCAACAGCGCCACCGGCAGGGCGGCTGTCCACGGCGGCCCACTGAGCAGAGCGAAGTAGAGGAACGGTGCCGTACAGAACTGCAGCGCCACACGGGCGCCTACGTGCCGGACCGCCGGGACCAAGATGGCATAGGCGGGAAGCAGCAGTGCGAAGTCGGCAAGGTAGGAATGGCGCCCGCTCAGCAGTCCAGTGGCGATGGCCGCCGGGAACAGGATCCTGAGGTCTTCCTTGCCGAGCATCACCAGCCCGCCCAGACCGAGGATGTGAAGGAGCCCGTCCCAGCCCCTGCCCGTCCACCCCAACGTTGCCAGCAGCCCGACGAAGTTGCCCATCGCCGCCGGATCCTGGTGAACCACGGGGCGGTTGATCATCGCCAGGTAGTCCCAGGGCCAACCGAAGCCCTCGGACGCAAAGCTTAGTGCCACCAGCAGCAGTCCACCCAACGCGATCCCGGCTACAGCGCGATGGCGGCGGGCCACCCACAGCGCGGCGTACACAGGCAAGAAGAGATGCAGCTTGATCGAGCCCAGAGCGAGCGCCAGCCCAGCGGTCAGATCCTGGCCACGCTCTAGCCGGGTCCATGCGAAAACGATCAACGCCATCAGGAACGGGACATCCTGCCCGTTGGCGATTCCGCACAGCAGCGGCAGTGAGAAAGCGCACAGGTAGGGCAGGTCCGGCGCGCGCGGCGCAAGTTTCCACACCGCATAAGCCAAGGCTGAGAAGCTGGCAGCGGTCCAGATCCAGAACGCGGTCAAATAGGGAAACCAGGCGAGCGGTTTCAACAGGAATGCGTAGTACGGCAGCCGGATGAACAGCAGCGCCGGGATCTTCTCGCCGATCAGTCTCTGATGCAGCTCGTAGGTGGCGGCGGCATCGTAGAGGCGGCCGGATCCGGACAGCGTTCCCCCGCAGTAGAACGCAAGAAAATCGTTTTGGGCCCCGGCGATCAGGTTCCCAGGGGAGTTGGCCCACAATCCCAGCAGCGACGCAAGGATTAGCAGGGGCGCGAGCCGGCTCACCAACTAGTGATCGGCGTCCAGGCGCGGCCGCTTTAAGTCTACTGCTCCCGCAACGCTTCCACCGGCTGGATCCGAAGGCTCCGCCTGGCTGGGCCCAGAGCGGCCAGGAATCCGGCCACAACCATCGCCAATGCGACACCCGCCATCACGGCCACTGATCCCCCCCGCATCGGCCCGCCACCGCTGGCATTCATGAAGCCGGCGCACGTGGCCGCGCCGAGCAGGGCGCCTGCGGAGACCTGGACCACCGCGCGCGAAAAGATGTCCGCGACAATGCGCTTCCGGCTGGCGCCCAGGGCCATGCGAATCCCGATCTCTTTGTGGCGCTGGGAGACGGTAAACGACATAAGCGCGTAGATCCCGGCGGCCGAGAGAATCAACACGCTGAGGGTGACTCCCACGAATACGGATGCCTCCAGCCGGCTGATCCATTGCTCCTTGCGCAACGCTTCTTCAAGGCTGCGGATGTCCCGCAGATAGAGCTCGGGATCGACCGACACCGCGATCTCCCGCAATCTCTGGCTGAAGCTGGATGGAGCACCACGTGTTCGCAGCAGGACCGACACAGGCTGTACCTGTCCGGCCGGCAGAACGTGGTACACCTTGAGCTCGCTGTCTTTCATATTGGGACTCACACCGGCCGGAAAGTCACTCACAATACCGGCGACTTCATACCAAGGCGCGGAATCGCCATCCCCTACATAACGGATCCGCTGTCCAAGGGCGTTGCCTCCGAATAGCCGCTGCGCCAGCGGCTGGTTCACCACAACCGTTGCTGCACCCGTATCCGGCGGATCGAGTCCGCGGCCCGCCAAGACCGGCACCTCGAAGGTCCGGAAGAAACCGGGGTCCACCCGGTTGAACCGGACCTCGTGAATCCGCCCCACGCCGATTTGGGTCTCAATCCCGGCGCCGTGCTCGTCACCTGGCTCAGACATTGCAAACGTGACCCCGGAGACCTGAGGCTCGTTCTCCAGGCGGCGCATCAGCTCCCTCTGCCGAGCTGGGAACAAGTTGGCCCCGGACTCCATTCCGATTCGCGCGGAGAGAAACTCGCTTGCCGCGAATCCAGGACCCGCAAGTGCGGCGCGCGCCGTGTCCCAGGCGTGCAACACGGATGGAGGCAGCACCGCGACCGCGAAACCAGCCTGACCGGCGATCAGGATGGTCCAGGTCTTGCCGAGCCTTAAGCCAGCGCGGACTTGGCGTCGCGTTGCCCGAAGCGCGGGGACGGCACCGGCCACGGCCGCGGCCAGCACACTGAGCGCTCCGGCGTAGAGCACGCCTTCGGGCCGCAGCTCGAACGATATCCAGAACGGGAGATCGGCGGCGATGTGCCGCGTGGCCGCTGTCATTTGGTTGAGCGCGAACGCGGCGATCGCGACACCGGCTAGAGACGCCACAAATGATAGGATCAGCGCCTCCAGGAAGAGCTGCATGACGATGCGGCCGCGGCTCGCACCGAGAGCGGTCCGGAGTCCGATCTCGGCCTGGCGCATGGCCGTCCGTGTGTACACGAGAATCGCGACGTTCAGGCAGACAAGGACGAGCAGCGACACGGCAAGACCCTGCATGACGACGATACCCGCCCAGTCGCTGGGGCTGTCCAGCTTGAGTACGGGGAATGTGTAGGGCGCCACACGGGGCAGCACCTGCCCGTAGATGCCGGGAAACTCCGCCGCCGTGCGCTGTCCGATCGCGGCAAGCTCGGCCTGCGCCCGCTCCAGAGCCACTCCCTGCGCCAGCCGGCCGAACACACTCAGGCCCGGCCCCGTCAGTGGCAGCGCCGGCGCAGGGTTTGCTCGCAATGGCACCCAGAAGTGATGGTTGACCGGGAAGGCGAAACCCTTCGGCATCACGCCAACAATGGAGTGGGGAGTGGCGCCCAACCGAATCACCCGTCCCACGATGGCAGGATCACCCGCAAACCGGTTCCGCCACACATCCTCGGCGATCACTGCTACCGCTGGCGCCCCTTCGCGTTCATCGCTCTCTGAGAGGTAACGGCCAAGCAGCGGCCGGACCCGCGCGACGCCGAATCCGGAAGCGCTCATGGCGGCCACACGGACGCTCTCCGGCGGGGCCCCGGGAGCGAGGAGATTCGGGGTGACCGTGCGAAACGCACTGATCTCCTGAACGGACGTCAGCGCCCCGCGCCAGACGTGATAGTCGTAGAGGCTTCGATGTTCAGGCTTGCTCGCCGCCGGGTCCCAAAGCTCGATTGCGACGATCCTGTCGCCCTCGTCGAGCGGCAGCGGAGCGAGGATATTGGAATACGTGAAACTGAACCCCCCGGCCGCGATTGCTATGGCCACCGCGATGCCGGCACCTCCGGCGAGCGCGAGCCCGGGCTGTTTGGCCAGCATTCGGACGCCGAGCTTCGCGTCCAACAACCAAGAGCCACCGTGAGGAAACGCCATGGCGGCCGTAAATCTAGGCGAGGATCTCGTTGGCAGGATCGGCGACGATGAGGAGCAGGTTCCCCCGCACGGTTGAGACGGCCGGGTCCACGCTGCCCGCTTCGCCCCAGATGAAATCGCCCGTCCCGAAAACGTTGTCCGGGTGCCGGAGGTCGCCTTCGAGGATGAGGCACTGCTCTGCCCTTGTGTGCAGATGGCTGGGATAAACCGCGCCAGGATCCATCTTCACAAGCATCGTGATGAATCCGGTGGACTCGTCGAAGTAGAGCTTGCGGTAGCGTACTCCGGGAGATCCTGTTGCCTCCCAGCTCCCTTCGTCCGCGCGAAGGATACCGAGTCCGGGGCGTGGGGGCGCTGCGATCCGCGCCATGAGGCGCTGCTTCAGACCAGGTGGCGGCGCGGCCGGTAGAGCCGTAAACGCCAGTGCCCAGGAGCCGGCTTCCAAAATTTCGTCGTTGCCGTCGATAGGCCGGGGCATTACTCCAGATCCTCCAGGTAGGCTCGAAGCCGGGTCAGCCCAAGCCGCACCCGGGTCTTCACTGTTCCTAACGGTACCCCCAACCTCTCCGACAATTCAGAATGGCTGTAGCCTCCAAAAAACGCCATCTCCACGGCCTGGCACTGCTCGGCGGGCAATCGGCCCAGCGCCTCCAGGACACGTTCCCGCTGCTGCCGGAACAGAGCGTTCAACTCCGGATCCGGGCCCTCGGCGGGAGCCTGATGATACGGCTCGTCGAGCGTTTCCGTGCGGTCGTCGCGGGTGGCCCGCGACCGCAAGCGGTCAATCGCGATACTGCGAGTCATCATAACCAGCCAGGTCATCACGGATCCGCGGCTGGAATCGAATCCCTTCGCCAGCCTCCAGGCGCGGCTGTAGGCGTCGAGGACCGCTTCCTCGGCGTCCTCCTTGTTGCGCAGGATTCGCAACGCCAGACCGTACGCAACTCCGCTGGTTTCGTCGTAGAGCCGGCTCAGAGCCTCCTGGCTCCCGGCCGCCATTCCCCCAACCAGATCCAGCCAGATGCTCTCGCGGTACGCGAGTGCTGCTGCCGGAGCCGAGGAAGCCAGCATGCCCTTAGGTACGTTGAACTGTCCCGGATCGGATTCCATATCGCATCTTGATGTGTGCTTTTCATTCTAGCCGAACCCACAGATCCCCCGAACGGGGCAATCGGGGCTATAATTTCGCTTAGTATCCAGAATGCGCATCCTCTTGCCTGTCCTGATCCTGGCCCTTCAGGTCCGCGCGGACTTTGCCAGTGCCATGCGCGCCTACGAGAACGGCGATTTCGGCTCCGCCATCCGCGAACTGACCCGGGTCGCCGAGGAGGGGCACGCCGCGGCGGCCTTCACACTGGGATTTATCTACAGCTCCGGGCGCGGCGCGGCGGTCAACGATCCGGAGGCAATTCGCTGGTACAGGATCGCGGCGCAGAAGAACCACGCGGACGCCCAATACGCGCTGGGTGTCCTGTTATCGAGAGAAAATTCTCGAAATGAGCGGGAGGCTTTCCAGTGGCTCCAACCCGCCGCGAGCAAGGGGCATACTCCCGCCCAGCACGCTCTCGGAATGTTGCTCGCCTATGGGACTCAGATCCAGCGAGACCCCGACACCGCGCTCAACTACTTCTCCTCCGCCGCCGACCGGGGACACCCAGGCGCCCAGTACGAGGCCGGCAAAATGCTGCTCGATCCCAAGCGCGATCCGGGCCGCGCCGTCTCGTATCTGACGGCGGCGGCCGACAACGGAATCGCAGCCGCGCAGCTCGATCTCGGGAAACTGCACCGTGAAGGGAAGCTGGTGCCCAAGGACGAGGCGGCAGGTGCCCAGTGGATCGCCAAGGCTGCGGCGCAAGGGGGCGCGGATGCGCAGTACCTGATGGGCACGCTGCTCGCGAACGGATCAGGCGCCGCGGTGAATGACGCCGAAGCGGTCCGATGGTTCCAGCGGGCCGCCGACCAGGGACATACCGAAGCGCAGTACAGTCTGGGATTCCATCATGCCAACGGCCGTGGCACCGCGCGCAACGACGCGGAAGCAGTCCGGTGGTACCGTGAAGCGGCGCTCAAGAACCACGCGGGTGCGTTCTTCAATCTCCGCCTGTTGCAGCAAAGCGGACGGGCGCCCGCGTTCGACGGTCCGGATGCGCTCAAGTTGTTTCAGGTTCCCGCAACCCAGGGTAACGCTGACGCGCAATACGAGCTCGCCCTGGTGTATGCGGGCGGACGCGGCGTAACGCGCAACGACGCGGAATCGATGAAGTGGCTGCGTCTCGCCGCCGATCAAGGTCACTCCGACGCGCAATTCCGGCTCGCGGACCTGCTGGCGAGCGGACGCGCGGGGAAGGCAGTCCCGGAAGAGGTGGCTGCGCTCTACCTGAAGGCCGGCGAGCAGGGACACGCGGAGGCGCAATTCCTGACGGCGCGGAACTACGCGCAAGGGACCGGAGTCGCCAAGGATCCCGCGGCGGCCGCTGCCTGGTATAAGCGCGCCGCGGAGTCCGGCGTCGTTGCGTCTCAGTACGAGCTCGGCGTGGCGCACCTCAGAGGGATCGGCGTGGGAACCGATCTGCCCGAAGCCAGCCGCTGGTTCCGCGAGGCCGCGGACGCTGGGTACGCTCCCGCGCAAGCCCAGCTCGGCCGGCTGTACGCGGCGGGGCGCGGAGTGCGGCAGGATTTCCTGCAAGCGCATCTGTGGTTGAATCTGGCCGCGGCGGAAGGCGACGCGGAGGCTCTCGCCGAGCGCGACAAGGTGGCCGCGATCATGAGCCGCGAGCAGTTGGCGCAAGCTCAGGAATTGGCTCGCGTGTGGAAGCCGAAGGCGAAGTAGACGCCGCCCATACAGCTCCCGCCCAGGCGAAGTAAAACGCGCCAAACGCCGGCCGCTGCTGGAAGTGATACTCCGCGATGCAATGGATCAGGACCGCGGCCAGCCCGAGCCCGTAGAGCGTCTTCCATCCGGCACGGGCGAACATCAGCGCGATTACAACCATTGCGGCGAGCATCGGCAATCCGCCTTCCGCGGTCCACTGCGCCCAGTCATTGTGCGTCTGGTTGTCGTGCAGCGCGTCGTCAAAGGTGGCGTAGCGGGGATAAACCAGATCCCAGGTTCCGAGACCCCATCCGGTGATGGGGCGGCTGGCCGCCATGGCGATGGTGGACTTGGTCAGCACCACGCGTTCGGGCCAGGATAGCCCGCGGAAGAACTTTTCCTCGAGAATCTCCCATCCCGTGACCAGCGCGAACGCCGCGACGAGCGCGCCCAAACCTGCCGCTCCACGGAATGCACGCGATCGCGACTCCCGCGCACGCCACGACGTCAACGCCCACACGGCGATCATCTCCGCGAACACGATGATCGTGCCGCCGACGGATCCGCTCGCGACAACGGACACCGCGAGCACTGCCGCGGTCACGATTCCCGCGGTGGACATTCCGGCGAGAGCCGCGGGAACCGCAAGCTCCACGAACGCGGCGAATTGATTCGGGTACTCGAACGGACCCATGATGCGCGATTCATAGCGCGTGGCGAACAGTCCGAACGCCTTGCCCGGCGCGATGAAATTTGTCACGGTGGCTACGGCGGCGACCGCCGTCGCGAAGATCACCAGCGCGCGGACCGCGGTCCGCGGCGGGATGCGCGCCCCCAGCCAGGCCGCCGCGCACCAACTCAGCCAGGTGACGATGGCGTTGCGTGTCGCCCATGGATACACAGTGTTCCCCGTAGCCAGTTGAATCGCGGCGATGGCGGCGGGAGCGAGCAGAATCAGCAATGGCCGCTGCCATCGGCCCGTGTGTTGCCACACAGCCACGGCGGCGCAGCCCAGCAGGACAATCTGTTCCAGCCGCCAGGGCCACTGGTACTGCGGCCAGGCCATCAGGATTCCGAAAGCGAGCGCCGCCATCACGACGCGGTTCATGGTCCGGCCTCGAATACTGGACTCCGGATCACCACCTCTCCCTCGGCGCGCATGTTGCCCCGCAGCCGCTGGTATTCGAGCACGGCCGCGACGCCGCCGTCGAATGCTGATACCGCGGTCAACTGTCCACCATTAGAGCCAGTGGCTGGAATGAGCTCAGACTCCGCGAGCGGCTCCTGTTTGGGGCTCCAGCGCGTCAGCCGCCAACGGACACCGGACTGGCGCAGCGGTCCCGCCGGGCTGCGCAGGTTCATCTCCGCCGTCCATCGCAACGTCAGTAGCTGGCCGGACCGCACTGGGATCAGCTTGCGCAGCAGGATCGCGCTTTCAGCCTGGCCGCCGTCCAGCTCGACGCGCAATGCCGTTCCTGCCTGGCGGGCGTATTGGCCGTGCCACTGGAATCCACCAAAGCGCTCATAGGCGGGATTGCGCAGGGATTTCCAAAGCAGGTATGCGGCTTCGGTCTGGTAGGCAACGGCAAGGTGATCGGTGAGCACAGCCGCGCGTTGTTCTTCCGCCGGATGCGTTGCAATTTGCATCGCCACCGGGCGGACCACTTCGGCGGCCCCCGCGGGATCCTTGCGGGAAACCAGATACTGAGCGAAGGCGAGGCGGACCGTGCGCCGCTCCGGCAACACGCGGCGGGCGATGTCTGGTCCATCCGGCGAGACTTGCCAGCAAAGATCGAACACCAGCGACGGCTCGATGGGCGCCATCACGAGTGTCTCGCGCGCCCACTTCCAGAAGTCCTCCGTGCGGCCCGCACGGAAGTAGAAGTTGGCGAGCGCCCAGGCCGGATCGTGTTTGCGGCTGAGGGCTGCGGCGGCGAGAAGGTGGCGCTCGGCTTCGGATGTGTTGCCTGCCAGCTCGTGTGCGAGACCGAGTTCCCGTGCGATCGATTCGTCCGAAGGGGAAGCGGCTTGCGCACGCGAAAGCCAGCCAGTGCTGCCACCGCCTTCGCGCTGCTCGACGATCCCCGCCGCCGTGAGATAACGGGCGTTGGCGGGGTCGAGTTCAGCCGCGCGCAGCAGGCCCTCCCGCGTCTGCTGGTGGAAGTGGTAGTCGGCTGTCCCCTTGTTTGCGGATTCGTACATCGCCCAGACGAGGACAGTACTGCTCAGGGCACGTACAAAGGCTTTCAACACGATGGCGAGCTTTCTTACTACAATGAACCCATGCTCATCTCTAGGGCAAGCGTGATTGCTCCGGTTCTGTTTCCGTTATTCGCCTCTGCCGCGATCGCGGCGTCCGCAGGTATGGCTGTGTCCAACGGCGCCTTTGTCCTCAACGGAGTGCAGGTGCGCGGCACGGCGACACTGGCAGAGGGCGCGGTGATCGAGTCGCGGGATGGCGCCTCGCTTTCGCTGACCGGAGGCGGGCGCATGTCTCTCAGCCCCGGCGCGCAAGTCAAGGTGTACTCGGGCCGGGTGGTACTGGACAAGGGAGCGATCGACGTCAACTCCGCCGCCGGACTCCGGGTGGAGGCGGTGAGCCTGCTGATGTCCGGAGCGGAGGGAACCCGGGCCACGATCGCGATGCGGGGGCCGCGCAGTGTCCAGGTGGCGCCGAGCGCCGGCCGCGTCCAGGTGCGTGGATCCATGGGAATGCTGATCGCCAATGTCGACGCGGGTTCGGCGCTCGAGTTCGAGCCGCAGCAGGGAACCCAGCTCCCATCGAGTTTCGTCGGATGTCTGTTGCGCAAAGGCGGCCGGTTTGTCATCTTCGATCAGACCACGCGGATGGAAGTGGAGCTGCGGCCCGCGGGCGTGGATCTGGCAGGCGAGGTAGGGAATCGCGTCCAAGCCAACGGATCCGCGCGTCCCGGTACCTCGGGTGCCCAAATTGTCGAGGTCACGACGTTGACGCGTGTCGAGCAGGGCGGCTGCGCCGACGTCGCCAAGCAGATTGGTGCGGATGCAGTGGCTCCGCCACGAAAGGGATCGCCGGCTGCGCCGGCTCCAAAGCCGCGGTCTACCAGCGGGGTGTCGGCGGGGACCAAGGTTGGTATCGTGCTTGCCGTAGCGGGAGGCGGCGGAGCTGCGGCGGCAGTGGCCCTCACCAGGAAAGACGACCGGTCGCGGTAGATGTGCTATCCTGTAATGGAACAATAATCTGACATTAAAGGAAGACGAGGAGTTCGTAGTTTAAAATGGCACTGGCGGCTGAAGTTCGTTCGCAGGTAATCAACAAATATCGCACCCACGAGACCGATGTCGGTTCGCCAGAAGTCCAGGTGGCCCTCCTCAGCACTCGCATCCAGCAGTTGACCGAGCATTTTAAAACCAACAAGAAGGACCACCACTCCCGGCGGGGACTCTTGCTCATGGTTGCGCGGCGGCGGCGGCTGTTGAACTATCTGAAGCGCCACAGTCCCGAACGCTACAAGACGCTGATCGAAAAGCTCGGCATCCGCCGCTAAGCCTACTCGCTGAAGAGGCTTCCCGCGCCGGGGTCCCACTCCGCAGTCCTCCCTTGATCAGGAATCAAGGAGAGTTCAATGGTACATTCTGTCACGGTCGATTTGTACGGCCGCGAAATCACATTCGAGACCGGCAAGCTGGCCAAGCAGGCCGGTGGATCAGTCGTTGTCAAGTCCGGTGAGAGCCACGTGCTGGTCACCGCCTGCGCCAATGAGAACCCAAGACCCGGCGCCGGATTTTTCCCCCTCACGGTCGACTACCGCGAGTACACCTACGCCGCTGGAAAATTCCCCGGCGGATTCATCAAGCGCGAAGGACGCCCCTCGGAAAAAGAGATCCTCACCAGCCGCATCATCGACCGCCCGATCCGCCCGCTGTTCCCCGAAGGCTTCCTGTGCGACACCCAGATCATCGCCATGGTGCTGTCGGCGGATCCCAAGAACGACCCCGCGCCGCTCGCCATCGCCGGAACCGCCGCCGCGTTGGCGATTTCCGACGTCCCGTTCCACCACGCACTCGCTGGACTCCGGGTGGGCCTCGTGGGCGGAAAGCTGATCGCCAACCCCACCTATGATGAGCAGCGCGAAGCCGAATTCTCGATCGTCGTTGCGGGCACCGAATCCGGCATCGTCATGGTCGAAGCCGGCGGACGCGGCGTCAGCGAGGCGAGCGTCGTCAAGTGTATCGAGTTCGGCCACCAGTGTTGCAAGATCCTGATTGCCGGAATCCGGCAGCTTGCCGAAAAGGCTGGCAAAACGAAGCGCGAATTCGTGGCCGCCCCGGTCAACGAAGAATTGTACGGCCAGATTGAAGCCCTCGTCCGCTCCGACCTCACCGACGCACTCGACACCAAGAAGCACGCCAAGCTCGAAAGCTACAAGCGCGTCGATCAGCAGAAGGCGAGGGCCATCGAGTCCGTTCCCGAGGAACAGAAGGCGGAAGCGGGCGGACTGTTCGACCGCCTCAAGGAGCGCATCTTCCGCGACGAGATGCTGCAGAAGCGCCACCGCCCCGATGGACGGGCGTTCGACGAGATCCGCCAAATCGATTGCGAAGTAGGCCTGCTGCCCCGGACGCACGGATCCGGCCTGTTCACCCGTGGTGAAACGCAGGCGCTGGTCACCACCACGCTCGGCACCAAGGAAGACGCCCAACGCATCGAGCTGCTGGATCCCTCCGGCGAGACCGAAAAGCGCTTCATGCTCCATTACAACTTCCCGCCGTTCTCGGTTGGCGAAGTGGCGTTCCTGCGCAGTCCCGGCCGCCGCGAGATCGGACACGGAGCGCTCGCTGAACGCGCCCTCTCGGCGGTGATCCCGGACGAGAAGTCCTTCCCTTACACGCTACGCATCGTGAGCGACATTCTCGAATCCAACGGTTCGAGTTCAATGGCTTCGGTCTGCGGCGGAACGCTGAGCCTGATGGACGCGGGCGTGCCGATCTCGGCTCCGGTCGCGGGCATCGCCATGGGACTGGTCAAGGAAGGCGACAGCTACGCGATCCTCACTGACATCGCGGGCGCCGAGGACCACTATGGGGACATGGACTTCAAAGTCGCCGGTACCCGCGAGGGCATCACCGCCCTGCAGATGGACATCAAGGTCCCGAACGTGACCACGGCCATCATGACGGAAGCCCTTGAACAGGCCCGGCGCGCGCGTCTGGAAATCCTCGACAAGATGGTCGCCACCCTCGCCGAGCCGCGCAAGGAGCTCTCCCCCACTGCTCCGCGCATCCACACCGTCACCATTCCGGTCGACAAGATCCGCGAGCTCATCGGGCCGGGCGGCAAGATGATCCGTTCGATCATCGACGAAACTGGCGTCAAGATCGACGTCTCCGACGACGGAACCGTGAACGTGTTTGCCACCGATGGCGATTCGGCCAGCCGCGCCCTGCAGCGGATCAATGACATCTGCGCCGTGGCCGAGATCGGCAAGGTGTACTTGGGCAAGGTGGTGCGCATCGTTGATTTCGGCGCATTCGTCGAGATCTTCCCGGGCACCGACGGACTGCTGCACATCAGCGAGATCTCCGAGACCCGCATCAAGCAGGTGAAGGACGAACTCAAGGAAGGCGACCAGATCCAGGTGAAGGTCCTCGCCCTCGAAGGCAACAAGATCAAGCTCAGCCGCAAGGCTGTCCTGAAGGAGTTGCGAGACAAGATGAAGACCGGAGCCAAAGCGTAAAGGAGAGCGGGGACTGAAAGCCTATCTTGCCCTCGCCGCGGTGTGCTTCTTCTGGGGCACCACGTACCTGGGAATCAAGATGGCGCTCGAATCGTTCCCACCGCTGACTCTGGTCGCCGCGCGCTTCCTGCTTTCGGGCAGTGTGATGCTCGCGGCGGTCTGGTGGAAGGGTTTGTATCTGCCCCGTGGGCGCGAGCTGCTCGTCACTTGCGTCACGGGGCTTTTGATTTTGGGGGTTGGCAACGGCTGCCTGGTCTACGCCGAACAGCGGATTCCCAGCAGCCTCGCCGCGCTGTTCATCGCCGTCTCGCCGTTCTGGCTGGCGGGGATGGAGGCGATCATTCCCGGTGGCGAGAAGCTGAGAGCGCCAACCGTGGCCGGGATGCTCACGGGATTCTGCGGCGCGGCACTGCTGTTCATCCCTGACCTGATCGAGAAGGGACTCAGTGGACATGCCTGGCAGGGATTCGTGATCCTGCAGCTTGGCTCGATCAGTTGGAGCTTCGGGTCCATCTACCAGATGCGCTATCCGACCAAGGCGCATTCGATCGTCAATGGGGCCGTGCAGCAGTTCGCCACGGGCCTGGTGTTCCTGGGTCCGGCGCTGGCGGCCAACGAGCCGGTGCAGTGGAATGCGCGCGGAACGGGCGCGATGCTGTACCTGGCCACGTTCGGGTCGGTCGTCGGCTACAGTGCTTATCTCTACGCGCTCGATCACTTGCCCGTGGCGGTGGTGTCGCTCTACACGTACGTGAATCCGCTGGTCGCCGCCGCGCTGGGGTGGATGTTCTACCGCGAGCCGTTCGGTCTCAATGAGACGATTGCCCTGCTGATCATCTTCACCGGCGTGTGGGTGGTGAAGCGCTTCACTCCTTCTCGAGCACCTTCGCGCCCAGCGCCCCTCCAAGCATCGGAAGACCGGTGAAGAAGAGAAACGCCACCACCAATATCGACAGCATCATCACGCCCATTCCGGTGGGCGATTCGATGAACCGCATCAGATCCTCGATGTCGACACCAGGCTGCGCGCTGGCCTGAAGCTGGCGCCGCAGCTCTTCAGCGAACGCTGCGCTGTTCCACACGGCCACGGCCGAGGCCACCATCAATACCAGCAGAATCATGAAGCAGAACAGCCCCGTGAGCCAGCCGAGCCGCACTCCGGTCCGCAGCGTGACTGGCTGCCCGGTACGCTTTTGATAGAGGTATACCGCGAGGAATCCGGCCGAGAGCAGCCACACGATCTTGAAGAACGCGTCCAATGGCAGCCGGACCGTCATGAGCAGCGTGGTGATGGCGGCGGCGAGCATCGCGGTCCGGAGCGCGTTGCGATCGCCGAAGCCGACGTCAGAAACCGGCACCGGCCGCATCGACGGATCCGGAACGTAAAGCGGCTGCTGGGGCAGCGGGGGCGGTTCGTGCGATTCCTCCACTGGAGTCAGCTCGCGTTGCGGCTTGCCACAGCGGTGGCAAAAGAGCGAGTCCTCGTAGAGTTGCGCACCACAGGTACAACGACCGGCCACAATGCCAGTTTCCCGCACAGCGATGGCCGCGCGCAAGGTACACTATGCGTCAGGTCCAATGAAGCCCATTACTCTGCTTGTCGTCTCCAAGCCTAACCAATCCTGCCTGCGGCTGCTCGAAAAGCTGCCCGCCGAGACCCGCATCGTGGTGGGGAACCAGGTGGACATGTTCCGGGATGCTGCCCCCGAGGCCACGGTCCTCATGAACCTGATGCTGCCCGCCGCGCTATTGCGCGAGGTGTGGATGATGTGCCCGAACCTGATGTGGGTTCATTCGTTCTCGGCGGGTGTCGAGAACTCGCTATTCCCCGAGCTGATCGAAAGCGGCGTCCCGCTGACGAATGGCAAGGGGGTTTTCAGCCGCTCCCTGGCCGAATTCGCGTTTTGCGGGATGCTGTACTTCGACAAGAAGGTCGCGCTCATGAACCAGCAGAAGAGCGAAGGCCGTTGGGTGAACATCGATGAAGTGTGGGAGCTTCACGGAAAGACCCTTGGCATCGTCAGTTACGGGTCGATTGGCCAAGCCTGCGCGCATTTGGCCAAGGCGTTCGGGATGCGGGTGCTCGCGCTGCGGCGCCGTCCCGGGATGTCGCAGGGGGATCCTCTCGTCGACCAGGTGTATGGGCCCGGCGGGCTCAAGGAAATGCTCTCGGCGTCGGATTTCGTCGCCGTATGCAGTCCCAACGCCCCGGGCACGCGAGGACTGCTCGGCGCCGCCGAGCTCGCCGCGATGAAGCCAAGCGCGGTGCTCATTAACGTCGGCCGGGGTCCGGTTATCGATGAGGCTGCGCTGGTCGAGGTGCTGCGGGAGAAGCGGATCCGTGGCGCGGTCCTCGACGTTTTCGACAAAGAGCCGCTGCCTGAAGGCCATCCGTTCTGGGAACTGGACAACGTACTGCTTTCGCCGCACTCCGCCGACCACACCCCCGGCTGGACCGACAACGCGATGGAGTTCTTCATCGAGAACTTCGAGCGCTTCCGGACCGGTGAGCCGCTCGAAAACATCGTCGACAAGCGAGTCGGCTACTGAGCCGCTACAATGTGGTTATGGCAGACAACGAAGATTCGAGATTAATCTGGTTCGTCGCGGGCGCGGCCTTGGGGGCGACCATCGCGCTGCTGTTCGCGCCGCAAAGCGGCGAGGAAACCCGAGGCATGATCCAGCGCAAGGCGCGCGAAGGACGGGACATTCTGGAGGAGCGCGGCCATGAGCTGGCCGAACGCGGACGCGAACTGTTTGACCGGGGCCGGAAGATCGCCGACGAAGCCGCCGACATTTTCGAGCAGGGCAAGAAGCTCGCCGACGGCTAACCGTTACTGGACCAGTTGCAGCGTGACGCGGCCGCTCTGCTGGCCGCCAGCCTCAATGTAGAGTTCCGCCGGACCGTTGTTGACCACATCCGGAATCCGGACCTCAATCAAATAGAATCCGACGTAGCCGGGCGCGAGCGTGGCGCGCGTCACGGCGGCCGGTACCCGGTCAATCAGCACACGCACCGGCGCGTTCACGCGGGGAGAGTTGGTCGCGGGCGCGGGCAGCCCTGTAGGCCAGTCCGGCGTCACTCGCCCGAGGCCTGTGGCCAGAATCTGGATCCGCGACCCGGCATGCACTGCTACACCAGGATCCACCAGCACGCCCCGGTCGGCGTCCAGGATCATGGGTGCGCCGTCCTGGTCGAGAAAAATCGCCGGCGAGGCCGTGCGCAACGGGACCTGGACCTCACGGCGCCGGGCCCGTTCGTCGGTCAGGGCCAGCGACAGCGAAGTGCCGGTCACGCCGAATGGGACCTGGAACTGGGTCTCGGCAGGTGATGCCGCGAGGATTGGAAATTCGACGCTCCCCGAGCGTGCCGACGTCAGCTTGGCGCCGAGTACGGACAACAGCGATCCGGGCGCTGCCGCCCGGGCCGAGCGGTCGAGCGCGTTGACCACGCGGGGATCGCGGAACCGGTGCGGCGCCATCGCGGCGTGGACTCCGTAGCCTTCCGTCAACACGTAGATCTGATTGCCGGGATCATCCAGCCGGACATCGAGCACCGGAGCCACGGGGAGGTTGCCGCCGACACGGGTCCATTGGCCGGCGGGTCCGGCCGCCCGCAGGTCGGCATAGGTCACCCACAGGCCGTTGGCCGTGGCGGCGTAGATCGCCCCGGACTCGAGATCGGCTGCCACTCCGTGGACTGCGCCAGCGATCAGGTTCGACGTGGCATCGTCCCAGAACAGCCCTCCGTTCGAGGTTCTCAGGATCCGGTCGCGGATGGCCACGATCGCCGTGCGCGCATCCACTTCAACCGCCGTGCTCAACGGTTCGGTGAGTCCCTGGCTCAGCCGCCGGATCAGTTCCTCGCGTGCCCGGTCGTCGTGGCTCGCCGGGCTCCAGCCGCCGCGGTTGGCCGGATCCCAGGCCAGCGTAGCACCGGTCGAAGCCAGAATTTTCACTTGTTTCCCGGCGGCGAGTATTTTTTCCCCAGGTAAATTTGGCAGTGTGTCGTTCAGCCCAGCCCAGGATCCGCCGCCGTCAAGACTTCGCCATACACCTGAAGCCGTGGCCACGGCCAGCTCTTCACCATCGCGCGGAGACACGGCGGCGTCGGCCAGATCCCCGCCCAGCAGGGATTTCCCGCGGAAGCTCACCTGGCTTGGCTGGATACGTATCGCCTGTGCCGCGGGAGGCTGTGCCGCGGATGGCAGCCAAGTTTCGAAGTCATTGGTTTGAAGGGCCTTGCCGTTCGCAAGCAGAGCGTGCAGGATCGCGCCATCGGGCGAGTACCACACTCGCCTCACCGGTCCCCCGGCTGGACCCGCGAGGCCCGAGTCCACAACCAGTGGGCCTACCTGGCGCCATTCGACTTCCTGGGCGTGCAGGCACACGGCCAGAGCCAGCAGGGCACTGGACCTCCGGAGTGTGGCGGCACGACACATGTATGAGTCCATTCTACCGGACGCTCACAGTCTCAAATCGGTTAAAGTGGCTGAAAACCCTAGGGCGGCAACCGCGAACCGCACCCGGACCTAAAT
>Ga0194131_10002574_pt1 | contig 29616 bp, 27 predicted proteins | sample TA2KigO120mmetaG_FD_148631 | JGI IMG/M metagenome (GOLD analysis project Ga0194131, IMG submission 148631) | Freshwater microbial communities from Lake Tanganyika, Tanzania - TA2015053 Kigoma Offshore 120m | ecosystem: Environmental > Aquatic > Freshwater > Lake | place: Tanzania: Lake...
CGGCGTGTCGGTGGCGGTCGATGGCGAGATCTACCGCGACGATCGGTTTCGTCCGCTCCCGGCTGGCAGCGAGGTGTTCATCCTGCCGCGCATGGCCGGGGGGTAACGACCCCGGGCTACTCTAAGCAATCAGCACGATCGAGCCGACGGTGCGCCGCGCTTCGAGATCGCGGTGCGCCTCGGCGGCGGCGGCCAGCGGATAGCGGTGACGGATTTCGACGCGGATCGTCCCCGCGCGTAGCGCCGCGAATACGCGCTCGGCCATCTCGTTCAGCACATGGCGCTCGGCCGTGTAGTGGAACAGCACGGGCCGTGACAGCGTGCCCGACTTCGTGCCGAGATCGGGCATCGCCGCATGCGGACCGCTCGCCTGGCCGTAGCACACCCAGTGTCCGGTCACGGCCAGAGCGTCGAGGTTCTCCGTGGCAGCACCCTGGCCCAGCCCGTCATAGATCACATCCGCGCCGCGGCCGCCGGTGATGTCCATGACTTCGCGCGCGAAGCGATAGTTGCCGGTGATGATCGGAAATTCGCAGCCATTGGCGCGCGCCAGGCGCGCCTTCTCCTCGGTCGAGACCGTGCCGATGACGCGCCCGCCGATCGCCCTGGCCCATTGGCAGAGCAGCAATCCGACGCCGCCGGCGGCGGCATGCACCAGCACGTTCTGGCCCTGCCGCAGCCGGTGCGTGCGGTGAAGAAGATATTCGGCCGTCATTCCCTTGAGCATCAGGGCGGCCGCCGTTTCGTCGCCGACATCCTGGGGTAGGGGCACGACTTGGTCGGCGGCGAGCGTGCGCACCGTGGCATAGGCGCCCGGCGGCGGGCAGGCGTAGGCGACGCGATCGCCGGGCAGCAGATGCGCCACGTTCGGGCCGACATCGATGACCGTTCCGGCCGCTTCCATGCCGATGGCCGCCGGCGGATCGATCATGCGATATAGGCCCCTACGGACATACACATCGATGAAATTCACGCCGATGGCGCTTTGCCGGATGCGGACTTCGCCCGATCGAGGCGCCGCCGCCGGCTGGCTGCGATAGTCGAGCACCTCGGGACCGCCGAAGGCCGTCGCCACGACCGCTTGAGCCGGAACTGCAGCTTGCGCGGCGACGGCTGGCGAGATCGCGGCGGGCGCGGCGCCGCGCCGCAAATGGGCGCGCAGACCGTCGAAGCCGCCTTCGTAGACCCCCTTGCCGACGAGTTCGGCGAACTCCTTTGCGCGGCCTCGTGGCACGTCGAAGGTCGATTGCCAGTGCCAGAAGGTGCGATCGCCGTCGGTGACCGGCTTCAATTGCACGGTCGCCACGTAGTGCCGCATCGGCAGCGTGGCGTCTAGAATGCAATAGGTGGAGATGTGGTCGCGGTCCGACAGGCCGAGCAGCTGCTCACGAATATGATTGCCGTCCTTGAGATGGAAGTTTCGCACACAGCCGACCTGGTCGGCCGGCTCGCCGTTCTCGATATGCGACTCGCCGACCGCCGGATGCCAGGCCCAATGGCTGTTGAAATCGCGCAGCACCTCCCACACGCGCGCGATCGGCGCGTCGATGATCGCCGAGCGCGTGACCCGAATCAACGCAGGAGCGCCTTGAGCGAGTTAAAGGCCGCCTGGAACACGCCTTGGCTGACATTGTGCGCCAGCTCGCGCTCGCGCTCCGGCGCGCAGTCGAACTCGGCCCACCACTCGGCGAAGGTCCGGTTGCCGTCCGTGACGGGCGTGAGCTTGAGCGTCGCGACATAGTTCTCGACGCCCATCGGGCTCTCCAGGATCGAATAGCTGCATTGGTAGTCGTAGTCCGACAGCGTCAGCAACTGCTCGCGGATCACGCCGCCGTCCTTGAGGCGGAAGTTGCGGACACAGCCGATCTTGTCGGCCGGCTGGTTTCCCTCGATGCGCGACTCGGCGACGATGGGCACCCATTTCGGCAACCCGTTGAAGTCGCGGATCTGCGACCAGACCGCGTCGGCCGGCGCATCGATGACGCTCGACGTGTAGACCTTGATCACTTCGCCTCACCCGCCTTGTCGGCCAATGCGACGGCACCGCCGCTTTCCAGAAGCCCGCGCGCCACCTTGCCGAGCTCTCCGGACTCGACGCCGATCTCGCGCAGGAGCTGATCGACCAGCGGCGCTTGAGCACGGAAGCGCAGCGCCGAGTTGACGACATCGTCGGCAAAGCCGCCTCCGCCATTGGAACGGCCGCTACCGCCGCCACCGCCCAGACCGTCCACCTGCAGGATCTTGATGCCCTCGATGCGCTCCATCGGCTTGACCGACTCGCGGATGATGCCTTCCAGCTTGTCGATCAGTCGCAGCCGCATCGCCGACTGGCGTGCCTCCGGCGTCAAGAGATTTTGCGCCTGGTTCATGCGGCTGGTGCCTTCGGCCTCCACCTCGTGACGAATCCGCGCCGCCAGCGAGCGAAGCTTGTCGGCGTCCGCCGCGGCTTCCGCCTCGAGGCGGACGGCCGCCCCGCGGTCGACCGCGGCTGCCTTCTCGGCGCCGGCCGACACGGTCAGCCGCAACGCGTCCCGCTCGGCCTCCTGCGCGGCGGCGATCAGCTCGATCTTCTTGCGCCGCTCGGCGAGTTCGGTTTCGCGCACCGTGAACACGCGCTCCTCCTCGGCCACGGCCTTGGCGCGCGCCTGGTCGGCGGCGGCCTGCGCCTCGGATTGCGCCCGCGATTGCTCGGCGACGGCGATGGCGCGCTGCTGCTCGGCCAACTCGATCGTCTGGCGGCGCGCGATCTCGAGCGACTGGACGTCGCGCTCCTTGACGATGCGCTCCTCCTCGACCGCGCGTTCGGAGGCGAGGCGGGCGCGCTCGACCGCCTCGCGCGCCACGATCTGAGCGCGCTCTGCCTCCTGCTCCTTGGTCGCGCGCTCGCGCGCCACATCGGCGCGCTGGGCCGCCCGCAAGGTCTCGATCTCGCGTTCCTGGGAAAGCCGTGCCGTCTCCAGATCGCGGTCGATCTCAAGCGCCTGGCGTTCCGTGTCCAGGTTCTTGTTGCGGATCTGGATCATGGTGTCCTGCTCGATGTCGTTCCGCACCTTCTTGCGCCGCTCGATCTGCTCGATCAGCCGCGTCAGGCCCTCGGCGTCGAACGCATTAGAGGGGTTGAAGAATTCCATCGCCGTCTGATCGAGCTGGGTCAGCGACACCGTTTCGAGCTCCAACCCGTTCTGCAGCAGATCGGCGGCCACCACGCTGCGCACGCGCTTGACGTAGTCGCCGCGCCTCTCGTGCATCTCCTCCATGGTCATCTCGGCCGCGACCGTGCGCAGCGCGTCGACGAACTTGCCCTCGACCAGCTCCTTCAAGGTTTCGGGCTGCAAGGTCCGCTGACCCAGCGTCTGCGCCGCCGCGGCGATGGCCTGGGCGCTCGCCTGCACGCGCACATAGAACTCGCCGGTGACATCGACGCGCATGCGATCCTTGGTGATGATCGCCTTGTCGCGCCCGCGCGACACCTCGAGCCGCAGCGTGTTCATGTTCACCGGCACGACCTCGTGGACGATCGGCAAGACGAGGGCGCCGCCGTTGACCACCACCTTCTGCCCGCCCAGTCCCGTGCGCACGAAGGCGCGCTCCTTGGACGAGCGCAGATAGAGCCAGTTCAAGAGCCAGGCAACGATCGCGACGACGACCGCAATCGCGATCAGCGCGAGGACGTATTGGCCGAATTGTGCTCCGCTCATGACTTCCTCCCTAGCCTGATGCCCGTGAAGGCGCGGGTCGTTGCCGCGATCGCGCGCTCCGTGGGCAGGCGCTCCATGCTGGAGGCGCCGTAAAATCCATTGCAGCTCGAACAGTTGGTGAGGATGTAGCGCGCGTCCTTCGGCTCCGCGATCGGCCCGCCGTGGCACAGCACGATCACGTCGGGATTGACGCTGCGCGCCGCTCGAGCCCAGCTCTCGATCAGCGGGACGCAATCCTTGAGCTTGAGCGCCGTCTCGGCGCCGATCGCGCCGCCGGTCGTCAGGCCGAGATGGCAGACGATGATGTCGGCCCCGGCCTTCGCCATGTCGCGCGCGTTCTTCTCGCTGAACACGTAGGGCGTCGTGAGCATGTCGAGCGCGTGGGCCGCGCGAATGACGTCGACCTCCAGCCCGTAGCCCATGCCGGTCTCTTCGAGCTGCTTGCGGATCACGCCGTCGAACAGCCCGACCGTCGGAAAATTCTGCACGCCGGAAAAGCCGAGCTCGGCCAGATGCCGCAGGAACGGCTCCTGCAGCATGAAGGGGTCAGTGCCATTGACGCCGGCGAGCACCGGCGTCGACTTGACGACCGGCAGGACCTCGCGCGCCATGTCCACGACGATCTCGTTGGCGTTACCGTAGGCCAACAGGCCGGCCAGCGAGCCGCGTCCGGCCATCCGGTAGCGCCCCGAATTGTAGATCACGATCAGATCGATGCCGCCCGCCTCCTCGCATTTCGCGGACAGGCCGGTGCCGGCGCCGCCGCCGACGATTGGCTCGCGCCGCCGGATCTTGGCGCGCAGCTTCTTCAGGATCTGTTCGCGCGGGATGGCGGCCATGCGCCGTGTCCTTCCTTTCGGTCCATGATTTCCCTGAATTGCTGGGCGAGCGCTTCGGCAAAGGCCGGATCGTTGACGTGATGGGCCAAGCGCACGAGCCTGCGGTTGGGGCCGGCGCGGAAGTCCCGGGCGATCGTGTCGAACAGGGCCTTGTCCGCCGCCGGGTCCCAGAACGGGCCGTCGGGCCGGTCGAGGCCCGAGACGCCGCCCTCCGGGATCAGGAACCGGACCGGCCCTTCCATCCGGTTGAGCTTCGCGGCGATGAACTGTCCGATCCTTGCGCTTTCCTCGGCTGTGGCCCGCATCAACGTGACGTTCGGGTTGTGCCGGTGCAGGCGGCGGCCGCGGAACTTGGCGGGCACCGTGTCCATCGCCCAGAAGTTCACGAGGTCGAGTGCGCCGCACGACCCGACATAGGGCACGCGTGTGCGTGCGATGGCGTCCATGCGCTCTGGTCCGGCGGACAGCACGCCGCCGACGATCTCGTCGGTCACTTCGGTCGTGGTCACGTCGATCACGCCGGAAATCAGCTTCGAATCGACGAGCTTCTCCATGGATTGCCCGCCGGTGCCGGTCGCGTGAAACACGATGCAGTCGTAGTCGCCTTCGAGTCTGGCCGTCACCGCCTGGACGCACGCCGTGGTCAGGCCGAACATGGTGAGGCCGATGGCGGGCCTTGTCTCGGTGCCGCGCCCCACTTTGTCGGCATTGGCAATCATGCCGGCCAGCGCATGAGCGGCGTTCGCCAACACGCGTTCCGAGATCCGGTTGATGCCGGACACGTCGGTCACCGAGTACATCATGCAGATGTCGGACGGCCCGACATAGGGTCGCACATCGCCGGAGGCGACCGTAGAGACCATGACCTTGGGGACGCCGACCGGCAGCCGGCGCATGGCCGGTGTTGCGAGCGCGGTGTTGCCCGAGCCGCCGGCCGAGATGATGCCGCCGAGATCGCGCCGGCGCGCGACGAAATGCTCGAGCGCCAGCGCCATCGCCGCGACAGCGCTCCCCCGGTCGCCCGTGAACACGGCGCGCTCGCCTTGGGGATGACAAGCCGCGACTTCGCGCGGGCTGACGGTGGCGGAGGAGGGCTTGCCCGAGGTGGAGGCATCCACGGTCACGACGCGCAGCCCGAGCCGCTCCAGGCAGCTGCGCAGGTAGCCGAGCTCCCGTCCCTTGGTGTCGAAGGTTCCGACGACATAAGCCGAACGGCCGACCCCGGAAGCGACCGGAAAATCGACGACGCGCATCTCGGCTTCGGCCTTCGCGGCCGGCGGGATCCCGACGTCCTTGGTGGCGTCCTGAGGATCCGGCTCGATCGGCCGATCGGCCTCCGCCGTTCCCCATCTCGTGTAGGCGCGAACGGCGCGGGGTTCCTGCCGTTCGGGGATCGGCGCATCGGTCGCGCGCTTGACCGTGAACACCTGCACGGAATCGGGCTCCGGCGCCGGGTCGGGCGGCGCTAGCTCCTCCTCCTCGGCAGCGCGCACGCCCAACAGGCGGCGCTGCAGGCCGACATCCTTGGCCAGCTCCGCAGACGGCATCGAGCGTGCGATCCGCCCATTGACCATCACCGCCACGGTGTCCGCGACCGAGATGGCGACGCCGAGATTCTGCTCGATCAGCAGCACCGAGATCTCGCCTTCGTCCGCGAGCGTTCGCAGCATGCCCTCGACCTGCTGCACGATGACCGGCGCCAGGCCCTCGGTCGGCTCGTCCATGACCAGGAGCTTGGGGTTGAGCAGCAGCGCGCGTGCGATGGCCAGCATCTGCTGCTCGCCGCCGGACAGTTCGGCGCCGCCATTGCTCTTTCGTTCGGCGAGCCGGGGGAAGGTCGCATAGATACGCGCCACATCCCACGGACCGCGCGACCGGCGGCGCGTCGCCAGCCGAAGATGCTCGTCGACCGTCAGCGACGGCCACACCCGGCGGCCCTGCGGTACATAGGCCACACCGATCTCGGCGATGCGGTTCGGCGCCAAGCCGAGGATTTCGCGGCCGCTCACCTGCACGCTGCCGGTTGCTCGCAGCAATCCCGTTATGGCGTTGCACAGCGTCGTCTTGCCCATGCCGTTTCGGCCGACCACGGCCAACACGCCGCGCTCCAGGGTGAGCGACACCTGCTGCAGCGCATGGGCGCGCCCGTAGTAGACGTCGAGGCCGTCGATGGCGAGCATCGGCGTCATGCGTGCCCCACCCGGCCCATGTAGATCTCCTGGACCTCGGCGTCGTTTTCGATGTCCTGCGGCGTACCCTCCTTGAGCAGGCGCCCGTTGTGCATGACCGAGACTCGGTCCACCACCCGAAGCGCAATCTCGAGATCGTGCTCGATCAGGATGAAGCTCATATGCGCGGGCAGCGCGCGCAGCAGCAGAACCAGCTCGCGCCGCTCGACCGGCGACAGCCCGGCTGCCGGCTCGTCGAGCAGGATCAGGCGCGGCGCGCCCGCCAGCGCCATGCCGATCTCCAACTGCCTCTGCTGGCCATGCGATAGCGACGCAACCGGCTCGTCGCCGACGTCGGCGAGACGAACCCGTTCGAGCAGGCTTTCGGCCGCCACGCGCGTGGGATTCGACCTTCCGGGACGCAGGAAGCTGAAACGGCCGCGCGCAACGCCGCGCACAGCCAGAAACAGATTATCCCGCACCGTGAGGTCGCGGAACAGCTGCGATGACTGATAGGTGCGTCGAAGTCCCGCCCGGATACGCTCATGGGCCGGGACCATGGTCACGTCGTCACCGAAGAAACGAACGCGACCGGCGGTCGCCGCATAGTCGCCGGTGATCACATTGAAAAGCGTCGTCTTGCCCGCACCGTTGGCACCGATCACCGCCCTGCGCTCGCCCGCGGCGACCGAGAACGAAACGTCTTCGACCGCCTTAAGCGCGCCGAAATGACGCGAGACGCCTTCCAGCCGCAGGGCGTCTGCGGCGGCCGGCGCCTCGCGCTTCGTCAGGTCGGCGACCGATGCCACGGTCTCGAACCTGTGGACAGTTCGACCTTACGGGCAGCTCGGCTCGTCGCGCGAACCGATCTTGAAGTCCTCCTTCTTCATGCCGAGGAGCTGGTCGACGCCGTCGACCTTGGACAGGACCTTGTTGAACAGATTGCCCTGGGCGTCCTTGACCACTTCCGTGATGAAGGTGGTGCCGATCGCTTGGCGGTTCCCATCGAGCTTGACGTCGCCGACCGGCGTCTTGAGCGTCATCTTGGCAAGCGCCTCGCGGTACTTGGCCTGCCCGCCTGACAGGTCGCCGTTCACGGCATCCAGCCCATCAAGTGCGGCCTTCATGTTGATGTAGTAGACGAGAGCGAAGAGGGACGGGCTCGGGTAGCCGCCGGCCGATACCGGATAGTTCTTCTGGTAATCGGCGACGAAGGCCTTGAACTCGGGCGCGTCATAGGCGTCCGCGATCGGCGCACCGGCGATCGTGCCGACCAGCGAATCGCGCCGCTTGCCCTTATAGTTGAGGATGTCCTGACTGACCGTGATCGAGCCGCCGACCAGCGGCTTGTCGCCGCCCGCCGCCTCGTACTGATTGAGGAAGTTCACCGCGTCCGCGCCGCCGAGGACCACGACCAGCGCGTCGACGTCCTTGGGGATCCGGGCGATGACCGAGGAATAGTCCTTGCCGCCGAGCGGGACCCACGCCTTGACCGGGACCTTTCCGCCCAACCGGCAGTATTCGGACATGAAGCCCTGCACCTGCGAATAGGGGAAGGCGTAGTCCTCGGCGATCACCATGGCGCGCTTGTAGCCCTTGGCGAGCGTTGCCTTGCCGAGGCCGACCATCCACTGCGCGCCCTCGGTGTTGAAGCGGAAGAAGTTAGGCGACGGGTCGACCAGCGTGGTCGCCTGCGCGCCCGACGAGCCATTGATGAACGTGATGGTCGGCTGGGTTTTGGAGTACTCCTTGACTGCAATGCCCTCGCCGCCCGAGAGAGGGCCGACCATGATGTCGACCTTGTCCTGCTCGACGAGCTTGCGCGTCGCATTGACTGCGACGTCCGGCTTGGCGTCCGACGACGCCTTGATGATCACGATCTGCCGACCGCCGGCCATGCCGTTTTTCTGCTTCAGGGCGAGCTCGGCGCCGCGCATGCCGTCGGCGCCGCCTGCCGCGAACGGACCTTCCAGTGTCGCAAGCAGACCGATCTTGATCGGCGGCTGCTGCGCGAATGCCGCGCCGGACAGAGCGCCGGCGACTGCAATGCTCAGCGCTCCCACGAGTGCCTTCCTGCCGTTCATGACTTTCCTCCTCGTTGTGTAATGAGTTTCGACTTTACTGTCGCCCAGATGCCAATCAGTCCGTCGGGCGAGAACAGGACGATCGCTAGAAACACACCGCCGATGACGAGATTGAATCGTTCGCGGTCGATCAGATCGATCGCGAAGTTCTGCAACAGCACGAACACGATTGCGCCGATGAACGGGCCGATCGGATGGCGCAATCCGCCGAGGATCGCGATGATCAGCACGTTGATCAGCCAGGATGTGCCTACCGAGTTGGGCGTGATCAGGCCGTTGTACCAGGTGAACAACAGCCCGCCGATCGCGGCGAGCAGCGCCGCGAATGCGTAGGCGGCGACCCGGTGCGCCGTGACGGCGAAACCGAGTGCATTCATGCGCCGCGCGTTGTTCCGGATGCCCTCGAGCGCAATGCCGAACGGCGAGCGCAGGACATATTTGACCAGGAAATAGCCGCCGAGCGCGCAACCGAGCGCCAGATAGTAGAACGGCATCGGGTCGCGGAAATTGATCCCCAGAATGGTCGGGGCATAGACCCGCTGGAAGCCCTGGAAGCCGTTGAAGATCGAATAGTTCTGCAGGCACAGATGGTAGAACGCGACGCCGACGGCGAGCGTGATCATGATCGTGTAGATGCCCTCGGTGCGCACCGAGAGCCAGCCGACGGCCGTGCCCGCGGCAATGGCGATGACGACGGCGATGGTCGCTGCGACCCACCACGGCCAGCCGAAGCTGATCGCCGGCTCGCCGCTCGAGCCGAAGATCGCGAGCATGTAGCCCGCCACGCCCGCCACGCTCATCTGCGCGAGCGAGATCATTCCACCAGAGCCGCCGAGGAAAGTCAGCGACAGCACGATCAAGCCGAGGGCCAGGGACTGGGCCCCGATCTGATAGGTCAAGAAAGGTGTCGCGAACATCGGATAGGCGAGCACGAAGAGAAGCACGACGACGTGCCGCGCCTTGATGTGGGCCAACAGCGACAGATAGCGCCGTTCCGCCGGGGTGGCCCCGGGAACTCGGACTGTCGCAGCCGGCGCTGGCACGCGCCGACCCATGGCAAGCCGTCCCGCGCCCGCGTTCATGGCGTGGCGCCATTGCGCGGCGCTCATGCCGGCCTCCCGAGAATGCCGCGCGGTCGAAACGCCAGCACCAGGACCAGGATTACGAAGGTGAAGACGACGCTATAGGTCGGCGTATAGGCGAGGCCGAAGGTTTCCGCGACGCCGAGGATCGTGGCGCCGATCGCGGCACCCACCACGCTGCCCATGCCGCCGACGATGACGACGATGAGGCAGGCGAGCAGCAGCCGCACGTCCTCGCCCGGGACCATCGATAGCTCGACCGCGCCGATCACGCCGCCGAATCCGGCGAGCCCGGCACCGATCGCGAATGTGATGGCGAACACCAGGTTTACGTTGACGCCGGTCGCGGCCAGCATGGCCCGGTCGTCGACCCCGGCGCGGATCATCATGCCGACACGCGTCCGGTTCAAGAACAGCCACAGCAGCACGCCGATGATCACGCCGATGACCAGCAGGGATATGCGGAACTTGGAATAGGCTCTGATGATCGGCAGGTCGCGAATGGGGCCCAGCAGCCAGTCGGGCGCGCTCATCTGATGAACCTGAGCGCTGACGATCCACAGCATCAAGTCGGCCATGACAATCGAGAGGCCGATCGTGACCATGGTCTGGCGCAGCTCTTCGCCCTGCATGAAGCGGAAGACCGCGACCTGCATGACGAGGCCCACCAGTGCCGCCGCCAGGAAGCCGACGGCCAGCGCCAGCACGTAGTAGCCCGACCACTCCGCAACGAAGTAGCCGACATAGCCCCCCAGGAGGTAGAGCGAGCCATGGGCAAGGTTGACGTTGCGCATCAACCCGAAGACCAAAGTGAAACCGCTGGCTACGATGAAATAGAGCGAGGCGAGCGTCAGGCCGTTCAAGAGCGTGACGAAGAACAACCGCTCATTGTCCCAGATGCCCCAGCACGCGAACGCCAGCAGCGGCAGTCCGAGCACTGCAGCCCAGATCCACCGCGCGTTTCGGGTCATGGTGGCTCGCCTGCCGAAGACCGATCACTCATGCCGCGGGCTGCGACCAGCGCGTGCGCACGGAGCGCAGCTCCGGCGTCTTGTGGAACTGTCCATCCTTCATGATCGCAAGCAGCTTGTTGCGGTCCTGCAGGATCTCGATGTTTGAGATCGGGTCGCCGTCGACCAGCAGCAGGTCGGCCAGGTAGCCCTCTTTGATCAGTCCGAGCTCGCTGCCCATCATCATGATCTCGCCGCCCCACTTGGTGCAGGAGACGATCGCCTCCATGGGCGTCATGCCGAGATGCTTGACGAAATAGACGAGGTCCTTGGCGTTCTCGCCATGGGGCGCCCAGGCGAAGCCGTAGTCGCCGCCGGGTAACACCCGGATGCCGCGCTTCAGCATCGCCTTCATGCTGTTGACTGCGGCTTCGAGCTCCACGTCATAGCCCATCTTCCGCGCGGCCTGGTTGTCGACACCGACGACGGCACCTTCGTTGAGCAGCCGGATGATGACCGACAGGCCGGGTGCCACGAACACCTTGCCCTTCTGCGCCTCGAGCATGTCGAGGCACTCCTCGTCGGCGAAGCTCGCGTGATAGATGACCTCGACTCCGTGGCGCAGGCTCTGCTTCACGGAGCCGCTCGAGCGCGCGTGAGACGCCAGCCGCTTGCCGCGGACCTTGACCTCCCGGGCCGCAATTTCGACCTCCTCGTCGCTCATCCAGTTGGTCCGCGCATCCGCGCCGGGCACGAGGTTGTCGCCCGAAAGGTTGAGCTTGATCTGGTCGACGCCGTATTTGAGGAACATGCGCACGGTGCGGCGCATGTCTTCAGGCCCGTCGATCACGCAGCCGAACGACATGTCCTTGTACGGCAGATGCGGCAGCATGTCGTCGCCGAGGGAGCCGGTCACCGTGATCTCTTGGCTGGCGGCGAGGTAGCGCGGGCCGGGGATCTGGCCGGAGTTGATGGCGTTGCGGATCACGCAGTCGAGCCGCGGCTTCGGCGTCGCCGCGCCGACACAGGATGTCCAGCCATAGTCGAGATACTGCTTGGCGACCTGGGCCGCCCACAGCGTGTGCTCCTCATGAGGCAGCTTCTGGATGGCGTCGAGCGTCTTCGAGTTGGTCCAGCCGAAATGGGTGTGCGCCTCGCACATGCCCGGCATCAGCGTGGCGCCCGCGGCATCGATGACGTTGACCCCGGCGGCCTGGAGGCTGCGTACGCCGCGTCCGATGCGCGAAATGCGGTTGCCCTGGATCAGCACTTCGCCCGCATAGGGCTGCGCCCCGGTACCGTCGATGATGCGCACGTTGGTGAAGAGGGTGTTGGGCATGTTTCCGCCTCCTTAGAGGATTCGCTGCGCGTAGAATCGACCGAGCAGGTCGCTGCATTCGCGCGGTTTCTCGTAGATCGTCCAGTGGCCGCACCGGTCGAGCACTTCGACGCGGGCACCCGCGATTTTCTCGCCGATGCCGCGCACGGTCTGCGGCGGCGAAATTGCGTCCTCGCTGCCGGTGACCAGCAGCACGGGGCAGCCCACCTTGGACAGGTCGGCCGGCTGCGCCTCGGCAAGCGCCTCGCAGCTTCGCGCATAGCCGTCGGGGCACTGTCGCATGACCGACTCGCGGATTGCGGCGACCGCGACCGGCCGGCTGCTGCGCGTCTCGGCAGAGGTCCCGGCCTGAACGGTCATGTCGGCGATCGCCTGCATGCCCGGTTCGCCTTCCTTGCGCGCCTTGTCGGCGCGCGCGCGCAACGGGCCGCGATTGGCGTCCGGCGGGGCGGTCAGCGGTCCGAACAGCGCCAGGCTCCTGACCAGCCGCGGCTCGGCCGCGGCCAGATGAAAAGCGATGATGGTTCCCATGGAATGCGCGATGACGTGCGCCTTGTCGATGCCGGTCGCGCCGCAGACGCGCATCAGGGCGCGCAGAAAGCGTTCGATCGACAGCGCGCCCTCGACGCGGTGCGAACGGCCGGAACCCGGCAGGTCGGGCCGAATGGTGCGAAAGCTGGCGAGGGCCGGCAGCAACGGTGTCCAGAAATTCGACGTCCCGCCGAGACCGTGAATCATCAGCACCGGTGCGCCGGTGCCGTCAGTCTCCACTGCCGTGCGCTCGACAAACGTCGTGCTCACGCCGCCTCCCCGATGGACCGGCTTCTTTTTGCAGTGCGATCCGCCGGAGTGGATCGCAAGCTTTTCTGCAAAAGTGAGACACCTGTCTCACTTCTCGTGTCAGACTAGGGTTGCAATGTGCTATCTGTCAACCTGAGATGGCAAAGGCGGCGGTATCGTTTTATTCGCTGCCTGAACTCGGGACCGGCCGGCGCGGGCGCGAGTTCCGTCGGCTGCTCGAGCAGGCCTTGGCGCTCGTCCGCCGCAGCGGGCGGATTCCCTCGATTCCCGAAGTGGCGCAGGCGGCCAAAGTGTCCCGTGCGACCGCTTACCGCTATTTCCCGAGCCGCTCCAAGCTCGTGAGCGTCATCATCGCCGAGGCGCTGGCACCGGTCCGGCGCGCCGTGCCGCAGCGCGGCGACCCGAAGCGACGCCTGCACGAGCTGCTCGATCGTACCTATACGCGCTTTCGCGACTATGAGCCCCATATGCGCGCGGCGCTTCAGCTCGCGCTCGAGCACCAATCGCTGGAGAAGGCCGGACTGCTCGAGGAGGAGCCGTTCCGGCGCGGCCAGCGCAAGGAAATCCTCAAATCCACCCTGGCGCCGATGCGCCCCCTGCTCGGAAGCCGCAGCTGGGGGCGTCTGATGAATGCTCTGGCCGTGGTCTACGGCATCGAGCCCATGATCGTGCTCAAGGACATCTGTGGCGTGAACGACCGGGAGACCAAGGCCGTCGTGCGCTGGATGATGGACGCGCTGATCGATGCGGTGCTGCGCGAGCCGCGTTGAGACAAGGTCGCCGCCGGGGTTTACCGCCGCGCTTGCTCTGGTGCAGGATGCGCCCCGAGTTGCCGAGGAGACACGGGGCGAATGGCAAACGAGTTCAAGCGCGAGTGGCATGATGAAATCTGCCGGGTCGCCGGCGAATGCGGCGGGCTCAGGCCCGGTCATGCCGAGTTCTTCTTTCTGCGCCATGGCCAGACCGAGCACAATTTTCGCCGCATCGTGCAGCCGCAGATGGGGGTGCCGCTCAACGACGCGGGCCGCCGTCAGGCCGAACAAGCGGCGGCCAAGCTGGTCGGCCGGAAGATCAGCAACATCGTCGCGAGCGACAGCGACCGCGCCTGGCAGACCGCGCAGACCGTGGCGCGCGTGTGCGGCTGGCCGGTCCGCGCCGCTCCCGACCTGCGCGAGCGCCACTGGGGCGAGCTGATCGGCAAATCGAATATCGGACTCGACTGGGGATCATCGCCCGCCGGCGGCGAGACGCTGGCCGACTTCACCACACGCACACTCAAGGGTCTGGTCGCGGCGCTCGTCGACAGCGATACGCTGGTGACAGCCCATGGTGGCACGTTCTATGTGCTGACTGCCGCTCTCGGCATTGCCTACAATGCCGACCAGCCGACCAATGCCGCGCCGATGCATTTCCGGCTGAACGGGTCGGGACGCTGGCAGTTCGAGCAGCTCTAGCCGACAGTCCGGCACATGCCAGAGCAGACTTTCGAGGCGCCCGACGCGGCCACCACCGCGCTCTGGGACTCCGAGCGCAACATGCATGCGATCGAGGCGGCTCCGCTGCCGGCCAACGTCGCTGCGCTGCTCCACGAGGCCGCGGCCGAAGTCCCGGATCGGCCGGTCCTGGTCTTCTTCGACGACGACGAGACGATCACCTATGGCGAGCTGGCGCGCCGCGTCGCCCGCACCGCCCATGCGCTGGTCAGGCTCGGGGTACGGCACGGCACCCATGTCAGCGTCATGGTGTACAGCGAGGCGACCTATCCCGTGACCTGGCTGGCGCTGGCGAGCATCGGTGCGGTCACTCAGCCGCTCAACTACGGCTACACCAGCCGCGAGCTGCAATACATGCTCGAGGATTCGACCGCCGAGCTGCTGATCATCGATCGCGCGCTGCTGCCGGTCTTCGAGGGCATGGAGCGCGCGCTGCTGCCGCGCGAGCGTGTGATCGTTGTCGGCAGCGCCGCGCCCGGGTATCCGCACGAGTGGCGAAGCATCGCTGCCGACTGCCCCAGCACCTTCACGCCTGCGCGCGAACCGGTTCTCGATGACCTGATGAACATCCAGTATACCAGCGGCACGACCGGCATGCCCAAGGGCGCGCTCCAGACGCAGCGCTATTGGCTGACGTTCGGGCGCGTCGGGGCGGCACAGTTCCAGGATCGGATCGAGCGCCTGCTCATCGCCCAGCCATTCTACTACATCGATGCCCAATGGCTGCTGCTGATGACGATCTATCAGCGCGCGACTGCCTATGTCGCGCGCCGCCAGAGCGCCAGCCGGTTTCTCGGCTGGCTCAAGCAGTACCGGATCAACTACTGCAACTTCCCCGAAGTGGTCTCCAAGCAGCCGGAGCGCGCGGATGATGGCGAGAACGCCATGATGGTCGCTTCGTGCTACAGCCATCGGCCGGAGAACTATCCCTGGTACGAACGACGCTACGGTTTCCGTGCGCGCCAGGGTTTCTCCATGACAGAGGCGGGCTGCGTGCTCTACGTGCCGATGGAAGCGACCGCCATGACCGGGTCGGGCACGGTCGGCATTCCCGTCGCCTTCCGCGAGGTCAAGGTGCTCGACGCCGAGGGGCGCGAGGTTCCACGCGGCGAGGTCGGCGAGCTGTGCGTGCGCTCCAAGCCGGGCGCCCCAACCTCGATCCTGCTCGGCTATTACAACAAGCCCGAGGCGACCGCCTCCGCCTTTCACGACGGTGGCTGGTTCCGCACGGGCGACGCCGCGCGCCAGGACCCGTCCGGTTGGTTCTTCTATCTCGGCCGGCGCAAGGATCTGGTGCGGCGCAACCAGGAGAACATCAGCGCGGTCGAGGTCGAGAGCGTGCTGCGTGGATTGCCGGACATCATGGAGGCAGCCGTGCTGCCCGTGCCCGACGAGCTGCGCGGCGAGGAGGTCAAGGCCTACCTGTTGCTTGCCGAAGGCAGGACCCGGGCGGATTGCCCGCCGGAAACGGTCGTCGCCCATTGCGAGAAGCTGCTCGCGCGTTTCAAGATCCCGCGCTACATCGAATACGTGACCGAGTTCCCGCGCACGCCCAGCCTCAAGATCAAGAAGAGCGCGCTGATTGCCGCCAAGCCGGATTTACGCGTCGGCTGCTACGACCGGCAAGAGCAGCGCTGGCGTTAGCCGCCCCAGGGTGGGGCTCGCTTGCCCGGCCCTGAGCCAGCGGCATAAGATCGCGCGATGAATCGCCGGCGCCAGATGCTCAAGGTCGTGCGCAGGACGCTCCTGCAGGCGGTGCCGACCGTTCTCGCCATCCTCATCCTCAACTTCGCGCTGCTCAAGCTGGCGCCCGGCGATGCGGCCGACGTGATGGCCGCCGAGTCGGGAGCCGCCACCGAGGAAACCATGGCGATGCTGCGCCGGCAGTTCGGCCTCGATCTGCCGGTGCTGCACCAGTTCCTCGCTTATGTCGGACAGATCGCCAGTTTCAGTCTCGGCTTCTCGCCGCGCTACAACCTTCCCGTTGCCGACCTGATCGGCCAGCGCCTGCCGGTCACGCTGCTTCTGATGGTCTCGGCCCTGACGATCGCCCTCGTCATCGGCATCGCGCTCGGGACGGCGATGGCGCTCAACGTGTCGCGCTGGCCTGACCGAATCCTTTCGGTGGTGTCGCTGGTGTTCTATTCGGTGCCCGGCTTCTGGATCGGCCTGATGCTGATCGTGATGTTTTCGGTCAAGTTTGGCTGGCTGCCGAGCGGCGGCTCGGAATCGATCGGCGCTGGCTTGACCGGCGTCGATGCCGTCATCGACCGCTTGCGCCACCTGATCCTGCCGGCCTCGTCGCTGGCGCTCTTCTTCATCGCCATCTACGCCCGCCTTATGCGCGCCGCGATCCTCGAGGTCACCGCACAGGATTTCGTGCGCACAGCACGCGCCAAGGGAATTTCCGAGGCGTCGGTGGTCCTTCGGCACATCCTGCGCAATGCGCTGCTGCCCGTGACGACGCTGGCCGGCATGCATCTCGGCGGCATTCTCGGCGGCGCGGTGGTGGTCGAGACCGTGTTCAGCTGGCCGGGCCTTGGCCGGCTCGCTTTCGAGTCCGTGCTGCGCCGGGACTTCAACGTGCTGCTCGGCGTGCTGCTGCTGTCGTCCCTCCTCGTGATCATCGCCAACATGATCGTCGACCTCGTGCAGGCCTGGCTCGACCCGCGGATCGAGCTGCGCTGATGGCAGCAACGGTCGAAACCTCGGGCATCGCTCCGGTCGGCCGCCGCGCGCTGCGCGCGTTCCTGCGCAACCCGACGGCCATTGTCGGCAGCCTGTTCCTCGCTTTCGTCGCCATGCTTTCGCTGATGGCACCCTGGCTCTATCCCGAAGATCCGCTGTCGATGGTGGCGCGGCCCTTCCTCTGGCCGGGACAGAATCCCGCCTTTCCGCTCGGCACGGACTCCCTGGGCCGCGACGTCACGGCGGGTCTTGTGTGGGGCGGTCGCATCTCCCTCGCGGTCGGCCTTGCCGCAACCTGTCTCGGCGTGTCGTTCGGCATCGTTGTCGGCTCGACTGCCGGCTATTTCGGCGGCCGGATCGACAATCTGCTGGTCCGCCTGATCGAGATCTTTCAGACCTTGCCGAGCTTCCTGTTGCTCGTCGTCCTGGTCGCCATTGCACAGCCGACGATCGAGACGGTGACCTTCGCGATCGCCATCGTCACCTGGCCAACGGTGGCGCGTCTGGTGCGCGCCGAGTTCCGCACGCTCCGCGAGCGCGATTTCGTGACGGCGGCGCGCGCGCTGGGCTTCGGCCATATCAGGATCGTCATGCTCGAAATTCTGCCGAATGCCTTGCCGCCGATCATCGTCACGGCCTCCGTGCTGGTCGCCACTGCCATCCTCATGGAATCGGCCCTGTCGTTCCTCGGGCTCAGCGATCCCAACCTGGTGAGCTGGGGCAGCATGATCGGATCGAGCCGCGAACTGCTGCGCAGCGCCTGGTATCTGAGCGCCATTCCCGGCATCGCCATCGTCTGTACCGTGCTGTCGATCAATCTGATCGGCGACGCGCTCAACGACGCGCTCAATCCGCGCTCGCCCGGAATCGAGTGATGGCATCGCCGCTGCTCGACGTGCGCGGGCTCTCGGTGCGCTTTCCCACGGGCTCGCCCGTGATCGATTTCGGCTTTCATATCGAGCAGGGTGAGACCGTGGCGGTGGTCGGCGAGTCGGGGTCCGGAAAATCGCTGACCGCGCTGGCGATCATGGGGCTGCTGCCGCGCCGGGCCGCGGCTACCGGCACGATCGCGTTCCGTGGCGTCGATCTCCTGGCGCTGCCGGAGAAGGAGCGCCGCGCCATCCGCGGGCGGCAGGTCGCCATGGTCTTTCAGGAGCCGATGACCTCGCTCAACCCGGTCATGACGGTGGGGCGCCAGATCGGCGAGGTGCTGCGCCGTCACGAAGGCCTGTCCTCGGCGGCGGCGCGCGCCCGCGCCATCGAGCTGCTCGATCTCGTCCGCGTCGCCGATCCCCATTTGCGCGTCGACGACTATCCCCATCGCCTGTCGGGCGGCATGCGTCAGCGCGTGGTCATCGCCATCGCGGTGGCATGCCGCCCCTCGCTGCTGGTCGCCGACGAGCCGACCACCGCACTCGACGTCACGATCCAGGCGCAGATCCTCGATCTGCTCGACCGGCTCCGGCGCGACCTCGCCATGGCTTTGATCCTGATCACCCATGATCTCGGCATCGTCGGCCAGTGGGCCGACCGGGTGGTGGTCATGTATGCCGGGCGCAAGGCCGAGGAGGCGTCGCCCCACGAGCTGCTCGCCCATCCTGTTCATCCCTATACGCGCGGCCTGCTGGCCGCCTCGCCACGGCTCTCAGCGGGCGCGAACTATCGCCAGGGACCGCTCGAGGAAATTCCAGGCACCATTGCCTCGGCGGCGGGCGAGCCGGGCTGCCCCTTCGTTCCGCGCTGCGATCTCGTCCAGCCCTCCTGCCGCGTCGCGCCGCCGCCCTTGGTCGAGCTCGGCGGCGGGCGGTTGGTGGCATGCCCGATCGCGGCAGTGCCTGAGGCGGTCCATGCTTCTTGAGACGCATGATCTGCATGTGCGCTTCTCCACGCAGAACGGGGCGCTGCATGCGGTCGACGGCGTGTCGCTTGGGGTCGGTCGCGGCGAGAGCGTCGGTCTCGTCGGCGAATCCGGCTGCGGAAAATCGACCTTGGCCAAGGCGGTTCTGCGCCTCCTGCCGGTCGCTGCAGGTCGCGTGCTGTTCGATGGCCAAGACGTCGGGACCCTGTCCGCGCGCGACCTTCAGCCGCTGCGCCGGCGCATGCAGATCGTCTTTCAGGACCCGTTCGGCTCGCTCAATCCACGCCACACGGTCGAAAGCATCCTGACGGCGCCTCTGGTCGTCCACGGTCTGGGCGATCGCCAGGAGCGCCGGCGCCGTGTCGAGGAGATCGTCGGGCAGGTTGGGCTGTCGTCTTCGGCCCTGTCGCGTTACCCGCACGAGTTCTCCGGCGGCCAGCGTCAGCGCATTGGCATCGCCCGCGCGCTGATCCTCAAACCCGATCTGGTCATCTGCGACGAGCCGGTCTCGGCCCTCGACCTCTCGATCCAGGCGCAGATCCTCAACCTGCTGGTCGGCATGAAGCGGGCGCTCGGCCTGTCCTACCTGTTCATCTCGCACGACCTCTCGGTCGTGCGCTTCATCAGCGATCGCGTGCTGGTCATGTATCTCGGCCGCATCGTCGAGAGCGCGGCGGGCGACGATCTATGGCAGGCGCCGCTGCATCCCTATACGCGCGCCTTGATGCAGGCCGTGCCCGATCCCGCGCGCCGGCGCCAGGCCCCGGCGCTGTCCGGCGACCTGCCGAGCCCGGAGAACGTCCCGCCCGGCTGCCGCTTTCACCCGCGCTGCCCGCTCGCGACCGAGATCTGTCGCAGGCAGGATCCGGCGTTCCGCGAGCTGAGGCCGCAGCATGCCGTCGCCTGCCATCACGCCGAGGCGTGACGGCAGGAGCCGGCGCAGAAAGGCGTGCCTCAGTCGACGAAGTGGGCGTCCTGGAATCCGCTGCCGAGGCCTTCGGCGCCGACGGCGTAGTTTCTTAGGCGGCGATTGGCGATGATGACCTCGTAGGGCGAGATCAGGTTGACCGCGGGTATGTCGTTGTGCACGAGGCGCTGGAAGTCGTTGAACAGCGCCTTGCGCTTGGCGGTGTCGATCTCGACGGCGGCGGCCTCGAGCAGCCGGTCGGCCTCCGGGCTCTCATAGCGTGCCGAGTTCGAGAAGGGCAGGCCGACACGGAAGTTCTTCGACCAGTAGCCACGCTGCACGCCGACGGTCGGATCGAAGACGTTGGTCAGTGATTCCACCGTCATGTCGAAGGCGCGGTCGGTATAGACCGCCTTGACATAGGCGGCGAACTCCAGGTTCTGCACGACGGCGTCGATGCCGACACGCCGCAGGTTCTGGCGCAGGAAATCGGCAAGACGCAGATCGATGAAGGGGTTGATCAGGAGCCGGAGCTGGAACCGGTTGCCGCCGGTGCCGCGCGGATGGCCGGCCTCGTCGAGCAGGCGGTTGGCGAGCGTCACGTCGAAGGGCCGCGCTTTGACCGTCGGATCGTAGAACGGGGTCAGCGCGACGCTGATCGGCGAGGGCGAGACTGCGGCCTGGCCGTAGAACACCGTCTCGACGATCTGGTTGATGTCGATCGCATGGGCGATCGCCTCGCGGACCTTCTTGTTCTTGAGCACTGGCGTCTCGAGATTGAAGAAGATCTGATGCTGGGCGCCGGTATAGGCGAAGTTCCTGGTGTCGACGACGAGACGCTGGTGGTTCTGATAGCGCGGCAGGTCGGCGAGCGGCACCGGCGCGCTGCCGCCGAGATCGAGATCGCCCGCCTCGAAGGCGGCTGCACGCGCCGCGGCGTCGGGCATGAAGCGGATGATGACCCGGTCGAGATAGGGCTTCGGCTTGTCCCAATAGTTCGGATTGCGCTCGAGCAGCGCATGACTGCCGCGCACCCATTCCTTGAGCACGAACGGACCGGTACCGACCAGCAGCGGCGGTCCCGGGGGCGTCGCGACCTCGACGCCCTCGTAGAGATGCTTGGGCACCATCGGCGATTCCGACGGGCCGAGCGCCACCATCAGGTAGGGTGCCGGCTTCGACAGCACGACGATCGCGGTCAGTGGATCGGGCGTCTGCACTTCCGTCACGTTGGCGAAGGTGCCGCGGCCGCGCGGATGCCCGGCCTTCAGACGCAGGATCGAGAAGGCGACATCGGCCGAGGTGAACGGCTTGCCGTCATGCCAGACGACGCCGTCGCGCAGCTTGAATGTGTAGCGCAATCCGTCGGGCGAGGCGCTCCACGAGGTCGCAAGCTGCGGCTTGGGGTTGAGATCGAAGTCATAGGTGACGAGGCCATCGAAGATCTTGGCGGAGGTCGTCGGCGTCGACGTGTTGTTGATCGCAGCCAGTGTCGGCGGCTCGTACTTCATGACGAAGCGCAAGGTGCCGCCGCGCTTCGGCTCCTGGGCGTCGGTCGACGTCGGCGCGACGGCGAGCGCCGTGCCCATGAGAAGCGCAGACGCAATGGCAAGTGAGCGAAGGCGATGAGCAAGACGCACGGTGGACCTCCCCTGGATTCGCGCTGCGCCGCAGACGGCTTGCCAGACGGGCGCGGAACGCGTCAAGTGTGCAGATTCTCCGGGCGGCGGGCAAGCCGCGCCGGCGTGGCTACGAAACTGCGCCGACACCCGCGAGACCGAGCTCGCTGGCGCGATGGCAGGCGACGAGAGCCCCCTCGGCCGTCGGCGCGAGCACCGGCACTTCGACCTTGCAGCGCTCGACCGCATAGCGGCAGCGCGGATGAAAGGCGCAGCCGGCCGGCGTGTTCGACGGGTCGGCCACCTCGCCCTCGAGCACGATGCGCTTGGCGCGCTGGCGCGGATCGGGCACCGGAACAGCCGACAGCAGAGCCTCGGTATAGGGATGCTTGGGCGCAGCGAAGAGCGTTGCCGTCGGCGCGATCTCGACGATGCGCCCGACATACATGACCGCGACCCGATGGCTGACATGCTTCACGACCGAGAGGTCGTGCGCAACGAACAGGTAGGAAAGGCCCAAACGGTCCTGCAGCTCGAGCATCAGGTTGATGATCTGCGCCTGGACCGAGACATCGAGGGCTGAAACCGGCTCGTCGGCGACGATCAGGGCCGGGTTGAGCGCGAGCGCGCGCGCAATGCCGATGCGTTGGCGCTGCCCGCCCGAAAAGGCATGGGGGAACCGGTTCATGTAGGCGCGCGGCAGCTGCACGACGTCGAGCAGCTCGGCGATGCGCTGGCGCCGTGTCGCGAGATCGCCTATGCGATTGACCAGCAGCGGCTCGCCGATGATGTCGGAGATCGTCATGCGCGGATTGAGCGAGGAATAGGGATCCTGAAAGATCATCTGCATCTGGCGGCGCAGCGGCCGGAGCTCCGAGCGCGCCAGGCTTGCGACATCGACGTCGCGGTCCGCATCGGTGCGAAAGCGGATCACGCCCTCGGTCGGCTGCATCGCCCTGAGTATGCAGCGCGAGGTCGTGGTCTTGCCGCAGCCGGATTCGCCGACCAGCGACAGAGTCTCGCCGCGCGCAATGGTGAACGACACGTCGTCCACTGCCTTGACATGGCCGACGATGCGCCGCAGCAGGCCGCGGCGAATCGGGAAATACTTCTTCAGCCGTTCGACCGAGAGGACGTTGTGCGCCGCAGTCATGGGGCCGCCATCAAGCCGCCGTCTCGGTCGCCGCGCCGTAGAGGAAGCAGCGCACCTCGTGTGCGGCGTCGATGCGGTTCACCGGCGGCGTCGACTTGTCGCAGACGCCCGCCATGAAGCTGTGGCAGCGCGGGTAGTAAGGACAGCCCGGCGGCCGCGCATAGGGATGGGGAATGCTGCCGGCGATCGTGGCAAGCCGCGAGCGCGGCGCAGCCAGCACCGACGGGATCGAGCGCAGCAGGGCCTGCGTATAGGGATGCCGCGGCGCGTGAAAGATGGCATCGACCGGCCCCGATTCCACGATCTTGCCGAGATACATGACGGCGACCGAATCGGCCATCTCGGCGATGACGCCCATGTCGTGGGTGATCAGGATGACGGCAAGGTGACGCTCGGCCTGGAGCCGCCTGATGAGCTCGAGGATCTGGGCTTGCGTCGTTACGTCGAGCGCCGTGGTCGGCTCGTCGGCGATCAGGATGCCGGGCTCCGCGGCGAGCGCCAACGCGATCATGACGCGCTGGCGCAGGCCGCCTGAAAGTTCGAAGGAATAGGAATCGACGCGCTGCTGGGGCTGGGGAATGCCGACGAGCTGCAAGAGCTCGATGGCCCTCTCCCGCGCCTCCTTCGCCGTCAGCTTGCGATGGAGCCTGATCGCCTCGATGATCTGGTTGCCGACCGTGTGAAAAGCCGACAGCGAGCTCATCGGCTCCTGGAAGATATAGCCGATCGCGCCGCCCCGGATGTTGCGCATTTCCTGGCTCTTATCGTCGAGCTTGGCGAGATCGACGACGCGCCCATCGGCGCGGCGCAGCAGGATCTCGCCGCCTTCGACCCGGCCGGGCCGCTCGACGATGCGCAGGATCGAGCGCGCGGTCACGCTCTTGCCGCAGCCTGACTCGCCCACGATCCCGAGCGTACGGCCGGCATGGAGGTCGAATGACGCGCCGTCGACCGCGCGCACCACGCCCTCCTCGGGACGAAAATAGGTCACGAGATCGCGGACCGACAGGATCGGCTCAACCATAGGGATCGGCCGCGTCGCGCAGCCCGTCGCCCAGGAAGTTGAAGGCCAGGATGACGACGATCACCGGTACGGCGACGACGAGCAGCCATGGCGCCAATGCCAGCGCCTGGATGTCCTGCGCATCCTGCAGCAGCACACCCCAGGAGATCGCCGGCGGCCGGAGGCCGAGACCGAGGAAGGACAGGGTCGTCTCGCTGATGATCATGGCCGGCAGCGCCAGGCTGATCGCGGCGATGATGTGCGACATGAAGGAGGGCACCATGTGCCGGAAGATGATGCGGAGCCGCGACGCGCCGGCGAGCTCCGCTGCGGTCACGAAATCCTCCTCGCGCAGCGCAAGGAAGCGGCCGCGCACCACGCGGGCGAGCTCGGTCCAGCCAATCAGCGAGATGATCACCGTGATCGCCATATAGACCTGGATCACCGACCAGTCGTTGGGCAGCGCGGCGGCGAGGCCCATCCAGAGCGGAATGGTCGGGATCGAGCGCAACACCTCGATGATGCGCTGGATCACCGTGTCGATCGCGCCGCCATAGAGACCGGAGATGCCGCCGAGCAGCACGCCGAGAAACAGCGAAAGCGCCACTCCAACCAACCCGATCGTCAGCGAGGTGCGCGTCGCCAGCATGAGGCGCGACCACACGTCGCGGCCGAGCTGATCCGTGCCGAGCAAGAACAACGCGTCCTCCGGCACGCCGCGATCGATGCCGAGCAGGTGACGCTTCGTCGCGATCAGGCCGAACAGCTCGTAGCCGTAGCCCTCGACGAACCAGGCGAGATAGCGCTTGTCCGACGGATCGGGCGCATAGACGAGCTTGAAGGTCCGCATGTCGCGCCGACCCTTGAGCGCGTAGACATGGGGCTTGAAGCTGCCATCCTCGTCGAACCAGTGGATCGTCTGCGGCGGGATGTAGCTGCGCGCAGAGTTGGTCGCGTGCGGCGACGTGATGGCGAGGAAGTCGGCGAACACCGCCACGAGATAGAAGAGGATGACGAGCACGCCGCTCGCGACGGCGAGCCGGTGCCGCCGCAGCCGCCACCAGGTGAGCTGAAGCTGGCTCGCGATCGCGATTTTCTCTTCGGCCGCCGTGACGAGCGGGACGGCCTGGTCGGCAACCGCGCCGCTCATTCGTGCATGCCCGCGCGGATGCGCGGGTCGATCCACATGAGAATCAGGTCGGATATGAACGTGCCGATCACGGTCAATATGCCGAGCAGAAGCACGATCGTGCCTGCCAGGAACATGTCCTGGGCGAGCAGCGCGCGCAGCAGCAGCGGGCCGACCGTCGGCAGCGACAGCACGAGCGAGATGACGATCGAGCCGGAGACGACGAAGGGCAGCAGGTAGCCGATCGTGCTGGCGAAGGGGTTGAGCGCGGCGCGCACCGGGTACTTCATGACCACCCGCCACTCGACGAGGCCGCGCGCACGCGCGGTCGTGACATAGGGCCGGCGCAGCTCGTCCAGCAGATTGGCGCGCATGATGCGGATGAGCTGCGCCGTGCCGGCCAGCGCCAGGATGACGGCGGGCAGCGGCAGATGCTTCATCAGATCCCAGACCTTGCCCCAGGACCAGGGCGCCAGCTGGTAGTCGGACGAGAACAAGCCGCCGATGTTGAGATCGAACAGCTTGAAGCCGAAATACATGATGATCAGCGCCAGCAGGAAGTTCGGCACCGCGATGCCGACGAAGCCGACGAAGGTGAAGATGTAGTCGGCGAACGAGTACTGGCGCACGGCCGAGTAGATGCCGATCGGCAGCGCGATACCCCAGGTGATGATGATCGCCGCGAACGAGATCACGATGGTCATCCACAGCCGGTCGCCGATCACTTCGGTCACCGGCCGGTTCCATTCCATCGAGGCGCCGAAATCGCCCTGCACGACCCTGATGATCCACTTGCCGTACTGAACCCAGACAGGCTGGTCGAGCCCGTAAAGCTGTCGCAACGCCTGGGCCTCCTCGAAGCGGACGACCGACCCCGAGGCGGAAAGCTGCACGATATAGGCGTCGACGAAGTCGCCGGGCGGGAGCTGGATGATGACGAAGGTAACGACCGAGATCGCCCAGATGGTGAGGAGGGCGAGAATGAGGCGCCGGACGATGTAGGCGATCATGCCGGCTCAGCCCCCAATTGTCGGGGGCTGAGCGGCATGTGCAGAGAGCAGTTCAGGGTCAATTCTTGTAGTACCAGGTCTCCGGATGCGCGCCGCCCGGCGTGCGGCAGTGCTGGGCGATGCAATTGCGCGACGGGACGTTGCCGAGCCGCTCGCTGACCAGCCTCACGCCCATCAGAGCCGGCGACTGGCCGACGGTTCCGATCGCGTACTGCTGATCGATCAGGATCTTCCAGATCTCCTGCGCGGTCTTGACACGATCATCGGACTTCTGGCCGGCGGCGGACTGGTAGAGCTCGAAGATCTTCATGATGTTCGGATCGTCGGGCTTCTTGCCCTGCGTGCCGCCCGAATTGAACCACTTGGCGTGCTCCGGACCCATGAACGCCTCGGTGGGATCGACCGGAATGGCGTGACGCGGGAAGAGATAAAGCAGCTCGGTCCCGCCATTGTTCCACACCATGATGTGGTGCTCGTTGTTCTGGGTCCGCGTGAAGGCGAGATTGCGCTCGGTGTCCCGCACGTCGGCCTGGATGCCGACCTTGGCCCATTGATCGGCGACCATCTCGCTGATCTTGGGCCAGGGCAGGAAGGCTTGAACCGCCTGGACCTGCAGGCGCAGGCGCTGGCCGTTGTCGGTGCGCACGCGGAAGCCCTGGGCGTCCTTCTTGGCGAGCCCGATCGCATCGAGCATCTCGTTGGCCTTCTTCTGATCGAAAGTCGACCACTTCTCGCGCCAGCCGGGGCCCGGGAAGTAGGGCAGTGCCTCGCCCGGCGCCGTCGAGCCAGGGGTGGCGACGCCGAGCCAGAAGGTCTCGTTGAGCTGCTTGCGATCGACCGCGAGCGACAGCGCGCGCCGGAAGTCGGCGTTGCGCAGCCATTTCGCGATCTCGGGATCGGCCTCGAAGCTCTGGTTGAAATGATAGATCGCGTCGGTGCCGTTGAGCGCCAGGTCGAGATGGACCTTGTACTTGCCGCGCGTCTGGTTCTCCAGGATGACCGGCAGCTTGCCGATGTCGATGTGGCGCTCCTGCAGGTCGTACTCGCCGGCCATGGCGCGCAGGTTGAGAACCTCGAGGTTCTCCGCGAGCGTCATGGTGACGCGATCGAGATAGGGCAGCTGGTTGCCCGCCGGGTCGACGACCCAGTAGAACGGGTTGCGCTCCATGACCCAGATCGCGTTGTTGATCGGCTGGACCGTGCGCCACGGCCCGAGCACGGGAAGCGCCGGGTTGAGCGTCCAGTCCTTCTTGGCATGGAAGCGCGTCAGCCAGGTGTCGAAACCCTCCGCCTTGGCCGCGGCATTGGCGGCCTCGACGCCGCCGGCATATTTCGGCAGGAACTGCTTGAGATAGTGCGCCGGCGCATAGGCGCCATGGCTGCGCTTGTTCGACTGCCGCACCGCCTGGCCGCCGCCGATGAGGGTGTCGCCCGCCATCAGGTCTTCGAACAGGTAGAAGGGCACGTCGAACACGAAATTGACCGTGTAGTCGTCGACCTTGACGATCCGGCCCGGCTTGCCCTGCGGGGTCATATCGGGAATGCCCTGGGGCAGGATGTCCTTGTTCGAGTAGATGTCCTCGAACCAGAAGACGAAGTCGTTGGCCGTCATCGGCGCACCGTCCGACCATTTCAGGCCCTTGCGCAGAAAGAGCGTGAAGGTCTTGCCGTCGTCACTCATCTTCCACGCCTTGGCGAGCGACGGGTTTGGCTTGGCGCCGGTGTGATCGACGAGGAGCGGACGGTCGGAGGCGTTCAGGCGATTGCCGTTCTCGTCGTCGCCCGGGCCGGTGAAGCCGCGCCGCCACGTGCCGCCGTACTTGCCGATCTCGCGCACCGGCTTGATGACCATCAGATCCTCGGGCAGGCGATCCTTGACCGGCGGCAGCTTGCCTTGCTTCACGAGTTCGGCCAGCTGCGGCGCCTCGTTGAAGGTCTTCGGCCACTGTGCCGGGTCGGTGATGATGGTGATGCCCTCGGGCTGGCCGACCAGCCCCGACTGGCTGAGCGAACTCTGAGCCAGGGTTTCGGGCGCCGACGCAATACCGAAGACGAGCGCGGTGCCCAGCAGCAACCGGGCCAGCATGCTTCGCCCGAGTGTCACAGTGCCGAGATTCATGATGCCTCCCTTTCCACCGGATTGGCGATGCGTCCGGCGTTCTTGCTGCATTAGAGCACATGTTCGGCAGACGGGGTCAACCCCAGGCAAATGTGCTGATTGTTGGCAAATCGACGACGAAACCTGCCGTGCCGGCGCCGCAACGACAAGCGTTCGGAATCGGCAACTTCGACTTGCTGGCTATCTGATCTTGCAATGGGTTGCTGACGCGCGTCAGCGGAGCAATCGATGCTGAAGGAGGGTGCGGATATCCCTTCTTCCGTCCAGGACGCAGTAGATGAGAACGCGCCGACCGTCTATCCGGTAGACAATTCGGCAGGGCTTCCAGTGGATCTCCCGGTAGTCCGAGATCCCGATTCGTGCCAGTTCCTTCGGCACGTTGCCACGATCGGGAAAGATCGAGAGCTTTCGGCAGGTCCTCTCGAGGTTAGCCAAGATATGCGCGGCTCGATCGATGGCGTCATACGCGGCGACATGCCGGCAGATGTCCTCGATATCTCGCTCGGCATCATCGGTCATCAAGACCTGAAATGCCATGACTTGGGATCAGGGTTTGATGCGGCCGCGAATGCGTGCAAACGCCGCTCGTGCCGGACCCAGCCTGCCCGTGATGACGCTCTGGTTGCCGAGCGCTAGGATCTTCAGCAGTGCCAGAGTTTCCTGTTCCTGCTCAAAGCTGGCGATGTCCTGCAACACGGCCTTCGCTTCGCCGCGGACGGTGAGAATGACTGGCTCGCCATGCTCATCGAGTCCGCGAATGACCTCCGGAGCGTGAGCCTTGAGATAGCTGATTGGCTTGACCTTGCCGGCGAGCTTCATTGCCGACCTCCTTGCTGATCGGACCTATTTTAGTCCGGATTCAGTCCGATGGGAAGCTTCCCGGGTCACGCCGGCCGGGACTGAGTCCCATGTGCGATGTGCTCGAACGATTTCCTGCATTCGTCAACAACCGAGTCGAGCCACTGAACATACTTTCCACAAGCAGTCACGATGTCCTGACCGGCAAGCTCTTCGATCTCTGAAAAGACCCCTTTGACGGTGCATAGGGCGATCACGCGCCTCTCCTTTAGCATTGCCCTGTTCGCCTCGGTGCCATCAATTGGAACGATTTCGACTTTGCCTGGCGCGTCAGTTAGAAGCACAGCCGCAATGTTTGGATTTGATGGAGGAATTTCGATTGTCGCTCGAGCTTGCGCCGATACTGTGCCGCGCTTCTGAGATCGATTCCTGGCGTCAGTCATTGCGCCGAGAATCGGTTCGATCTCTGCGGTTGGCGCTTTGCTGTCGTACCATTCGTTCCAGCCCGCGACATCGGCGTATTCCGCCTTCATTACCCAGGTCACGCTTCTTGCCGAGCTGATGAAGGCGTTGAGGTAGTAGTCGAACTCAGGAAACTTTGGACGTGCTTCCAGGTGGCGAAGGAAAAATCGCGCCTCCTCAAGCTTGCTTTCCGTCAATGTCATCTTTCACCATGAGATTGTGCAGCACCAATCATTCTTGCCAACGCCCTCGGGGTAGCTACCGCACCCGCTTCCGGAAGCCCGTCGTCGTGAAGCGCTGATGCCCGTGCTTGCGGCCGAGCCGCTTGCCTTCGCCGCCGCCCGTGCCGGTGCCGGCAGGCTGCCACAGCGGCACGAGTTGGTGCTTGCCCGGGCCGATCAGGTCGGCGCGGCCCA
>Ga0194131_10002579_pt1 | contig 29571 bp, 16 predicted proteins | sample TA2KigO120mmetaG_FD_148631 | JGI IMG/M metagenome (GOLD analysis project Ga0194131, IMG submission 148631) | Freshwater microbial communities from Lake Tanganyika, Tanzania - TA2015053 Kigoma Offshore 120m | ecosystem: Environmental > Aquatic > Freshwater > Lake | place: Tanzania: Lake...
TCAGCCTCCTGGCGGCATTCAGCCGCCGACCAATTCGCAACCGCCTGGCGGAATTCAGCCGCCAAGCAACAATCAGCCGCCGGGTGGGATTCAGCCGCCTACCAACAATCAGCCTCCGGGTGGGATGCAGCCGCCGACCAATTCGCAACCGCCAGGCGGTATTCAGCCACCGAGCAACAATCAGCCCCCGGGTGGGATTCAGCCGCCGACCAACTCGCAGCCGCCGGGTGGTATTCAGCCACCGAGCAACAATCAGCCTCCTGGTGGGATTCAGCCGCCTACCACTTCGCAACCGCCTGGCGGCTTACAACCTCCAGGCGGAACGCAGCCGCCGACCAACTCGCAGCCGCCGGGCGGAGTCCAGCCGCCGACCGGGACGCAACCGCCCACGAATAGCCAGCCTCCAGGTGGCACGCAACTTCCCGGCAGCTAGGCGATATCGGGATGACATGTTTGATCCGACATGGACTCGTTGCCGTGGAGCGTAACCATGTGGGTTCTCGGCTCGACAGGAGCTGGCCCTCCCGAAATTCGATGATGGCCAACTAGTCAACGCGCTCATTCTTTCTTCGGTCGGAGATGTTTCGCGCGTTGGCAATGAAGAACCAGTCTTGCCCGGAGCTTCCCACGGCTACTGAATCGTACAGTGTACCGCTGCGGACGCCATATCTCGGTCCGTGTCCACCGTTCAATCCTGGATGATTGAAGACCGTCTGCCCAACAACCAGTTGCGTCGGGCCAGCGCGCAGGGCCGCGACACGAGCGTCATAAGTTCCTGGACCTTTCCATGTCGCAAGGATGGCTTCGAGCGAGTCATAGTCGCCGTCGTAGATCGTGCGGCCGGCGATGAGGATGTCTTCGCCCCTTCCGCCAGTGAGTGTATTGCGGCCGAAGCCGCCGATGAGCAGGTTGCGGCCGCCGCCCGAGCGAAGCCGATTTCGTTCGCGATGGCCGACGACAACGCCGCCAGCCGAATCGCCCACCAACGTGTCGCCGCCGACGCCGCTGCCCATGACGTTGTTAATGTTCGCGAAGCCACTCGAGATGCGTGAGCCATACTTGCCCGCAAGACTGACATTCACGCTGCTGGCCACTCCCGAGTAGTCGAGCCAGTTGATGCCGCCGCCGCCGCTGATGCGACCGATCTGTGCCGCGCCGCTCAGGCGGAAGATGTCGCGGCCAGCACCACCGATCAAGACTTCAACGGCCTGGAAATGGATGTTGATCGTATATGGCACGACGCCGCTGAAGGCGCCGGTGATATTCCAGGTGTGGCCAAGGCCGTCGCCATCCTCGAGGCTGTCCGAGCCGCCGCCGCCGTTGACATAAAGGTTCGTCTTGTTGGCAAAGTTGACACCCGTGGTGCCGGCGCCCTGATTGAATTGCAGCGTGATGGGGCCCAGGCTGGCAGCCGTGGTCTGAAAGCGCAAGGTGTCATTCTGAGCCGTGCCGGCGTAGACGAGATTGACAGCAGTGGTGCGGTCGTTGACCGTTTCGAGACCGCTGTAAGCGAGCGGCCGCGAGCCGTCGAACATCATGTTTCCGCCCAGCCCGCCGGTCGTGGTGTGGACAATCGTGCCGAAGCTGCCATTGTTGACGGCCAGGATATCGATGCCGGAGCCGGCGTTGAACGTGACGCCGCCGAAGGCGCACAGTGCTCCGCCGCTAAAATCGACGGTCATGATGTCATTGCCGCCGCCAGTATTCACCCGCACTGTGCCCGCGCCGCGAATGACCTGGTTGACGAGGATGGTGTCGGCGGCTCCGGCGCCGTCGTTCGTGGCGGCGTCGACGATGATCGTGTCGATGTTGAAGGCGGCGGGGTTGAAGAACGTCGCGCCGCCGCTGGTGCCATTAACCCGGAATGCTTGCTCGCCGCCGAAACCACTGGTGCTGGCGAGCGTCAGGTTGTCCACAGCCCCCGGCGTGATCAGTGTGTAACTGGCAAAGTTGCTGAGCTGGCTGTCCTGGATCTCGGAAAACTGGATGGTGGCGCCGCCCGCGATGGTGAAGGTCCGGATGCACCGGTGCTGGCGGCGGCGGGCGCGTAGGTCACGCCCAGCCCCTGGCCGGTGACGTGCAAGCGATCTCCCTCGCCGGTGACGCCGTCGAGACCGATGCCGCCGCGGACGCGAATGGTGCGGTTGATGCGGCCGTCGATGATGATGTCGTCGCGGTTGATGCCGCCGTCGATCAGGATGGCGTCGGCCTCGGTGGCCAGGTTGATCGTGTAGCTCTCGGTTGCGATGAGCGCGGTGTGGGCGGCATCGCTGAATGCCTGGACCTGGACGTTGACGACACCGGCGGCCCCGCTGGTCAGCGTGATGATGTCGTGAGCGCCGGTGCCGGTGACGTAGGCAAGATCGGGCCGGCCGTTGCCGTTGGCGTCGCGCAGGCCGATGTCGGGATCGTTGGCGGCCAGGAGGTAATTGTTCGGCTCGGCAACTGCATTGACATGTGCCAGGTCGAAGCGTGTCACCATGTGCGGGTTGACCATCAGGCCCGGCGGCACCGAGATGACGTCGCCGCTGGCTGTCAGGCCATTGGTGTGGATGAACGTGAAGGTGTGAAACGCTTCATGCGTGATCGTGAACGCGATATCATGCGCGAAGTCCGAATTGAACTGCGCCGAACCGGGTGTGCCGCTGACCAGGTTGAACGAGAAATCGGAGAATACCAGCACGCCCTCGTCTTGAAGGTTGCCGAGCTGGCGGAAAAGATCGTCGGCGGCGGCAATGCCGAACAGGCCGTTGTTGTCGCCGACCGAGCCGCCGCTGTAAGCGTCCGAGCGGATGTCGTAGATGAAGACATAGGCATCGAATTGCCCGGTCGGGTCGCCGTCGTTGGCGCTCATGACGGCGACGGCGTCCGAGACAGCCGTGGTCGTGGTGACGACGACGACGTTGATGTCGAACGGCTCCAGGGCCCGCTGGACGATGGGGACAACAGCGGCGGCGAAAGCGTCGATGTCGGCGTTGTTGACGACGCCGTTGTTGTCGAAGTCGTAGCTGAGCGGCCGGAATTCAAGGGTATCGCCGGCCGACATGCCCACGCCGGTCATATCTGTTCCAGTGCCGTTGCCACCTAAGCCGGGCCCATCGAGGTCACGGAAAGCGGCGACGGTGGTGGACATGGTGTTGCCGATGCCGAGTCCGCGGCCGAAATCGAGAAACAGCGTGGTGGTCGGCAAGGCACGGTCTTCCAGGGGCTCAAGGCGCGGCTGATAGCGCCGTGCCGAATCCGGCTTGCGCCGGCTGCCGAAGGTCATGCTTGCCCTGTCACGCATCCAGTTTCGCGTCGCGCGTGTCATGACAGAGTCTCGGAGAGAGTCGCGCACACGGAGCTGGCGATCCGTGCTGCGGGTCAGCGCCTGGAAGCAGGATTGTACCGTACGCCGGCATGGAGTTCAATGGAGCCGCTCTCTCCTGGCGCGATCGACGGCGTTGGCGGCGACCGCGGCGAAGAACCAGTCCTGCCCGGTCTGTCCGCGAAGCGTGGAACTGGTGACCGTGCCCGCGCCCCGCCGGCCGTACTGCGGACGATTCTTCTGGGTGTTGACCGTCTGGGTGACGATGACCGTTTGACCGACGAAACTTGGGCATGTCAGGCGGTTGGGGCCGGTGCGCAGCGCGGCCACGCGAGCGTTGTAGGCATCGGCGTTCTTCCAGATTGCGAGAATGGCCTCCAGCGCGTCGTAATTGCTGTCGAAGACGGTGCGGCCGGCGATGAGCAGGTCGTCGCCGCCGCCACCGTTGACAGTATTCCTGCCGAGGCCGCCAATGAGCAAGTCGCGGCCGCCGCCCGAGGAGATGACATTGCCGCCGCCGTGTCCGACCACGACGCTGCCGCTGTCCAGTCCGACGAGCCTGTCGGCGCCGATGGCGCTGCCGACCAGGTGGTGGATGGCGACGATGCCGCCGAGGATGCGCGAGGCGGCGCCGCTGGCGAGGTTGGCGCTCATGCCTTTTCTCACGGCGGAGTAGTCGAGCCAGTTGACGCCGCCGCCACCGTTGATGTGGCCGCTGGTGATGCCGCCCTGGCCGATCCGGAAGATATCGCGCATGTTGCCGCCGGTCAGGTCCTGCATGTTGTTGAAGGCCAGATTCAGGGCCTGGATGTTGCCGGCGCCGGCGGCCGTCAGCTGCCAGACGAGGGCGGCGTCGGGCCCGCGGATGGAATTGCGACCGGCGCCGCCATCAAGGGTCATGGCCGTGGCGGGCACGCTGAAGTCGAGATTGAAGTGATCGTCGAGCGCGCCGCCGACGAGGTTCTCGAAACTCGTGAAATCGACGCCGGCGACGCTGCCGGCGCCCGAGGCCGAAAGATCCCAGGTATTGACGGCGTTGAGGCCGGCCAGCGTGTCTTGCTGGTTGCTGCCCACGAACGCCACGATGTTGGCGAAGGTCCCGCCGATGCCGGTGGCGGTGCCGGTTGCCATGTTGACGGTGACCGGAGCATCGAAGCCGGAATAGTCGAGGGCGTCGCCGCCGGTTCCGCCGTCCACATTGCCGGCCACCGAGCCACCCGCGCTGAACAGAAACAGATCGCTGAGGACGCCACCGGTCAAGTTCTGCATGTTGCTGAACTGCGCCGGCATCGTGAAATCGATGCTGCCGGCGTTGGCGCCGTTGATGGTCCAGGTGTGATCCGTCGCCGTGCCATTGGTTAGCGTGTTGTTGCCGCCTTGCCCGTCGATGCACACCGGGATGCCCCCGTCGGGCGTGCCAAGATCGTCGCTGATGATGACGGTATCGTCATCGCTGGAGCCGCGCACCGTGAAGGACAGCAAGCGACCGAGGTCGTAGTCATTTGGATCGACGACGCCATTGACGTTGACGCGCAGCATGTTGCCGGGCGCCCGCGAGATGGTGATGATGTCGGGCGTGCCGTCGTTGCCGCCACGTTGATAGTCCATGTCCAGGACGAGATGATATCTGCCGCTGCCGGTGGTGTTGAGCGAAGTGACGGCCGTGTTCACATAGCCTTGAAAGGCCGAGGCGCGCGTGAAGACGTTGCGGTCGCCGAAATCGAAATTGACGGCGTTGCCGTTGTCCACGAAGCCGGCGGCAATGCCGGCGATCAGATTGCCGATGAGTGCCGGGGCACCGGTATCGCCGGCGGCGAGGCTGCCCTCGCTGGCGCCAAGGCCGGTGCTGTCGCCGAGCGTGTTGTTGGTCGAATTGCCGTCGTCGAAGTCGCTGAGCAGGCCGAGGCCGCCACTGGTCAGTACGCCGGTGGCATCGGCCCCGAACTGATTCTGAGCCTGTCGCTTGGTGCCGCCGGTTCCCGCCTGACCGCCCGTCGTTCCCGTGCCCGTCTCGCCGTAGCCGACGATGGTGTAGGTGCGGCTGACCTCGTTGCCCAGCGGATAGATGAGGTAACGATCGGCGTCGAGCGGCGCGATCATGAAACGATTGGGCGTGTTGAGGTTGTCCTGATCGGGGATGCCGAGGACGGCGATATCGGTGCCGTTGGCGGCGGTGCCGTTATAGCTCGAATGAATGCTGACGCCCTGCACGGCGGCGCTCTGGCGCACGACGATATTGATGCCGGTGCCGCCCGGCAGGTCGAAGTGCAGCACGTAGTCGCCGGTCTGGATCGTGGCCGTGCCCGCATTCGTGACGTTGGAAGCCGTGGTCACGACATGCACGCCGGAATAGATGAGCGAGGCCGTGTTGGCGGTTCCGCCGGGATTGACGAGCAGGGCGACGCCGTCGAAGCCGCTGCCGGCGGTCACCGGAGCCGCGACGGCCGTGGCGCCGACCACCGGCACCACGCGATCCTCGAGCGCTTCCAGCGCTGGCCGCACGCGTCGTTCTTTTCTGGGCTGGCCGGCGGGCCGTGAACTGTCGGATTGAAGCCGCGCGCCGCTCAACCAGCGCTTCAAGGAGAATCGGAACATGCTGCCGCCTCTTTGTCTCTGTGTCTGTCTCGGTTTCCGGAGTTGCAGGACAACCCATTATAACCGGCAAGATTGTCGCGGTAATCGCCTGCTACACAAAAGGCTCACGACGCCCGCCGATCTCTGTAATTCACCATCGGGCCGGCGATTCTCTTTGATTAGGTGATCTGCTGCCCCGATATAGATGCAACACTCCCGCGGGCGTGAGGGTCCGGTGGAAAAGAAAAATTGGTCCCGATCGAGGAGTGTGGGGCGCAAACCAGGAGCGTCGGCGGCCTGGTCTGGGTCCGTGCCGGCTGGCAGGCCAGAGCGTTCCGCCACAAGGGTGGCGAGCACGCGCAGCGTCGTAATCCGTTATGGTTATTATGGTTACGGATGCACCAGGAGGGTGTTCGCCACGAATCAAGGCGGGTGCGTGTCGGGCCCGAGACAGCCGGCCCAAAGATTTTGCGACCCGGACCGAAACCTTGTCGGCGGGAAGCTGTTTAGTTGAAATTGGCTTTTCGGGAGTAATGTGCGGCGAAAGGTCCGCTGAAGACGGCGATGCAGCGTAGCAATCATGAGAGAAGGGCCCGCGAAGAGGACGAATCTGCAAAGGGGCCGGGGCGGCGGGACTCTCATGGTTGCTTAATTCAAGCACGGGTATATTGGACGCGCACGTTTTGCCGCTTGTAGAGGTTGGTCGGACCAGTTAGAGTTTAGTATTGCTTCGTGCCGGAACACGAGAGCGAGGCCCTTTCAATTCTGCCGCGAGAGGGTCGCAGATCCCCAACAGACCAGAGAGGTTCTCTCCATGCCGCTGTTCAACTTCGTCCGCTGGCTGAAGTCGTTAAGTCGTCGCCGGGGTGTGACCCTGTATCGCAAGCCGCGCCGCCGCCTCATTCTCGAGTCGCTCGAGGAACGCATCGTGCCGGCGCCGTACACGTGGTCGGGCGCGGGCGCCGACAACAAGTGGACCACCGGCGCCAACTGGGTCGGCGGCATCGCCCCGACCGGAACGGCGGCCACACTTGATGACCTCACCTTCGGCCCGAACGCGTTGCAGTCCACGGCGCGCAACGACTTCACCAACGGCGTCTTCGGCAAGATCACCTTCGCGGCCAACAACTACACGCTCATCGGCAACCAGCTGACGCTCGGCGACACGGCCGTCGCGGGCAGCGGCTACGTCGTCGCCAACAACAACGTCACCGGCAGCACCATCTCCTTCAATGTGACCATGGGCGGCGCCGGCGGCAGCGACCAGTTCTTCACCATCAACGCCGGCGCCGATTTGCTCATGGCCGGCGGCATCTCCGGCGCCACCGGCTCCAACATCAAGAAGGACGGCGACGGCACGCTGACCCTGGCCAACAACAACAGCGGCTTCATCGGCGAGATCAACGTGGCCGTCGGCCGGCTGGTCGTGACGCACAATCAGGCGCTGGGCGACACCACCAACAGCACGGTGGTGACCAGCGGCGCCACCTTGCAGCTCAGCAACGTCACGGGCGGCAGCATCAACGAGCAGCTTCTGGTCAGCGGTGTCGGCGTCGCCAACACCGGCGCCGTCGTCAACCTGGCCGGCACCAATACCTGGTCCGGCAACATCGACATGGACTCCAACACGACGTTCACGTCGACCGCCGGCAACCTGATCGTCACGGGCGTCATCAAGGACCTGGGTCCGAGCAGCGGCTACGATCTCACCAAGGAAGGCCCCGGGCAGATGACGCTCAACGCCGCCAACACGTTCCGCGGCCGGATGCTCATCGAGGACGGCATCCTGGAGATCGGCAACGCCCAGGCACTCGGCACCGCCGACGGCGCTGCCGGCACCGGCACAGAAATCCGGCAGAGTGGCGGCAAGACCGGCGGTCTGCAGATCACCAGCTTTGCCGGCATCACCGTGGTCAACGAGCGGCTGCAGATCTCCAGCACCGGGCCCGCCAACGGTTCGGTTTACAATCTCGCCGGCAACAATCGCTGGACCGGCCCGGTTATCCTGGGCGCGGCGAACAACAACATCGGCGTCAACGCCAGCACCAGCTTGCTGATCGGCCAGGTCACTGGCCAGACCGGCACCGGCATCGTCAGCGGCGGCGCCACCAACGGCTTGCAGAAGACGGGCACGGGCAACCTGATCTTCACCAGCGCCAACACCTATTCGGGTGCGACCGCCGTCGCTGCCGGCACCCTGACCATTCGTGATTCGCGTGGCCTCGGCTCGACGATTGCATCGACCACGGTGGCCAACATCGCCACCGTGGCTCTGGAAGTCGACAGCATCGCCGACTCGGTCACCGGCAACACGACGCATCTGACCATCGATGAGAACATCACCATAACCGGCCTCGGCTTTGGGGGCGTCGGCGCGCTACAGAGTCTCTCCGGCTACAACACGTGCTCGGGCGATATCAGCCTCACCGGCACCCTGTCCGCCATCGGCGTCGAACCGGACACGCGCATTGGCCATCCCACCGCCACCAATAGCTATTTCAACAACGATTCGACCGGCGACTACAAGTTGACCGTTACCGGCAACATCGGCGGCGTCTCGACCAGCGCACTCAGCAAGCTCGGTACCGGACACCTGGTCCTGCCCAGCGCCAACACCTACCAGGGCGCCACCAACATCGAAGAGGGCTGGATCACGATCCAGAACAACCTGTCGCTGGGCACGCCGGTGGCCAACACGCCGCCGACCTTGCAGCCTTTCACCACCGTCGAGAACGGGGCGGCGCTGCATCTCAATCCCTTGACGATCGGCAGCAATCTGAACATCAGCAACAATTTCCAGCTTGGCGGCGTCGGCACCGAGCATGATTTCGGCCTGATCGACGAGAAGGGCGCCATCGTCAGCCTGGGCGGGCGCAACACGCTCACGGGTACGATCTATATCGCCGGCCAGGTCGGCATCGGCGTCCAGCAGGCCTTCATCACCAGCGGTTCGGCCCAGGACAGCGCCCATCCGAGCGAACTGACCATCACGGGCACCACCCGCGAGATCCCGGCCGCCACCAACCTGAATTTTTCGAATCCGAGCGGCAACGGTCTCGCCTTCGCCTCCGTGGCCGATGTCGGCACGACCGCCGGCACCATCAGCGCTGAATTCCACGTGCACGGCGCGCCCGACGCGGTCCGCATCTACCTGGGCGACGTGCGCGGACTCGGGCCCGGCAATTACCAGGGCGCGACCACCTTGCCGGGGGCCGACTCATCCATTCTTCTGTACGACTCGGGTGGTATTTACACGCAGCCCTACAGCACCGCCCCATACGGCTATCCACCCGACCCGCCCAACAAGCACGCGGTTCGCATCGACATCACCTACAACGCGACCACGGCACAACTCACCGTGACGCCGATCATCGATCAGCGGTCGGGTCAGCTGGGCACCGGCTGGGATGTGAGCGGCAACCCGGCCTACGGCGTCGGCGGCAACTTGACGTTCCCCACCAATACCTCGACCCTCATCAGCTTCGTCATCAACCAGGGCTCGACCAGCGGTTCAGGCACGATCTGGGAAGTTGAAAACGCCTCGTTCGTGCCCAGCGGCAATACCTCGAGCGGCATCGTCAAGCTCGGCCAGCGGCGACTGAACCTCCAGGGCGACGGCACCTACACCGGCAACGTCGTCGTGGCCGAAGGCAACCTGCGCGCCCAGCACGACTCGGCACTGGGCACGGCGGCGAGCGGCGCCATGTCCACGACCACGGTGCAGGCCGGCGCTTCGCTCGAACTGGCGTCATCGCTGGCCTCCAACAACGGCGGCATCGCGGGCGGCATTCAGGTGTGGAACGAGCACCTCATCCTCAATGGCTCGGGCAACACCTATTTCGGCACCACGCCTCTCGTAAACATGAACGGGCTGGACCTGGCCAACAACCCGATGGCCGGCGACAACATGTGGCGCGGCCCGGTCACGCTCAACACCTTCGGCACCGATTTCGACGTCACTTTCCAGAACGGGCTGGGTCTCGCCAACCAACCGCCCATGACCGCGAGCGGCACCAACCTCACCGGCACGAATGCACAGGTGAACGTGGTCACCAAGGTCAACGGCAGCGGCGCGCAGAACGAGGTCCAGACGGTTGTCTTCAGCGGCGACATCACGGGCGGCACTTTCACCCTGACGTTCGGACTCCAGACGACCGGCCCGATCGCCTATAGCGAGAACGCCAGCGAGCTGACGCGCAACATTCAGCTTGCGCTCGACAAGCTGGATACCGCGGGCCCCGGCAACACGCTGGTCGCCAACACCAACGCAGCCATCGACATCCGCAAGGGCACGCGGCTCAACATTTTCGGCAACATCGACGACACCGGCGCACCGGCTGTCAACGGCGCCGACCTCAAGGTCATCAACTCCGCCGGCGGCTCGCCATACCCGGGCATCGCCGGCACGCCGGGCACGGGCATCAGCCAGATCGCCCTGGGCGGCACCAATAGTTTCCGCGGCACCACTTATGTTCCCAACGACATGGTGCTGTCGATCCTCAACGGGCAGGCGCTGGGCGCTGCCGGCACCAGCGCCGTGCAAACGGTAACGCTCGGCGGTTCGACCTCCGGAACCTTCGCTCTCAGCTTCAACGGCGCCTCGACGGGGCAGCTGGCATACAGTTCGAGTGCCGCAGCCATTCAGACGGCGCTCAACAACCTTGCCACCATCGGTGGGTCCACCGTCGGCGGTTCCGTGGCGGTCACGCGTGTCGGCGACGTCATCACTGTCACCTTCGGCGGCAACTTGAAGGGCTTCGAGCAAGCGTTGCTGGTCGCCACACCGTTGCTCGGCGCCACCGCCATCGTGGCCCAGACGCAGAACGGCGGCGGCGGCACTGTCATTGCCAGCGGCGCTTCCATCGAACTGCAGGGCAATATCACGGTGGCCGGCGAACCGGTCATCCTCAACGGCCAGGGCGTGGCCAGCAACCCAACCATTCCATACCGCTGGTTCCAGCAGGGGCCGGCCCCCATTACCGGCAGCCAGACTCCCAACGACTCACCCAATAGTTTCTCGTCCTCCGGCCGCATCACCGGCGTCGCCATCGACCCGCGCGATCCCAACGTCATCTATGTGTCCACCGCCGGCGGCGGCGCCTGGAAGACGACCAACGGCGGCGCTACCTGGCGGCCTCTTTTCGATGCTGCTGGCGGCAATATCCCCATGTTCACCGGCGGTATCGCCGTCTCTTCGGTGAACCCCAACGTCATCTACCTGGGCACGGGCGAGGCCAACAATTCGTTTGATTCTTACTACGGCACCGGCGTTTATCGCTCGACCGACGCCGGCATCACCTGGTCGCTGGTGACCGGCCCGGTGGGACCGCTCTTCAATCCGCTCAACGGCCGGGCGGTGTCCAAGATCGTCACCGATCCGCTCAACGTCAACACCATCTACGTGGCCGTTTCCGATATGGCGGTCGGCGGCACGTCGGGCAGCAACGCCGGCATCTGGCGTTACAACGGCACGTCATGGACCAACATCACCGCGGCGGTCGGCAGCCCCAGCGACAACGCGGATATCCTGTTCGACTCCACCAACGCGGTGTGGACGGACCTGGTCGTCATGGTTGATCCGGTCTTCCCGCTGGGCGCCAACCGCTGGATCGCGGCGGCGCTGGGCACGCCGAACGGCGGCGCAGCCAATGGCAACGGCATCTACAGCAATGCCGTCTTCATCTCGCTCAACAACGGCTCTACCTGGACTGTCAATGCCTTCCCGACCACGGAAACGGTCAATAACGTCAACTATCCCATCGCCGGCGTGATCAAGATCGGCATGGGCCGCAGCGGCAGCGACACCGGTTCCACCACCAATGTCTACGCCAGCGTCGCCTTTCCCACGAACAACAGCAACGGCAATCCTTCGGTGGCGCACACGCTGCGGACCATCCAGGTGGCGGACATCACCTGGGACGCCACGAATCTCGTGTGGGTGATCGACGACTGGGAGGCAGTCGGCAGCATCCCGGCCAATTATCTCAACGTGTTTGGCGATTTCGCGCATTCGGTCGCGGCCAATCCCACCAATGCCAACGAGGTCTACGTGGGCGGCACTGGCACGGCGCTTGGAACCAACGTCGTCCTGCGCTCCACCGACGGCGGCGGCAGCTGGACCGATATTTCCCGGGACACGACGCCGCGCGGGCCGCATGCCGGCGTCCACGCCATCGCGGTCACCACCAATGGCATCCTGGTCGGCACCGACGGCGGCATGTACCGATATGACGCGACCAATTCGGTCTGGTCGGACATCAACAGCAACCTCGCCATCTCCCAGGTCCACGGCATCAGCGTCGATCCGACCAACACGAACAGCGCCATCGCCGGCATTCGCTCCAACGGCGTGGCCCAGTTCGTCGGCAACTTCCTGTGGAACTACATCGATGACCGGGCCGCAGCGGCGTACTTCACCAGCGGCGGCAAGGTGTGGATCGACCCCAATAACACCCAGCTCATGTACGCCATGGAAACCAATGGCGTCAACAGCACCGTGCTGCGGCGGTCCACCAACGGCGGCACGAGCTGGACCACGCTGGCGACTTTCGGCAACAGCATGACGCCGCCTCCGGTCATCATGGACCAGGTCAACACCAATCGGTTGCTTACCTGGAATGGCATTCTCAATAACATTGCCCAGATTACAATAGGGCCTGGCCCGAACTACACTGCGACCACGTTGAGCCTGGGCGGTCCAGGCGGTGTGACCGCGATCGCTGCCGCGGCCTACCAGGGTGACTGGGTCGATGACCCCAGCTTCTCTGCAGCTCAGGGCGACGTGGATGCCGGTTCCAACAGCTACGTCCCGCACACCATCTACACCATTGCGGGCAACCAGGTACAGCTCACCAAGAATGCCGGCGCGGCGTCGCCGACCTGGATCAACCGCGGCACCGGCGCCTCGGTCAACATGCCGTTGCCAGCCGGCCTGACGCTGTCCGACATCATCGTCGATCCGCGTAACCGCGATACCGTCTATGTCGTCAGCAGCCACACGCGCGGCGCGCTGTCCGATCCGTTCCGCGTCTTCATGAGCACCAATGCCGGCGTGGACTGGACGGACATCACCGGCGCCGGCGTCACCGGCCTGCCCGACGTCGCCGTCTGGAAGGTCGTCCTCGATCCGCGCAGCGATATTCTCTATGTCGGCACCGATATCGGCGTCTTTTCGTCCGTCGCCGGCAGCGGCACGTGGACGAGGGTCGGCCAGGGCATGCCCAATGTGCAGGTGCGCGACCTGGTCCTCAACCAGTCGCAGAACACCTTGTCGGCCGGCACCTACGGCCGCAGCATTTACACCTTCTGGCTGCCCGCCACGCAGGCCAACGCCGGCGTCTTGACCAGCGTCAGCGGATCCGCCGTCTGGCAAGGCGCCATCATTCTCGGCTCCAACACCATCATCAGTGCCAAGGGCACGCAGCAGCTGCAGAACGGCGTCTCCTCGGCCACCCTGAACGTGCTGGGAACCATCAGCGACCTGACCGCCAACGGCGACTTCAAGCTCGACAAGACCGGCTTCGGCAACGTCATCCTCTCCGGCGCCAACACCTACGGCGGCGTCACCGAGATCAAGGCAGGCGTCGTCGTGGTCCGCAATGCCCAGGCCCTTGGCCAGTCCAGCGCCGAGACCATCGTCAACAGCGGCACCTCGCTGAACCTGGAGTCGAGCATCACCGGCGAACGGCTGTTCCTCAATGGCGACGGCATCCAGTTCAACGGCCACTACACGGGTGCGCTGCGCAACACCGCCAACCACAACACCTACACCGGCCCGATCATCGCCAAGTCGCCCGACACCGGCACCGGCATCACCATCGGCGTCAACATCGGCACCAGCCTGACCATCAGCAACTCGATCACCGACCTCAACCAGGCCCTGACCGTCACCAAGGAACTGACCGGCACGCTGCTCTATTCCCAGGGCGTGACCTTCAACGTCACCTTCGAGGGACCCAAGGGCAACATGGTGCAGCCGACCATGACCGCCAACAACGTCAGCCTCACCGGCACCCGGCCGACCGTCAGCGCCAGCACGGTGATTCCGGGCTCAGCGACGGCCCCGCTGCGCAATGCGGTGCAGACCATCAGCTTCGGCGGCAACATCACCGGCGGCACCTTCACGCTCGAGTACAACGGCCAGACGACCAATCCGATCACGTGGCAGCAGGACTCCGACGCGCTGCGCGACGCCATCCTGGCCGAGCTGGAAGCGCTGACGAACATCGATCTGGGCGATATCGTCGTGGCCACCAACATGTACCGCGGCGGGACCATGGTCAACCAGGGCGTGCTGCAGGTCAGGAACGGCATGTCGCTGGGCAGCGAGCCGGGCGCCATCACCCAGGTCATCGACGGCGCCGCCATGCAGTTCATGGGCACCAACGAAGTGCAGACCATCACGGTCACCGGGATCAACGGCACGTTCAACGTCGAGTTCAACGGCCAGACCGCGACGGGCATCGCCTACAACGCCATCGCCTCGGTCCTGGAGACGGCGCTCAACAATCTGTCCACGATCGGCGGCGTCGGTGGTTCGGTGACCGTCACCAAGAGCGGCACCACCTACACGATTACCTTCGGCGGCACCCTGGCCGGCACGGCTGTGCCGAAGCTCGACGCCTCGCGCGTCGGCGGCACGCCCAGCTCCACGCCGACCGCCAGCGAAGCGACCGTGACCCACGGCTCCGGCCCGATCGTCGTTCCGGATTCGCAGATTCTCGGCCTGTCCGGCACGGGCATCTTCAACTCCGGCGCGCTGATCAGCACCAACGGCAGCCACGTGTGGGACGGCAACGTCACCCTGCAGCGCGAGCCCGCCTTCGCGCCAAGCTCGAATCCGTCCACGATCGTGGCCATCAGCGCCAGCAATGCCGGCGACACGCTCACGATCGGCGGCGTCATCGAGGACGATCCGAACGACCCGGCGGCGTACGGCCTCAACAAGGTCGGAGCCGGCAAGGCCGTCCTGCAAGGGACCAATATCTATACCGGGGCAACGACGGTCAGCACCGGCACGTTGACGATCCAGAACGTGCAGGGACTCGGCACGAACGCGGCCGGCACCACGGTCAACAGCGGCGCCATGCTGCAACTTGACATCGCCGCCGGCGGGACCATCGCCGGCGAGGGCCTCACGCTCAACGGCTCGGGCATCAGCAACAGCGGCGCCCTGCAAAACCTGGCCGGGAACAACACCTGGAACGGCGGCGTCACCCTGGCCACCAGCAGCACGATCAACGTGGCCGGCGGCAGCCTCAATGTCACCGGCAACATCGGCGGCGCTCCCGGGCTCACGCTCACCAAGCGCGGCGCCAACACGCTGACCGTCAGCAACGCCAGCAACACGTTCGCCGGCACGACCTCCGTCGTCGCCGGCCGGCTCCATGTCAACGGCACGCTGGGCGCCATCTCCCTGGTGGGCGGCACGCTGGGCGGCACCGGCACCGTCGGGGCCGTCACCTCGGCGTCGGCCGGCGGCACCGTGGACCCGGGCACGAGCCCCGGCATCCTCAACACCGGCAACATCTCCTGGAACAGCGCCACGACCTACTTCGTCGAGCTCAACGGCACCACGCCGGGCTCCGGCCACGATCAGCTGAACGTCACCGGCACCGTCTCGCTGGGCAATGCCACGCTGGCCGGCACCGTTGGCTTCTCGCCGGCCCTCAGCAACAACTTCGTCATCATCCAGGCGACCGGCAACATCAGCGGCAGTTTCGGCAATACCTTCAGCCAGAGCGGCAACACGTTTGTCTTCGTGGGCGGCTACAAGTTCCAGGTCGCCATCGACAACGCCGGCGCCACCAAGACCGTCACGCTCATCCATGTGGCGTCGAACACGTCCACGTCGGTCACGACCAGCAAGCAGTCGGCCGTTTACGGCGAGGGCGTGACCTGGACCGCCACCGTAACCAACGAGCAAGGCGGCCCCGCCAGCGGCACCGTCGATTTCATCGTCGACGGCACGACCACGGTCGCCCCCGGCGTGTCGCTGACCGGCGGCATGGCCACCTTCCAGACGTCGACGCTCGGCTCGCCGCTCAACGTCGGCAACCACACCGTGACGGTGAACTTCACCAGCGGCAACGGCAGCTTCGCCGACAGCTCCGGCAGCCTCCCCGGCGTCGGCCAGACCGTCACCAAGGCCAACAGCTCCGTCACGGTCACGTCGTCCACCGGCGGCACGTCCGTCTTTGGTCAGGACGTGACCTTCACCGCCACGGTCAGCCCAGTGGCCCCCGGCGCCGGCGTTCCCACCGGCAGTGTCGAGTTCCGCATCAACAACCACCTCGTTCCAGGCACGTATACGCTGTCGGGCGGCACGGTCATCCTGGTGACGAGCAGCCTCGCCGTCTCGGCCACGGCCCACACCGTCAGGGTCGACTACCTGGGCGACGGCAACTTCAACACCAGCAACAACACGCTGGCCGGCGGGCAGACCGTCAACAAGGGCAATACCTCGGTCGCGGTCAGCTCGTCCACGGGCGGGACGTCGGTGTTCGGACAGGCGGTTACGTTCACGGCCACGGTCAGCGCCGTCAGCCCGTCGGCGGGCACGCCGGCCGGCAACGTGCAGTTCGTCATCGACGGCGTCACGCGGTCCCCGGTCGCTCTCAACGGTTCCGGCCAGGCGACGACTTCGACCTCCAGCCTGGCGACCTCTGGAGCGGTCCACACCGTCACGGTCAACTACCTCGGCAGCGGCAACTTCAATACCAGCAACGGTTCGCTGGCCGGCGGGCAGACCGTCAACAAGGCCAACACCTCGGTCACGGTCAGCTCGTCCACGGGCGGCACCTCGGTGTTCGGGCAGACGGTGACATTCACGGCCACGGTCGCCGCCGTCAGCCCCGGCGCCGGCACGCCCACGGGCAATGTCGAGTTCATCATCGACGCCACGACCATCAGCCCCAGGGCCCTCAGCGGCGGCATCGCCACCTTCGCGACCGGGTCGCTGGCCATCGGTCCGCACACGGTAACCGTCAATTACCTGTCGCCGGGCGATACCAATTTCAATACCAGCGGCAATTCGCTGGCCGGCGGGCATACCGTCAACCAGGGCAGCTCCTCGGTCGCGGTCAGCTCGTCGACGGGCGGCACCTCGGTCTTCGGGCAAGCGGTGACGTTCACCGCGACGGTATCCGCCATCAGCCCGGCCATCGGCACGCCGACCGGCAACGTCGAGTTCGTCATCGACGGCGCGACGCAGGCGCCGGTCGCTCTCAGCGGCGGCACGGCCACGCACACGACCTCCAGCCTGGCTGTCTCCGGACCGGTGCACACCGTGACCGTCAACTACCTGGGCAGCACGCAGTTCGCCACCAACAGCGGCAGCCTGGCCGGCGGGCAGACGGTCAACAAGGCCAACACCACGACGACCATCGGTTCCAGCTCCGGCACCACGGTTTTCGGCCAGACGGTGACGTTCACGGCCACGGTCTCCGCCGTCAGCCCAGGCGCGGGCACGCCGAGCGGCAATGTCAACTTCCTGGTGGACGGCGTCTCGGTGGGCTTCGGCGCGCTGTCCGGTGGCGTGGCCACTTTTGCGATCAACAGCATCGCTGTCGCCGGCTCGCCGCACACGGTTGCTTCGCAGTACGTGGGCGACGGCAACTTCAATACCAGCTCGAGCGGCAACGGCAGCCACACCGTCAACAAGGCCAACACCTCGGTGGGCATGTCTTCGAGCACAGGCACGACGGTGTTCGGCCAGACCGTGACCTTCACCGCGACCGTGGCGGCGGTCAGCCCCGGCCAGGGCACGCCCACCGGCAATGTGGACTTCCTGGTCGATGGCGTCTCCGTGGGCCAGGGTAGCCTGTCGGGCGGCATCGCCACCTTCGCGACGGGCGCGATCAGCGTCGCCGGCTCGCCGCACGCCATCACTGCCAATTACCTCGGCAGCGGCAGCTTCAACACCGGTAGCGGCACGCTGGCCGGCGGTCACACCGTCAACCAGGCCAACACCAGCAACACGATCTCGACCTCCAACAACAACGCTGCCTTCGGCGTCCCGGTCATCCAGGCGACGGTCAACGTGACCAGCCCGGGCGCGGGCACGCCGACCGGGAATGTTGACTTCGTGGTCACTGGCGACGCCAGCTTCACGCAGACCGTGGGCCTGGTCGGCAACACCGCCACGTTCGACATCACGGCTCTCACGCCGGGCAACTACAGCATCACGGCCCAGTACCAGGGCGACGGCAACTTCAACGCCGCCGCCGTCTCGTCGGCGATCAGCCAGACCATCATCAAGGCCAACACCACGACGACGATCAGCTCGTCCACGGGCGGCACGTCGGTGTTCGGGCAGAGCGTGACGTTCACGGCCACGGTCTCCAGCGGCGTGGGCGGACTGGGCACGCCGACGGGCAACGTCGAGTTCATCATCGACGGCGGCACGGTCGCAGCCAGTGTCGCCCTGTCCGGCGGCACCGCGACGTTCGTGACCTCGTCGCTGTCGGTAACCGGCTCGCCGCACTCCGTGACGGCCAACTACCTGGCTCCGGGCGACAGCAACTTCAATGCCAGCACGGGCACGGCCATCTCGCAGACCGTCAACAAGGCCAGCACCAGCACCAGCGTGACGCGCACGCAGCCGAGCACGACCGCCTACGGCACGACGGTGACCTTCACCGCCAGCGTCAGCGCCGTCAGCCCCGGCGCCGGCACGGTGTCCGGCAACGTCGAGTTCGTGATCGACGGCGTCACCCAGGCGGCGCAGGCACTGTCCGGCGGCGTGGCCACCTTTACCACCGACACGCTCACGCCGGCCGGCTCGCCGCATTCGGTCAGCGTCAACTTCATCGGCAGCAGCAGCACCGACTTCAATGGCAGTTCCGGCACCCTGACCGGCGGCCAGACCATCAGCAAGATCAACAGCGCCGTGACCGTCAGCTCGTCCACGGGCGGCACCTCGGTGTTCGGTCAGGCAGTGACGTTCACGGCCACGGTGGCCGCCGGCGCCAGCCCGAACCTGGGCACGCCGACCGGCAGTGTCCAGTTCGTCATCGACGGCGTCACCCAGGCGCCGGTCGGCCTGTCCGGCGGCATCGCGACCAGCGGCCCGATCTCGAACCTGGCGGCTTCCGGCACGGCCCACACGGTGACCGTCAATTACCTGGGCAACAGCAACTACAACACGGGGTCGGGTTCGCTCGGCGGCGGCCAGCTCGTCAACAAGGCGGGCACGTCGCTCACCGTGGGCAGCAACAATCTCAATTCCGTCTTTGGCGAGGCGACCATCACCGCCAGCATCAGCGTCACCGGACCGGGCGCCGGCACGCCGACCGGCAATGTCCGCTTCGTGATCGACGGCGTCACCCAGGCACCGGTGGCCCTGGTCGGGATGACGGCGACCATGACCCAGACGCTGAACGCCAGCGGCACGCCGTACAGCATCCACGCCGTCTACGAAGGTTCCAGCAACTTCGACTCCAGCACCGCGACCGCCATCACCCAGACGGTGAACCAGGCCAGCTCCTCGACCACGGTCAGCTCGTCCACGGGCGGGACCTCGGTATTCGGGCAGGTGGTGACGTTCACGGCCACAGTCAGCGCCGTCAGCCCCGGCGCCGGCACGCCGACCGGCAACGTCGAGTTCGTCATCGACGGTGTCACGGTGGGCACGCAAGCCTTGAATGGCTCCGGCCAGGCGACTTTCTCGACAATCCAGAGCGTCGGGTCGCACACGGTGGATGCCAACTACCAGGGCAGCACGAATTTCGCCGCCAGCAGCAACAGCCTTGGCGGCGGGCAGACAGTGAGCCCGGCCAACAGCCTGGTCACGGTCACGGCCGATCTGAGTCCGTCGGTGGTCGACCAGATGGTGACGTTCACGGCGCACGTGACGGCGGTGCTCCCGGGCGGCGGCCTGCCGACCGGCACGGTGAACTTCCGCGTCAACGGCGTGACCGTGGCCACCGGCGTCGCCCTGTCCGGCGGCATGGCCACATTCGCGACCTCGACCCTGGCGATCGGCACGCACACCGTGCAGGCCGACTTCACCTCGTCCGACGGCAACCACGCCAACCGCAGCGGTGGACTGTCGACCGGCGTGCACACGGTTCTCGGCTTCAGCAAGATCGGCGTGTCGATCAACCCACCGCGGATCAGCGTCAATGTGCCGTTCGCGTTGACGCTGAGCGCTTTGGCGGCCAACGACGCCCCGGTGCTTAGCTACACCGACAACGCGCCGATCCGGCTGATGGCCGCGCCCGCGGGCGGCAAGATCATCGGTCTGAAGAACGCCAGGTTCGTCGACGGCAAGCTTGTGCTCAGGGGGCTCAGGCTGACCCGGCCCGGCGTCTACCGGATCCGTGTCATCACCGGCGGCAGGGTCATCGATATCACCATCCGGTCCGGCGGCACCTGGACCTATGCCCAGAAGCAGTAGACGGGTTTACGTTTCGCGCTCGCGAGCCCGATTCTGCGTTCCGCGAGAATGTGTGCGAGCGCGAAACGTGAACCGCTTCATGCCGCGGGATCCTGGCGATAGAACTCGCCAAGGATGGCGTACAGGCGCGGATGCCGGGCGCGCAGGTCCTGCGGCAAGTCAAAGAAGCACTCGCTGGCCACCGCGAAAAACTCCGCCTCGTTCTCGGCGCCATACGGATCCAGCAGCGTCTCGCGCCCGGCGGCGCTGGCGCGGCGCAGGGAATCCAGTTCCGCGGGCAGCACCTTCAACCAGCGCTCGATCAGCTTGCCATCGTCGATGGGGGGAATGCCATCGGCTTCGCCGTTGAGCATGTCCAGCTTGTGGGCGAACTCGTGGTAGACCAGATTCTCACCCCGGCCCGGGTTGCGGGCCGCCTCCAGCACATCGTCCCACGACAGCACCACTGGACCGCGCCTGTGCGCCTCGCCCAGGCGGTCGCTATCGCGCTGCATGACCACGCCGCCGCCCATGGGCACTTCCTCGCGGGCGTGATAGCCGGCGGGATAGACCAGAATCGTCTGCACCAGGCTGAAGTAGTTGATGTCCAGGCCCAGGATCATGCGGCAAGCATGGGCGGCGATGGTGACGCGCATGTCGTCGGTAAGCTCCAGCCCGCCGCAGCCTTCCCATTCCTTCTCGGCAATGAAGACGCGCAGATCATCGACAAGGCGCGAGCGCTGCGACGGCGTCAGGGCGACGTGCGCGTCGAAATGCTCTTGCAGAATCGCCGGCCAGGCCGGCGGCACGGGCTCGGCCAGGATGCGTCGGCGGCGGCGTTTTTTGAGCCAGGAGAAGAACATGAGCTTTCCGTAGAATAGGCGTGCATGGCGCGGATGGACATGCCGGGATTGTATTCGCCGCCCAGCGGCTCAGCCCGGCAACTCGCCGGCTGATTCGTTGCCGCGGTACGGCGACGGGGCGAGAGGGGGGGTGGCAACGCAATGAATTCGCATCCCAGAGCCGTTGCGCTTCTGAGCGGCGGGCTCGATTCGGCGGTCGTCCTGGCCATAGCCCGGGAGCAAGGCTTCGACGTGCATGCCCTGACGCTGGACTATGGTCAGCGGCACGTGCTGGAGATCGACCGGGCCCGGAAGATCGCCGCGCGTCTTGGCGTGGCGCGGCACATGGTTCAGCAGATCGACATGCGGGCCTTCGGCGGGTCGGCGCTCACCAGCGGCATCGCCGTGCCCAAGGATCGCCGGGCCGACGAGATCGCGCACGGCATACCGGTAACGTACGTGCCGGCGCGCAACACCATCTTCCTCTCGTTTGCCCTGGCCTGGGCGGAGGTGCTGGGGGCGAGCGACATCTTCATCGGAGTCAATGCGCTGGACTACTCGGGATACCCGGATTGCCGTCCGGAGTTCGTCGAGGCATTCGAGAAGCTCGCGAACCTGGCGACCAGGGCGGGTGTCGAGGGTCGGCAACGCTTCAAGGTGCACGCGCCGCTCATCCGGATGACGAAGGCCGAGATCATTCGCCGGGGCCAGGAACTGGGCGTAGACTTTGCCCTGACGCTGTCGTGCTATGATCCAGGGCCGACGGGCACGCCGTGCGGACGTTGCGACGCTTGCCTGTTGCGGGCCAGGGGCTTCGCGGAAGCCGGCATTTGCGACGCATAGCGGCGTCATGATCTCGTCAAGATTTCGCCATGATCGAATGGATCATTCTTGCTGCTGCGGTCTTGCCCGGCCTGCTGATCATGGCCGTGTCCATGTGGCTGCTCGGCTGGGCCGGCGGCTGGCGGGCGGTGGCCCGCGTCTATCCAGCGTCGGGACCGCCGACCGGCATCAGGTTCGGCATGCAGCGCTGCCAGTTCGGCTGGGTCGGCTACAACGGCTGCATGACGATGCACGTGTCGGAAGAAGGGCTGCGCATCGAGGTCTGGTGGATCTTCCGCTTCGGGCATCCGACATTGCTCATTCCGTGGTCGGCGCTGCACGTGCACCAGGTGATCGAGAAACGCTGGTGCCGCGACATCGTGCTGTCAGTCGGCGCGCCGGAACTGGCACGGCTGCGCTTGCCGCTCAAGGTTATCGAGGCTGCGGAGGATTTTCGGGCGCGGAAGGAAACCCAGGCGAGTTGACGGCGACGCCTGCGGACCGGGCGGCGACGCGGCGACGCGGCAACAAAATCTCGATTTACCCTTGTGGCGTCTGGCCGCGTTGCTACAATGCTAGTTTCCCATTTTTCGCCCTCAAGGGGACGGTGTTTCATGAAGGTGCGGTCGAGCGTGAAGCGGATCTGCGAGAATTGCAAGCTCGTGCGCCGGCGCGGCAAGCTGTTCGTGATATGCAGCAATCCGCGGCACAAGCAGCGCCAGGGATAAATCAACGGGAGACCAGCAAGCATGCCGCGTATTCTGGGTGTGGATCTGCCCAACGACAAGCCGACGCATATTTCCTTGCGCTACATCTACGGCATCGGGCCGACGACCTCGCTGCAGGTGTGCGCCAAGGCGAAGGTGGATCCGCAGCGCCGAGCCAAGGACCTGAACGAGGACGAGATCAGCCGCATCGCCGCCATCCTCGATCGCGAGTACACGGTGGAAGGTCCGCTGCGCCGGCAAGTGCAGCAGAACATCGCGCGGCTGCGCGACATCGGCTGCTATCGCGGCCTGCGTCATCGGCGCGGCTTGCCGGTCCGCGGCCAGCGGACGCGCACCAACGCCCGCACGCGCAAGGGCCCGCGCAAGACCGTTGCCGGCAAGAAGGGCGTCAAGGAACTTCGCGGTTAAACGATCACGCTGTTCACGTTTCGCGCTTGACGCGGTGCCGCGCGGGCGCGAAGCGCAACAGCCGAGGGGGAAGGGCGAGCAGTGGCCAAGAGCAAGAAACGCAAGGCGCGGCGGAACGTCAGCCGCGGGGTTGCCCACATCATGGCGACCTTCAACAATACCATCGTCACCATCGCCGACTCGAACGGCGACACGCTGTGCTTTGCCTCGGCGGGGAGCGCGGGCTTCAAGGGCAGCCGCAAGAGCACGCCGTTCGCCGCCCAGCGTGCCGCCGAGATGGCGGCCGAGCGGGCCGCCAAGTTCGGTCTGCGCGAGATCGACGTCAAGGTGAAGGGCCCCGGCGCCGGCCGCGAATCCGCCATCACCGCCCTGCAATCCGCCGGCCTGAACGTGAAGGCCATCGAAGATGTCACGCCCCTGCCGCACAACGGCTGCCGTCCGCCGAAGAAGCGGCGCGTGTAAGATCTACAAGACCCAGGTTCCAAGCAGTCCTCAAATATCAAGGAGGTGTTTGGATTCAGGAGCTTTGGGAATGTTGCTGATTTGACTCTTGTGAGTTGGAGTTAGTTGATGGCTCGTCATCTGGACTCGGTCTGCAAGCTGTGCCGCCGCGAGGGCATCAAGCTTTTCCTGAAGGGGGCTCGGTGCGAAAGCCCCAAGTGCGCCATGGACCCCGAGCGGCGCAAGAACGTCGGGCCCGGCATGCATGGTTACCGGCGCGGCAAGCTCAGCGAGTACGGCGTGCGTCTACGCGAGAAACAGAAACTCAAGCGCTTCTACGGCATCTTCGAGCGTCAGTTCCGCCGCTATTTCGCGCTGGCATCGCGCTCGACGGAGAACACCGGCGAGGTTCTGCTGAGCATCATGGAGCGGCGGCTGGACAACGTCGTCCACCGGCTCGGCTTCGCGCCTTCGCGAGCGGCGGCGCGGCAGCTTGTCGGCCACGGGCATGTGCAGGTCAACGGCACGACCTGCAACATCCCGAGCATGCTGCTCAAGGCGGGCGACACCATCGCCGTCAAGAACCGCGGTCCCAGGCCACGCAAGGAAAGCCAGAAACGTCCCCAGAGGCAGGGCCGCGGCGCCCTGCAGCTGGTCAAGCTCAACCTCGCCGACAAGCACGCGCCCATCCCTGACTTCCTCGAGATCACCAGCAACGATCCGCCCGAGGGACGCATCACGCGCTTGCCGTCGCGCTCCGACGTCGATCCGCGGCTATCGCAAGATCGCCCCCTGGAAGAACAGCTGATCATCGAGTTCTGCTCCCGGTAGAATTACGGATACAACCTGGTCCGGACCCACCGGGGAGTGGGCCGGCGGCTCGTCCCAGCACTTTTCCCCATGCCCTTGGAGGCCCCGTTCATGCGTATCAAATGGCGCGGACTCGAATTGCCCAATCGTCTGAGCTGCGAGCGCGAGACCCTGACCGACACCTATGGCAAGTTCTACGCCGAACCGTTCGAGCGCGGCTTCGGCGTCACCGTCGGCAATAGCCTGCGGCGCATCCTGCTGTCGAGCCTGGAGGGCTCGGCCGTCACGCGCGTCAAGATCCAGGGAGTGCAGCACGAGATCACCACCATCCCTGGCGTCGTCGAGGACGTCACCGACATCATCCTGAACATCAAGAGCCTGGTGGTGAAGAACGCCAGCGAGCAGCCGCGCACCATCCGCATCGACCGGCACAACCGCGGCGTCGTCAAGGCCGCCGACATCACCACCGACGAGGCCATCACGATCATCAACCCCGAGCACATCATCGCCACGCTGACGGATGATGTCCCGTTCGTGGTGGAGATGACGGTGGAGAACGGCCGCGGCTACCGCACCGCCGACGAGAACGCCGGCAAGGAACGCGAGATCGGCATCATCCCGGTGGATAGCAGCTTCTCGCCCGTGGTCCGCGTCAAGTACGAGATCGAGGACACACGCGTCGGCCAGAAGACCAACTACGACAAGCTGGTCATGGATATCTGGACGAACGGCACGGTCGGCCCGCACATGGCCCTGGTGGAAGGGGCCAAGATTCTGCGCAAGCACCTGAACCCGTTCATCCAGTACGCCGAGCCGGGTCCGGAGATGACGCTCGACGATCGTCCCGACACCGCCTCCGCCGGCGACTCCGTCGATCAAGACCTGGAGCGCAAGCTGGGCATGAGCCTGGCCGAGCTCGAACTGTCCGTGCGTGCCACCAACTGTCTGGAATCGGAAGGCATCACGACCGTCCGCGACCTGGTCATCCGCACTGACGAGGAACTGCTGGAAGTTCGCAACTTCGGCGAGACCACGCTTCGCGAAGTCAAACAGAAACTGCAGGAACGCGGCCTGGCCCTGGGGATGAAGACTCCCACCGGGGTGCGCCGTTAAGGAGTCTTCAGTGTTCAGTTTTCAGTGTTCAGCAAAAGCCATACACTCGCTGCACACTTAAAACTGAAAACTGAAAACTGAAAACTAGGAACTGCCATGCGTCACCGTAAAGCAGGCCGCAAGCTCGGCCGTAATGCCTCGCATCGACTGGCCCTGTACCGCAACCTGACCATGTCGCTGATCCGCCACGAGCGCATCATCACGACTTTGGAGAAGGCCAAGGCGGTCCGGCCATTCGTGGAGAAGCTGATCACCCTTGCCAAGAAGGGCACGCTGCACGCCCGCCGGCTGGCGATCGCGCGGCTGGGACCGTCCGGCATCGCCGCCGTCAAGCCTGACGAGGGCAAGAAGGACGAGACGCCGGACATGCGTCGCGTGCTGGTCAAGCTCTTCGACGACATCGGCCCGCGCTTCAAGGACCGCCCCGGCGGTTACACGCGGATCATCAAGCGCCACGAGCGCCGCCTCGGCGACGCCGGCCGCACCGCCTTTCTGGAACTTCTCAAGGAAGGCGAGGTCAAGGTAAAGGCCAAGGCTGCCAAGCCGGCGCCGCGCATCGAAGAGGAAGAAGAGCAACAGGCCGAGCAGGAAGCTCAGCCGCAGGAAGCTCAGCCCAGCGCGACTGCGCCGGCCGAGGAGAAGAAGCCGGAAGAGAGCGAGCCGAAGGCCTGAGCGCCTCCGGTCGATCACGCTCGCGGCTCGCTCAATTCGTTGTCAACGGCAAGCCTTTCTCGCGCCATTCGCGGATGCCGCCGTCCATCGACAGCACATTCGTGTAACCCATGTCTTGCAGGTTTTTCGCCGCCAGCGCCGAGCGGAAGCCGCCGCCGCAATAGAGCACGATCTTTGCCGCGGTATCGGCGATGCGCTGCTCGATGTCGCGCTCGATGATGCCCTTGCCGAGGTGCATGGCGCCGGGCAGGTGGTCTCTTGCCCATTCGCTCTCTTCGCGGACATCGACGAGATGAAACGTCTCGCCGCGGTCGAGCATGGCCTTGACGTCGGCGACGGTAAGCTCGCGGATATGCTTTTTGGCATCGGCGACAATCTGCAAGAACCGCGGCGGGTGCTGGTGAGCCACGTCTCACTCCTCTGTCTGGATGGTGTGAATCCGGATGACAACGTGGTTAGGATAGACCCTGGGAGCAAGGAGGTGAAGGGAGGCACGTGCGCCTGGAGCCGAGCGGCGGCTCAGAACAGCAGTCCGACGGTGAAGAGGGCGTTGATGCTCATGAGGTCGTTGGCGCCTTGCAGGATGTCGCTCCAGGTGTAATCCCATTCGCCGCGGACGCCGGTGAGGATGGTGCAAGCACCGACAGGGATGGCGTAGTCGGTGTAGAAGGAGGCGAAGACGGCGCCGATGACGTCGGTGCGGTGCTGGATCTCGCGGAGACGGACGCTGGCGGAACCCCAGCGGCCGCCGCTATCCACGCCGACACGCCAGCGATTGTCCGGCGTGTTGGCCGCGCCGAACAGGTACCATTCATGGCCGATGGCCAGGTTGACGTACGTGCGGTTGTAGCTGGCGACGGATACGTCGCGGCGCTGCCGCGTGAACAGTTGCTGGCCGTCAGGAAGAACGCCAACGAAGAAGAAGTCGTTGATGGCATACTTGATGTCGGGGCGATTGCCGCGGTTGGCGGCATTGGAGATGCTGGCCCAGACGGTCCAGGCGCTATCCAGGGATGGATTGAAGAACAGCAGCTTGCCGCCGCCTTCGATCTCCCAGCCGAGGTCGAGCGATTTGCCGATGTTGCCCAGCGGACCGGCCGAGGTCGGGATCGCGAAACCGGAGCGCAGAAACACCTCGCTCATCACCGGGATGCTGTCGCCCACGGGTCCGAAATCGTTGTAATCGTAGGTGATCCACTGGGAGAGCGTGGCTGACTGCGGCATGATCTCGCTGGGTTGCCCGTCCGAGACCGCCGTCCCTTGCTGGGAAGCACCGTTCTGGCGTGGACTCACCGGAGGCAAGGTATACTGGGCTTGCGCCATCGGAAGGCCGACGGCCGAGACCACGAGCGACAGCCATAACACGTTCTGGATCCGCATGAACTCCTCTTCGTGCCGAGCCAGGAAGCGCAGCCGGCGCATCCCAGCGCCGTTGTCTCTATTCATCGGACGAGGAGTTTGCCGAATTGAGAAAAAATGCCGACCCTGCGGATTGTGACGGTTCCTTGAGCGCAAAGTCGCGAGCCGGCTGACAAGCTGGTCAAGCTGGCGGCCTGGGGTCACGAAGTCAAGACGGGCAGCTTGCGGCTTCCCGCCTGGCTGCTGCGATAGGCGCGTCCGAGCCGCTGGATGGCCTCGCGGATCTCCGGCACCGAGGCCACGCCAAAGCACAAGCGGGCCTCGTGAGTGGGCACCGGTCCGTTGGCGCCGTTGACGTGGCAAAACTGCCCGGGCACGTACAGCACCCCCTCGTGCAAGGCGGCGCGCATCAGCGTGCTGTCCGGGCCCGTGTTGACGCCGCCGGCAAACGCCAGCCAAACGTACATCCCGCCATCGGGATGCGTCCACTTCACCTCGGAGGCGTCAAACTCTTCCGACAGGGCCTCCAGCATGGCGTCGCGCTTTGCCCGATACACCTGACATAGCTCGGCGACGTGACGATCGTAGGAGCCATCGGCCAGCAAGCGCTGGATGAGGTGCTGCGTGAGATTGTTGGACCCGAAATCGTGGCAGCCTTTCAGGCGCAGCAGCGGCGTCATCAGATCGCGAGGCAGGATCGCGTAGCCCGTCTTGAGGCCGGGGGCCAACGGCTTGGAGAACGTCATGCCCAGGATCACCGTCGAGTTGTCCGCGTCGAGGCTCTTGAGCGACGGCAGGTCCGGCCCGTCGTAGCGCAGCTCACGATAGGCGGCATCCTCGAGAATCAGGATGCGCTGCGTGCGGCTGTAGTTCTTGACGAGGTCGAGCAATTGCCGGCGACGACGCACGGACAGCGTACGGCCGGTGGGATTCTGAAAGTAGTCGCAAATGTAGAGCATGCGCAGGCGCTTCACCTCGCCGGTCCGCTCCAGCCGGGCCAGCAGGCTCGCCAGCGCGTCGATGTCCATGCCTTCCTCGTCCATGGGCACCGACAGGACGCGGGCGCCGAGGCTGGTCAGCGTGCCCTGATACACGAAGTACGAGGGGGCCTCGGCAATGCCGATGTCTCCCGGATCCAGCAGCAGTTCGCCCATGAGATAGAGCAACTGCTGCGAGCCGGTGGTGATGACGACATCGTCCGCGCTCAAGGACAGTGCTGCCGGCGTCAGGCCGTCGAGGCCGACGGTGCGCAGCAGCAGCTGCTCGCGCAGCGGCGCCAGGCCGTGCGTCGTCCCGTACTGCAACGCTGCCCGGGCATGGGCAGGACTGGACAGGATGTCGGCGAGTGCTGCTTGCACGTCCGCAGCCGGCAAAGATTCGGCGTCAACCAGCCCTGCGGCCAGGCTGATGAGCCGCGGATTCTCCACGGCCTGCTGCATGAAGTAGCTGATCGGCTGATCGGCGGTCTGGTGCGACCTGGTGGAAAGATGGATCGGCGGCAGCATGGATCACCCCTGGTAGACAAAAAAACCCCGGGATCGACCCGGGGTTTGACAAACTCATCCTTGTGCAGTCTCCCCCGGTCAACATCTCGAGGCGGCAATACTCGAGGCGGCAATAAGCGCAGCGGCGGCACGAGCAGCGGCGGCGTTGCCCAGGAAGAAACCACGAATGCGAACAACACTCGTCATGAAATGAAGCATAGCGAAGAAATTGGCCGTTGACAAGGTTTTCGCGGGGGAGGATTCAGCCGGGAAATCGCATGGCAACCTGGCCGACCCCGCAGATGTGTTTGGTGCAGCACGCGCGCGAACGGTTGCAGCCGCAACTGCATTGGCTGACAACGACGCAACATCCGGGCGCCGCAACCACGAACCATGAAACACGCCGACCCGCAAGGACGCCGGATGAAAAAAACCAGAAATCATCCCTGCGTGCGCGCTACTCGCGGCTGGACCCGTGAACGCCCTCTCTTCCGGGACAAGCCCCAGCGATGAATGCCTTGTATTCTTGTCGTTTTGAGAGCCAGTTGCGTTGCTGGGCCGGCGGGGGGGGGCAGGCGCGGGGCCGCGGGGTGACGGGATGACGCGACGCGGGCGCGGAGAGGCCGGGCACGCG
>Ga0194131_10002580_pt1 | contig 29570 bp, 26 predicted proteins | sample TA2KigO120mmetaG_FD_148631 | JGI IMG/M metagenome (GOLD analysis project Ga0194131, IMG submission 148631) | Freshwater microbial communities from Lake Tanganyika, Tanzania - TA2015053 Kigoma Offshore 120m | ecosystem: Environmental > Aquatic > Freshwater > Lake | place: Tanzania: Lake...
CTCGCCGTGCCGATCGTCGTGGACGGGATCCCTGCGGGGATCGTCGTCGTCACTCCCCAGCGTCCGGGGCCGTTCGCGGCGCTCCGTCCCCTCGGACCGACGCTCGCGCTGTCGGGGCTCGTGCTGCTGGTCGCCGGCGCCGGCGCCGCCGCGGTGTTCGTCTTCGGACCGGTGCGGCGGCGCCTGCGCGAGCTCGAGCACGCGGCGTCGCGCATCGGGTCGGGCGACGGCAGCGTCCGCGCGCCGGAGCACGGCGGCGACGAAGTGGCCGCGCTGGCGCGGTCGTTCAACCGCATGGCCGGCGACCTGCAGGCGCGGGCCGAGGCGCTGCAGGCCTCGGACCAGGCCCGGCGCCAGCTGCTCGCCGACGTCTCGCACGAGCTGATGACGCCGCTGACCGCGATGCGCGGGTACCTCGAAACGCTCGCGATGGCGGAGCTGCGCCTCGATCCGCCCACGCGCGAGCGCTACCTCCGCATCGTGGACGAGGAAACGCGTCGGCTCGAGCACATCATCGGCGACCTGCTGGAGCTCGCGCGCCTGGAGGGCGACACGGCGCCCTTCCGCCTGGAGTACGTCGAGGTGGCCCCGCTCTTCGAGCGCGTCGCGGCGCGGCACGAGCGGGTACTCGAGGAGCGCGGCGTGACGATGGTGCGCCGGGTCGAGCGCGGGGCGGAGCAGGTGACCGCCGACCCGGTGCGGCTCGACCAGGCGCTGCAGAACCTCGCCGCCAACGCGCTGCGGCACACGCCGTCAGGTGGTACGGTGACGCTCGCCGCCGAGCCCGCTGACGGGGCCGTGCGTCTCATCGTCCGCGACACCGGCCCCGGCATCCCGCCCGCGGACCTGCCGCTGATCTTCGATCGGTTCTACAAGGTGGACACCGCGCGCGCGTCCGGCGGCAGCGGTCTCGGCCTGTCGATCGTCAAGACGATCGTCGAGCGGCACGGCGGCACGATCGCCGTACGCAACGACAACGGCGCGGTCTTCGAGATCGTGCTGCCGCTGCCGAGGAGATAGCGGAGAGCGTGCCTCGGCCGATCGCCGTGGTACCCTCAGGAGATGGGTACCACGGCTCCGGCGTCGCCTGTCAGCCTGAAGCGGCGCCGCTGGATCACCGCCGGGCTGCTGCTCGGCATGAGCCTCGGCGCGCTCGAGGCGACGGTCGTCAGCACGGCGATGCCGACGGTCATCGCGACGCTGGGCGGTCTGGCGCACTACAGCTGGGTCTTCTCCGCCTATCTGCTGACGTCCACGGCGTCGGTGCCGATCTGGGGACGGCTCTCGGATCTGTACGGCCGCCGCCGGATGTACATGACGGGCGTCGTCATCTTCCTGATCGGATCGGTGTTCTCCGGCGCGGCGACGTCGATGGAGATGCTGATCGCGGCCCGCGCCGTGCAGGGCCTCGGCACCGGCGCCATCATCCCGCTCAGCATGACGATCGTCGGCGAGCTGTACGCGCTGCAGGAGCGCGCGCGCGCGCAGGCCCTCTTCAGCGGCGTGTGGGGCGTCGCCTCGGTGGCGGGTCCGCTGGTGGGCGGCTACATCACGGACGCGCTGTCGTGGCGCTGGGTCTTCTACCTCAACCTGCCGTTCGGCCTCGTGGCCGCGGCGATCATCATGGCGGCGTACCCGCGGATGCAGCGCCTGCACCGCGTCCGCATCGACTGGGTGGGCGCCTCGCTGCTCTTTGGCGGCATCAGCGCGCTGCTCATCGCGCTCGGCAGCGACATCGGCTTGGCGGCGTGGTGGTTTGCCGCGGCCGCGGCGGTGCTGCTGGCGGGCTTCGTGATGGCCGAGCGGAACGCGGCTGATCCGATCCTGCCCATGGAGCTGCTGAAGACGCCGCTCATCGCGCGCACGCTGCTCGTCGTGTTCCTCGTCGGCATGGCGCTCTTCGGCGCCATCACCTTCATTCCCCTGTTCGTGCAGGGCGTGATGGGGGCCACCGCGACGCAGGCCGGGCAGGTGCTGACGCCGCTGTTCCTCGGGTGGGTCTTCATGTCGGTGGCCACCGCGCGCCTCACCGTGCGCCTCGGCTATCGCCGGTTCGCGATCACCGGCAGCCTGCTGATGACGCTCGGCTTCCTGGGGATGACGACGATCGACGCGGATGCATCCCGCAACGCCGTGCTGGGCTACGGCCTCTTCATCGGCGCCGGCATGGGGATGTCGATGCTGTCGCTGCTCCTCGCGGTGCAGCATGGCGTGGAGCGCTCGCATCTCGGCCTCGCGACCTCGCTGCAGCAGTTCTCGCGCAGCGTCGGCGGCGCGGTCGGCGTCGCGGGCATGGGCGCGCTGGTGACGCGCGGGCTCGCCGGCATCTCGATCCCGGGGGGCGCCGAGGCCATTGCCGCCGGCGGCACGCTGCTGACCGGCGCGGTCCGGCTGCAGTTCGCGTCAGCGCTGCACCAGGTGTTCGTCGCCGGCGCCGTGCTGGCGGGCGCCGCGCTCCTCGCCACGTTCTTCCTGCCGCCGGTGGACTTCGGCCGCGGCGTACCCGCCGCTGCAGGCGAGCAGATGCTCGCGGCGGAGATGACCAACCTCGAGCCCGAGGACGAGCCCGTCGCCGTCCGGGATTGAGTACGCATTTTTTGCAGCGCACAGCGCCCTCCGGGCGCTGCAGATTCTGCACACTCGCCAGCACCACGTTGAGGCGTTTGCGCGGGTTTTTACGACGATGCTATCGTCGTCCCGCCGCGATGCGCAGGGCACACGGTTCGCACCTCATCGCAGCAGCGTGCAGCCGGATTGGCTTTCTCGTCGTGTGACGCTCCTGGAGCAACGGGTGGACAGCCTGGAAGCACAGATCACCGACCTGCGAGGCGATATGAACGCCGGGTTCACGTCGCTCCAGGCGCAGATAGATTCCATGCAGGTTCAGATGGATTCACGTTTCGACGCCGTCGAGCAGGTGCTCATCTCTCTGCACGGACAGTTCACCTCTCTGCAGGCGCAATTCACGGACATGCACCGCCATATGCTCGTCCTGCACGAGGACGTCATCGACCGCATCTCACGGATCAACGGCTGACGCCGGTTAGAATCAAACCATAACTATGAGAGAAGCCCTGATCGTGTCCGCTGTACGTACGCCTGTCGGCCGCGCCGGCGGCTCCCTTGCCGAGGTCCGTGCCGACGACCTCGCGGCTGTTGCCGTGAAAGCCGCCGTCGAGCGCGCGCGGATCGACCCGGCGCGCATTGACGATGTGATTCTCGGCTGCACGAACCAGGCAGGCGAGGACAACCGCAACGTGGCGCGCATGGCGGTGCTGCTGGCGGGCCTGCCGGTGGAGATCCCTGGACAGACGGTGAACCGTCTCTGCGGGTCCGGCCTGCAGGCGGTCGCCAGCGCCGCGCACGCGATCAAGGCGGGCGAGGGCGACGTCTTCGTCGGCGGCGGCGTCGAGAGCATGACGCGGGCGCCCTACGTGATGCTGAAGTCCGGCAGCGCCTGGAACCGCGAGGTGCCGCCGATGGCCGACTCCACCGTCGGCTGGCGCTTCGTCAACCCGAAGATGAAGAAGGACTGGACGATCTCGCTCGGCATGACGGCCGAGAAAGTGGCGCGCGAGTACGGCATCACCCGCGAGGCGCAGGACGCCTTCGCGCTGGCGAGCCAGCAGCGCGCCGCGGCCGCAATCAGGGACGGCGTCTTCGAGGACGAGATCGTGCCCGTGGAGATCCCGCAGAAGAAGGGGAACCCGGTCGTCGTCTGCGTGGACGAGCACCCGCGCGCGGACACGACCGCCGAGAAGCTCGCGGCCCTGAAGCCGGCGTTCACCACGGAACCGGGGGGCCGCGTCACGGCGGGCAACTCCAGCGGCATCAACGACGGGTCCTCGGCGCTGATGCTGGTCGCCGGCAGCGCGCTCGACGGCGGCACGCCGCTGGCCCGCGTCGTGACGACCGCGGTCGCCGGCGTCGATCCGTCCGTGATGGGCATCGGCCCGGTGCCCGCGGTGCGCAAGGCGCTGACGCGCGCCGGCCTGACGATCGATCAGATCGATCTCATCGAGCTCAACGAAGCGTTCGCCGCGCAGGGCCTGGCCTGCATGAAAGAGCTGGGGATGGACCCGGAGAAGGTGAACGTCTACGGCGGCGCGATCGCGCTCGGCCACGCGCTCGGCTCGTCGGGCTCGCGCATGCTCGCGACGCTCGTCCACGCGCTCCACCGCCGCCAGGCGCGCTACGGCCTGGCGACGATGTGCATCGGCGTCGGTCAGGGCATCGCGATGATCGTGGAAAGGACGTAGCGGGTAGGGCTGGTGGGCCAGTGGGGCGAGTAAGTTCTTACCCGCCCTACCCGCCCTACCCACCCTACCCGCCTTACCCGCCTTACCCGCCTTACCCGCCTTACCCGCCTTACTCGCCCTACGTGAACGTCACGATGCCGGTGATCGCTGTCCGATAGGCGGCAGCCTCCACCGCTTCCCTCCAGCGATCGAGCGGCACGGCGACGCCGACGAGCGCCTTGCCGTCGAACTTCCCCGTCTCGAAGAGCCGCGCCCAGCGCGGCAGGTCGCGCATCGGCTGCACGCCGGCCAGGTTGCCGCCGGCGTGGTCCTTCGTGCCGTTCGACCAGCCACCAGCCGGGAACGTCACCGTCGATCCCATCGGATAGCCGACGCCGCACGTGCGCATCACGCCGCCGGCGGGGCACAGCGTGAACACCGACTGCAGCACCTCGAGCCCGTGCGGCTCGCGCGCGTAGCGCTCCGTCTTCGGCACGAAACGCTCGCCGCCGACGGCTTCGATGATGTAGTCGGGGCCGCTGGCCATCGGGTTGCGGCCGCCCGCGAACGGGCGGTCCGGCACCCAGCTCGTCATCTGCCTGAGGCGCGCAATGAGTGCCGCGCCGTTCTCGAAATCGTTCGGGTTGAGGACGTCGGTCGCGCCGACCGTGCGCGCGAGATCGCGGCGGTAGGCGATCGGGTCGATGGCGACGATCTGCGCCGCGCCCTGCAGGCGCGCACCCTGCACCGCCGCCAGCCCGATCGGGCCGGCGCCGAACACGACGACGCTCGAGCCCGCCTCGACCGGCTCGCGCACCATCGTCATGCCGAGGCCCGTCATGGCGACGCACGTGAGGTTCGACAGCTCCGCCGCGTCATGCCGGCTGGCGATGGGGACGACCATCTCCTCCCAGGCCACGATCAGCTCGGAAAAGCCGCCCAGGTTGCCGTTGACGTTGGTGCCGTCGGCCATCCTGCCCACCATCACCGGCGGGCGGTTGAATCCCGCCTGACAGTTGGCTGACCGTCCGCGCAGGCACTGGAAACACTGCCCGCACTGGCCGGTGACGACGACGAGGACGCGGTCGCCGGGCTGCACGCGCTTCACCAGCGGACCGACCTCCTCGACGACGGCCACGGCGCCGTGGCCGAACACCGCCGGGTTCATCACCGGCTGCGCGGTGTTCAGCGCGCCGACCATCGTGTAGCACGCCTGCGCCGCCTGCACGCGCGCCACGATCTGCCGCGGCTCGATCGGGTTGAGCGTGAGCTCCTGGACGTCGAAGCTGCTGCGGTAGCGCACGACCGCGCGGAACCTGCGCCCGGCGGTGGCGGGCTTCCAACCGGTGATGACCGCCGGCGCCTGCGCAAACGCCACCCCGCCGCCCACGAGCGCCGCCGCGCCCTGCTTCAACAGATCGCGCCGCGAAAACGCCGCCTCGTCGAACGGATACGACATCGAAGCCTCCTGTTACTGAGCGATGAACTGCTGCTGACGCTCGACCCTGAGATCCTCGCGATCGACGGTGACTTCGAGGAACGGAATATACATCTCCTCGTTGCCTTGCGCGCCGAATCTGACCGTGGCGGACGGGTCCGGGTTGTGGGGATTGGCGGCGGAGTTGTCGAAGTGGCCTGACGCCGTGATGAGACTGCCGCGTCTCACGCGCAGCGGGCGCTGGAGCTCGTAGGTGATCTGCCAGTGCGGGTTGTACTTCGGCACGCTCAGGATCGTCGTCTGCCGTCCGTTCGGCTCGGTGACGATGAAGGTCATGTCCTTGCCGCGGTAGTGCATGTGGGGCCACAGCGAGTGGACGGTGATGTCCTCGTCCAGCTTCAGCGTCCCCGTCATCGCCCAGTTCGCGGCGCCGGCCGGAATGTCAGGGATCACCCGCGCGCCGCGCGCGTCCGCCTTCAGCTCGACGCCGTTGATGAACAGCGTCTCGTTGACCGTCCACGTGCGCACCTCGTGATGGGGCTCCCCGCGCGAGTACCACAGCCCGATCTGCACGCGCACCTTCTCCGGGCGTCCCGGCGAGATGAGGTGGAGCCCCCACGCAATCCAGTCGTCGCGGCGGAACAGCTTCGCGAGCCCGTTCTCGAACTGCAGCAGGCCCCCTCCGGGCACGTAGAACATCACCGGCGTGCCGAACGCCTCGGCGGACGAGGTGCGGAACGGACGGCCGTCGCCGAACAGCGGCACGCCGTCCAGCACGGGACCGTTGTCGAACACGGTGCCGCGCCCGAGCTTCGTGCCCGGCGGCAGCCCCGGCGCGAGCGAGATGCTCGAGTGGTGCACGGCGCCGCGCACGCTGGGGCGGATCTCGATCGCCTGCACCCACTCGTCGCGCCGCAGCGGCAGCTTCATCCACACCGTGAAGGTCGGCACCTCGCCCTGCGGCGGAAGCTGGAACTCGCCGAACGGCAGGTCGAGCACGAGGTCGGGCGCGCGGTTCATCTGCCAGGCCGTCTGCGGCATCCTCGGCGGCGAGGGCGGGCTGCCGTCGCCCTGCGGCGCGCCGCCGTCCGCCCATGCCGCGAGCGTGTCGATCTGCGCCTGCGTCAGCGCGCGCGAGTTCTTGAACTGGCCGAACTGCGGATCCGCGAACCACGGCGGCATGGCGCGCTCGCGCGTGCGCGCCTTGATGGCCTGCGCCCACGGCCGCGCCTCCCCGTAGGTGAGCAGCGACATCGGCGCGATGCCGTCGGCGCGATGGCACGCGGCGCAGTTGGCGAAGAGAATCGGCGCGACGTGACGATTGAACGTCGGAACAGAGGGAAGCTGGGAGGGCGCGGCGCCGCCGGACAGCGGGCCCGCGGCCGTGAACGCCAGCCCGGCGGCGACGGCGACGATTCCTGCCCACCGCGGCACGGCGGTGAGTTTATCATCGGGCTCTCATTGAGGAACGCCGTGAAGGCGTTCCGGGAGATCGGGAGGAACGCCGTGAAGGCGTTCCGGGAGATTAGAGCGGTTTCTGAAACGTCGTAGTGTCCGGCTTGAGCCGGACCAAGTTGATCGGCACCGCCGTGTGTGGTCCGGCTCAAGCCGGACACTACGAAGAAGTCGAAACCGCGCCAGGAGGAACGCCGTGAAGGCGTTCCGGGAGATCAGGAGGAACGCCGTGAAGGCGTTCCGGGAGACAAGGGCGCCGATGCGACCTCTCATCTGCGGAGTCCTCATCCTTCTGGCGGCGGCGGTGCACGGCCAGAGCATCGATCGCGCGCTGCCGGTGGACGCCCGCGGCCCCGCCGACAACCCGACCACGCCCGCGAAGGTCGCGCTGGGCCGGCTGCTCTTCTGGGATCCGTTGCTGTCCGGCAACCGCGACGTGGCGTGCGCGTCGTGCCACCACCCGCGGTTCGGCTACGCGGAGAACCGCGACCTCTCGATTGGCGTCAACGGCGTCGGCCTCGGCGACCGACGGCGCTTCGCCGCCGGCAACACCATCCCGTTCGTCAAGCGCAACAGTCAGACGATTCTGAACGTCGCCTTCAACGGCATCGACGACACCGGCGCCTACACGGCCGCGAAGGCGCCGATGTTCTGGGACGTGCGGACGCAGAGTCTCGAGGAACAGGCGCTGGAGCCGATCAAGGCGCTGGAGGAGATGCGCGGCCACGCGTACCCGGAAGACCGGGCGGTCCCGGCCGTCGTCGCCCGCCTAAACGGCAATCCCGAGTACCAGCGGCTGTTCATCGCCGCATTCGGCGGCGCCAGTCCGGTGAACGCCCGGAACCTCGGGCGCGCGCTGGCGGCGTTCCAGCGCTCGCTGACGGCGAACAACGCGCCCTTCGACCGCTACATGCGCGGCGACCGGGCCGCGATGACCGCGTCCCAGGTGCGCGGCATGCGCCGCTTCGAGCGCGTCGGCTGCGTCAACTGCCACAGCGGCCCGATGTTCTCGGATTTCAAGCTGCACGTGCTGGGCGTACCGGACAACCCGCGGCTGACCGAGTCCGACAGCGGCGTCGAGCGCACCTACCAGTTCCGGACGGCGTCGCTGCGGAACGTGGAGCTGACCGCGCCCTACATGCACAGCGGCGTCTTCCAGTCCCTCGAGGACGTCCTCGAGTTCTACGACGACGTGGACTCGCGGCGGAGCGGCAGGGCGCGCAACGCGAACGTGAGCCGCGAGCAGCTCGACCCGCTGCTCCGCCGGCTGCGGGGCGTGGACGATGACGACGTCGATCTGATCGCCTTCCTCAGCGCGCTGACGGATCGATCCTTCGACAGGACGGTCCCCGACCGCGTGCCCAGCGGGCTCGCGGTGGGCGGAAAGATTCAGCAGGGCAAGTAGGGCTGGTGGGGCCAGTGGGGCGGGTAGGAACCCCCCCCGCCCTACCCGCCTCACCCGCCTCACCCGCCCTACCCGCCCTACCCGCCCTTACGTCCCGCGTCCCCAGAGCGCGCAGTACCGCCGCAGCACGAACTGCAGGTTCGCGTCGTAGTTGGGCCACATCGCGTACTTGGGCAGCTTCAGCGTGCTCTCCACCGGTTCCCAGCAGCGCCCCTGCTGCGCCTCGGCCTTCACCGCCGCGGAGGCGTCCTGCAGGAAGGTCAGCTGGTCCTGCACATCCTGCTTCGTGCCCAGCCGACCACCCGCGCCCGGGTGCCCGGGGATCAGCCGCTCCCAGTCCATCGAGATGATCTGCCTGATCGAGGCCTCGGCCTCGAGCGGGTAGAAGTCGATCATCCCGCGTCCCGGAACCTGGCCTACCGGCAGCAGGTCCACGACGAACACGATCCGCTCGCGCGGCAGCCGCATCACGAGCGTGCTGTCGGAGTGGTTCAGGCCGACGTGCGTCAGCTCGAGGCGTGTGCCGCCCAGCGTGATCGTGCGGTTCCTGTCGACCGTCTCGTCCGGCAACACGGTATTCGGGTCGCCCAGGATCTTCAGCCGCTCCGCCGCCTTGCGATGGGCGACGAACCGCGCGCCGGCGTCCTTGAACGCCTTGCCGCCGGCAATGTGGTCGAAGTGGTGATGACTGTAGACCACGTACCGAATCGGCTGGTTCGTGACCTTGCGAATCTCCGCCAGATACGTGTCGCCGCCGGTCGGCCGCCCGTAGCCGACCGGATCGGTGACGATGACTCCCTCCGAGGTCACGATGAACATCGACTGGCTGTTCTGGTTGCGGAAGGTGTAGACGTTGTCGGTTCCGTCCACCTTGTTGGTCTCGATCTGCGGCGCCTGCGGGGCCTGGGAGAGCACCTGGGCGCTCAGCAGCCCGCAGGCGGCGACGGCCAGAAGTGTGCGGTGCATAGGCATCTCCTTCGTCATGGGTGATTTATACTCCACGATCCCGTGACCTCGCGGATTCGTACCACCGGCGTCGGCAGCTACCCGGTCCTGCCGTGGATGGTCGGCAACCCGTCGCGCCTGGTGCTGCGCGACGCGATGATGGCGGTCCTGAAGACGCAGGAGCTCGCCGGCCTGGACCTCGTCACCGACGGCGAGCTGATGCGGTTCGACGCGAGCCATCCCGAGACCAACGGGATGATCGACTACTTCATCTCGCGGATGGACGGCATCCGCAAGCACTTCACCGTCGCCGAGCGCGCGCGGCACCGCTCCGACCGCGCGTCCGGCTACCGCCTCCTCACCGCCGGCGTCGTCGTCGGCAGGATCGGCGACGGCACGCTGAACCTGCCCGACGATGCGGAGTTCGCGCGCGCGCTCACGGCCACGCCGCTCAAGTTCACGGCGACGGGTCCGCACATGCTCTCGCGGCTGCTGAACAACTGCTACTACAAGGACGTCGCGGACCTGGCGATGGACATCGCCGCCGTGCTGCGCCGCCAGCTCGAGGTCGTCGAGGCGGACACCGTGCAGCTCGACGAGGCCAGCATCGCCGAGTACCCGCAGGACGCGCCGTGGGCGGTGCAGGCGATCAACCACGTCCTCGACGGCATCCTCAACGAGAAAGCCGTCCACATCTGCTTCGGCAACTACGGCGGCCAGCCGAACCTGCGCGGCTTCTGGCGCGACCTGATTCCGCTGCTCAACGAGCTGCACGCCGACCACCTCGTGCTGGAGTTCGCGCGCCGCGGCTACGACGAGCTCGACGTCTTCACGGAGCTCGACCCGCGCATCCGCCTCGGCATCGGCGTCGTGGACATCAAGGACAACGAGGTGGAGAGCCCCGAGCTCATCGCCACGCGCATCGAGCGCATCGTGAAGACGCTCGGCGCGGAGCGGCTGCAGTACGTCCACCCCGACTGCGGCTTCTGGATGCTGCAGCGCAGCGTCGTGGACCGGAAGATGCGCGCGCTGGTGGAAGGACGGAACCTCTTCGAGGGACGGCTGTGAGACCGGAGGCGGGCGGCGCCGCCAGGGCCGCGATTCGCGCGACCATCTTCAACCACCTCGCCGGCATCGTCGTCGCGCCGACGACGCAGGCGCTCGCCGGCCGCGGCGTGTTCGAGATGTTCGGCGGACCCGGCGACTGGGTGGCGCTCGACGACGTCGTGACGCGCACGCACGGCAACCGCGGCTACCTGCGCGTGGCGCTGCGGCTGCTCGCATCGGCGGGCTGGCTGACGCAGCGCGTGGAGCGCAACGGGCGCTTCGTCTCCTACGCGATGACGGATGCCGGCCGCGCGGCGCTGCCGCAGGCGCAGGCGCTCTACGGGCCGGCGGTCGCCTTCCTGTCCAAGACGCTGTTCCTCGAGGACTCGCTCTTCGGACGGCAGGACGGCGCGCTGCTGCCGTCGTTCGCGGATCTCGTCACCAGCGCCGCGCAGCGGTGGGGCACGACGGACGAGCAGCTTCGCGGTCACCTGGACGGCGTGCTCGTGGGCCCGGTGATGGTGATCCTGGCTCGCGCGGGCGTGCTGGCCAGGCTCCAGCAGGGGCCGGCGCCGCGGTCGGCGCTCGGGGGCAACACCGCCATGCTGTCCTGCGTGTTCGATCTCCTCGCCACGCAGCGCTGGGTCGGGCGGCACGGCGACACCGTCTCGCTGACGCCGGAGGGCGGCTACGCGGCGCAGATCGCCCCGTCGTACGGCGTCACCGTCTCCTATATCCCGATGTTCACCAGGCTCAACGCGCTGCTCTTCGGCAACCCGCGCATCCCGCGCGTGGACGAGAGCGGCATCGAGACGATGGTGGACCGCGGCATGAACGTGTGGGGCAGCGGCGGCGCACACCGCACCTACTTCACGAAGGTCGACGAGATCGTCATCGAGCTGTTCAACCGTCCCGTCCACCTGCAGCCGCGCGGCGTCTGCGACATGGGGTGCGGCGACGGCACGTTCCTGAAGCACCTCTACGAGGTGGTCCGCGACCGCACCGGGCGCGGCACCATGCTCGATCAGCACCCGCTCGTGATGGTCGGCGCCGACTTCAACACGGTGGCGCGCCGGGTGAGCAAGCAGACGCTGCGCAAGGCGGCCGTCCCGCAGTTCCACGTCATCAACGGCGACATCAACCGGCCGGCGCAGCTGGCGGGCGATCTCGAGAAGCTCGGGCTCGACATCCACGACTTCCTGCACATCCGGTCGTTCCTCGATCACAACCGCCCCTACGTGCGGCTGGCCAACTACACGAGCGGCACGCGGCGGTCGCGCTCGACGGGCGCGTTCGCGCACATGGGCGAGGAGGTCCTGCCGGACGAGCAGGAGGAGAACCTGGTGCGGCACCTGCGCCGGTGGGCGCCGTACATCGGCCGCTTCGGGCTCATTGCGCTGGAGCTGCACACGCTGCCGCCGGATCTGGCGGCGGCGAACCTCGAGAAGACGCCGGCGGTGGCCTACGACGGCACGCACGGCTTCTCCGATCAGTACCTGATCGAGGTCCCGATCTTCCTCGACTGCGCGCGCGAGGCCGGCCTGCACGCCGACCCGCGCTTCCAGTCGTCGTTTCCGCCGTCGGAGCTCGCGACGGTCACCCTCAACTTCTTCACGGCCGGCGCCGGCCCCGATTCCGATCGCATCGCCACCGAGCGGCACGCGGTGATCGCATAAGCCCCGCCGCCCGGCGGGACGAGGAGAACCATGGCCACCACGACGAACGCGCGCGTTACCACCGAAGACGACATCACCAACGAAGTCCTGAAGCGGTTCGAGGGCACGCCCGACCCGCGCCTGCGGCAGATCATGCTCAGCCTGGTGAAGCACCTGCACGGCTTCGTCAAGGACGTGCAGCTCACCGAGCCGGAATGGTTCGAGGCGATCAGGTTCCTCACCGCCACCGGCCAGAAGTGCACCGACATCCGGCAGGAGTTCATCCTGCTGTCGGACACGATGGGCGTCTCGATGGTCGTGGACCTGATCAGCCACCGCAAGCCGGCGGGCGCCACCGAGTCCACCGTCTTCGGCCCCTTCCACCGCGAGGGCGCGCCCCACATGAAGATGGGCGACACCATCGCGCCGAAGGACACGAAGGGGACGCCCACCACGATCAGCGGCCGCGTGCTCGACACGGCGGGCAATCCCATCGACGGGGCGCGGCTCGACGTGTGGCAGGCCGACTCGGCGGGCTTCTACGATTCGCAGCTCCCGAACAGCGACGAGCTGCACATGCGCGGCATCTTCACCACGGGCAGGGACGGCACGTACGTCGTCCGGACGACGCGGCCGGTGCACTACCAGATTCCGAACGACGGCCCTGTGGGCCGGATGCTCAAGGCGACCAACCGCCACCCGTGGCGCCCGGCGCACACGCACTTCGTCGTCTCCGCGCCCGGCTACGAGCCGGTGACGACGCACATCTTCGACTCGATCGATCCGTATCTGAAGTCGGATGCGGTGTTCGGCGTGAAGGACTCGCTGATCGTCGACTTTCAGACCAACGACAAGGGCGAGGCGACGGCGGGCTTCGACTTCGTGCTGAAACCTGCAGGCAAGTAAGGCGGGAAAGGCGGGTGGGGTGGCTAGGGAAGGACCTGCCCCACCCACCCCACTGGCCCCACCAGCCCCACTAGAGCGGTTTCTGAAACGTCGTAGTGTCCGGCTTTAGCCGGACCAAGTTGATCGGCACCGCCGTATGTGGTCCGGCTAAAGCCGGACACTACGAAGAAGTCGAAACCGCGCTAGCCCTAATTCCCTCTGCCGCCCGCGGGCGCCGGCGGATTGATCTGCGCGGCGTCCCAGTGCTCCACCAGCTTCCCGTTGCGCACGCGGAAGGTGTCGAAGGTGAAGCGCTCGTAGAAGTTGCCCGGCGGCAGCGTCGGGTCCTGCGTGTAGACCTTGTGGACGATGGTGACGATGTCGCACTCGGCGGTGACCACCTCGAAGGGATTGCCCGGCGGCGGCTGCGGTCCCGCGGCCTGGCCGCGGCCCGCTCCCGCGCCACCCTGCCGCGCGGCCGCCGGTCCGCCGAAGCGCGACTTGAAGTAGTCGAAGTCGTTCATCTTGGCTTCCTGCGCGCCTTTGACGAACGCGGGGTTGTGCTGCTTGTAGCTGGGGTCGGCGAGCGCGACGCGCGCGTCACCCGTGGTGCGGAAGAACTCCAGCGCCACCTTCTTGTTCGCTTCGAGCTCCGCGGGCGTGGCCTTGCAGCCCGGGGTCGGATGGGCCTGCACGGCGGGCGGCGGCTGCTGCGCGAAGGCGAGCGCGCCGGCGACGAGCGGCATCGCCAGCAGCGTCAATGCGGTCTTCGAGGTCATGCGGGTCTCCTTTGCGGTCAGGGCTTGAAGGCGCCCTATTGTGGTATACAAGAAGGTCCCGGCGCACCCAAAAACCCTTTCCTACGGCGCATGGAGCAGCGCAGATGAGCACGCAGAAAACCTATTTCGGCTCTCTTGAGAAATATCAGAAGGGCGCGGTCGAGGTCCTCGCCGACGACCCGAAGAACTACGCCTTCTCGAACATCTTCGAGGTCGCCTCGACGTCGAAGCCGTACGAGAAGGTGGCGGTCGGCAAGAACCTGAAGTACGTCATCGAAGCCCTGCGCGCCGAGGGCACCTCGCCGTGGTTCGCCTGCGCGCACGACGAAGCCGCGCTCTGCATGGACGGCGAAATCGAAGTCCACTACGTGAAACCCGATCAGGCGCCGGTGGCCGCCAACAAGGAAGGCACGGTGAAGCTGAGCGCGGAGCCGAAGGGCACGAAGATGGGGTGGGTGAAGATCCGCCGCGGCCATCAGGCGCTGCTCCCCGCGGGCGCTGCATATCAGTTCAGGGCCGCCGGCAAGCCCGGCGTGCTGCTGGTGCAGACGATCCTCGGCGATGCCACCGTCGAGAAGTGGGCAGAGATCTGCCAGACCAAGGCATAAGGGGGAGACTGTCATGAGCACTGTCGCCAACCAGCAGGGACTGACCGACAAGGGTCTTGGCTACAAGGCGCACTCGATCGGCGGCTTCCGGTTCGAGCGCGACGAGTACTTCGCCCACATCTTCTACCCCGGCGGCCGGCACATCATGCCGGTCGACGCCTTCCTCCGCGCCCTGATGCGTGACGTGGCGTGGGGCTTCTTCTACGGCACCGTGAACTTCGACAACGTCTTCGGCACCGTGAACCACTACGGCACCGTCGAGATGTTCATCGGGCTCTTCAACGAGGCCTACCGCAGCACGAACCGGCATCACGTCGAGACCTTCGAGTCGAAGGACCTGAAGAAGGTCTTCGAGCAGATGCTGCAGGACTGGGTCAACGAGGGCTTCGATCCGTTCGCGGCGCCCGACGAGACCGGCGCGCCCTTCGGCGCGAAGAAGGGGAACAACACGAAGGCGATCCAGCGCCAGCGCATGGTGGCGGACCGCATGGTCGGCCTGCCGGGTGATCTCGGCTACCGCACCGACCAGAACGGCTACCCGCTCAACCGCCAGTTCCAGGACATCCCCACCGACCAGCCCGAGGTGCACGCCGAGCCGGGCTTCGAGAAGGACGTCCACGCCTACAACTTCTTCAACTACGTCGCGCGCTCGGACGTGACGTGGAACCCGTCGGTCGTCTCGTGCGTGAAGGACAGCCAGTTCTGCGCGACGACCGAGGAGCACATCCTGCCGATCACCCACGGCAACGACCGCGTGGAGTGGTTCATCCAGGCGACCGACGAGATCATCTGGGACATCGACGACCGCGCCACCGGCAAGCCGCGCGCGAAGGTCGTCATGAAGGCGGGCGACGTGGCGGCCATGCCGGCCGACATCCGTCACCGCGGCTACTCGCCGAAGCGGTCGATCCTGATCGTGTGGGAGAACAACGACGGCACGCTGCCGCAGAAGTACGCGTCCGGCCAGCTGAAGCCGTACCCGGTGGAATTCTGATGCATTGTAGGGGCGACGCATGCGTCGCCCCTACGTCCTAGTACCCCGTCGCAGGGATTTTGATCGATTGAAGCGGCGGCAATTCATTGGGCGGAACCAAGAGGGTGATGCTGCGGGGTTGGCCGGGCACCCGCTCGATGAGCCCACGCTCGTGGAGCGTGACGATCATGCGATGCACCGTGGGCGGCGTCACGCGGAAGAACGCCAAGAAGTCACTCTCTGCCGGTGGGCGACGGTGCAGAGTCGTGTAGGCGTGGATGAACGCCAAGTATTGGCCTTGCGTCGCGGTGAACGTGATCGACATGCCGTGCGTTTTGTGATCCGCTGTGTCGCGGAGGGTCCGCGATGCACATACGATACCGCGTCGAATTGGATGCGAGCGAGCGTCAGCAGCTGGCAGCCATGGTCGCCGGAGGCACACACGCCGTGCGGCGGGTGAAACGCGCCCAGATTCTCCTGGCGGCCGACCGAGGCATGTCCGACGCCGAGATGGCCGCGACGTTGCGCGTGGGGACCTCGACGGTCTATCGCACCAAGCAGCGCTTCGTCGAGCAGGGCCTCGAGCGAGCGTTGTCCGAGGAGCCGCGGCCGGGCGGCCAGCGGAAGCTCGCGGCTGCGGAAGAAGCGCTGTTGATCGCGACCGCCTGTTCGCATCCGCCGTCGGGACGAGCGCGCTGGACCCTGGCCTTGCTCGCCTCGGCCCTCGTGCGGCTGACGGCCCACCAGACGATCTCGCGCGCCACGATCGGACGCCGCCTCGCCGCCAACGACCTCAAACCGTGGCAGGAGAAGATGTGGTGCGTCCCGCAGATCGATGCGAGTTACGTCGCCTGCATGGAGGACGTGCTGGAGCTGTACACGACACGCCCGCGCCCCGGGACGGCCACGGTCTGCGTTGATGAAACCCCTCAGCAGCTCATTGGCGAGGTCCGGACGGCGTTGCCGCCGGCGCCAGGGCAGCCCGCGCGGCGGGACTATGAGTACCGGCGCAACGGGACGGCGAACATCTTCGTCGCGCTCGATGCGCACGCGCCACGTCGCTACACCAAAGTCACGCCGCGCCGCACGGCGGTCGATTTCGCCGAGTGGCTGCGCGATCTGGTGGACGTCCACTACGCCGGCACTGCGCGCATCCGCCTCGTGCTGGATAACCTCTCGACGCACACACCGGCCGCACTCTATCAGGCCTTTCCGCCCGCCGAGGCCCGCCGGGTGCTGCGCCGTCTGGAGTGGCACTATGTCCCCAAACACGCCAGCTGGCTGAACATGGTCGAAATCGAAATCGGCGTCCTGTCGGCCCAGTGTCTGGATCGGCGCATCCCGGATATGTCCACGCTCGACCGTGAAGTCGACGCGTGGACCCGCGCCCGCAACGCGGCCGGGGCCTGCGTCCGCTGGATGTTTGGCATCGAGCAAGCCCGCGTCAAGCTGGGTCACGCGTACCCGGCTGTTGCCGGCAGGGAGGCCGCCGCGTGAATCAGTCAAAATCCCTGCGACGGGGTACTAGTCGGGGCACGGCGACGCCGTGCCCCTGCCTCCCGCGGCCGTAAACGCCGGGCCCCAACCCGGCGTAGACCGTTCTAAACACGGCCGAAGCGGGATGGCAGAGCTCGTTTTTTTCTACGGCACCCTGATGACGCCGTTCAACCGGACGGGGCGTCTGCGCGTGGACGAGCATCTCGTCTCCAGGGGCCGTGGCACGATGAACGCGGCGCTCTTCGACCTCGGGATTTACCCCGCCGCGGTCCCCGCGTCAGAGGGCAAGGTCTGGGGCGAGGTCTACGAGATGACGCACCCGGCCATCGTTCTGCAGGCGCTCGACGAGATCGAAGGGTTCCGGGCGGAGGAGCCCGAGAGCAGTCTTTACACCCGGAATCTCACACCCGTGACGCTGGAGGACGGCCGCACCGTGGCGGCCTGGGCCTACTTCTACAACGCGCCGCTCGGCCGCGCCCAGCGCATCGAATCGGGCGACTACCTCGAACACCTGAAGGTCCGCTGACAGCCGGCTGCCGGCAGCTAGCGCGGTTTCGACTTCTTCGTAGTGTCCGGCTTTAGCCGGACCACACACGGCGGTGCCGATCAACTTGGTCCGGCTAAAGCCGGACACTACGACGTTTCAGAAACCGCTCCAGGTCAGCTTCGACGCGTACAGGGTGGCGCCGCAGGGCGACCGTCTCCTCGAGCCGGTGGATCTCCGCAACGTGATGGCCGTCCTTCCCGGACGCTCGCCGCGGCGCATCTACGTGACCGCGCACTACGACTCGCTGGCGCGCATCGAGACGCCGCCCCCCGGCGTCGAGAAGACGGCCACCGGCTTCTGCTGGAACGTGACCGACAACGCCGCGCCGGGCGCGAACGATGACGGCAGCGGCACCGCCTTGACCATCGAGCTGGCGCGCGTGTTCGCGCAGAGCGGGCTGGACTTCGACGCCATGCTCGAAGGGGTATCGTTTCCGTGCCGGCCGGTGGTGATCAAGACGCTTCCGGCTCTGTCTGCCGGAACGCCGTAGCGGCGTTCCTACACACCGCTGCGGTTGGCCTTGAGCGATTCGAGGAACTCGTTGATCGCGGCCGCCTGCCGGTCCGAGACGTCGAGGAACTCGAGCCCCGTCTTGTAGGTGACGATGTCCTGGTCCACGTCGCTGATCCGCGAGTGGACGACGCGTCCCTTGAGGATGACCGACTTGTTGCCCACGACGAGGCGGACGTCGTGCAGCGAATTGAGCTGGAGCGGGTACCGGGTTTCGACCGACGCGCCGCGAAGGCTGATGTCTTTCACGTGCATGGGCTGAAAGACCATCATCTCGCCCTGGAGCTCGCCGAGGATCGGGATGCGCTCCGCGTCCCGCTTGTCGTCCATAGTAGGCAGTAGGCAGCAGGCAGTATGCAGTAGGCAGGCCCCGGGTGCCAAACGCCCTTTCTGCCTACCGCATACTGTCTACTGCTGACTGGAGCGGATTCTGAAACGTCGTAGTGTCCGGCTTTAGCCGGACCAAGTTGATCGGCACCGCCGTGTGTGGTCCGGCTAAAGCCGGACACTACGAAGAAGTCGAAACCGCGCTAAAGCCGGACACTACGAAGAAGTCGAAACCGCGCTAGTTCATCCGTGGAGCAGGACGCGTCGGCAGCAGGACCTCCTCGTCGTCGGCCAGCTGCGAGATCGCGGTGTCGAAGTCGTCGCCCTCGAACTCGGTGGTGCAGGTGAGCACCGGGATGTCGCGGGTGGCCGCATCGAGCTTCAGCATGGAGAGCAGCTGGAACGCGGCGACGTCGTCGATGCGCGCGCAGAGGATCACCAGGTTCGGGACGACCTTCTTGATCTGGGAATAGGCGTGGTCGCTCGACTCGACGAAGACCATGTCGTAGCGGCCGGCATCAAGGACCGCCTCGAGCATCCCGAGGACCTCGGTGTTGCCGTTCACCACGACCACTTTCTGGACCGTCGTCATCTGGTTACCCACCTTCTGTCCTGGACTGGATTCAGGATCCGTGCCACGCGAAATACCTGTGATCTTTGACGGGTGTCGCCGGACTTTCGTCCCGATGTCCTCTCCTTTTGGAGGCGGGGACGCTACCCAGCCGTGCCTAACCCGTTTGTTTGCCGCACTTGACTGGAGTGCAGGCAATTAGACTGAGAGCAAGAACCGTGAGCACGTACCACAATTTCATTGACGGCAAATGGACACTGTCGCGTTCCGGCACTGTGTTCGAAAACCGCAACCCGGCCGATCGGGACGACCTGATTGGCGTGTTCCAGCAGTCGTCGCCTGCGGACGCGGAAGAGGCGCTGGCCGCGGCCGCGCGCGCCTACCGGTCGTGGCGGCTGGTCCCCGCGCCGAAGCGCGCGGAGGTCCTCTTCCGCGCGGCGCAGATCATCGAGCAGCGGAAGGAGGCGTTCGCGCGCGACATGACGCGCGAGATGGGCAAGGTGCTCGAGGAGACGCGTGGCGACGTCCAGGAAGCCGTCGACATGACGTATTTCATGGCCGGCGAGGGACGCCGCCAGTACGGGCAGACCGTGCCGTCCGAGCTGCGGGACAAGTTCGCGATGTCCGTCCGTCAGCCGCTCGGCGTCTGCTCGGTGATCACGCCGTGGAACTTCCCGATGGCGATCCCGTCGTGGAAGATCGTCCCCGCGCTCGTCTGCGGCAACACGGTCGTCTTCAAGCCGGCCACGTTGACGCCGCTCTCCGCCGTGAACTTCGTCAAGGTGCTGGAGGAAGCCGGTGTGCCGCCCGGTGTGGTCAATCTCGTCACCGGCGGACCCGACGTCGGCACACGGCTCTCGACACACGACGAGGTGCGCGTCGTGTCGTTCACGGGCTCGACGTCGGTGGGCCGCACGGTGAACCAGAACGCCGCCAGCGGCTGCAAGAAGGTCCACCTCGAGATGGGCGGCAAGAACGTCATCATGCTCATGGAGGACGCGGACCTCGACCTGGCCGTGGACGGCTGCGTGTGGGGCGGCTTCGGCACCAGCGGGCAGCGCTGCACGGCGGCCAGCCGCGTCGTCGTCCACGAGCGGATCTACGACGCGTTCCTGGAGGCGTTCAGCGCGCGTGTGCGCAGCCTTCGCGTCGGCAACGGGGCCGAGAGCGGCGTGGACATGGGCCCGTCGGTGAGCGAGGCGCAGCGCAACACCGTCCAGGAGTACGTGCGCATCGGGACGCACGAAGGCGCCACGCTCGTGACCGGCGGCCGCGCGTTGACGACGGGCGCGTGGGCCCGCGGGTGGTTCCACGAGCCGACGATCTTCGGCGACGTGCATCCGCGGATGCGGATCGCGCAGGAGGAGATCTTCGGTCCGGTCGTCTCCGTCATCCGCTGCCGCTCGCTGGACGAGGCGATCGCCATCGGCAACGACGTGCCGTACGGGCTGTCGGCGTCGATCTACACCCGCGACATCAACAAGGCGTTCACCGCGATGCGCGATCTCTACACCGGGATCTTCTACGTGAACGCGCCCACCATCGGGGCGGAGGTGCACCTGCCGTTCGGCGGCACGAAGACGACGGGCAACGGCCACCGGGAGGCCGGCACCGCCGCGCTCGACGTGTTCTCGGAGTGGAAGTCGATCTACCTGGACTTCAGCGGACGCCTGCAGCGCGCGCAGATCGACACGTAGGGCGGGCCTGTACGGCCCGCCTCACCGGCACGCACCCGACCCGCTGTCGCCCGGGCCGGACACCGACACGAACTCCCACTCGTAGGTGCCCGGCGCAAGCGTCAGCCGCAGCACGCCGAACGCGCTGATGCGGACCTCGCTGTTCGGCCTGGGCGCGAGGAACTGGTACAGCGCGGCCCCTCCGCTTCCCACCGTGAACTGGCGCATGCCTCGCGCCGGATCGGGCTGCCCATCCGGGTCCTGACGGGCGAAGCGCTCATAGAGGTGATCGTGCGCGCTGAGCACGAGATCGGCGTTCGCGTCGTACAGGATGCGCCACAGGTCGCGGACGGCCGGCGTGTCGCCGTTCGGCCCGGACGAGTACAGCGGGTGATGCCAGTAGGCCACGACGCACTGAAACCCGGCGTGCTCGGCAAGGTCGGCGCGCAGCCAGGCCGCCTGGGCGGAGCCGGGGCCCATCGGGACGTTGCTGTTCAGCGAGATCGCGTGCCACGAGCCGAGGTCGAAGCTGTAGTAGCCGAGACCGGCGGGACCGGCGTTGGGGCCGAAGTACTCGTAATACGGCCCGGCCCCGGGCGTCTCGTACTCGTGGTTGCCGGGTGACGGACGCGTGCGCCCCCGGTGCCGCCCCCACGTCGGCTCATAGCAGTTGCGGAAGTCCTCGCGGCTGCCGTGCGGGTAGGCATTGTCGCCAAGCGTGAAGACGGTGCCGCCGATGGTGTCGAGGAGCCGCGCCGTCGCCTGGGAGTTGGTGTCGCACTGGGCGATGTCTCCGGCGCCGACGAAGACCTGGGGTGCGCCCGGCGGGGGCGGCTGGGGCTGCGGTACCGGCCCCGGGGGCACCACGGGGCCGGGCGGCACGTCCGTCGGACCGCTCGGCGATCCGCCGCACGAGACGCAGGCCAGCACGGCCAGCAGCAAGGCCGCCCGTCGCAGCACTCAGAATCTCACGATCGCGGCGAGCTCGATCCGCCGCGGAGGGAAAGCGGATACCGGCCGGGCGAACAGCGGCGACAGCAGCTGGCCGACGTACTGGTCGTAATTGATCGCGTTCAGGACGTTGAACGCCTGCACGCGGGCGTCGATCGTCATCCCCTCGCGGGAGAAGCGCCGCGTCAGGGCCAGATCGATCGAGCGGTAGGGTCCGGTCCTGGCCGTGTTCCGTGCGCCCGGGCGGGCATCGTTCTGCGTCGTCCCGGTCCGGTCGTCTCCCCAGGTGACGGTGTAGGGCCGGCTGCTCCGGTAAAGTCCCACGCCCGCGAGCGACCAGCCGCGCGTCAACGCCCGCTCCCCAGGCAGGATCCAGTCGACAGCCGCCGCGACCGCGTGCGGAACATCCGCGGCGGCTCGCCCCTTTTCCGCCTGCAGGTTGCCGCTGTCTTCCGGCAGCTCGTAGTTCAGCAGGTCTGCCGCGCGCGCGCGCGTATACGAGGCCAGGATGTGCAGCGGCCCGCGCGTCCGCTCGAACTTCAGCTCGAGCGCGTGATACCAGCTCTCGCCTTCGTTGCCGAGCCTGATGACCTTCCGGACGGTGCCGGGAAGCGGGACGATCGGCCGCGTCGCATCGGCCTGCGCAACCGACCGCGTGGCCGGCTTGACCAGCGATGCCGGTGCGTTGACGTCGATGATGCTGATCAGATCCCGACCGTGCAGGTAGACGTAGTCCGCTGTGACGACCCCACCGGCGAACGCCCGCTGCACGCCGATGGCCGACTGCAGCGCCGAGGGATTCCGGAAGTCCGCAGCCACGGTGTGAATGTCACGGGGCGGCGACACCGCGGGCACGTCGGTGAACGCCGCAGGAAATCGTGGAAAGAGCGGCGACGACGGCGTCAGCGACAGCGAGAGCGCTCCATTCGCTCCCTCGAGCTGCACCCGGTTGATCGGGAAGAGGAGGTGCTGCTGCGTATACACGCCGATGCCGCCGCGCACCACCGTGCGCCCGCCGCCGCCGAGGTCCCAGGCCGCGCTCGCGCGCGGCTGGAGGTTGTTGCGGTCCACCGGCATGTCGAAGCCGGCGACATGCGACACGCGCTCGACGTCGTACCGCGCGCCGAGGTTGAGCCGCACCCGCCCGAGCGCCCAGTCCGACTGCACGAAGCCGAACGCCGACAGCGTCCGCGGCTCCGCGACGATCGCCCCCGGCGTCGGCGCGAGACCCTGGACGAAGAGATACGGCTCCGGCGACGGCCCGGCGAAGAAATAGCCGCCGTGGCCGAACGGAAGGCTGGTGCTGCGGGCGCGGACGTGCTTGAGGCCGCCACCGGCTCGCAGGCTGATCGCGCCGCCGCTGTACGACAGCGTGTCGCTGCCTTCCCAGGTGTCTTCGGGGTCCGCATCGAACCCCGCCGGCCCGATCGATCCGCCGGCGACGGCATAGCCCGACTGCGACACGAACAGCGCCGGCTGGAGGTCCCTGCGGCGATGCGCGTAGCGAGAGAACTGGACGCGCGGCTCGTGCAGCGTGCGCGGCGACAGCGCCAGGCCGGCCGTCGCCAGCAGCGAGTGCGCGTCGGTGGAATACCGGGTCCCGCTGCCCGCGAGGACGATGCCGCCGGGCTCGTGGTGCCAGCGGAAGCGCTCGCCGGTGTACCGCGCCATGAGCAGCTGGCCTGCCACCTGGTGATCGACCCGCGCGAACGCCAGGTGCTCGTCCTGGTGGTCGGGCACTTCCGCGAGCGGAGCGGCCGGCGACGCCACGAAGTTGTGGTCGTGCGCGCGCCGCCCCTCGTAGCTGCCGAACACGTGCGTGCGGTCCGCCACGATCGGGCCTCCGACGGAGGCGCCGTACTGCTGGCCGTTGCCGGCCGGCTTCCGCGCGGCGAACGCCGGCGCCGAGTCGAGCGCCGCGTGGCGGCCAAAGACGAGCGCGCTGCCGTGCCATTCGTTCGTGCCGCCGCGCGTCGCGATGGTCGTCACCGACGCCAGGCCCTCGCCGAACTCCGCCGAGAAGAGTCCGGTGAGCACGTGGACCTGACGGACGGCTTCGAGCGGGACGCCCGAGGAGAAGCTCCGCGCCGTGCTGCGCCACTTGGAGTAATGGCTGGCGCCGTCCACGAGCACGTTGTTCGTCCAGAACATCTGGCCGTGCGGGTTCGGGAAGTCGGCATAGCCGGTGAAGCCCGCCGCGAGCGAGGCGAGCGGGAGAAATCCCCGCCGCGGCACCGGCAGGGCGCGGATCAGCTCCTCGCCGACCGTCTGCTGCAGGGTCGCGGCCGCCCGTTCGAGCGGCGCCTCGCGCACGATCACGGCCACCGCATCCTGCGCCGCCAGGCGCAGCGTGAAGTCGAGGACGAACACCTGCTCCGGGCGGAGCTCGATCCGCTCCCGGACGGCCACGGCGAAGCCGGCGCGCTCGGCCCGGACGTCGTACAGGCCGTCGATCGGGACGCTCACGAGGGCGAACCGGCCGTCCTCGCCGGTGGCGGTCCGGCGCTCGAAGCCGGTGGCCGGATTCCGCGCGGTGATGTCGACGCCGGGCACCGGCGAGCTGGTCTCGTCGGTCACGCGCCCCTCGATCGTGGCGGTCAGCCCCTGGCCGGCCGCCGGCGCCGCCAGGAGGCACACGACGACCGCGATCGTCCACGTTCTGGTTGCCACCGTGAACACACTACCCCAAGTGCAGTATCATTCCGAGCCCCCGGGGATGCTGTCTCTCAATCAGCTGCGAAAACGCGCCCGTCAACGCTTCTCGGAGCCCTCGCGGCGCCGGGGGCTGCTCATCGCCTTCGAGGGGCCCGACGGCTCCGGCAAGACCACCCAGCGCAAGCTGCTCAAGACGTGGCTCAAGTCCGAGGGCTACACGGTCGTCACCACGAAGTGGAACTCCTCTGCGCTGATCAAGCCGGTCATCAAGAGCCGCAAGGCCATTCGCGCCCTGAGCCCGCTGGAGTTCTCGCTGCTGCACGCGGCCGATTTCCGCCACCGGGTGGAGCACGAGGTGCTGCCCGCGCTGTGGAACGGGAAGCTCGTCATCGCCGACCGCTTCCTCTTCACGGGGCTGGCGCGCGACTGCGCGCGGGGGCTGGATTTCGACTGGGTGATGAAGCTGTACCAACCGCTGCTCTTCCCGGATCTCGTGCTGTACTTCTCCGTGTCGCCGACGACGTCGAGCGACCGTGTGGCGGCCGACCGCGTGCCGAATTTCTACGAGGCGGGGCAGGACGTCACCGGCGTGGAGGATCCCACCCAGAGCTACCTGAAGTTCATCACGCGGGTAATCCGGGAGTACGAGTCGCTCGCCAGCGTCTTCAATTTCACGTCCGTGGACGCGGAGCAGACCATCGTCGAACAGCATCAGCAGATCCGCCGCCTCTTCCGCGACGGGGAGCGGCGTCCGTGGTCGGACTGGAACCTCGACGCGGTAACGGAATGGCTCGCGCTGCGAAACCATCAGGCGTGACGAAGGCGGCCCGTGCTCCCGCGGAGCGCCGGCGCACGCCGCGGCCGACGGGCAGAGGGAAGCTCGTGTCGGTGGACGGCATCAGCGCGGCGGCCATCCGGCAGGCGGCGAAGCGCCTGGCCAGCGCGGACCGGAAGGTCCGCGCGGGCGTCAGCTGGTGGGATGCCTCGGGGATCTTCGGCGACGTGGAGGCCGCGCCGTCCGACGCGGAGCAGCCGTCGGTCCGCACGCTGTTGCTGCTCTACGCCGCGGATCTGTCGTTCCGGCTGCGCTGGGAAATCGGCCCGGCGCTGGCGGAAGGCCGCACGGTCATCGCCGCCCCGTACGTGGATACGGCCGTGGCGCTCGGCCGCGCCGCGGGCGTGGACGAGAGCTGGCTGCGGGCGATGTTCGACTTCGCCCCCGCGCCGTCGGAGCGCCGCTACGTCGAGACGGCCCGCACCGCCAGGAGCGAGACGGGCATGCTCGAGTTCACCTGCCGGCGGGCGGCAGGGCTGTCCACGCGCGAGGCGCGCGAGGCGCTGCTGACGCGGATGCGCGCCCGCCTCAAGGCAACGCGCGCGCGCGCGTAGCCGCGACCTCCGCCAGCACGATCCCCGGCCGCTGCCGCGCGAAGGTCCGGATCGCGTCCACTCCCTCCAGGAACTCCGCCTGCGTGAACGGACTCAGCGTGTCCGCGAGCGCCGCGTCCCGAATCTGCGCGAGCTGCCGATCGAGCTCGCGCTCCAGCCATCCGGTCGCCGCGCGCGCGGTCTCCTCGAGGAAATCCAGGTACATCGTCCGCAGGTCCGGCTGATCGAGCAGGCGCGTCATGAGCCGGTTGCGGTTCTCGGCCGGGACGTCGGTGATGTTGTGCCAGACCGACAGCGTGGGCGCCGCCGCGAACGCGTGGCTCTTGTCCCACGGGATGATCGTGAAGCGGTTCTGGTGCTGCGGCCGGTAGAGGTAGAAGTTGTTGGCGCCCCAGTCGCCGAGGAAGCCGTCGGTCTCGGCCAGGAACGCCTCGATGGCCACGTAGCGCAGGAACGTGCGCACGTCGAGGAACTCCTCGATCTCGGTCCTGAAGGTCGCGGCGCTCGCCGAGTTGATCGTGTTCACGAAGCGCTCGATGACGTCGGGGCGCGGGTTGGTTTCGTTGGTCTCGGGGTTGAACGGCTTCGGCACGTACAGTCCCGGGTCCGGGCCCAGGTACTGGAAGTAGTACGGCGGCGCGGCCGGGTCGTAGTCGTAGTCGTAGAGATACCCGTCGTTCTCGCCGTAGACGCGCCGCAGGAAATCCTTGTCCACGGCCTCGACGAGCGTGTACAGCCCGGCGTACGCGTTGTTGACGAAGAAGCGCACGTGCAGCTCGCGCGGCGCCGCCAGGCCCATGTAGCGGTAGAGCGACATGCTGAGCCGCTCGTGCAGGTGCGAGGCGTCCTGCGTGTTGTTGCGGATGACGACCGACTTGAGCCCGAGGAACTTCTGCCGCGTGGAATAGCGGTCGAAGTCGATGCGCAGCCCCGGCTTGGTGCCGCTGCGGCTGCCGTTGCCGCGCGACCGGATGCCGACGTTCCGCACGGTAGTACCGCGCCAGCGGAAGTCGGCGGGGTAGTAGGTGTTGCTGCGGAAGGTCGCCTTCAGCGTCTCCCAGTCGCGGCTGTTGATCAGGAGGTGAATGTCCTCGAGCTGGCTGTCGTCGAAGAACGGCGCCGCCTCGTCCGCGGTCTGCGCGGGGAGGCCCGTCACGAGCATGAGGACGAGCGCGGCGACGACGTGGTAGGGGCGACGCATGCGTCGCCCGTCGGTCTGCATCACAGCGCGCATTGCACCCTGAAGACCGCGTTCCAGAACGCCCGCGCGTCGGTCCGCGGGTGGCGCTCGGGATCGTCGAACTGCTCGCGCGCGCCCTGGAGCTGCAGCTTGACCCACCGGTTGGCGTACCAGTTCACGCCGACCGTCGCGATCCCGTCGCCGCTCGGCAGGATCGTCTCCGCGCGCGGGTGGCGGAACGCCTCGTCGTCGCCGCCGGGCCCGTCGAAGCGCAGGCGCTCGTAGCGCGCGACGAGCTCCACGGCCCCGGCGCCGCCGCGGCCCAGCTCGCCGCGCGGGTTCACGGGCCAGTTCTTCTCCTCGCCGGTCAGCACCCACGCGCCCGAGACGTACCACGCGCGGGCGCGCGCGGTCGGCAGGTCGTTGTCGAAGAACCCCTGGCCCTCCCGCGTGTCGCGCACGTCCATGAACTCGGCGCGGGCGCCGAACGCCTCCCATCGCCACTCGGCGTCAACGCCCAGCCGCTGCCGCGTGCCCTTGACGAACACCGGCTCGAAGAAGACGTAGCGTGACATCAGCGAGCGGCCGCGCAGCCCGTTCGGCAGCTCCGATGCGTTCGCCAGCCGGCTGAGCGTCCCCGAGACGCCGAGTTCCAGCTGGTCGAGCAGGCTTTCTCCCTGGACGCGGAACGGCGTCACGACCACGCGCGCGGCGCCGGTCTCGTCCGCGCCGAGGATGCGCTCCGACCGCGCGTTGTCGCCGTCCTGCCGGAACACGCCGGTCCAGTAGCTCACCCGGTTGCCCACGTCGCCGTGCACCATGACGCCGACATCCCGCGCCGGTGCGAGCTGCGACGCGCCAAGGGAGCGATAGACGAAATCGAGGCTCGCCACGCTGGTGAGCTGCTCGCGGCTGAAGGGGACCTTGAACCGGCCGAGCCGCACCTGCGCGACGTCGGTGTAGTTGACGTCGACCCAGGCGTCCTTCCAGGTCTCATTCAACCGCCTGGCCTCGACCTCGCGCTCGGTCAGCTCGTACTCGATGTTGAACTGGAAGTGGTCGAACAGCTCGCCGTCCACGCCGACGCGCGCGCGCTGAATCTCCGTCGGGTCGAACTCGACGGGTTCGTCCCCCGGCTGCCGCGTGTCCCACTGGAACTTCCCGATGAAATCCACGCGCAGCCACGAGCCGGCGCGCACCGACGGGCGGTCGTTCCACACGAAGCGGAGGGGCCGCGGCGCCGGCGGGTCGGGCGCCTGCGCCCGCGCCGGCGCGGCGATCGCCAGCGCCACCGCCGCGGCAGCGACGCCCTTCTTCAGGGCCGCGCCGGCGGACTCGAACAGCTGCGCGATGGTCGCGACGGCCGACTTCCGGGTGACGGTCAGCGCCACCTCGCGCCGGAAGTCCAGGCTCATCGCCGCCAGCGCCAGGCTGCCGACGACGGCGATGCGATCGTCGACGAGCATCAGCTTGCCGTGCGAGCGCAGGCCGCCGACCGACTTCTGCCCGTGCACCTCGACGTCGACGCCTTCCTGCCGCCGCGTCTCGAGCAGCTTCGTCAGGACCGGATCCGACGCCTTCGGATCGATCAGCCGGATGCTCGTGCGGGCGCGGTTGATGAGCGAGGTGAACTGCTGGCGTGCCCGCTCGGGGCCGACGATCAGGCGGTCGGGGAGGCCCTTGGGCAGCGACCGTCCCTCGCGATCGGCGTCGTGCAGGCGCAGCAGGCCGTCGACGACCGCCGGATCCCGCGTGACCACGAGCGCGTCCACGGTGCTCCGGAAGCACCTGCCCGTGAAGTTCAACGACGCCACGATCGCCGGCCCATCGTCGGCGACCAGGTACTTGGCGTGGTACTTCACCACGGGATCGGAATAGGGATGGAGGGTCACGCCCGTGGTTTCGAGCACGTTCCACAGCCGCTTCAGTTTCTTCCTGCCCTTGGCGCGCGCCGTCACCAGCACGTCCACCTGCACGCCGCGATCGACCGCGCTGGCCAGCTCGCCCACGATCCCGTCGTCGGTGCAGCGGAAGAGGGAGAGCGTGATGCGCCGCCGCGCGCGCCGGATGACGCTGACGATGGCCGCGCGCCGCTCGGCCGGCGCCGTGACGACCCGCTCGGTCCACGTACCGGCGCGTGCCGCGCTCATCCGCGCCTCGGCTGCTCCCAGCCCACGCCGGTGATCCCGGGGATGCCGCGGAGCTGCGCGCTCAGGTCGTCGATCGTGGCGCCCTGGTCCAGCCACGTGTGGTACAGGACGGCGAACTTCTTGCCCTGGCTGATCTCGCGCGGCTCGAACACGATCTGGTTGCGGGCGAAGACTTCCTCGACCTGCTTGGAGGGGAACTCGCGCGTCTCGGTGGCGATCTCGACCGCCATCAGGCGCGCTTCCGGCTCGTTGAACTGGTCGAGCGCCAGCAGGGCCACGCAGAGGAACGCCGTCCCCAGCCCCGCCACCGCAAACGCGCCGAGGCCCGACGCCATCCCGAGCCCCATGAGGATGAAGAGAATGGTGACGTCCTTCGGGTCGTCCACCGGCGTCCTGAACCGGATGATGCTGGCGGCGCCGACGACGCCGAAGGCGCGCGCGAGCGAGTTGCCGATGACGATCATCATCAGCGCGCCGGCCATGCAGAGCAGCATCTGCGCGTGCGCCATCGAGCGCGCCACGGGGCGCTCGTGCGATGCGGGTCGATGCACCCACGTCACGAGGGCGCCGATGAGCAGCGCGGCGACGAGTTTCGACAGCTCGATGAACGGATGGATGCGCGGCGCCGCGTCTCCCTGGTCGGCGGCGAAGAGGCCGCCGGTGCCTGTCGCGGTGCCGAGCCCGGCCAG